>JABAOC010008565.1_pt2 | contig 17036 bp, 17 predicted proteins | sample 7062161 | NCBI WGS metagenome assembly JABAOC01 (sample SAMN14538625, study PRJNA623070) | marine sediment metagenome | biome: marine biome [ENVO:00000428]; feature: marine pelagic biome [ENVO:01000023]; material: deep marine sediment [ENVO:00002113] | place: India: Gulf of Khambhat ... | reverse complement strand
GAGACATATATCTGTTACAAAGATTAATATACGATAACGTGTATGGGAATATGTAAGGAGAGCTGGAAAATGAAAACAATGGTTCAAATCTGTATCTGTCTGGTTATACTTGTTACTTTAATGCCGATAACAACTGCATTAAATGATATTAATAATAAAAAGATTGAAAATAACAACAATCAATTTGAGTCAGGATTTATGATTGGAATTATGCATATTCATTATAAACAAACGGGATGGGGATGGACAGAAATCTGGCAACCAATATCCATATTATGTCATGGAGAACAAGGGTGGAAATTCCTTGGACTTTTATCTGAATCTTTTACTCCATATGACTTAAAAGGTATTATTGGACCACTATATCATATTCATCAACTTTTTTTTAAAAGTGGATTTTTTTTCATATCTGCTCAAGTCATTATATAGGATTTAGAGATATTTAACAAAGAAATCATCAAAATAGTAGCATCAATGAAAAATCACCCCAACCACCCTCTCTAATTTTCCATTTCTTGCTTTTGATTGTCCCTTTTTACAATCTCATCAAATTAAAGAGCTGAGTATAGGCATCAAACTTAAAGTTTAAAGCCGATGGAGGGCTATCTAAAATCTGTCCAGATTACTACATGATTTTTGTGTATATGAAATCAGATTATCTTAACATAAGAAACGACATTCAAATATACTTTTACCGGTAAAAAACACGGATTTTATTAATAAAGAGATAATAAGATGTAGAAGTGGTACTCCATGGGAACTGATGAATTTGAAATTGTAAAATTTCCAAAATCAAGAATTGCAACATTTGATGTTGGTAAAATTGGTCGATCTAAACATCATGTATGTGCTTTTATTGAGGTAGATGTTACTGATGCCAAGAAACTTATCCATAAATTGAAATCAACCTCAGATAGACAAGTATCTTTCACAGCATGGTTTATTAAATGTGTCAGTACGGCTATTACTGAAAATAAAGAAGCACATGGAATTCTTCATGGAAAAAACAAGCTTCTTATCTTTGATAATATCGATATTGCAATGCCTGTTGAAAAGGAAGTAGATAACAAAAGAGTACCACTTCCTGTATTGATAAAAAATACAAATACAAAATCGATTCATGAAATAAACCAAGAGATTCTATCTGTAAAAGATCAAAGAGTTAAGGATGAAAGTGATTTTGTATTGGGAAAGAAACAATCGAAGTTTAAAATGAAGCTTTTCTATTCTATGCCCCAATGGCTAAGAATGTTGTTTTGGCGTTCTATTTTGCGCAATCCGTTTAAAAGAAAGCAAAGCATGGGTACTGCTGTCGTAACTTCAATTGGAATGATTAGTAGATTTCCTGGTTGGATACTCCCTAAAACTATGCATAATTTAAGTTTTGGTTTAGGGTCAATTATTGAAAAACCTTGGGTGGTCAATAAAAAGATTGAGATACGGGATATTTTGCATTTGACTATTCTGTTAGACCACGATGTTATAGACGGGGGTCAAACAGCTCGATTTGTTACTCGACTGGTTGAATTGTTGGAATCAGGATATGGATTAAAATAGTCGGCGCTTATCACTCTAAAGAGAATAACTGTATGGTAATCAACCATCCTCATATCCATCAGAAATAATGAGATTTGAATATGTTTTTACCAGTGTAAAATAACATTTTTCTCCAGTTTTTGCTTCTGTCTTCTACGCAGTTGTCTCATCCTTATTTTTCATTTTGGGTATTTTACCACCTTTAAATAAAAGCCAAATGCCAAGTGACAATTCCGCAAAAGTTGCAGGCACCATGGCAATCATAACTAATGCATCGAACAATTCTTTGGGTAAAATAAAATCTCCATAAAGCACTATTATATAACTAAAAGACGCAATTATCAAAAAGACGCCCAGACTTCTGGGAATGTAGCCTGACTTGAAAACTAAATAACCAAGAACAAAGATATGAGGGATAAAAAATATATATGCAATAAGTTGTCCATAGCTATACTCATTGATAAATAGCAACACTAGAGCAAACAGACTGATTCCCATAATAGCGGTATAGAGCAACCTTAAAATTGCTGTAAATGATGAGAGACTTTTGTTTACTGGTTTGAGTATAACATAAAGAGCCAGAGCGATAACCACATCAAGCGCAAGGATGATCATATAGCCAGCAATACCAAGACCAAATAGTAACATATCGCCCTTAATATTATCAGTTGTTGCTGCTGCATCTCCTGGTACAACAAGACTTTGGAGAACAAAACCATCAGCAAATAAAGCCAGGATCCACATGATGATAAATCCGATTCCTACGATTATTGCCGCTTTTCGGATTGATAAATTTGCGATAAGATTTTTCATTGAAATTCCTCTTTTGCAATTAAAAGACTGGGTAATGAAATCAATCCAAGAATTAAAAATAAATATGTTTGCACACAGACACTTGACCATCCTAAAATAAACATTTCATATCCTCCCTGAATTGCTGCATTAGTCAACCACATTATTCCCCAAACTATACCCAGCATCCAAGCATAATTTATCTTCTTTTTCAACCCAAAAGCAATTAATAATCCAAAAATACCCATCCAAATTCCTTCCCACAAAGGTTTTAGCATAGACATATTTATGAAATTAAGAGCTTTCTCTTCTATATCTCCTGTATCTTGTGATGAACCTGCAAGTTCAAGTCCAGTTTTCAGAACGTTTTCACCATTGCTCATGATGAACAAAGTCATTACGATGTAAACAATAGATAAAACCATTATTACCATCCAAACATTCTTTTTAAATCCCTTTTCTTTAAGCATTTTATTCACCAAACTTTTTATCCTTTTTTTTACTAAAAATTTTTATGTGAAATTAATTAATTGTTATAAAACGATTCTTTTTTTTCCGATATTAATGTATTCTAGAGAATCTAATCATGTGCTCTTGATTAGACACAAAAATTAATATGTATTTGAGTACTTCTTTTTATGGCATTCTGGATGCCCCCATCCTTCCCTTTTCAAGTAATCAATTATTGCCTTATGAGCATCAGAATTAGGTAAGATGTCTATAACCTTTTCACAGACATTGCAAAAAATCCAGATACGATAAGTTCTCTTTGCATTCCGAAATCCATGATTATATCCGTCAATACGTTCTTTTTCATACACCTCTGAAAAATCTTCCTCTAAACCAAGTAGAGCTACCCGTACAAGATCAGATACGCTTGTTCCAGCTAGCTCCGCCATATCAACTATCCTTTCTTTCTCTTCCTTCTTCATCCGAAAAGTAATAGCAGGATTCTCATCCATATACCGTTTCTGAGATGGATAAATTTTTCTTGCCATATCTATTCCTCCTTTTCATTTTTTCTAATTCTGTTTCTACACGTTTTTCTATTGTGTTTCCACATATATTTCTGTATATGTTTCCATATATGTTTCTACACTCGTTTTCTATGCACAATTTCACATCCTACACTTGTCTGTTGATCACCTCCTGTTCTGTATGAGTACGCCCACGGTATATATCCATAATGATCTTTTCAGTTCAATTTAGATTCAAAACACATGGTTTAATCAGATTTCGAATTTTGCTGCACGTTATAATTCCAAGTGCCATGCGGCCCAGGTGCCCCTTCTTTAAAGTCGTAAGGTTGGTTCATCGCTTTAAAAATAATGGCCAATTGTTTTCTAAGAGAATCAATTTCCGTTCGTAATTCATTTATCAAGTTGTCACGTTCTTTCACAACAGTGTCGTAAGACTTGACCTTCCCAGATTTGGCGAAGATTTTTACTTTAAGGTCATCGAAACCTCTAAGGTCATACTCCTGTCTTCGTTTAACCACTGTTTGTGGAGACCATCCAAATAGTTGGCTCATTTCGGTGTCATCAAACGCTTTTCCAAACATGATGGTTGCCCGAGTTTTTCTGAACGTTTGGGGGGTAATGGTTTTTTTAAGATTAGCTCGTTTTTTAATATCTTCAAGCTTAGGAGCGATACTATAAGTTTGCATGGGCTTATAACGGCTTTGTCGGCTAAATGTCAACCAAAGAGATGCCTCGAGATTGTCTTTAAAAGGATGATTGGCCAACCAACGCATTAAATTGTCTGCGGGTTCACTGAGAGGGACTTTCCGCGGTCGGGTCTTTGAACGACTGAAAACAATAATAATATTACCCACTTCTTCCTCAACATCCTTGATACACATGTGAGCGATCTCATGGGGACGACCGCCAGAAAGATATAAGGTTTCGAAGAGTGCTTGATCGTGACCATTAACCGTGATACAATTTTCAATAATTTTTTCATACTCTTCACGAGTAATATAATATTTTTCTTTTTGGTTAGGATCTCGCATTCGAACCCGCTGGCTAGATGTTGTATATTCAAACCAGTCTAAGATGGCGGGTCGCTCATGCTTCTTGAGTTTCAAGAGCCATCTATAGAACATTATCAGATTGGTTCCATAGATATCTCTTGTATTAAGGGAAGACATTACAAAAGGAGCTGCAAAGAACTCTTTGAGATCATCTTCAGTTGCATCAATGAATGATTTGCCTTTCAAAAAGTTAGCCAGACTCCTTAAAATCTGAATGTTCTGACGAACCGTCATCTCAGATTTTTTCAGTGTACCACGACGATATTTCGAGTATATAAGAATAGTCATCTCATTTTCTTTCGAGATATTAAAAAATTTCTTATTATATCGAGTCATGTTTCCAGTAATCAGAATGTGAGATCACTTTAATAACTTTACGTAAACACACACATATATAAATTTAGGATGCATAATTACATGCATAATGCATCTGTAAAAAAAGTGCTAGAAAATAAATTTACAGATGACGTATAATTTATTAAGGTATTTTTCGTATTTTTTATTTAAAACCAAACATTTAAATCTATGAGATATATTTATGTTATATTGGGGGTAAAAATATGAAGAAACTAATACCAATATTAATAATAGGAATCTTACTTATTAGTGGATTTGGAGCAGTAGGTGTATCTGAATTTGAAAAAGATAACTTTATTTTAGAAACAATTTCATTTTCACAACCTGTAATACGTGAAAAAGATGATTTTGTTTATATTGATTTACCAGAAGCAACAACTGATTTTTGGAAATCAGGTAAACCTAAAATACCTGTAGTTACAAAGGTGTATACATTTCCTTTTGAAACTCAGGTGAATAGTGTTGATGTAACATTTTCTGAGGCCATAAAAAAGAAGGTTTCAAAACCAATTGAATCTTCACCAGAACCAATCATAAAATCTACCGTCTACACTTCAAATTTAAAAGAATCTAAAACAGTAAGTTATGCCAATATAGATATCTATCCAGACCTACAATATAACTATCGCACCGCTGCTGGATTGAAAGGGGAAGAACATGTTATATATCTTATAGTAAGTCTTTTCCCGATTCAATATATTCCTAATGAAAATTCTTATTATTATTCTGACGAATCAACAATTGAAATAAATTATACACCACCAAAAAATCTCATTATCTTCCCTGATGCTTATGATTTATTAATAATAGCACCTGAAGAATTTTCAAAAGCATTACAAAAATTGGTAGCTCATAAGAACAGTATTGGAATAGAAACAAAACTCACAACACTTGATGAAATCCCATCAACAGGCTCAGATGATCAAGAGAGCATTAAATATTACATAAAAGATGCAATAGAAAATTGGGGTATAACGTATCTACTTCTCGTTGGAGCTGGATTTAAACAAGAAGAAATATTCCCTGTAAGATATGCATGGATTGCTTCCGGGCAATATGAAAGTAAATTCCCAAGTGATCTGTACTATGCAGATATTTATGATGGTAATAGTAGTTTTTCTACTTGGGATTTGGATGGAGATAAGAACTATGCAGAGTATCCAGTTGATATGCCCGCAGTTGATGTCATTCCAGATGTTTATCTTGGTAAATTACCTGCTAATGATGTGCGAGAGGTAAAAACTGTTGTTAATAAAATAATTAAATACAAAGAACACAACAAGATGACCAACAGAATAGTACAGATTGGTGGAGATACATTTCCGGATGATGCAGAAGGAATTTATGAAGGTGAGTTTGCGAATGAGGAGGTTTTAACAAAACTTCCGGGATATTCTACAAAACAATTATGGGGATCTAATGGTAAATTGACTAAGTTTAATATTGCAAAAGGTTATTGGAGAGGTGCTGATTTTGTTGATTACTCAGGACATGGAAGCTATTTATCTTGGGCTACTCATCCACCACTCGCTAACAACTGGATTCCACCGAAAACACTCTTTTCACCCTATACTGGTTGGCTCTATGTTGACTTTGATTTATTTTTAGTACTAAATTCGAGAAAATTACCTGTAGTATTTTACAATGCATGTTCTAATAACAAATATACTGAATCAAAGACTTGTTTGGCATGGAAAACGGTAAAGAAAGCATTTGGAGGTGGTATCGCTGCATTTGGCGCATCAGGTATTGGTTATGGAAGTCATGGAAGTTCTGAAACTGAGCGAGTCATGGGATGGATGGAAGTGCATACCTTCGAAGAGATTTTTAATAACAAGATATTAGGAGTTGCATGGGGAAACTGCATAACTAATTATTTTACTACGTTCCAATCAGATTTTGAAGATACAGACTATAAAACAATGCTTGAGTATTCAATGTTTGCTGATCCAACACTAGCAATTGAAGACAGTAATTAACCAATGAATATTCCACCATTTCATTTTCTAATACTAAAGGAAAAATTTCGGTATTAAAGTACAATAAATAGTACTTATTAGAATTAATATTATCCATTTTTCTTTTCTATTATTTTTTAAGTAAGTTAATATCAGAATTTCATTAGACAATAAACGTAATATTAATAGGAATATCCACTACAAAGTTTTATATATTATAAGCTCTATGAGAAAACATAGGGAGGTTTGAAAAATGAAAAAAATCCTTACAATTGGAATCTTACTACTTTTCATTGGTTTGATTTTCACACCTTTATATGGAGGTAGTTCACCATTTGATGATACCACACCACCAGTTACAACACATTCCTTAGATCCACCAGAACCAGATGGTGATAATAATTGGTATGTTAGTAATGTTACTGTTACCTTAAATGCTACAGATGATTTATCTGGTGTTAAAACAATATATTATAGAATATCTGAAGGTGGATGGAAGCAAGGCGAATGGAAGAATTATTCTTCAGACATTGTTAAATTTGTTATGAATCATGATTGTCTAATAGATGGATTAATTGAGTATTATGCAGTTGATTATGCTGGGAATCAGGAAGAAATAAAATCATTTAATGGCATTGATATAGACCAGCTGCCTCCTGAAGCAAATGCAACATTAGAATTATATAAAGAAGATGGATTTTGGTATGTTGATTTTATCTTGATTGTTGAGGATGCATGCAGTGGTTGTGTATGTAGAATAGAGTTCTTTATAAACGATGGACTTCAAGAAATCATTGAAGGTAGAGGGCCAGACTACGTATTTACTATACAGTGGTCTTTTGACTTCCCGAAGCATACATTTTGGTTTTATTGCTATGATGAAGCAGGAAATGTAGCTATCGTATTTATAGATCCTTCGGATATTAAACCCCCTCTAAAAAACCAAAATTATTTTGAATTCTTCTTAGGATGGTTGTATAGGTTTTCTATATTACAGAAGATATTAACTGTTCTAGGAAGTATTTATTTCTGGTAGTATTATACATGATGGATAAGAACTATCTAAAAAAACAGTATTATTAGCAATATTATATGTTTCATTGCCATAGATCTTATCAGCTGTATTAGGATTATTTAAAAATCTTGGATAATTTGAAGATGAGATGGATATTCTGATTTTATGACTACTATTCCAAATATATGACGTACTCCACATATCAACCTCAACTTCGTAGATCTTCCCTGATTCTATTAACTCCCAATGATCTGTGCCATTGCGATTTCTCATACGGAGTATTCCATCTGTTATAAGCATGGATCGTCCATCTGGATATACATCCGTAAGTCTAACTGTAAAATCAGTATCGGGACAATCTGAAGCAACATATAATCTTGCTTTAATAGGACCTGTTGCCTCATAGGGTTCCTCAAGAAGGGGTGATGTAAAAATTAAAACATCACTTCTATTTTCAATTTCCCGTTGATCAAATGGGCCCCTTTGAATATTAAGATTCTGACCACCAATTGTTGGAACTGGGTTTAATGGATCGTAAATATAGGATAATGAACTGTAATTTTCAGGAAATTCTGTACTTAACACACCACCTTCATGTATATACCATTCTTTCTGAGTTGCAGGTATTGGCCAGTCATCTGCAAATCTCCATTCATTTCCAGGCGCTTTAGTATCATCAACATCACCCATAACATAATACGTGACATTCGGCCAGTTATCAAAACATAACGATTTATTCATTGTATATTGACGGAGCATATCTCTAAACATCCTTAAAGCCCACCATCCAAGAGAGTTTTTAGGATAGATTAATTCTCCTTGATTTCGTTCTATATAACCATCATGTGTCCATGGTCCCATAATGAGCTTTGATTTCCCTCTTGCGCCTGGACCACCGAGATGTTGATAACCTAAAAATCCATCGATTATTCCTTGAAGAAAGATATCATACCATCCACCAAGATGTACAGCCGGAATATTAACATCTTGCCAGTTATCATCAAGCGATACGTTAGTCCAAAAATCTAAAGAATAGTTTTCATTTTCAAAGATTTCTTTTAAAACATAGGCACTTCCTTGATCTTGTAACCATCCTTCAACTAATGCCTTCCTAAATTGCCCACCTTGAAAAATTGCATGTTTGTGTAAATTTGACGTAGCGACCATGATAAATTGTCCTGCAAGATTTGGTGGATTTGCTCCTGCCATAAAATATTGATTAATCCCAAGAGCAGAAGGTCCTGCTGTAACAATATTACCATTACACCAAGTTTGGTTTGCAATCCATGATAAAGAATCAGGACCATCAGTGTGTGAATTTCTATACACAGTATCATTTCCTTCAGATGCATACCTTCCCCTCATATCTTGGATAATAGTAGGCAAACCAATAAGAGCAAAAATGATACCTAGAATTTTTAATTCATCTTTATTGTATGGTGTTCGAATTAATAATGATCCATGTGGTTTGAAACGAAGTATTGGGCGATATACATCAGTTGCTAATTTTACTCCATCGCGCATTTCCACCATATACGTTTTTCCAAAAAAAGTAGGTTTTATATTTTTGTTCCTCACATTTTGTACTCTACTTTCTTTAACTGTATCTCCTAAAAAAATTGATTCAATACTAGTTGCTGAAAAAGTTGGAGTAATTAAAATAATTAAAATTAATGCAATGATTATTTTTTTCATAATTTTCCCCTAATAAAATAAATTATATAACTAACACCATTTAACTTTTTCTACTGTTGAATCATTCTTTTAAAAAATTGAATTTATCAATAAATTCATTTTTAAAATAATTCTTGATTTTTTATTGTATTAAATTTTTTCGAGCTATATGAAAAACTTCAATCATATGATGAGGTCTATAGGAAATTTTTGCCTTTCTCAGGCCAGGTAGCCCCATATCGGCTTCACGATTTATGAATTTAGCTTCTTTTTGAACAAGTTTTGCAGTTTCAGCATTAATAGCTTTATAGACTCCATCGAAATCAGGAGATCCCTTCTCGTAATGAACAACAACCATATCAGAACTCATCATTTCAAAAACTGCTATAGCTTCTATATTTCCATTAATGCGAAGAACAATGCCAGATAGGTTAAGTTCAAAAAAATGCGCCATCGAAAATAGTATTGCCTTTTTTTCATTTTCAAGCAATGGATCAGATTCACAATCTTTCCATAGACACCAACGTTTAAGAAAATTTTTTATTTCAATCATATTTTCTTCTGAAATCTTTTCTATTGTATACGCATAATTTTTTGTAAATTTATTAAATCGATTACGAATTTTTCTGTAGTTTGTTCCTGGCAAATCTGCAAGATCAGATGATAAATACACATAATCAAAATAATCTCGATTTGGAGTTAAGTCTAATTTCGGATAATGTTTTAACATCCAATTCTTTGTTTTTATATCGATAACTTCAATTGGATAATCGGAACTTTCTTTTTTTGCTAGTTCTAGCACTTGCTCAAATACATCCTTATCATATTGTCCAATTGGGGGACGAAATCTGTTGATATTTTTCTGTTCAGTCATTATTAATAGAGTATCATTAAATTGTGTAAATTTATAATTTGCATATTCTATCCAACTTATCAGTGTTGTAAATACGTAGTCACTATGGGGAGGAGGATATTTTTCATAATATCTATCAAAAATCGGTTTATCTTCTAATGTAACAGATTTAAAGTCATCAATTGAGAGCATACTAATTTCCTTTTTGATATTTCATTGGGGTATATTTATCCATAGGTTTAAAACCAAGAGATAAATAAAAATTATCCTGACCTGGTTCTGATATTAACCCTATCCACAATATGTTTCGCGATAAACAATAATCTATGAGAGATTTGGACGAGCTTTTTACCAATACCTTTAGCTTGATATTGTGGAAGTATTACTAGATCTTGTATGTAAGCATCAGAAACTCCATCAGATAAAATACGGCCCATACCAATAGTATTACCGGATTTAGAATCAATAACAACAGCAAAGGCAAAACTCCCTTTAATTAGTTTTTTAATACCAGATGGATTATAAGAATTTCTCCACCATCCTGCTGATTTGTACAGTTTAACAATCTCTTTTTCATCCCAATTTTTCACTAATCTAATATCAATATTTTGATTAATCATGCTATCAACTAATTTTTGTATTATACGTCTGAAACCTTATGTACTCATATTATAATAATATTTTAGCATTAATTTATCGAAAAATAATACCTACAGTTCCTTTATTCTAGTTTCAAAATATCTTTTAACATCTGTACGTATTTTTTCAACTTTTTTTAAATTTATCTCATCCTTATTTTTTCTATAGTAATCAGATATAGCAACTAATAATGTTTGTATTGCCGTTGGTGGACAATGCCAGTTCTTTTCGGGTATTTCCCCAATTTTTTCTATTATTAATTCCATTAATGTATCAAAAGGATTAATACCATCTATTATTTCATCAAGACATTTTCCCTTCACAATTTCGGATAATGCAGAAGCAGATGCAATGGTCACTACACAACCTACTGTTTTATATTTGACGTCTTCAATCCGGTCATTATTAACCTTGAGATAAATATCTGTTATATATCCATTGATAGGATTTTCCCCTCGAGCAAAACCATCGGCATTATCTATTTTGCCAATATTACGTGGATTTTGAAAATGATCTAATAATTTTGGATTTGTACTTGACATTATTTAACCTCAACATATTAATCTCTTAATTTGCAGACAGTATCAAGATTTACATATGAAATAACTAGAGGTGCAGGTTTTCCTGAATCAGGGTCATCCTTAATTTCTTTTACTTCTTTTACTATGATTTTCACTTCAGGTCCTGTTTCTTCGACGTATACTTTTTTAATCTTTTTTGCAATTTCTTCAAATGAGGCACCTTTATTTCTAAGATCTTCATCAATTACTAATAATATTTCAATTTCGTCGATTTTCTTTTGAATAATCTGATATCTCTTTACCTTAAATTCATTAAGATCTCGAAGAATAGATGTAATAAATAAGAATGCACTCGGTGGAAAAACCTTTCCGTTGGGTAGAACAATATTTGACATAACCCTTCCTTCAACTGGTTTTCCAAAAATAGGGCTATGTAATCCACAATCACACTGTTTACCATCACTTAGTGTTATCCAATCTTCCATACCAGTATATCTAACAAAAGGAGTACCAGTACCCCATAACCTAGTTAATATAAGACGACCTCGCTCACCAGGAGCAACTGGTTGCATGTCCTCATCAACAGCTTCAATATGAAAGAAATCTGAGTGTATATGCCAATTTCTATTTGTACATTCAAATGCTATTTCTGCACCAGATTCACAGGATGCATAAGTATTATACATGTTACATCCAAATACATCTTCAACATAACTTCTTGTATATGCATCCAACATTGCTCCTCCTACAAATAGGAGTTTGGGTTTGATTTGTTCACCAAATCCTTTCTTCTTATAATAGGCTAAATCTTGGAATATTGCTGGATAAGAAATTATTACATCTGGTCTAAAAGCTTCTAGTTTTTCAATTATTTCTCGTGTACGATTAGAAGCTTGTATATTGAGATAATTTTTTAAGGAAAAAAATAACTTAGCATTTGATATGACTTTGTTTTCAAATACTTCATCAACTTTATAAGGATTAAAATTACCTATATGAGCAAACTTTGTTTTTCTCCAATTTAAATTAAAAAAACGTTGCACTCTTATACCAATTAAAATACTTCGAAGCATCGTAGAACTATCTGTATATGTACAAACAGGTTCGGATCCACTAGAACAACAATATTTTCCAGTTGTGCCACCTGTACAGGTTATATATCCTTTTTCTTTATTGTAATTTGTTTGTACAACTCCATCTGGAAAATTTTCTCTTATTTCTTGTCTTGAAATAAAAGGTATTTTATTTATGTCTTTTATACCTCTAATATCATGTGGATGTATCCCAGCATCCTTATATTTCTTCTTATACACTGGAACCTTATATGCATAATCTACCATTTTTCTAAGTGCTTTATCTCTGTAGTTTTTTAATTGTTGTGGACTTAATCTTTCTATTCTGTTAGGATCTATAATATAATTTTTCAAAAATGGAATAGTTATTAGAGGATTTAGGAAAGGATTCATTTATAATCTACTCTTTTTATTATTTTTTTTGCCCATATATATTTTTTGTCCTATGAATCAGATTATTTATAATAATATTATCCCTTGAATATTCTTATTAAATTTTACTGCTATATAGATTATTTTTTAATTATTAATAACATTTTAAGCACAAATTTTAATTTATTTTGAATTTATTGGGTGCATATTCGTTTTTTTACTAAATAACCATAGAATTTTAATAAGTTATAATATCCACAAAATTAAAAAGAATAAAAATATTTTTCAAAAATTCCTTAATCCAATACTTTCTGAAGCTCCAATTCCAGGTATACTTAACCTTTTTTCAATTTTGTCAATGATTGCAGTAAATAATATTGTTAATAATAAATAAATAACAGCAATAATGAGAAATATCTCAATAAATCTAAATGTTTGTGATGCAATAAATTTACCTTCAAATATTAGTTCTTTCACCTGAATAATGTAAGCAATTGAAGTATACTTAATAAGATAAATCAATTCATTTGACCATGCTGGTATCGAGATTCGTAATGCCTGAGGGAGAATGATATTTTGAATTGATTGCAATCTGTTCATTCCAAGGGTTCTTGCAGCAACCATCTGACCAGAAGGAATCGATTGGAGAGATCCTCGTAGATATTCAGCTTGATATGCTCCGCTATTAAGTGAAAATCCTAAAAGAGCTGCTGATAATGGTGTTAATACGATTCCTACAGAAGGTAAACCAAAATAAATAATAAATAATTGTACTAATAAGGGCGTTCCACGAAATACCTCTATGTAACCAATACAAACACTGGAAATAATCTTATTTCCATATACTCTACCAAGAGCTAATACAATTCCAATAAAAAGGCCAAAAATTAATGATATAAAAGTAAGAAGCAACGTAACAGACAAGCCATCAATAAGACTTGGTAGCGAATCCAAAAAAAATTCAATAAAATTCGACGTTGTCTTTCCTCCTCAATCCTCTCCATATAAGGTGGCGATCTTGCCAAGAAACTCTTTGGTTCTTTGTTGTTTTGGATTACGAAACATCTGCTTTGGTGGACCACTTTCAACTATTATTCCATTTTCCATAAATATAATTTCATCTGCAACATTTCTAGCAAATCCCATTTCATGGGTAACCACTAACATACTAACTTTTCCTGCAAGGCTTTTCATAACTTCAAGAACTTCCCCAATAAGTTCTGGATCTAAAGCTGAGGTTGGTTCATCAAATAATATAATGACAGGATCCATTGCCAAGGCTCTAGCTATTCCTACCCTCTGCTTCTGTCCTCCTGAAAGTTGAGCAGGATACTGATTTGCTTGTTCTGCTAAACCCACTCTTTTCAACTCTTTAAAAGCCCTTTCTTTTGCTTCTTCTTTTTCCATTCCTCTAACTTTCTCAAGTCCAATACTCACATTTCTAATAGCTGTTAGATGATTAAAAAGATTAAAATCTTGGAAAACAAAGCCGATTTTTTGCCGTATTTTATTAATTTTTTTAGATTTATGTGTAATCTCCTCACCTTCAAGAAAAACTTCACCCTTGTTAGGAGGGTCTAATTGATTGATACATCGAAGAAGTGTACTTTTTCCTGTCCCACTTGTACCAATAATTACTTTCGTCTCTCCTTTATCCATGGTAAATGATAACCCCTTTAATACCTCAAGTTTACCATATGATTTGTGAATATTTTTAACTTCTAACATATGCATATTGTAACCTCCCAATCTCCTTACAAACTTGCCTCCATCTCAAGACCTGATATTTTATATTTTTTTTCTAGGTGACTTAATCCCTTATTTACCGAAATCACTAAAATGAAGTAAATAAGCGCAATAAACAATAAAACAGGAAGCACTAAATCGGGATTTCTCACATATATATATCGACCTTGTCTCATCAATTCAATAACCCCGATACCAAATGCTATTGATGTATCCTTAAGAACTATCGTAAACTCATTTGACCATCCAGGAATAGAAAGTCGTAGAATTTGAGGAATAATGACATAGCTGATAGTCTTAAGTTTTGACATACCTAATGATATTGCTGCAGTTGTTTGACCTTCTGGAATTGAATTGATGGCACTTCGAAAAATTTGTGCTTGATATGCTGTACTTCTTAGAGCTAAACCAATTACTGCAGCAGTAAAAGGATCTAAATTTAATCCAATTTGGCCAAGTCCAAAATATATGAGGAAAAAGATTACGAGTAAAGGTATCCCACGAAAAATTTTTTCATAAACAATGATAAAATAAGAAAGTGGGTGACTCCCGAAAGAACGACCCACTGCCATCATGATACCTAGGATCGACGCCGCAACAAGACTTGCTATTGTTAACCCTAACGTAATCTTTAAACCATCAATTAATTGTGGTAACGCCGATATTAAGGCATCAAGATTCAATAGATCAACTTTAATTTATTATTTTCACTCAAAATATTTCTCGATTAGATCGGTCCAGTCATCTGAGCCAATGAATTTCTCAAGTTCTTGATTTATTTTTGTTAGAAGTTCGGTATTTCCTTCCTTAACTCCAAATCCATAATTTTCTTCAGTAATGATTGTATAGGCAACTTCCCGGCCTGTAACTTTAGCAAATGCTTGTGCAACAGGTAAATCAAGAATAATTGCATCTAACCTTTCTCGTCCAATATCGAGATCTGCAACTGCATCAATATATAGATCATAAAGCTGTAAATTATCTTCATCCATAAGTCCTTTGTCAATAAGATTGTCTTCTATCCATTGTGCACCGGTTGTACCAATTTGTGCACCGATTGTGAGATTTGCAATACTTGCTGTGAAATTTTCAAGATCGTGTGATTCATTGATTTCAACACCCGAACCTGTCTTGATTAATATCGATTGATCAGCTTGATAATATGGATCACTAAAATCGATTTGTTCCTCTCTTTCATCAGTGATAGTCATCGCAGCAGCAATCACATCAATATTACCTGCTTGAATCGAAGGAATCAACGGGTCCCATCCTATATCTTTGACTTCAACGGTGTAATTTAGATTTTCAAGTATTGCTGTAATTAATTCAATATCAAATCCAATGATATTTCCCTGTTCGTCTATATATTCGAATGGTGCAAAATCAGCTGATGTACCTACTATTATTTTGTTTTCAACTTCTTCTTCTATACATCCTGCTAATATAGTGGCAATTCCTAATATTGCTATTGTTATTAATACAGAAAATATATTTCTTTGTTTATTCATATTTCACCTCCACCTGTTTTTTTAGGATATGTTTCGACCATTATATAAATTTTTTAGTTTTTTAAACTGGTATTAAAATAATCATATTATCCATATTTATTGTCAGCAAAATTATAAAAATTAAATATTTTTAATAGAGATGACAAGCGACAAAATGATCTTTCTTCACTTCTTTCAGTACTGGCTCAATCTGTGAACATTTGGAGAAACATTGAGGGCATCTTGGATGAAACCTACAACCCTCAGGAGGATCCATAGGACTTGGAATGTCTCCCATTATAATCTCTTCTTTTCTTTTAAATTCAGGATTTGGTACTGGTATTACAGATAGTAATGCTTCAGTATAAGGATGTTTAGGATTATCAAATAATACTCTCTTTGGAGCAATTTCTACGATTTTACCAAGATACATTACAATAACTCTGCTACATATATGTTTTATTACACTCAAATCATGGGTGATAAAAAGTAAGGTGAGTCCAAAATCCTTTTTCAAATCTTCTAATAAATTTATTATTTGAGCCTGTATTGAAACATCGAGAGCTGATACAGGTTCGTCAGCTACAATAAATTCTGGATTTGTTGCGAGGGCTCTGGCAATCCCGATTCTTTGTCTTTGTCCCCCACTGAATTCATGAGGATATCTATTCATCTGATCCTGTGTTAATCCTACTTTCTCCATAAGTTCACTAGTTTTATCCTCGATTTCTTCTTTATTAAAAATATGGTGAACTATCATTGGTTCTGAAATTGTTTTTCCGATAGTCATACGCGGATCAAGAGAACCAAATGGATCTTGATAGATAATCATCATTTTTTTTCGTAATTCTTTCATTTCTTTTTGTTTTAAATTGGTAATATCAAGTTTATTAAAACAAATATTTCCCTCTGTTGGTTCAATTATTTTTAAAATTAATTTTCCGCAAGTTGTTTTTCCACATCCAGATTCCCCAACAAGAC
>JABAOC010000430.1_pt1 | contig 17041 bp, 20 predicted proteins | sample 7062161 | NCBI WGS metagenome assembly JABAOC01 (sample SAMN14538625, study PRJNA623070) | marine sediment metagenome | biome: marine biome [ENVO:00000428]; feature: marine pelagic biome [ENVO:01000023]; material: deep marine sediment [ENVO:00002113] | place: India: Gulf of Khambhat ... | reverse complement strand
AAAGTTTATGGTATTGTGATCACTGGAAAGTTCTTCTTTTATGAGGAGCCGACCAATTATATTAACTGGCTGAAAGATGCGACCATAGATCGAGGTAAACTATCTAATAAATTTTTATTACCTTTATCTTTCGATCCAAAGCCAAGATTTGAGATATTGCGCTGGGAGACTGTTCAATAATCGGTAATTTGGGGGCTGTTAAACAATTGGTCTGGTCTTTGAAAATTTCTCCTGAATGTAAAAGAACGTGGGACGTTAAGCGTAGGGCGTAGCGCGTAGCCTTAAAAGTGAGTGTACATATCGCTCTACGAACCACGCACTACGCTCTACAAGTTATTAAAATGAAAATGATTAATATGGTTAGGGAAAATAACAGAGGATATACCACAATTGAAACAGTTGTGGCACTGGCTATCTTTTTAGCGGTTTTGATTCCATTAAGTCAGCTTCTGGCTCGATTGATGTATACGGAAAAAACAAGAGACATGATTGTTGCCATGCAACTAGCTCGACAGGAAATGGAAGAAACCATAAATACCCAAAATTATGTAGATAACCAGAAGCTGGTTATGATGAACAATAAGAAATGGAGGATTAATCGTTTAGTCAAAATTCGGGATGAATTGGTCGAGTTACATGTCCAGGTCTTCAAATCTGGAAACGTCAAACCTGTTACTGAATTGAAGACATTGAGGGTTATTTGGTAATTAGGTGATAAGGTAATTCGGATAAATTATGTATGGAAATGATAAGGGCTTTACAACAGTTGAACTCATCGTAACAATGGGATTGGTCGGTCTCGTTTCAGCCCTGGCTTACGCTGTTTATATCTTCGCATATCAAGGGATGAAAAATTGGCAGGATCGTGTTGAGCTGGAAAATTCAGCCCATTTGGTTATGAATGCCATGGCTAACGACTTTTCCGATATCAAGAAAATATTCTATGCCACAGAAGATGAAATCAGCTTTATAAAAATCAATGATGATACAGTAAGATATGCTATTTGTGAAGGAGGACTGATTAGAAGCGGAAAGTATTTAAATAAAAAAGATTTGAGCATAGGCTCGATTCAATTCAAATTCTTTGGATCAGAGTTATCTGACGATTTGAATATGGATCGTGTTATTGATATGGCTGAATTAGATAGAAATAGGAACGGACTATTGGATAGTGAAGAGCTACATGCGATTTCCTGTATTCAATTCACGATGACATTAACTTCTAAAAAACATTGCTTTGAGCTTCAATCTGCTATGGCTATTCGCAATTCAGAAAATCCGTAATGCAAGCATCCTGCTTGCTATATAAAATAAGAACTTAGCTAAAGTCTAATTCACAAGCTGGAAGCTTGTGTTACGGTTTCGGACAAACAATGATTAATTCCTTCAGGGAGTTTTGAAATCAATAAGTTAAAAGAACATACTGAGCTAAAAAAAATTCTCAAGGATCGAGAGATCAAGATTAAACAGCGTGAGAATGGCAAGCCAACCAAGCCCGGGAAATTTAAAAAAAGCTTTTTCGGAAGAATTAAATCACAAGAGTTATGCAGCTTTACCCGACAGTTAGCCACAATGATTGAGGCTCGGTTATCTTTAACGAGGTCATTGGAAATTTTAATCGATCAAATTCAAAATAACAGGTTTCGCAGCATTGTTGAAGACATTTTAGCCCAGGTTAAGGGCGGAAATAGCTTCGCCAGCAGGCTATCCTGTCATCGAGATGTTTTTAACAGTCTGTATATCAACATGGTAAAAGTCGGAGAAATAGCAGGAGTGCTGGATTTGACTTTGAATCGACTGGCAGCCCATCTCGAAAAAATGGCAGCTTTAAAGCGCAAGCTAATGACAGCGATGAGTTATCCTGCTGTAATCATTCTGGTTGCCATTGGCGCAATAACTTTTCTTCTAACAGCGATTGTACCGACTTTCGCTGATATGTTCCATGATTTTGGAGCAGAGCTCCCAATGCTTACCAGGCTAATCATTGATATCGGCGCAGGGGTCAAATCTTATGGGATATTTTTCATCATCTTTTTCATTGTAGCTATGCTTTTTATCAGACGATACACTGAAACTGGAACCGGGAAATTATTAAAGGATAAATTACTACTATTCCTTCCATTATGGGGCAATTTTTTAAGAAAAATACTCATTTCCCGATTTTGTCGCACCCTGGGGACTTTGTTGGAAAGCGGGGTTTCGCTGTTAGAAGCTTTAGATGTTGCTGTTGGAATTTCTGGTAACAGAGTATTTGAAACAGAAATTTATCAAATGAAACAATATGCTACCAGAGGTGGGTTCATTGCAGATTCAGTTCTCAACTCGACTATTTTTCCACCAATAGTATCTCAAATGATGCACGTCGGTGAAGAAACGGCCAAATTAGAAGTGATGGCGCACAAGATTGCTGACTTTTATGAAGAAGAAGTAAATGCCACAATCGATATTTTAACTTCAATCATAGAGCCTGTAATTATTGTCTTTCTGGGAATTATACTTGGCGGTACGGTGGTCGCTATGTACCTTCAAATTTTTAATCTAATGGATGTGATTCAATGAATTTCTAACGTGGAAGCATGGCGCATAGCGATATAATATTACAGGACAAATCTTTGTTTTTTTGGCAAGAAATTTAAATAGCTTTTAACCGCTAATTATGCGAATTATGCTAATTAGTGTTTGAACGAAAAGTCGACTTTTTGTCATTCTGAGGAGCGAAGCGACGAAGAATCTGTGACCACAATATTATTGTTGATATACAACTTAGTGGTCATAGATTCTTCGGCAAAAAGCGCCTCAGAATGACAGCATTACTATAAATTTAATAGTTTTCGTTCAGGCACTAATTAAAAAATTAAAATTAATTCGCATAATTAGCGGAATTCGCGGTTCAATTTTTTTTTAATTACAATATGCAGCTTGCTGCGCTAGGCTCTCTGCTCCGCTATTTCAGAATTGAATTACTGAAAACATCTTTAACAAATTTTTTATAGGGAGGAGATATTATGTTCTCAAAGAAGTTTTTGTATGATGAAGGGGGATTTTCGCTTACTGAATTATTGGTTGTGATTGTAATTATTGGGATTTTAGCTTCTTTGGCAATTCCCAAATTCTTGAGTGTCACGACGAAGGCGAAAACAACCGAAGCAAAATTAATGCTGAAACAGTTGCATAGCCTTCAAATGAGTTATTTTCTTGAGAACGATGTCTATTCCAATGATTTAGCGATGATCGGTTTTGCTCAAGAAAGATTGAAAACTGAAGGTGGAACAGCCCGTTATAAAATTGAAATTGTTGAGGCAACAGAAAGCAAGTTTATCGCCATGGCAACCGCAGTGGTTGATTTTGATAAAGATGGAACGATGAACGTGTGGTCTGTCGATCAGGATGGGGTAATTAAAGAAGTAGTTCCAGATTAATTTATAGGTAATAGATCATCAAAATTATCTATGGGATTCATTAACCTGTGGGGAATTTTTGTAATATTAATGACACAAAATAACTAACAATTAATATTATTGCATGAGGATTGCTTGTGTTAATCGTAATTTTCATTTTGGGTCTTACTGTTGGCAGCTTTCTTAATGTTTGTATCTACAGAATTCCCAAAAAGGAATCAATTATCTGGAAGCCATCGTTTTGTCCATTGTGTGGTAAGAATATCCCCTGGTATCTGAATATTCCCTTAATAAGTTTTATCATTCTTCGTGGAAAATGCTCATTCTGTAAAGGCAAAATTTCATGGCAGTACTCCATGGTTGAATTACTTACTGCTTCATGTTTTTCATTCTTATACTGGCATCTCGACCTTACCGCAGCGTTTTTAATTTTTGCTTTATTAACCTGTTTACTCATAGTGATCAGTTTTATTGATATCAATAACAAAATTATTCCCAATTCTGTAATTATATGTGGTTTGATAACCGCTATATTGACTAATTTAATTTTCCCCCTTTCATCTCGCACAGATTTATTTATTGCTGGATTGGCTGGAGGTTTCTTTCTATGGCTGGTTGCTATTTTGGGGGAATTAATTTTTCATAAACCGGGAATGGGTGGAGGAGATATTAAGCTTGCTATAATGATTGGTATTTTTGTTGGCAGTGAGGGATTAATCACTTCAGTTACTGTGGCATTTTTAAGCGGTGCTTTATTTGGAACAATCGGTATTTCACTTGGGAAAATAGGACGAATGAATCAGATTCCTTTTGCTCCTTTTCTTGCTTTTGGAACACTGTGTCATATCATCCTTAAACTAAGTGAGTCAATTAATTTTAAATTTATTTGATAAAATGAGAAATTAAAATAATATTTCCGCCCACTTCAACGACCATTCTAATAATGGTGAAGGCAACACACCTAAAATAATCACAAAAATTGCCGCCAATCCTAATGAAATCCACATCGGGATTAAACCCTGTTTTCCGACGTCCTCAATTTCCTGTTCAGGCTCACGCATATACATCACAATTAAAACATTGATATAAAAGTAAAGTGCGACCAGGCTGAAAACCAGGGCGATAACAGCAGTAATGAACATTTGTCCTTCTAATAATTGAAGGAATATTTGGATTTTTCCGACAAAACCGACAGCAGGAGGAAGACCAGCCAGAGAGAACATTGCTACCACCATCATTGCTGCTGCGCCAGGAAATTTTCTAGCAACACCTTTTAAGTCGTTCAAAGTTTCGCAATAGTGATTTTTATGGGTCAGATAGATTAAAACGCCAAAGGCTAACATATTCATCGCAATATAGCCGATACCGTAAAATAATACGGCTTGAATGGCTTCGATCTTGTGACTCATTGGTGCCAATGCTAATCCCATATAACCTGCATGAGCAATTGAGGAATAAGCGAGCATTCGTTTAACATTTTTTTGAACGATGGCGACCGAATTTCCATAGATAACGGTTATCAAAGAAAAGAATCCAAATATGACTTGAAAAACGGAATCAAATCCTTCAAATTTAACCGCACCAGCAAATATTTTTAAAATCACAGCAAAGGCAGCTAATTTGACGGCAACGCTCATGAAGGCAGTAACAGGTGTCGCTGCGCCTTCGTAAACATCTGGCGTCCAGGCGTGGAAAGGAACCATAGAAACTTTGAACGCCAGACCGACAAAGACAAATACCAATCCTAAACCAGAAAGCAGGGAATCTATATTTACTGGAGTAAAAGATAAATTTTTTAATACTTCAGATACGACCAGACTTCCAGTTGTGCCATAAAGAAACGAAATGCCTAATAACAGAAAAGCCGAAGAGAATCCACCTAAAAGGAGATATTTCATGGCAGATTCGCCCGCACGAGGATTGTATTTCTTTAAGCCGACTAATGCATATATCGGAATGGACATCATTTCCAGGCAGAGGAAGATCATGAGAAAATTTTCGGCGGCAATAAGCGTTAATGCTCCCAACAGTGAGAAGCAGAGTAAGAGATAGTAATCGATTGCTGGAATTGCCTGAGTTAAAGTATATCGAGCTGACATTAAAATAGCTAATACGCCAGCACCTACTAAAGCCAGTTTCCCGACATAAATTCCACCACCTGCTTTTAATGAATCGCTTAATAGAAACACCTGCTCACCAGATGTTGCACGTCCATAAATAAAATAGAGAACGCCGACGAGGACTAATCCTAAACCAGCAATCCAACTGGATTGTTTGTTTCGAGTCTCTAATTCAATTGACGTTTGAGAGCCGTTAAAAAGGGCGAAAATGGGTCGTTGAAATGCATCAATTAAGGTTAATATGACAATTAATGCGACGAGGCTCAATTCTCCGACAAGAAAAGTAATTTGAAATGAGGTCTCATTCATAAGCGTGTCCAGATTCTTTTTGGAAAAATATTAAGTTGAAAAAATCTTATTTTAATGAACTGCATCATCGATAATATTTTGTTCTTCGACCTTTTCTTCAATCTGAGGCGATTTTGCCAATTCTTGTTTCAGTACTTCTGGCTGGTGCTGCGCAACATAATGATTAACAGATGTATGCATTTTATTCAGATATGATTTTGGGTAAACTCCGATCCAAAAAACAAAGATAATAAAAGGCAACAGCACTACCATTTCACGGAAGCTTAAGTCTTTTAAATTTTTATTGTTTTCGTTCTTTAATGGTCCAAAGAAAACTCGTTGAACCATCCATAGCATGTAATAAACGCCGAGAATGACACCCGAAGTTGCAAACACCATGAGTACCAGTCGAAAAACTCCTTGATCGGCAACAAAGTGAGCCCAAGCGCTCTTGAAACTGCCGAGTAATATTAAAAATTCACCAACAAAACCATTGGTTCCTGGTAAAGCAACCGAAGATAACGTTATGATCATAAATGCTGTGGCAAAAAGAGGAAGCCGATAAGCTAATCCGCCATAATCGGCAATTTCACGAGTATGTCGACGTTCATAAATAATTCCAACCAAAATAAAGAGTGCGCCTGTGGAAATGCCATGATTCACCATTTGTAAAATCGAACCTTCAATGGCTTCAGGCGTCATGGCGAAGAGGCCCAACATCACATAGCCTAAGTGACTGATCGAGGAATAGGCGACTAATTTTTTGAGGTCTGACTGTGCCAGTGCCAAGCATGCCCCATACACGATACCGATGACTGCCAGTAGCTGTATCAGAGGCGCTGCTTTTATCGCTGCATCGCCGAAAAGTGGAATTCCCAATCTGACGAAACCATAGCCCCCCATTTTCAGCAAGACACCTGCAAGGATGACCGATCCAGCAGTTGGTGCTTCGACGTGAGCATCAGGGAGCCAGGTATGAAATGGGAACATGGGCACTTTGATGGCAAAAGCTAAGGCAAAGGCGGCAAAAAGCCATAATTGTGCCTCTACTGGAATATTTAATTGTAATAGTTTTTCAAATTCAAAAGTAAATTCGCCAAAATGTTGTCGTGCAAGAATTGCCAGATAAATGATTCCCGCCAGCATCATGAGTGAGCCAACCACTGTAAACAGGACAAATTTGACTGTGGCATAAATTCTTCTGGGCCCACCCCAGATGCCAATGAGGAAGAACATCGGAATAAGCATCAATTCCCAGAAGATGTAAAAAATGAATAAATTTAACGCAACGAAGGCGCCAAGCATTGAGAATTCCAGAAAAAGCAGCCAGATGTAATATTCTTTTTTGCGTTTTTGGATGTATCGATAGGAACTCAAAACGGTGAATGGCATCATGATGGTTGTAAGCATGAATAGCAGAATTGAAATTCCATCAATACCGACATGATAATTCAATCCAAATTGTGGAATCCATTCGGCTTCTTCTTGAAATTGATAATTGACGAGCGAATTCTCGAATCCTGCCAGGAGGAAAAACGACACGATCATAGCGCTGGAAGAAATCACGAATGCGATCCAGCCGAATTTTGATGCACCAATTTTTTCGTCATTAGATTTGTTGCTCGGGATAAACATCATAATAATTGCGCCGAGCAAGGGAATGAAGAGTGTCCAGGATATTAAACCCATTTATGACTCCTGTAATCCATAATATTTTTTTCTTTTAAAATTTGTTTTAGTATATTTTCTATTCCATTATAAACATTGTGAAGAAACGTACCAATAGCTGCTAATTCAATGACGGATTTTTTCTTTCTTTTTAATGCCTTATCGAGATTAGCAAAGCTTTCTCGACATTTTCTTTCTCTGCAAGAATTCGTTTGGATAAGTCATCCATAAATTTTTAAACCCTTCTCTTCTACCAGATCATTTAATAATGATCGATTCGAAAGGTCTACCAGATCCACAGGCTTTGATAAAAGCTTGTATAACTCAGAATAGAATTTAAAGAACAATCGAGGTTCAATTCCTTTCACGCCAACATCGATATCGTTTGATTCTTCAGACTGTTTGATAGCAGAGCCAAATAAGAATATATTTTTTAGCTAATTTAATAATGATGTCTTTATCTTTTTCTGTTATCATTCTAACCTTATGACCTCGATTTCTATCTTGCTTGCTGCGTGATACTCATTTTCAAGAAGTTTTTTTATTACATCTAAGATGATGCTGTCCAAATTTACAAACTACTTTCATCTAATAACTAAAATATATACGTCGCAATAATCACCACCACTGCAATCCCTACAATCATATAAAATCCATACGCCTGTATATTTCCAGTCTGGAGAAAGGCAAACAGGCTCGATACTTTTCGCCAGCCCGAAGCAGAGCCATCGGCAGCGCCATCAATGATTTTTAGATCAGATATGTTTAGAAAAATATTTGTTGATAAATATTTCAAGGGTCGAACGATGATAGTATCATAAATTTCATCAACCCAGTATTTATTCCATAGTAGTTTTGATATTCCAGTATATGTTTTTGGATCAGGTAATTCTTTTTTAAGCTCACGAAACATGGAACTGGCAATAAACCAACCAACCACTGCAATGATAACAGAGAAGCCCATCAATGAAAATTCAGTGGCATGGCTATAATGTCCAATTTCTACGTGTCCAAACTTCGTCGCTGCTGGCTCTAAAAATTCATGGAAAAAGTTTGGTATCGTTCCACCAGTCAATAATTTCGGAATTCCGATCCAGCCACCGATTACGGATAGACCGCCTAATATCATTAGCGGAACAGTCATCGTCTTTGGCGATTCATGGAGATGATGCTCTTGCTCATGTGTTCCTCTAAATTTTCCAAAGAAAGTGAGATATACTAATCTGAACATGTAAAATGCCGTACACAATGCAGCAATGGCGCCGATGGCCCATACGATTTTGTTCCCATGCTCAGAAGCGAATACGTTCCACAAAATTTCATCTTTCGAGAAGAATCCTGCAAACGGCGGGAAACCTGCAATTGCTAATGTTGCTAACAGAAAAGTGATGTAGGTGGTGGGCATATATTTCTTTAAGCCACCCATATAACGGATATCCTGTTCGCCACCCATTGCATGTATCACGCTGCCAGAGCCAAGAAAGAGACAGGCTTTGAAAAACGCATGGGTCATCAAATGGAAAATGGCGATCACGAATGCACCTGCTCCAGCCGCCATAAACATAAATCCTAATTGGCTAACTGTTGAATAAGCTAATACTTTTTTAATGTCATTCTGATATAGTGCGATGGTTGCAGAGAATAGTGCTGTTAAAACACCGACCCATAAAACGATATTCATGGCAACTGGCGCGGCGAGGTATAATCCATGAAAGCGACAAACCATATAGACTCCAGCCGTCACCATCGTTGCAGCGTGAATGAGTGCTGATACAGGAGTAGGTCCCGCCATGGCATCGGGTAGCCAGACGTAAAGGGGAAGTTGAGCCGATTTTCCCGTGGCGCCAATGAGCAAGCAAATCGCTGCAACGTTTGTCCAGAAGGGAGTCATTGTGTTGTGATGATGAAAGATTTCGTTGACTTCGGCAATGGTCAATGAACCGATATTGGCAAAAATCAAGAAAATTCCTAATAAAAATCCAAAATCGCCGATGCGGTTGACAATAAACGCTTTTTTACCAGCAATGGCTTTTTCTTCATCTTTATACCAGAAACCAATTAATAAATAGCTGCAGAGACCAACACCTTCCCAACCGACAAACATCACAGGCATGGAGTCGCCAAGAATCAATAACAGCATGGCGAATACAAACAGATTCAAATAGGCAAAATATCTTACACTGGACTCATCGCCATGCATGTACCCGATGGAATAGAAATGAATAACGGCGCTAACACCAGTGACGACCAATAGCATTACGGCTGACAGGTGATCGATGATAAAAGTCAGGTTAATTTTAAGTCCGACAGTGGTTATCCATTCATACGGAGTACAACTTATCGATTCCAGCCCTGACATTTTAATAAAAACGGCATGGAGCGATAGGATGAAAGATGTTGCAACCGTGGAAAAGGCTAAAATTCCTGCAAATTTTTCGCCCCAAATTTGTTTTTTCCGATATGCGTTTATTGCTGCAACCGTCCCGTTTAGTGCGGCTCCGATCAGAGGTAATGTCACAATAACAAAAATCAGGCTGTTCTCCATAAAAAATTAGCCCCTTTCTGTAGTATAAGCGTCAACGCTGATGGTGCTCGTTCGTTTGAAAAGTTGAACAATGATGGCAATGCCCAGCGCCACTTCGCAAGCAGCAACAACGAAAATCATCAGCGATAATATCTGACCATCATGATTTTGATGCAATCGAGAAAAGTAAATTAAACTCAAATTAACTGCATTCAACATCAATTCGACTGACATCAACATGTGGAGTAAAGTCCGTCTAAAAATGAATGTAATGCTTCCGATGGCAAATAGTAAAATAACAATGGCGATGGTAAAAAATCCGCCCGTCCCTAAAATGAAATCTGTCAGTGGATTACTCATTCTTGCGACCTTTCCAATCCAATTGAACTATCGAAATCACTGCGACGATAGCAGCGAACAATAAAGTCGAGACGTATTCAAATGCGAATAAATATTTTGTCAATAAATTTTCCGAAAAGATTTTGATTCCGCCGAAATTTTCGGGCGATTGATCGGGAAACGAGACTGAGCTGAGATCGGCGAATACCCTTTGATCTCCCCCGATGGCGGTGTATAATTTATAGATAAAGAAGATAGCGAGTAAGGTTAAAATTGGAGCTCCAATCCAGAACAGCTTTGAAAACGGTTGTAAATAGTCTTCACTTTTAATATCCAATAACATAATAAAATAAATAATCAAAATCATGATCGCGCCAGCATAGATGATCACCTGGAATATGGCGATGCTGTGAGCTTGAAGGATGGCGTACATGCCAGCTAATGCCAGCATGGTAGCCAATAGTCCCATCGCGCCACGAACGGGATGTTTGGCGAAAAGAAGTACCAGACCTCCTGCAATTGCGACGACACCAAATACGATGTACATTAATATGTTGAAATCCATTTAATCTTCCTTCGAATTATTTTTTTTGCCCTGAATCGTCGTTTCTAATATCAAAAGGAATATCTATTCTCTTAATAACGAATTTCTCAATTTTATTTGCCGCTTCAATAGCTTCCACGGCTTCATTTTTACCAATACTTTCAAATGGCAAATCACCAGGATAACGCCCTTCTGTTACATATTCATTAAGTAAAACACATTCTTTTTCGAGAGTCTGAAACTCGGAATCATAATCCAAACAAAATGCCAGCAGGTCCCCCATATCGTGAATTTTTTTAAGTTTCCATCCATTCCAGATTAAAAACGCTTTCAGATATTTCTCTGAGCCTCCCTGGCATAAAAAACATATTGTATGAAATGGTGGATCATCTTCTTTCATTCCTGATCGAGCAAAAGACAGGTTTTCTTTAGCGAACTTCAACCAGTCTTCGACTAATTTAATTTCCTCGTCACTTTTTTTCATAAAGCACTTTACCATCTTTAAAAATATGGTACAAGTAAAATGGATTTTTAGCACGGAAATTCCACGCTACCTCTTCTGGTTTCCGTACGATGATATCCATTGGAAATCGTCGTCCCCAGAGTAAGGATTCCACTTTTCGTCGCATGATACGGCTGGACTCTTTACTCTCTTTAATTATGAATAAATCCAGATCACTGCCCTGATTGAAATCACCCCTTGCATACGATCCAAACAGGATAATTTTTTCAGGCTGAATTTCTCGGACAATCTTTTCAACAATGTATTCGATTAATTCTGGTGTTATTGTCTCGGTACTTAATTTTTGGTCGATTGACATTATGATTTCACATTGATTTGTTTTAATTTTGTAGATTTACTTCATACGTTTATAATCACAAATCATCCTCATCTTCTGTTTGATGAATCCGAATTCGCCCAACCTCCACAATCCATAATTTATTTTCGATAGATGTTTGATCAAGTTCTTTTAGTAATTGACGAACTAATTTTTCCAATAGAGAAAGACTCGGATTTTTTGGAACACGAATCACAGCTATTCCTGCTGCATGCTCAGGGGGAAATCGAACTGTATCAGCAAAATCTAAGTCAAGTGTTACCAGACAACGAGTCTGAGAACAGCATGTTTCATAAATTTTTTGATCAGAACAACCCTGTAATTCTTCTTCCCAAACAGTCTTAACGTCATAACCCGGAGCATTAAAAATATGTTGAGTTCTTGTCCCAAAATTTTCATCGAGCTTAAATCTCATGCAGGTTCCTCGATTGGAATCTCCACATAACGCTCTCGGGACATTTCTGCACCGTAGGCTATTGCAGCTCGAATATCTTCCCTTGTTAAGGATGGGTATTCCTCGAGTATCTCTTCGATACTCATTCCATTAGCCATAAAATCTAAAATCAGAGATACCCAAATTCGAGTGCCACGAATACAAGGTTTCCCGAAACAGACATTCGGGTCAATGGAAATACGTTTTAGAAGCGGATTCATTTTTGTCTTACTTCAATTTATCTTAATCTTTAGATTATAAACCAAATGTCTCGATATGAAAACGAATGGCAGATTTGACATCCACCAATGCGTCTTCATAAGTATCGCTTTCACCCACAACGATACCTTTTAAACCAAGTGGGTAAGCGATATAACCATCTGGATGTTTTTCAACGACTACTTTAAAAATTTTCATGTTTACTTATAACCCCCAAATTTATATAAATACGTTTCACAAAATTGTCGAAAAATCAAGGATTATACCCATGCACCACATCATCACTCACCACTGGATTCCAATTTAAAAGTGTATCTCTATCATAAACCATCTTGAATCGATTATAGCCAACTAACTTTTCCGTAGTCGGTAACATTCGAATGGCGTCCACGGGACAAGCTTCAACGCAGAAGCCGCAGAATATACAACGGCTGACATCGATTTCAAAAACTTTCGGTCTTTTTTGAATGATCGGATCTTCACTTTCTTCTGCCTCAATGGTTATACAGGATGCAGGACAGATTGTCGCACACATTTGACAGGCAACGCAGCGAGGTGTACTATCGGTTCGTTGCACTAAAACATGTCTGCCACGATTGTATGGCGATAAGTCGGGTCGGTTCTCTTCAGGATAAAGGATAACAACCCCGCCCTTTCGGAATGTCAACCATTTGATCAAATTCCGGAAAAAATGCTTTGTTGTTATCCAGACACCTCTTCCAATTTCTTTAACGTATAACTGATCTAATAATGTCCGTTTTTTTCGATCGTAGTATTTCATGTCAGGAAAATCGGGTAATTGATAGCTCATACTAAAAATCTCCTTGCATCGGTAATTAGGCGATTGGGTAATTCGATAAAAGAATTGGTCATATTAAAAACCGCCTAATGCCACAATTATGATAGTAACAATCAAATTTAAAATTGAAAGAGGTAACAATATTTTCCAGCCTAACTTCATTAACTGGTCATAACGAAATCTCGGTAGACTCCAGCGCATCTGCTGCAATAGCCAGCAGAAGAAAAATACCTTTACCGTGAAAGATACTAATTCTAGAATTACAACGGTTGCATGGGAAAACGGGGTAAATCCGCCCCAGGGCCAGTGAAATCCGTCTGCCAGAAGATAGGGAACCGAATAACCGCCGAAAAATAAAGTTGTCACGATGACGGCTACGAAAGCAATAGTGATAAATTCTGCAAACATGAATAGAAGCATTTTGAATCCTGAATATTCGGTGAAATATCCAGAGATGATCTCAGACTCAGCTTCAGGCAGGTCGAATGGCATTCGTTTGTTTTCGGCAATTGCGGCGGCGAGAAACAAGAAAAATGCCAATGGTTGTAAGAAAATGCCCCATTTGGGTAGCCAGCCCCAGGCTAATTCTTGCTGCGTCTGAACGATTTCCCAGAGGTCAACTTGTTGATATACGAAGATGAGACCTAAAAGGGATAATCCCATGCTGATTTCATACGAAATCATCTGCGAGGCGCCACGCATTCCGCCCATCATGGAGAATTTATTGTTGGATGACCAGCCTGCGAGAATAGCACCAAAAATATTCAAGCCACTGATAGCGAAGATGAATAATAGTCCGACGTTCAAATCAGCAACCTGCACCCGAAAACTAAAATCTGGCAAATTATTTGCAAAATACTCTGGCAGCCAGGGGATCCATTTCAAATACCAGGCTTGAAAAAATTCGGCTGGTTTCATAATACCAGCGAATGGAACGACTGCTGCAATGATCGTAGCGGGAACAAACGCAAAAAAGATAGCGAGGTTGTACATCAAAAGATCATAAGCACGAGGTTTAAAATCTTCTTTCACCAATGTTTTGATCGCATCGGCTAAGTTGTTGATGAATCCCNNTTTTTCCCGCCTGGTAGCGGGATACTCGCCCGATTTGCCCCGATACGATCCTGCAACACCGCTGACTGTTTCCGTTCTGACCAGCTCATCAAAGCGCCCATCATAAACATGAACAGAAATACAGCGGTAGCCAATAAAAAGCTGGTGATAAAATTGACTGTATTAATTCCTAAAAAACTGGATTCCATGCATTTCGCCTCATTCTTCTAAAGAAAATAATACTAATCTAATTTTGAGTGACGCCTTTTTATTCTGATTTCCACATGGATCAAAAAATCACACAGAATTACATTTAAAAAATCAGAGCAAGTTTTTGACCTCATGGGTATGGGATTTAAATTATAATCTTTTTATCACATTGCGTTTCGGACTTCGTCAACAGTCCGACCAATCGGCTGAATATCAAGCTCTTTCAAAACATCGACATAAAACATCAATTCATCAAAATTATCATCACCTTTAATGGCTCGTCGAAACGGTTGAACTATCCCATCGACATTGGTGAATGAACCATGTTTCTCTGTCGAAATCCTCCCTGCGATAGCCCACTTTGCTTTTTCAAAAATTTGATCTTTTATGGATGAGAGTGAAATCAGTTGTAGTCCATCCAATTTTTCCATAGGAGCATTTTGCCCCCAAACAAAGGCATATTTGTAATCGCTTATCACCAATTTCGAGATATCTTTTGCATCTGGAAAAGTTTTTTGTACGCCAGCCATATTTGGGATTTTATCTTCAGTAACGAGAATATCATCGCTTCTGACTTCGCAAGTTATTTCATTCCATATTCTATCTGATTTGGCAAAGACCGCTTTTATCCCTGCAGCATCTATTAATTGTTTTGCTAACGCTAGTTCCTCATTCGTGGCATACGAGGAAGCGACAAAAGCCATCTCTTTGGCATGATCTTTAAACAAAGCAGCGACTTCTTTGACAATTTTTTTATAATCTACTGCCTTGTGATTTATTTTAACGCCAGAGGCACGATTTTTAATTGGATTCATGTAATAAATCCGTGCAAAATCGCACATCCAGGATTTATTGACTTTTTCGTTTTCTCGAGGTCGAACTCGATAGATTTTATTGTCCTTGGTCTCAATGATGATATTACATCCTCTGGAGCATCCTGCACAAATGGATTCAGTTTGATGAAGATTCCACACTCGCTCTTTAAATCGAAATTGGCGGCTGGTAAGAGCGCCAACTGGACAAATATCAGTGACGCAGTAACTGTATGGATCATCAAATGTATCGCCTGGTGCCAGCGATACATAGGTTTTATCTCCCCGTTCGACCAATCCTAATTTATTGGTTTTTGACACTTCACGAGTGAAACGAACACATCGTGAACAGGCAATGCATCTCTCTGCATCGTAAATAATACGATCGCTAAAAATGTACAATTTTTCTTTGGCAACTTTTTGTTCGTTGAAACGGGATTTGTCCCCAGAGAACATCATATATTGGTCTTGCAGCATACATTCGCCAGCTTTGTCGCAGATGGGGCAGTCGAGCGGATGATTGATCAGGATAAACTCAAGCATTGCTTTGCGCATCTGGGCAATCTCTGGTGTGTTAGTGTAAATAACCATGCCTTCAGCGACAGGCGTCATGCAGGACGGCTGCGGCTTGGGATTCCTCTCGATTTTTACCAGACACGTGCGACAATTGCCACTGCTTGACAGATGGGGATGATAACAGAACCGTGGGATATAAATTCCGTTTTGCTCACAAGCATCGATTAACAAGGTTCCTTCGGGAACAATGATCTTTTTTCCATCAACAGTTAGTGTAACTTCTTTCATATTATTTTTTGCTCATCAAAGATTAAAATTTTAATAGCAACCAATACATCAGAGATAATCATATTCAAGTTTTTAAATCCGAAATCCATTAAATTCTTTCCTGAATGCGGTCAAGCTTACCTTCGTAAGGACAGCCGCCCTTTTTGATGTGTTCTTCAAACTCATTTCGAAACTGATTGACAAAGCTATCAACAGGACCGCAGGCTGCATCCCCCAGAGGGCAGATGGTATGGAAAGCGATATGCTTGGTGATGCTGGTTAAAAGATCAATATCTTCCATTTTTCCCTGACCAGCTTCAATGCGCTTCACGATCTTGTAGAGCCAACCCGTTCCTTCTCGACATGGTGTACATTGACCGCATGACTCGTGATGATAAAAATGGGCTAAAACTTCCAATAGTTTGACCATACAGGTGCCTTCGACAATGATAATGACGGCGCCTGATCCCAGACTGGAGCCTGCCGCTGCAATGGATTCATAATCGATGGTCATGTTTTCACAATTCTTAGGTCGAAGCACTGGAGTCGATGAGCCGCCAGGAATAACGGCTTTCAATTTTTTGCCGCCCAAAATACCGCCACATTCATTATTGAGAAAATCCATAAACGGATATCCCATCACGACTTCATAAACCCCTGGCTTACGGACATGCCCGCTCACTGAAAGCAGTTTGGTACCAGATGATTTGTCCGTTCCGATGGATTTGTAATGATCCCCGCCATGTTCGACGATGTAGGGGATAGAGGCTAACGTTTCGACATTATTAATTATCGTTGGGCATCCATAGAGACCTTCAATTGCAGGGAAAGGCGGTTTGTTTCGTGTCTGTCCTTTTTTCCCTTCAATGGAATTCATTAAGCCAGTTTCATCACCGACAACATAAGCGCCAGCGCCCTTGTGAACGGTAATATCGCAGACATAATCCGTTCCCTTTAGCTTCTTGCCAAGATACCCCGCTTCGTAGGCTTCTTTCACTGCCTCTTGAGTTCG
>JABAOC010002051.1_pt1 | contig 17047 bp, 22 predicted proteins | sample 7062161 | NCBI WGS metagenome assembly JABAOC01 (sample SAMN14538625, study PRJNA623070) | marine sediment metagenome | biome: marine biome [ENVO:00000428]; feature: marine pelagic biome [ENVO:01000023]; material: deep marine sediment [ENVO:00002113] | place: India: Gulf of Khambhat ... | reverse complement strand
GCACCAGTTTCTCAGCTGATGATTGCTTTCGCGCGCGCAGGTCGCAGATTACATGAATTGGACGTTTCAAAACATTCAGGCGTTGCTAGACAAACATTTTAGGCATAAGGCTTAAAATGCTTTTGAATCGCGTCGTCTAACTGCGGTGTTGGTATCGAATGTTAGCCGCGTTAAAAAATTTGACGAAAATAGTTTTGAGACATTCCAATGCAGCGCGCAGATTAAGATTTGTCGTAGCCACTCTGAATTCCTTCATGCATGCATTGTTGTTTCTAATTCTCCTCATAGGATTTTTGCCTCTGATTGGTAGAGTCGAGAAAGCAGGGGCAATTAGTACTACTGATGTTTCGATGCGCGCGCGCAACCACGCCCTGTTTTTCCCTATTGGAAACTTAGAAAAGTGGAAGGCTGGTCTTTGACAAAAAGGAAAGTTGAGGGCTAGCTTGTTCCACTACTCGCCCTTCTCAAACAGCAAGTAATGATTAACAAGAGTTGGGGACCCTTGAGCTTGATAGGTATGGAGACGCCAGCCATTCTTTTGCCATTCCTCAATTGTTTTACCTACGTTCTTGTGGTGACCAACTTGCACGCACTTCCATTCTTTCAACCTACATCACCTCCATATTCGTTTATCCAGGCAAGTCTTCAAAGACCTGTTTCATGCTTTTCCGATACTCTTGGAAAGCGGTTCGTCCCTTGTCGGTGAGGTGGAGCGTAGTGTGAGGCTTCTTGTCTAGAAACTCTTTCTCTACCGCAACATAACCTGCATTCTCCAGCTTGCTCAGATGCGAGGACAGATTGCCCCATGTAAGCCCAGTTTGTCGTTGCAGAAAGAGAAAGTCAGCACTTTCAACGACAAAGAGATACGCCATGATCATTAGCCTTGCCGGTTCGTGGATTGTTTTGCGCGCGCGCCCAAAATGAAGGGAAGAAGAAGCGCTCTAGGCACCAGCATCTACTTTGGAGTGATTCACGGGATTTGGCATGTTGTGGCTGACTTTCTAGGCAACTATAATACTTTTGGCGGATATTGGCTGCCCTACTTCTTCGGTTTCTTTCTGCATGTTGTGGCGTTAAGACTGTTGATCGTGTGGGTCTACTCTAATACTGACAGCGTGTTCTTAGCCATCTTGATGCACGCCAGCTCAACAGGATTCTTTGGAATTCTAATCTCGACGACAATGGCGCCGGTGAATTGGGTGATCTTCTATAATGTATACGGAGTCGTCTTATGTTTAGCCGCGTCAGTTGTTGCCCTAAAATATGGCAGAACTCTTAGAAGCAAATAACTTAGTTGCACGCACGCGCACTTTATATCAAAATATTTAAATATGTTTCGTGCATTCTTCATATTAACGAACTTAAATATGTAACTCCACTCTTACCTGATGGAGGGACCTAGGCGTGATTGAAGATGGCCCTAAGCTTAGTATCTTTGAAAAGTATCTAGCAGTATGGGTTGTTCTATGCATACTGTTAGGATTATTTCTAGCACAGTATTTTCCAGTTCTCAGCATCACGATTAACAACATGCAGATCGCAGGAATATCGATCCCTATTGGTGTATGCTTGTTTCTGATGATGTATCCAGCGCTCCTAAATGTGCAGTTGGAAGAATTGAAGAAACTATTCCGCAATCCTAAGCCAATTATCCTTACACTTGTTTCGAATTGGGTTTGGGCTCCGTTGGTTACTGCTTTTCTGGCTTACTATTTTTTGGCTGGACAGAATCAGCTCATTGTATCCCTGATACTATTGGGCTCCAGTCCATGCACAGCCATGGTCTTGGTGTGGGGAGTTCTCGCAGACGGAAACCAGGAACAGAACATCATCAATACCAGCTTGAACACGATCACAATTATGTTCCTGTATGCCCCGATGGTCTCTATATTGACTGGCATCCAGAACATCCCGATTGACAGGATAGCCCTCCTCATTTCTGTGTTTGTTTTTATCGGGATTCCTTTGGTTTTAGGTTATTTCTCAAAGAAGTACATAACAAGTAGAAAGGGTGGGAATTGGTTCCGTAATATCTATAGACCCGCTGTGGGGAAAATAGCGATTGTCGCTCTTTTGACAACGCTAGTTGTGCTATTCTCTTTGAACGGGAATGTACTAATACAACATCCTGAGGAGATGATTCTCGTTTCCCTACCGTTGCTGTTAGGTTTTGTCATAGTTGTTGGGTTAAACCTATTCGTCACCAGATTTGCAGGTCTCCGATATAAAGAGGCAATCATATCCGTAATAATAGGTTCTTCCAGCCACTTCGAGATCGCAATTGCAACTGCTATCAGCCTTTACGGACTAGGCTCTCAAGCAGCGTTGGGAACAACAATGGGGTTGTTCTGGGAAGTTCCAGTAATGCTCAGCCTAGTTTATATAGGCAAAAAACTTGGAGAAAAAGGATTTTGGAAGAATGATTGATACACAAAAAATTGTGAGCACACACAAAGAAAGAGCTCTGAGTTATGCACGCGTCGCTCAAGGATGATAGCCATGAGTTCAGACCTGGAGATAGCCATCGACAAGTTCGTCATTATAATCAAGGGAGGTCTAAGATACTCGAAGGATCATGTCTGGGTCAAAGAAGAGAACCGGCATTGCATATTAGGTTTAACAGATTACGCGCAGAGGAAAGGCGGTGACATAATCTTTCTAAAGTTTGAGCCCAGAGAAGGTGTCACCAAAAAAGGAGAACCGGTTGCACTTTACGAGACAATTAAGGCAGCTCTTAATGTCCCATCACCCTTTGATTATGAGATTGTGGAGTTGAATTCCATGCTGGAAGAAAAACCGGAATCAATAAACGAGGATCCATATGGGCTGGGTTGGATTGCCAGCGTTAAACCAGCAGACCCGGAGAGCCTTGACGCTTTGTTGTCCCCCGAGAATTACTTTCAATTGATTAAGGAGCTTGAAGCGTCGTCAGTCACTACCAAGATGGGTAGAGAATGTCTGGAAAACCGATTTTAATCATTCCCTGCAGTGGAATTGGCAAGTCCTTTGGAACCATCAGTAGGGACGCCACCTTCAGGGTGGTTGATGACCTCAGGAAGGAAAAGACTGAGACCAACTGCTTATCGCTCCTCGTCACGGGAGACGAAGAAGCGACTAAACAAATCCAGTTAAGCACGTGCATAGCTATTGACGGATGTCCACTGGAGTGCGCCCGGAAAAATATAGAGATTGCAGGTGGTCGAATCGATGCCCATTTTAGAGTCATGGATCTGCTTCGTGAGAATAGAACTCTTAGACCAAGACAAATAACATTTCTTGATGAGGATGGGATCAAGCTATCTGAGATTCTAGCGGAGAAAATCGCTAAGAAAGTTGACGAGCTAGGAGGCATGCAATCTTGAAGATCAAGCCAAAAATCGGTGTAGTGTCTTGTAGTGGTGAATGCTGCAGTTTAGGCACAGTTAGTCGAACAGCAACGAGGAAAATCCTCGAAGACTTGAAGCCTAGAGAGGCCAGAGAATTCCCGACGGTTGCCGTTGATGGCTGTCACAAGCTCTGTGCCACAAAAGCCATAGAAATGTATAGTGGAAAAACGGCTTTCACAATGAACGTCAAAGCATTATTGAATGAATGGGCAGTAGAGCCTCCAGTATCAAGAAGAGAGTTAACTGGAAAAGATATGGAGATTGTCGTTCGGGTCGCCCAAGAGATTTCGCATCATATAGATGTAATAAAGGATGGATTAGATGGCAAAATATTACACAAAAACGGTTTGGGTTGGCGGTCATAAAGGGGAGCTAATCTGTAGCAACGGAGCCACGATGCCTTTCTCGTCTCCGGAAGCCTTGTATGGCGAGCGGGGTTTGCTCACTCCTGAGGATGCTTTCGTCGGGGCACTGAATTCATGTTTTATGCTCATGTTCATTTGGGCTATCGAGCGCTTAAAAATTGATTTAATTTCATACGAGTCTGAAGCGGTGGGCTATGTTAAGGAGCTTCTAGATAAAACTTCTTTCTTCAATAAAATTGTTATACATCCGAAAATTGAAGCGAAGAATTGTGGCGAGAGAGATATTCAGAAAGCTTTGAGGCTTGCCGAGAAATATAGCCTCATCTGGCAATCGATAAAGGCTGCTGTTGAATTACAACCCGAGATATGCATACGTGCGCACGTTTAATTTGGAGAGATCGAATTGCATACATGCATGCATGCATAGAATACCTTGCAATCAAGTCATTATTGCTTTTCGTTTTTGCTAATTAAGTAATATCTTCCGTCCTTTGTTGCGACAACACCAGAAGGTATGATTGTATTGGCACTCATTTTCAGCCACTTTTCATCAAGTTTGAGTTCTTTGGGTGTTTTAGCAGTCTCTTCAGAAGTAGCTCCCGCTTCTTTGAGTGCCTTTTTAGTACGCTCCAATACCCATCCTGCATAAGCTGCTGCTGCCAATTGAATTACATCCTTATCCTGTCAATCCAATTTCTCAGTTTCCAACAATTAAGCCTTCCCCAAACCCAAGCCTTCTTACGCGCACGCGCGCGTCCACTGTAGAGACTATGATAAGAGGTCCATACTTTGAAGAGCCCATGGTATCGTATCTGTATCCTGTCGCGGTAACTTCTACTTGGCTGAAAGCTGCCGCGCGCATCGAGCAATTTAACTTCAATCGTATTATCGGAAAAAAGATAGAAAAAAAGGGATGTTAAGCAGTTTCTAAGCAGTGATGTAGTAATCCACCCATAAATGCTCAGAACCTACGTTCGGGTTATGTGTGTATAACCTCAACGTATCTCCGTTAATTTCATACACTTTCATAGCTCTTCCATTGTGACTCAACGTTTCCCACAAATATTGAATTCCATTGACTTCCCAAAGTACATCAGTGTCAAGCGTGCGCGCGCTTGACAATCCTATCGTGATTTTTCGATAGCCTCTTGTATTAATATACTCGGTATGATAGCCACCCTCAGGTATATCAATGGACCTTGTATCCATGATATTTGCGTAGCCTGCTATCGTCACGTTTTTTGCGGGGTCTCCTGATGTGCCAAATGCTCTTGCCGTGTAAGCCACGTCGTAGATGTCAATCTTGCCATCCTCGTTTATGTCTGCCCAAGGGTCATACTGGCTAGTAGTAATACCTACTACAAACGGTGAAGCTATTAGAACAGTGGCGATTATAATGTTTGCAAACTTCATAGAGAAAACTTTCATTCTAACAATCCACCCCCCTATTCTCCCCGGTAACTACCAGAAATTACGCAGATCGGGAATTTAGTGTTTATGGAAGAAGATTCTATGAATCATGCATATATGCATGAAATGTGAAATGCCCAGAGTTTAGCGACAAAGAAATACCTGACGATTGTAACTATTGCGAACTCAATATTGACGGTGAATGTGCCAGCTCTGGAACCTGTTCCCACAAAGATCGGCGATTATGATTGCGATGGCATCCCAGATCTGATGGTGAAGTTTGCCAGAGCTTCCATCACCGAATGGTTGGGCACTCCAGATAATTCTGACGATAAGGGCAAACGCTACTCTGTCACATTGGTGATAAAGGGAGAAGTATTAGGCATCACCTTCGAGGGTTCAGATACAATCGACGTGCTCCATGACACTTCCATCGGGCCACGGATCAGAACCTCGAATCTTCATATTGCGAATCTCCACATTGTTTGTCCTGACTAACATTACAGTTCCTGTTCGATTGACATCAACGAGGGTTGAGTGGCTGCTTTCCCAACAATGCGAAGCGCTTCGTTGACATGCAATTGCTCAAAGCAGACTCCTTTATCAACACGGATGGTGTGTCCGTTCAACGTTTCGGGAGCATCTATCGCTTCTTGAATGCATGGGTAATTGAGGCCACTGTCGAGATTGTGGACTGGAGGTCCATTAGGAGCCCATGTTTCTAGTTCGCTGAATCTTACGCACGCTAAGCAGGAAAACAAGATCAATGTACTCGATAAAAAGACCAAGTTCTAACATTCACACTCGCATATAACGTGGGCAGGGGCCCTCATATAGGCACATGTGCGCCGCGAGCGCCCCGCGAAAAATCTTGCATGTGCTAGGTTTTTTTCTCTAAGAGTTGTTTCAGATTCTGCAGAGCAGAAATCATTCCGTTCTCGATGTCTTTACTCGCTTTCAGCTTGTTGATGATTTTTCCCAGAATCGAGTATGGTAGTTCATAGCGGATTTCATATGTAAGTTCAGTGCCTCCATCGGCTTCTCTTAGAGTCCATGTTACAAGCATTGCCACATCTCCAGAGGTCGTGTGCCATGCATATTTCTTGTTTTTCACCCACTCGGTGGTTTCGATGTCCCATTCGCCTCGGGCGCCGCCTGCCTCTCCAACATAATGTACAGTTGATCCAATCCCTGTTGGCTGTTTGGATGTAACAATTGCTTCTTTGATCAGCTTGTTCCATTTTGGCACTTCTTCGCGATCAGTAAGTAGAGCAAAAACTTTTTCTGGCGAAGCATTGATTTCAACAGACTTCTCTATTTTGTGACCTCGTGCCCGAATCAACTCAATTCTGACTGCGTTAAGTTGCTTTCTCAGTTCCTCCTCGTTTCTTTTCTTCTGCTCTAGCAGAGCTGAAAGCCCTTCCTGAACGATTTTGGAGTCGCAGGAAGAAAGGCATTTGCCGTAGGCTCTCATGTAGTATTCATATGATTCATGTTCCTTGACAATCCCGCTTGATATGAGCTCAGCAATTTCCTCCAATTCTTGTATTTTCTTAGTCATAGTCTTCACCTTTCTAGTCTGATTTTTACGGAAATACTATTTTTCCTCCATAATGACCCAGAAGGAGGGTGATTGGGATCAAACTCGCAGTTAAACCAAAGTAGACATAGCTCAAGAAAGAGTTTCCTACTAGGATGTTTGGATCGAAGATTCGCCATACAAAACTCACAGTTATTGCAGCCGTGAGCAAGGCTGTAAGCAATATTTTACGATAGATATTTTTGGTCATTCTGCCCTCGTAGGTGACTCTCCAACTGAATATACCTGAAACCCCGCCAGCTGGAGCAGCCAAGAATCCAAGTAGTAGCATAAAGTGTGATGCCATGTCAAAGCTGCTGTCATGAAGCCAAATTGCCAGAAAAGACAGTAGAGGCACAACAAGCGAGTACGCCATGGGAAAGTGAACCAGCATGGAGTGAAGGTGCATTTTCTGCAATCTTTGGACAAGTTTTTGTCTGCCATATCCTTCTTGGATCAGTTCGCCAACAACTTTGAATTTCGCCATAACCTCTTCAGCGTGAGGCGCATTCGCGATGCTCATCGTTAAGTCCAATCCAGCAGCATGAGCACTCAGATGGTTCCCTGATTCCCAGAGATGGCTGTCTGAGACATCGTAGACTTTTCCCTTCAAAGCTATGTATGCGGGCCTTCCTTCATTTCCATCGAATTCCTTCAACTCAGAGATAGTGAACCGTCTCTGCCCCATGTTTTCTTCCTCTTCTCAGTTTTGCGACACATCACTCATTGTACATCACTCATTATAAACAGCCCGCAGAGTGTAGTCATCACGCTCTATGACATCCAAGACGCCTTCAAAACGGGCGCAGTACCAATAACCCACGATTTTGCAGCGCAAAACATCCAATCCAGCTAAATAGCGCTTGCCATCGCGGAAGTATTCTCGCGCCTGTTCCACTCGATCCCGCACCCAAGCTCGAAAAGAGGGGCTGTTCACATCATCGGGACGAATGCCATGAGTCTCGAGGTATTCAAAGGGAATGTTGATGAAACCCACAGCTATGTCCGACACCATGTCCCGCAGCATGTGAGTAATATGAGCGGCTGTAGCAGCCAGGTAACGTTCGTCGGCCAGCGGATAATGGTAACCGTTACCAACGAAATACTGTATCCCATCTGTAACCGATCTGCCCAAGCAATTCGAGTACCAAGTCAACTCGTCTTGGCTAATGGGTCGGCCTTTGCGGTGAGCGTCAAACTCGAGGATGGCTAGAAAATTGCTGATAAAGGATCTAAGCCCAGTGTTTTCTCTTGTCTTATGACTGATGAGGTCGGCGACCAGTTCCTCTTCGGGCGTCAGATTTTCCGGTCTTTCCTCTTTGTACAGGAGATCAATTAATTTCCTTTGTCGTCTAATGAAGGAGATCCGCTCGTCGCGAGATATGGATGAAAAATCTACAATATCGTCGGCCCAACGCAAGTAGCCATATGCTCTATAGCAGTCGTCTACCAAGTTTTTGTCCACCACCATGCGGATTAGGTCATACGTTTGTCTACTACTCGCCCGGGTAATTGACCGACTCAGGGTCGCAGTAGCATCGTTCATGGTTACGCTTCCCCTCATTAACCGTCACACCTCCTTTGGAAGAAAATCAGCGTTATGCAAGCATTCTTCTTTCAACAGCGGTTGAGGGCCTCTTAACGAAGCTTGGCGATGGACGCTGGCTCCGTGCAGGATGCGTTCAGCTGCGAGGCGTGCAGAAACAAGTACGATGGGTAGACCTGTACCCGGATGGGTACTGGCACCAACGAAGTACAGGTTGCGGAAACGGCGATGACGATTCCGCGGACGTAGGTAGCCCATTTGCGTGAGGTTATGGCTCAAGCCATGTGTTGAGCCTTTTGTTAGATTGTACCTGCACTGCCAGTCAGACGGGGTAGAGATTGCCTCGAACTTTATGTGTTCGTCGAGGTCGACAAGACCGATCTCCCCTAAGCGTTGGAGCACGACTCTTCGTATTCGATCTTGGATGGGATTCCAATCTTTGGGTGAAGCATCATTAATGTGTCCAACTGGAATTGCCACTATTAATGTGTCTCGCCCCTCAGGAGCTGCTGAGGGATCTACACGCACTGGCGCATGCACGTAAAAGTTGGGGTCTTCGGGAACAGTGAGACCTTTGAAGATGGGGTCGAAGCTTTGGCGGTAGTCTCCAGCTAGGAAAAGGTTGTGTGGTCCCAATTGAGGGTACTGCTTATCAACACCCCAGTAGAATATCAAGGCTGAGCAACCGTACCTTTTACGCTCTAGCCGGTCGGCCGTGCCGTCATCGGGTAAGAGGTGACGGTAAACGTAGGGCAAATCTGCATTGGCGACAACAACATCCGCCTGTATTTGCTGACCGTCGGCCAGGGTAACGCCAGTGGCTTTCCGACCATCAACGTTGATCCGTTTCACAGGAGTGTTGTACATAAACTGGACGCCCCATTTCTCAGCAATGCCTGTCAGTACCTCGATAACGCGGTACATGCCACCGATCGGAAGCCAGACACCATCAGCAAATTCGGTGTATTGAAGTAACGAATATACAGCTGGAGCCTCGTATGGGCTAAGACCCACATACATATCCTGAAAGGTAAAGGCAGCCTTTAACCTAGGGTCTCTGAAGTAATCGCCAATGTTACGGTAGTGCTTAATCAACGCCTTCAATCTAAATAGCAGTAGCAGACGCAAATACTCTGCCAAGCTGCGGAAGTTGTGTCTTACTAGATGCGTGAGGGAGAGCCCGTAATGACGATGTCCCTCGTTGAGGTATCGTAAAAAGCCGTCAAAGCTACCTGGCTCGATGGCTTCTAATTGCTCCTGCATAGAATTCTGATCTGAAGTTAAAGAGAGGGCGGTGCCATCTTTAAAGTGGATCAAGTAGGAAGGATCAACACGGCGCAGATCAAGGTGGTCTTCCATGCGTTCCCCCAAGTCGTTGAAGGCTTGGGCGTAGAGTTTAGGCATCAAAAACAAGGTGGCGCCAGTGTCAAAGCGATGCCCAGCTTTGAGTAGACATCCACATCGTCCACCAGGCTGCTCATTTTTTTCCGTTACTGTTACTTGATAGCCACAACGCGCCAGTTGGGCAGCAGCGGAGATACCTCCTATGCCAGCACCGATCACCACGGCGGATGCCATTTCTACCGCTTCTTTTTTGGGCCAGTCAACTGTATTTCGAAGATGATCCACTCTTTAAAGACACAACTCCAGCGTGAAGCGATAACTGGACTAGCCCTGAGCTTCCAGCACGTCCTTCAAGTTTTCGTAGCTGGTTTCCCATTGTCTCTGAGCCATGCGCTCGATGATTGGTTCAGCCAGTTTGAAAAGGCCTTTCGCGTTAGCTTCACCGCGGACTGTAACCTTTGTTTGGTCCTTAGACACGGACTCAAAGGTTTCCTCAGACTTTATAGTTATTGGGCCCGATACTGTCTTGACTGCGATTTTTCTAGGTGGCTTGTACTCAATGACTTCAAACGTTGTCTTGACTATCTGGCCCAGAAATCGAACCTCCGTTTCTGAGGTCGCGCCTACTTTAGTCGGGCCTTCGGAGTTTTTCCTCGCTTTGACCCCTATCAACCATTGTTCGTCATTCTCAGGCGTGGTTGCAAACTCAAAAACTTTCTCAATGGGTCGATCAATCAATACGCTAGTTTCAACCTTTATCATTTCTGTACTCCTTCCTTCGGCATTGCGTGCGCTTATTTAAGTTTTCGCTATTATTATCATAACAAATACATTAACAATGTGCGAGCAGAGGTAGCTGCTGCCAAAAGTAGGACCCCAAGACCTTTACTGCCCCCGATGGTAGAGGCCTGTTGGGGGCGTTGACCGTATCAACCTCCAAATCAAAGTAGTCGTTTGCTATCGTAGCAACGCGCGCACGGAGATATTCGGGAAAAACATATCCCGCACATATGCCAATTGTTGAAGCGGTAAAATGCGGGAGGTGAGAATATTATGGGGTTTAAATTAGCCTGTAAGGATATGGGAACAACGTGCCCCTATGTAGCGCACGGTGAGACCATGGAAGAGTTGAAGGCGGATATGGCGAAACACGCTAAAACTGTGCACAGCTATACGGATGAACAACTCAAAGATCCGAAAATGATGGAAGCAATGAAGGCAGCAATTAAGAAAGAATAATCATGCATCCGATTAATTTGTGGATGCTATTCTTGGAACCCATGATTCGCTTTTATCTCTTAGGTATCCTGCAAAGAGCAAAGTTTCCTCGTTAATCAGGGTTTCAATTGCCTGCTTTTTGCGCGCGCGCAACCCAACCAACCTTTTTTGGTGTTCTCCTGTGATGCAAACATTGCATGCATAAGCTTCTCAGCCACTCATGTCTATTTAAACAGAATCTGAATCTTAATCGTTGTTTCACAATCATTAACTGTGTCAACCTTACGAACTCATATTGAGGAAACACCCTTATGCCTGATCATACGGAAAAAGGCCAAAAAAGAAGGTTTATTCTACCCTTTGCCACACCCACTGCGAGTAGACTCAAAGACTTTACAAGAAACATGGAAATGGCAGCTATTCTGTACATAGCCGAGTCCAAAAGAGAAAAAGGCGAAAGCCGCGTCTTGAAGAAAACAGACGAGAAACTTGTTTTCATAACCGGAGTTTGTTATCCCATCTGGCTGATTCCTTACCAAGGCGCAACCTTGATATTTGACGGACTCGGTCTCACTTCACACACGCTCTTCTACGAGCCAATACCTGACATTGAAGTTTTTAACAAGAACATACAGGAAAACCGAGAAACCACCGAAGCTTACACTGCTACTCTCACCAGAAACACAGACTACTTCAGAAACTTCAACGACAAGGAAGAAATCAAGATAGACGGTCTAATCGCAATCTCCGATTTCATAGACGATTTCAAGACCTACTTATATCAAATGAAAAAAGCAAAAGAACAGTACACAACCAAAGCAGTCTTGGCCGCTACCCTTGAAGACCGTGAAATACAAACTGGCGTCGAACAGCTCTCAAACCTAAGAAGCAGAACCGACAAAGACATAAAAAGCATAGAGGAAAGCATGAAGCTCCTGAACAAAACTACGGCGCATAGAATCAAAGCAATTCGAGGAGAGATCAGAGAAACCCAGAAGAATTATGGCGTACAAATCGAAAAACTCAAGCCTAAAGTAAAGAGGAAAATACGGCAAATCAATAGAAAATACGATCTGAAAATCACCGAAAAATCCAAAAGATTCAAGAAGAGACTTGAGCGCCTCCACGAAAATCAGATTAAGCTACAAAAAACTTTGAGACACCTGAAAACGCAGGCAAAACGTTGTAAGACAAGACGATCCAGCAGACGAGGCGATAAAATCAGGTGGGCCCTGAAGCTTAAACGAATAAAGAAGAAGCTTCCAATTCTCCGGAAAAAAATCGACGTAAGCATCAGACGAATGCGGAACGTTGAAACTGCTATGAAACTTGAAATAGCCCAGCAGAAGACGGAATGTGAAGGACACATCGAAGTTGCCAACGGAATATTTCTAGACCATCAAGCAGCCAAAGAAGCCAAAATTGCCATGAAACGACGAGAGATAGCCACGCTGAAAGACCTCACCCGCCACGTCACAGATTTAATGCGCGAAATGGTTCAGACCAAAAGAGTGTTCCTGAGAGAGTTCGACACAATAACCATGCCCAGAGAAAACCGACTGCGCGAGTTGGTATATGTTCCATTCTATCTCGCTCGCTATGAAAAAGGCGATAGGAAAAGATACGTGGTATATCCTCCATCATCGGTAGGAGACATGGGAATCCTGACTAAAATGAAGGGAGCCCTTGGTATTGCGAAACTAAATGCTCTACTTCAATCCCGCTCAAAAGCCATGGCAGCATTCTTGAATCAACTCGTGGCGCTCATCGAAAACAACCCGATGTTTGAAAAAGATATAACAGAAGCTGCCATTCAAGCGAGTATCCTGCTAAGAAAACGGCTGCGAGTAGGTGTCAAAGAAGGTCTAAGAGAACTAGAAAACCAAAACTGGATATCAAAAAGGGAATTCCAAGCTTTCTGCAAACTCTTGTACATTTACACCAGCGCTGTGCGACACTGATATATATTGAGCTGACCAAATGCGCGCGCGTGCATGCAACAGGGCTTGTTCACTGAAGTAAGGTCAAAATTATCTCGCCTTTAAAGTTAGCGCCACCATGCCTCCGACGACTGAAAATGCTGCAATGCCCACAAAACTAACTTCTAGCGACCCAGTGACATCAAAGAGGTATCCGAATAGAGGAGCAGCGAGGGACACGCCGATGTTGAGACACGCTGCCATTACCCCAAAGCCTACACCCACCGCCTCTGGCTCCAATATTTCCACGGGCATAGCAGAGACAACTGAGGGCACCATCGCAGCAGCAAAACCTAAAAACGCCACTGAAACCACAAGACCGAGACCCGCACTATAGGCTGAGCTAACCAAGGCAAGAGCCATCAGGAAAGGCCCCGCAACTAGGAAGAGCTTTCGTCTGCGTATACGGTCAGACAGCCATCCGAAAAATGGCACGAACGGTATAGCCGCAATCATTAGGACACTTGCCAACAGACTCGCATTCACCAGGTCCAAACCTCTGTAATTATGAAAGATACTGGGAGCCCAACTCAAGAATGATATAGCTGCCATCTGGAAAAGTAGCCATACTAAGCCCACTTTCCAGAGTTCAAGACTCCGAAGTGCACGCCAAAAGGGGGCCTTCTCTTGATTTTGACTCTTTGCAATAGGTCCCTCCCTTACAAACAATATGAAAATCACCATTGCTGTTCCTGCGAGTATTGCTCCAACGAGAAAAGTGTGTCTCCAATCATTAAAAAAGAGCAGGAGTAAGCTTGCTGCGAGAAACGACGCGATTGTTGCCACTGGCATGTTAGTTCCATAGAAACCCATTGCCTTACCCAATTCCCCACGAGAAAACCACTGTGCTATTGCGGCTGGCAAAGATGTAACCAAAAAGGCTCCTCCTATACCTAAGATCAGTCTTCCCAATAGTAGGATCTGGAACGAGTCTGCGATTGCTGCTACCAGACTACCCGCGACAGTCAAAGCAATTGAAGCAACTCCCAAGCCTTTGAAGCCATACCTGTCAGCAATCAGTCCAGCTGGCAACGAAAGAAAGATGCCTGGAACTACAACGATCGTCATTAACAGCCCTGCTTGAGCAGCGCTGGCAATACTGAATTGCTCCGTCAACACGTCTATCAGCGGAGGGACTGCTTGAAAGACGAACGCGTATGCTACAAAAGCGTAGAACAAACAGAACAAGACCACCCAGCGAAACCGACTAACTGTCAAGAGACAACACAACCTATGTATTATCGTTGTTCACATGTATGTTTTAAACACTCTCAAGCTTTGCTTTTCCTGCGGTAACAAGCGCGTGTGTTGCTTGAGACTTTGTCAGCGGGGCGTCTGCGCGCGCGCGGGTACGGCGTAGAGAAACTATTCGCGATATCCGGTTCTGCTAGCATCACTGTGACTCCGAAAGCCACCGGTCGACTCTCGTTTATCCTCTACGAGACAGTTGGTCCCTTTGTCGAAGTAATGCTCTACGCGCCCTTTGCCTTTACCTACGTGTTATCTGACGTAAACACTTATTCCATTCGACTGAAGCTCAGAATAAGCGCAGGCATGACCTTTAGTGGATGGCTCAGAAGAATTCTGGGTCTCGGAAGTTATTCAAGGACTCTTGCAGACTGGACTCTCGCGTCGTGGAGCGGAACATGGTAGCGGCACAAACGAAGCACCATCAGGTCTGAAAATCCTCAACCCATGGGCACACATTAGCATGCCCACCTCTGCCCTCCCCTTTTTTTCCCATCAGCAACTATTAGCACACGACTTCGGCTTCAGCATGAGTAGCCAGCCTGTGTTTGCGATGTGCATTGTCCCCCCCATTTGGCCGAATATCTTCGGGAAAATCTTAACTTGCCTGCTCTATTAAGGTCTTGTTAGCGGGGCATCTTGGCTCAGGTCAACAGATGTCTTCCTCTCTCCCCAGTAGACACTTTTTGGGGCCTGTGTGCCCCGCAACGCGCACAAGTCTACCGCTTGACTTCTTCAAGTTCACGCGTCAAAATTCAACGTCGCTGAAGTGCCCTGCCGTGCATCCAAAGCCCAAATTGTTATTCGCATATATTCTTAGGAGTTTTGCTCAATTCGCTCACGTGCGATAGAATTGGGAGTTAGACGCTATGTTTTTATTATCCAGAGCACTCCTAACATTCATGCCCATGAATGGATTGCATTTACTCCTCACTTACAAGTGCACTTATGAGTGTGACCACTGTTTTTTGTATGGTAGCCCAGATTCTGATGGGGTTATGACTATCTCGCAAATAAGAGAGATACTCAAGGAAGCGGAGAAAATAGGGAGCGTAGAAATGATTTTCTTTGAAGGTGGCGAGCCATTCCTCTTTTATCCAATTATGTTGTTGGGATTGAAGGAAGCAAAGGAAGCAGGCTTTAAAACAGGCATTGTCACAAACGCTTATTGGGCTACTTCGGTCCAAGATGGGAAGGAGTGGCTTAAGCCCATTGCTGAAATTAGCGTTGATGATCTATCAATCAGCGATGATGCGTTCCATTATGGAGAAGAAGAAGAAAACCTCTCAAAGTATGCCAGCGAGGCAGCAAAGGATCTTGGCCTGCCTATTGGCAACATAATGATTGAAGATCCAAAAAAATATTTAAAATGCAACGAATGGGGCGGAAAACCAGTAACTGGAGGGGCAGTATTGTTCAGAGGGCGAGCAGTTGAAACACTGTTGGACGGGTTGCCGAGGAAGCCATGGGACGGATTTGACAAATGCTCACCAGAGGATTTCTCAGACCCGGGGAGAGTCCACATAGACCCATTTGGATACATTCATGTGTGTCAAGGTATAACGATCGGCAACATGAATAAGACTCCCCTGCATGAGTTGGTCAAAAATTTCAGTCCCAACGAACATCCGATATGCGGTCCATTACTGAGAGGCGGCCCAGCTGAGTTGGCTAAATATTATCGAGTGAAGCATGAAGAAAGCTACGTAGATGAATGCCATCTCTGCTTCACCACTCGTCTGAAGTTGCGAGATAGATTTCCCGAAATCCTTGCGCCCAATCAGATGTATAGCGTTTCCGTTTAACTGCATGCATGCATCCGCATTACGTGTTGTTCCAGAAACGCCCTTTTTTACATCTTTGTTTTTAGCTTTAGGCTCTCTTGCGGTCTCAATTTTGCTGAAGGCTCTTAATCCTCTTTCAAAAAAATAAGAATTGTGCCGCCGCCGAAGGCGCGCGCGCATGAAGATCCTCCAAATAAAAAAGGGGATTGAAGCCATTTGACCAGATTCTGCCCAAAGTGGGTTAGTGTTATCGACAATACTGTGGACCAAGAAGTGAAACAAACCTAGTGTATGTGCATTAGAATTGATGTGCGGATCCAACATGGATTCTGATTCACGTTGCTCAAATTACTGTAGCTTGCTGGCTCCAAGCCACACAAACACTGGCGCGTGCGCATTTCCAAGCCCATTTGATGTTGGTTGGCTGAGTAAGATTCAATCCACGCTTGTATGTATCCGCAAGCCATAAAAGCTGGGCAGACTAGACTCGGACGAGAATGCTATGATTGTTGGGCATTTTGCGTTCGGTTTGATTCTGAAGAGAGCAGACAAAAGCCTATCTTTAGGCTTGTTGTTTATTGCCACTCAGCTTTCTGACTTGGTCTTTGGCGTCACCGGCCTCGCGGGAATTGAGAAAATCAACATCGTAGCTGGAACAAACACCGTCACGTCCATTGAATATGCTTTCTACCCATACTCTCACAGTCTAGTTGCCACAATCATCTGGGCAGCCCTAATAGGCCTTATATTCCTGATAGTTCCATTCAAATCAGGCCAGTCAAGAAGCAAGACCGCACTATTCATGTCAACTGCTGTTATCTCACATTTTATTCTTGACCTCATCGTGCACAACCCAGACTTGGACGTTCTCGGAAGTGGCGCATACAAAGTCGGCTTAGGATTATGGAACTACACATATGTCTCCTACACTGTCGAATCGCTACTTCTACTCGCTGGATTATGGGTCTACCTCAAATCCACAAAAGGCTCGACTCTAAGCGGAAAATATGGCATGCCATTCCTCACCATGGTTCTATTGATACTGAGTGCTGTCGTCACATTCATGCCAGCGCCATCAAGCGTGCAGACTGGAATAATCATGTTAATGACAATCTACCTAGGCACGATAGCAGCTGCATTCTGGCTGGACAGAAAAAGAACTTGAGACAATGCAGTCCTGAAAGCACA
>JABAOC010013211.1_pt6 | contig 17048 bp, 17 predicted proteins | sample 7062161 | NCBI WGS metagenome assembly JABAOC01 (sample SAMN14538625, study PRJNA623070) | marine sediment metagenome | biome: marine biome [ENVO:00000428]; feature: marine pelagic biome [ENVO:01000023]; material: deep marine sediment [ENVO:00002113] | place: India: Gulf of Khambhat ... | reverse complement strand
CCGGTGAAAGGCGAAACATGCTCTTCTGGCACATGATGGGCAATAGGTTCTTAACCTTCTTAACCAATCTCCTTTACAACACCACCCTTTCTGACATGGAAGTTTGCTACAAGCTTTTCACCAAAGAATCATTAAAAGGAGTGAGTTTAAAAGAAAATCGGTTTGGTTTTGACCCAGAAATTACCGCCAAAGTCCTCAAAAAAGGAATTAGAATCTACGAAGTCCCCATCAGTTATGCCGGGCGTGAATTCTCCGAGGGCAAGAAGATTGATTGGAAAGACGGCTTCCGAATCATGTGGGTTTTGATTAAATATCGGTTTTTCGATAATTAAATTGTTTAAATAAGGAAATTTTTAAGTGACAGTTTTTGAAAAAGCTTGGGCATTTTTAGGATTTTTTTACCTAGGCGCATTATTTCTGGCAATCATCAATTATTTTTTAAAAGGGAGAAAAAAGAGGATATTTCGCTGGTTTATTGCTTTCCATCTTGTTATCCTTTGCGGCTTTTTTGCCCTTCAATCGATAACCTTTCGATTAGGAGATTTTCCTAGCTCAATAAGAAGATTCAGAGAGGACTTAGTCGCCAAAGAAATGCCCTATGAAGGATTTCAGCCGGAATTATTGAGAAAAGCCGATGAAATTATTCCGGAATCGGCTGCGGTTATTATCTGGAAGCCCACCGGGGCATTTGATCTTTATCGGGCAAGCTACTTTTTATATCCAAGAGTTGTTTACGACACGAAAATTCGTCAATCTGGAGATTACCTTGTTAGTTTTCTTCATTTTCCCAGAGAAGCAACTCCCTCAGCTGATCTAGTTTTTTCTGCTGAAAACATTGGTTTCATTTACAAAGTAACTAGACCTAACCAACCATACATAGAATGATTATTGTTTCTTTGTTTTTTTCATATTTAATTTTAATTGCTCTTGGATTTTCCGTCTGGCAGTTTTTAGGAGAAAAGAAAGAAATCAAGAAGGCAAGGGAAATATTAAAAGTGGCCGCCATTTCGTTTGGAATAGGCATGGGAGCCGCTTACGCAATTCTTTTTGGCCTGTCATTAATGGGAATCCCTTGGTCTCTGTTAAATATTCTTTTAACTAGCCTGCTGACGATTTTTATTTTAAACGTCATTAATTATAAAAGGGGGAAGCTTATTCTGCCTCGATGGAAAAATCCCAAACTGACTAAATTAGAAATTGCTTTATTGGGAGTGATACTGATATTTCTACTAAAACTGCTGATTGATGAATTTATCGCTCCGATTTACGGCTGGGATGCCCTTTCAATTTGGTTATTAAAAGCAAGGGCTTTTTATGTTGATAGAGGGGTGAGACATCAATTTTTTCAACGAGGCGATTTGGCTGCTTTTATTCATCCTGAATACCCTCTTTTAATGCCCCTTTCTCTTGATTGGCTTTTTTTGTTTCTGGGATTTGTTGACCGATTGTGGGTGAAATCACTGTTTTTTATTACTTATCTAATACTTCTTGTTTTTTTCTATCTAGGCGTAAAAAGAGTTTGGTCCCGACCTCTGTCTTTGTTTTGGACCATCGTTCTTGCTTCAATGCCCTTTTTACTGGAACACGCGGCTTATGGAGCGGTTGGCTTTGCCGACCTCACCGTCGCTTTTTACTTTCTTGGGGCAATTTTTCTATATTTAGAAGATCAACCTACTGCCTCAGCCTTATTCCTTTTGTTCGGCGCCTTAAGTAAGNNGGTATGGTTTTTGCTCTGACTTTTGGATTATTAAATCTCCTTTTCAGAAGAGAATGGCGCTACCTTGCCTATTTTGTTTTGGGAATCTTACCCAATTTTTTATGGCTAAAGTATGTTGGCGTGAGACAGGAGTATCTTTCTCTTATCCCGGAAAGAAATTTTTTGGCCACCCTTTCTCCGGTTTTGCATTATTTTAGAGAGGAATTCAGAAAAATTAGATATTGGCATTTAACCTTTTATGTATTTGGCCTAATGTCTCTTTTGTCTATTAAGGAGATTATTAGAAATAAAAAGATGTTGATAATTTTCTTAGCCTTTTTGGCCCAAATAGTTGCCTATTTTCTCACTTATGTAATTAGTCCCCGAGACACGCTTCTTCAAATAACCACCTCAATCTCTCGCTTGACCCTGCAGATTGCCCCCATCTTTTTACTAATGGGATTAATCCTCTTAAAGAATTATTTTTCAGATAATGAGCTAGGGTGATATTTTCGACCGACTCAAAAAGCGATAGCGAAAGACAATCTCCCCCATCCGAAAACCAACAGTAATCGTTTTCTTCAAAGACCCGGTTATCTTTGAAGTGCCAATCCGGGCCCGGTAACGCACGGGCACTTCCCAAAGAGTCCCCCCGGAAAGAGCCGTCAAAACAACCGTTTCCGGCAGAAAATGAGAGCCGCCGACGGTTAAGTGGGGAAGAATCTTTTTGGCCAAAGGCCGTTGAAAGACCCGAAAAGTGCAACCACAATCAGAAAGGGAATTGGTCCGGTAAAGAAGAGCGGTAATCTTGGCCAAAAGAATATTGCCGTAACGCAAAAGGGGACCCATGTTCGCCTTCTTGGTAATAAACTTCTTGCTTGTTCTGGTGCCTAAAACCAGGTCATATTTATCAATATGACCTAGCAGCTTAAACGTATCCTGGGCCACAAAAGTCCCGTCGGGTTCACAAAGGACCAAATAATCACCTCGCGCTTCCTTCATCCCTCGTCTTAAAGCAAAGCCATAGCCTTGCTTGGTCTCCCTGATCACCTTTGCCTTTTCCTTCCGGGCAATCTCCCCGGTTCTATCCCGGGAATTATTGTCAATCACCAAAATTTCGTCAAAACATTTCAAAGCCCGAAACTCTTTAACCGCCTGACCAATATTTTCTTCCTCATTATAAGCGGGGAAAATCAAACTGCATTTTTTGCCTTTGTACATCAGGGTGATTATACTATAAAAGAAGTCAATCCTAACAATGAAAAAAAGAGATTATCTTGAACCCCTGATTATCTTTGGTCTTTTTGTTTTTCTCGCCCTTCTTTTTTATTATCCGGTTTTTTTCGACAAGATTCCCTTTAACACCAATTTGCTGGTGACCTTTTGGTCGCCCTGGGAAATCAATCTCCCTTTTAAATATCTTGGTGTCGATGAAGTTCGGGAGTTTTATCCTCTTTTTGACTTTGGCTTTGAAAGTCTGAAACAAGGCCAATTGCCTTTTTGGAATCCCTACAATTTCTCGGGCACGCCCCATCTGGCCAACTGGGCCAGTGCCGTTTTTTATCCCCTCAATCTTCTTGGCCTGGTGCTTAACAAAATCCAGGCCTATGTATTGTTGAAAATAAGCGCCGCCTTTTTAGCCGGCTTTTTCACCTATTTCTATTGCCAAACCCTGAGCCTGAACAAACGAGCCTCCTTTTTAGGCGGGGCAGCCTTCGCTTTCTCTTCAACCATGCTTATCTGGGAAGCCGAATTTTGGCAGGCAAGCCACACCCTTCTCTGGCTCCCCCTGGTGCTTTGGGCGATTGAAAAACATATCCAAACGAAAAATAAACTCTATCTCATTTTAGGCGGCCTAGGATTAGNNATCCTTTTCCGCCGCTCTCTGATGGCTTTATTTATTTTTCCCCTTTCTTTTCTCTTTTCCGCCATCCACACTCTCCCGGCTCTAGAGTTTTTCTGGCTATCACCAAGAAAAGAGATTGCCTTAACCCAAGTCAATCTTGATTTTTTACTCTCCTTAAAGCACTTCGTTACTCTTTTTGTCCCTGATATCTTTGGCCACATCACCACTTTAAATTGGTACGCCCCAAGACCAGGCCAGTATTACGAGCAGATGATTTACGTTGGCGTTGTCCCTTTAGCCCTTGCCTCACTGGCCTTTTTCCTAAAAAAGCTAAGAGGCCAAATCATTTTCTATTTTCTCTGGGTGCTTATCAGCCTCAGTCTCGTTTTTAATCTGCCCACCTCCCGTTTAATTTATTACTGGCAAATTCCTTTCCTTTCCACCGCCATCCCCATCAGAATTATTTTCCTCACCGCCTTTTCCTTTTCCCTCCTCGCTGCCATGGGCCTTTCCTGGTGGCTGGAAAGCAAAAAGCAAACCAAGAAAATCGTCCTTGCCCTCGCTCCTTTGATAGTAATCTACGGCCTGATCACTTTCTTTCTCTACCAAGCCTCTGCCCAAGAAATGATCATCCCCGATTTCCCGGCGGACTGGTATCTTATCTCTCTGCGTAATCTAGTTATCCCGGGAGCAGTTTTTCTGCTCACGGCCTGTCTCCTGATTCTGGGTGGTTTTCTCGCTTCTTTAAGACGCTTTCTCTATTTTCTCCTTCTTTTCCTCCTTCTCGTCCATGCCTTTATTTTTGCCCACAAATATTTTCCTTTTGGTCGACACGANNCGTGGGGGTTAACCGCTTCTGGGGATATTATCAGGGAAGGCTGGAAAATAATTTTAACCTGGTCTATCGAATTGCCACTCCCGAAGGCTATGACCCAGTTAATCCAAAACGCTACAATCAGCTTCTTTCCGCCGCCAATGGCGGCGAGTTTTCTGGGATTGCCTCCCGATCAGACGCCCTCATTCCCACCGGCAACATTCCTCCTCTTGAAGACGAACACCCCTATCGTTTAAAGATGCTTGATTTCCTTGGCGTCAAATATATTGGTTATGACCAACAAAATGAGGACGAGAAGATTTATGAAAGCGAGCGCTTTAAACCAGTCTGGCAAAAAGACAACTGGCACGTTTTTGAAAATAAAAAAGCCTTCCCCCGCGCCTTTCTTGTTCCCGAAGTGATTTATGGTCAAACCGATGAAGAAACGATTAAACTCGTCCTTGATCCCGAAATCGATTTACATCAGAAAGTGGTTTTCACCGGCGAAGCCGAAACTTTTGATTTGGGTGAAGAAGCCACAGGTGAAGCCAAGATAGTTGATTATGCCGCTAATAAAATAGAAATAAAGGCCATCACCTCCGCCCCCCAATTTCTTGTTTTAACCGACAGTTATTATCCTGCCTGGCAAGCCAAGATTGACGACCAGCCAACAAAAATCTATCCGGCCAATCATGCCTTTCGGGCGATCAAAGTCCCGGCGGGGGAGCACCAAATCGTTTTTAAATATCAATCTCTTTGGTTTAAAATCGGCGCCCTCATCACCCTGCTTAGTTTCCTTGGGGCTTTGGTTTTTGCTATACTCAAAACTAAGCATGCTTAGTCTATCTTCCATTTTATTGTTCATTCTGGCCATTCCCCCGATTATGACCTTCCGGGTTGGTCCCGGAGAAACACCCTATTGGCTCTTTGGTATCATCTTTGGCTTGCTTTTAGCCTGTCTCGTCGCTGACTTACTCAAGCGGTCAAGAATGAAAGATATCCTTGTCTGGGCGACGATTATTCTCGTGGTCGGCAGCATGTTCATCTCGGCAATGATTGTCCGTTACCAAACCTCACCCATTTTTCAGATTCACGACATCATCATTCAATTGGAGTCAGCCGTTCAATACCTCCTTCAGGGAAAGAATCCCTACGCCAATTTTTATTTTGGCACGCCCCTGGAAGACTGGCATTATTCAGAAACGGCGGTCAACCCCGCCCTATTTCATTTTGTGATGATGCCTTGGTATCTTTTGTTTTCCCTGCCCTTTTACTTTCTGGCGATTCCTCTTTTTGGCTTTTTCGATGGCCGAATGCCTTTGCTCTTTCTGTTTTTTGTCTTACTCTTTTTCGCCTGGCGATTAATAAAGTCTGATGAAGAAAAGCGCCGCTTGTTTGTCATTCTCCTTGCCTTTAACCCCGCCACCCTGGGCTATTTTTTAGAGGGCCGGGGGGACATTTTTATGTTTGCCTTCCTCTTCTGGTCCTGGTATTGGCTGGAAAAAAAGCGCTATTCTTTAGCTGGTATTCCTCTGGCTCTAGCCTTTGCCACCAAACAATCCGTCTGGCCCCTTTTCCCCTTCTATTTCGCTTTTTTATGGTGGAATAATAAAAAGAAGATAAGACAGACCATCAAACAGCTAATTCCCTTTGCCTTTGTTTTTGGGGCGATTGTCTTGCCCTTTTTCCTCTGGGACCCCAAAGCCTTTCTGGACAGCACCGTCTTTTACCTTGCCGGCAACGCCGCCCACAGCTATCCGATTTCCGGCTATGGCTGGGGCATGCTTCTTTATCGACAGGGACTAATCACCGACCTTAATGCCTACTATCCTTTTTGGCTTTGGCAACTGCTTTTCTGTCTTCCCTTGGCAATCGGTCTTTTCTACTGGCTAAGAAAATCACCAGCCGTTTGGCGCATGATTGTCTCTTACGGCATTTTTACCCTGATTTTTTGGTATTTTTCTCGCTATTTCAACAACAGCCACCTCGGTTATCTATCAATCGTCTTTTTGACCGCCTACTTCTGGCCAAAGAAAAAGAGTGAAATTGGCTAGGGGTTTTGCTCAATGAAGATTCGATTGACTTCAGCTAAAATGGGCTCGTATCCCGGCAAAAGCCGGCTTTTTTCTCCTAGAAGCCTCAAAGTCTCCTCAGTCGGTGGGGAAACAGTGTAAAAAGCAAGGAGCTCAATTTGAACTCGGGGATCGGCAGGCACTTCTGCCAGTCTTTTTTCCAAAGCTTCAAGATTTTTCTCGGTTTCTCCAAAGGAATAAATCATTTTGGGCACCGGCATGTCACCATGGAGAAAATTCCGGGGCAAATAGCTGGCCAAAAGCATTTCCTGATAATGAGGGTCGCCCTCATATTCTTGAAGACGTTCCCTTGCCTCTTTTTCAGTGACGACAAAGGCAGTCCCGTAATCACCAGCCAAAGCCTTTTCTTGATTAAGGAGACGGTAAAAAGAGAAATTGAAAATAAAGGAGGTGATGACTAGGGCAAGCAAAATAACCAGGGCAATGCTCTTGACTAAAACCTGAGGGAAGCGAAGGGAAAAAGTAAAGACGCTGGCCAGAAAAAGAAATAGTAAAGGAATAAGAATAAGGAAATAGTGGATAAAAGGCTCAAAATGAAGGAGGAAATAAGCCAGGGGTAGACAAAGAGAGGCATAAACCAAAGGTCGGAGCTTAGGATAATTCTGCCAATAAATAATTATCCCTATGGGCAAAAGCAAATATTCTAAATAAAAAAGCCGGCGCAAGTGATAAGCCAAAGAAAAATCTCGGGCGAAAACGACCATGTCATCACCGATGACAAAGTGAAAATTGCCCTGACTCAAAATCTGCAAAGGCCGAAAGAAAATTAAGGGAAAATAACCCTGGCCAAATCTTTCTTTAGCCACGAGAATGGCGGTAGGATCCGCTTGAAAGCGATTAAAGATATAAGCGAAATAGGGCAGGGCCGGCAAAATTCCCAGGCCAAACCCAAGGGCAATGTAATTCAAAGGAAATTTGATTCTCTTAAACACCAAAAACCCATTGAGCAGCAAAAGAAAAATGATAATCGTTTGGTGAAGCTGAATCAAATAAAGGGAAGTGGCCACATAAAGAACCCAGTAAACCGGCTTTTTTTCCAAAATGATTTTATGGAAACTGAAAAGAAACACGACAAAAAAGGGGAGTAACAAATTCTGAGTCCAGATTTTTCGAGAAAAAAGAATCGCCCAAGGAGAAAGAGCCAGCAAAAGAGAGGCAATCAAAGCCGTGAGGCGGTCATAATAACGGTTGATTAATAAAAAGAAAAAACCCACCGTCAAAGCATTAATCAAACCAATAAAAAAAGAAATTATTTTAGGATCAAGACTGATAAAGGTCAAAGGAAAAAGCAGATAATTAAGCAAAGGCGGGTTCAAAATTCCCACACTGGAAACGGTTCCCCCCGGAGGAAAAGGATGACCAAACAAAGGCCGGGAAGCAAGAAAAAGATTAAGCGCCTCATCAGCCTTAAATTCAATGAGCTCAAGATTGGTTAAGCGAAAAAGGGAAGCCACGAGGACGACAAAAATAAAAAGCAGCCAGGTGGGAGGGTCAATTTTTCTCTTCCTCATACCCTTAGTATACTATACCCTAAAAGGAAAGATGTGTTAAAATTAAGCCTACCATTGGGAAAATGAATATTGATGTCCCTTTAGTTGCGGCTTTCATCTATATCTTTGTTAAGGAGAACATCTTTGGTTGGGGTTTGCTCCAAGATTATCGTTTCATTGTTTTTGCTATTCTGGTCGTCCTCGGCTATCTTCTGGCCGATGTTTTTTTAAGTCTCACCCAAAAAGCTTGGTTAAGAAAGNNAGAAAGGTAAAAATCTTTCTTCTCTTGTTTTTTATTCTCTTTCTCATTTTCGGTGTTTCCACCAATATCATTGCCTTAAGAAGAGTGACCCATCCGGCTACCTACATCAACGATTCGGCTCTCCAAACAGAAATTGCCGGTCGTTTCTTACTCCTCAAAATCAATCCCTATGTTGAGAGCTACACCGAAACTGATTTGGCCAAATGGCCCTACCGTGATGAAGCCAGCAAAACTCTCAACCCCGCCCTTTTTGTTAACGTCACCCCGCCCCTGATGATTGTCGGTTCCGCCGTTGGTTTCCGGATTTTTTCTCAGGTGGCAGGCTGGTTCGATATCCGGATTCTCATTTTAACCGGCTACCTTCTCTTGCTTTTAATCGGCTATTTGAAGTTCGGTTTAAAAAACCGGTTTCTCCTTTTTCTCACCCTAGTTTGCCTTAACCCCATTTTTCTGTTAGGAGCCATCAGCGGCAGCAATGACGTCGTCGTTTTAGTTTTTCTCCTCGGCAGCCTCCTTCTTTTAGAGAAGAAGAAATATACCTGGAGCGGTTTTCTCCTGGGAGCCGCCGTTGCCTGCAAACAATCAGCCTGGTTTGCCGTTCCCTTTTTTCTTCTTTTTGTATGGCAGCAAGCCAAGAGAAAGGATTTCCGGCGCTTTTTCCTCGCCGGCCTGGCAATGATTTTGCTCTTTTACCTGCCCTTTTTAGTCTGGAATCCGGTGGCTCTGTTCAACAATCTCGTCTTTTATGTCACCGGTTCCTCCTCAGGGGAAATGATCATCCACCCAATTGAGGGCTATGGTTTCGGCCAGCTTCTTTTAGCCTGGGGCAAACTGGAAACAATTTACGATCAATTTCCTTTTGGCATAATCCAATTAATTCTGGGAGTCGGTTTAATCCTTTTCCTTTTGTTTCTCCAAAGAAAGAAAATGGCCCCCGCCGGCTTGCTCGCCAGTTACGCCGCCAGTTTAAGCGTTGTCTGGTTTTTCAACCGCTACTTCCTCGAAACCCACGTTTCTTACCTCCTTGTCCTTTATGCCCTTAGTTTCCTTTGGTCAAAAAACCAATTGAAAAAATGAAAAGATATCAAAAAATCATTCTTTTGTTAATTGTTCTCTTAGCCTTAGGCCTGCGCCTTTTTCAGCTAGGGAGCAACCCCCCTGCCCTTAGTTGGGATGAAGCCGCCTGGGGCTATAATGCCTACAGCTTAGGTTTAACCGGAAGGGATGAATTTAATCGGTTTCTCCCTCTTGACTATCTTGAGTCTTTTGGTGACTTTAAACCCCCGGTTTATGCTTACTTAGCCATTCTGCCGGTAAAGATATTGGGCCTCAATGAAACCGCCGTCCGTCTTCCTTCCGCCCTTTTAGGCACTCTCACCGTTCTTCTCACTTTTTTCCTGGTCAAAGCCCTGTTTAAAGAAAAAGCAAATGAAATTGGCTTAATCGCCAGCGCCCTCTTAGCCATTTCTCCCTGGCACATCATTCTTTCCCGGGGTGCTTTTGAAGCCAACGTGGCCACTTTTTTCTTAGTCGGGGGCGTGACTTTCTTTTTAATGGCTATTAGAGGAAAGAGCTGGTGGCTTCTTCTTTCCGCCGCTTTCTTTGCCTTAAGCATCCAGACATTTAACACCGCCCGAATTGTTGCCCCCCTGCTTGCCTTGGGCCTGGCAATCGGCTTTCGCCGAAAACTGTGGCAGAGAAAGAAATGGGCAGCGGGCGCTGTTATCTTAGCCATGTCGATTCTTTTACCCGCCCTGCCTTTCTTTTTCACCCCCCAATCTCGCTTAAGGTATCAAGAGGTCAATATTTTTTCTGATCCGGGGGTGGTTATCCAAGCCAACCAAGAGATGACTAACGACCAGTGGGCCATCTGGTCCCGTCTCATTCATAACCGCCGTTGGGGCTATTTCCGCTTGTATCTCCAACACTATTTTGACCACTTTAATCCCGCCTTCCTCTTTTTTAAGGGAGACGGCAATCCCAAATTCTCGACCCAGAGTGTGGGCCAACTTTTTCTCTGGGAATTGCCTTTCTTAGTTGGGGGTGCCCTGCTTTTGTTTAAGAAAAAAAGGGGCTACTGGTGGGTGATTCCTTTTTGGCTCTTTATTGGCATCATTCCGGCGGCCACGGCCCGGGAAACACCCCATGCTTTACGAATCGCCACCACCTTACCCACTTGGCAAATAATTACTGCCGTGGGAGTGGTGGTCTTTTTTGATTGGATAAAAGAATTCAGGCAAGAAATAAAGTGGCTAGCGGTCGCGGCTGTCTCCGTCCTCCTCTTCCTCAACATAGTTTACTTCCAACACGTTTACTGGCGTCACTATCCGATTGAATATTCCGGAGAATGGCAATATGGTTATGAACCGGCAATTGAATATCTTCGGACCAAAGAAAAAGAATATGATCAGATTTGGTTTACCGATGCCCTGGGCCGTCCCTATGTCTATTTTCTCTTCTATCTCCAAAAAGACCCCCGTCAATTTTGGCAGGAAGCCCAAGTGGAAAGGGAGGCCCTCGGTTTTGTTAAAGTCAAGAGTTTTGATAAATATCATTTTTATTCCCATAAAGACCCAGCCTATCAGCCCCAAGGCAAGGTTCTCTATATCAGCAAACCGGAAAACCTGCCCCCCGAGGCAAAAGTATTAAAAACTATTTATTTACTTAATGGCGATGAAATTCTTAAAGCTTTTGAAATCTAAAACCAAGAGAAAACAGTTAGTCTTGCTCGGCCTTATCTTGTTTCTGGCCGCCTTTCTCCGCCTCTGGCAATTAGGCCAGGCCCCGCCTTCCCCTGATTGGGACGAAGCCGCCCTGGGCTATAACGCCTATTCGATCATGAAAACGGGTCGGGATGAATACGGCCAGCTCTTTCCTTTAATCCTCCGTTCTTTTGATGATTATAAACCGGGACTTTATGTCTATTTTGTCATGCCGGCAATTAAGCTTTTTGGTTTAAACACTTTTGCCGTTCGTCTTCCCGCCGCCCTTCTCGGCACCCTGGCCGTTTTCTTTGTCTATTTGCTTATTCAAGAGCTTTTTGCCAAAAGCGGCTATACCAACAGCCTGGCCCTACTCACCGCCTTTCTTTTGGCCATCTCTCCTTGGCACCTTCAATTTTCCCGGATTGCCTTTGAATCAGGCATGGGTTTGTTTTTTAACATTCTCGTCGCCCTCCTTTTTCTCAAAGGCCTGAAAAAACCCTGGCTTTTAATCCTCGCCGCCTTTTTTGCCGGCCTGAATATTTATGTTTATCAAGCGGAAAAAATCTTTACCCCGTTTTTGGTTTTAACCTTGGTCATCATTTGGCGAAAAAAGCTCTTCAAATTACCCAAGAAATACTTAGCCACCACCGTTCTCGTTGGTCTTCTCACTCTTTTACCCTTTGCCTACCTGAGTTTAACCACCCCAGAGATATTTATGAGGGCCAGAGGCACCAGCTTTGCCTCTGATCTAACTCCCTTTTTGGCCAACACCGCCACCCGGCTTTTACGCGACCAGCAAAACAATGATTTCCTGGGTTTAATCTTAGACAACCGGCGGATAACCTATTTAACTGCCTATCTCAGCGGCTATCTTTCCCATTTTAATTTCAACTGGCTTTTTCTTACTGGTGACGATGCCCGTCACCACGCCCCAGGTGTGGGATTGCTTTATCTCTGGGAATTACCTTTTTTCCTTTGGGGAATTTACTCTCTTGTTTTTGCCAAAGTCTCTCGGAAAATAAAGATGTTTGTCTTTGCCTGGTTTTTCCTTGCCCCAGTGGCGGCTGCCTTTTCCAGCGGAACACCTCATGGTGTCAGAACCCTGAGAATGTTGCCCATCCCCCAAATCTTTGTTGGTTTGGGCCTGCTCAGTTTCGGGCAGTTTATCAAAAACAAACAAAAGCTAATCAAATGGTCGCTCATTGCCGGGGTAATCCTTTTTGGCGCCTTTAACTTTGTTTATTACCTCAATCAATACTTTGTCCAGCAAAATTATTTCCTTTCCCAATTTTGGCAATACGGCTATCAAGAGGCGATCACCGAGATAAAACAGACTGAGGAAAAATATGATCAGATTGTCGTTACCAACGAAGCCCATCTTGACCAATCCTACATTTTTTTCCTCTATTATTTAAAATACGACCCTAGAGCTTATCAGGAGACTGGAGGAACCGTTTCTGGCGGTTTTGCCGAGACTCATAGGGGCTTTTCGAAATATACTTTTAGACCAATCGACTGGGAAAGAGAGGAGAAAAGCCCGACGATATTATATGTGGGCCGGCCAGAAGATTTTCCCAGCGAGGCAAAGGTAATAAAGACGATTTATTTCCTCGACGGCGAGCCAGCGATTAAACNNATTAAACTGGTAGAAGGATGAGAAAAAACTTAGTCCTAATTTTGATTCTTTTATTAGCTGCCTTTTTCCGGCTTTATCTCCTGAACCAAGTTCCTCCCAGCCCCTCTCTTGATGAGGTTTCCCTTGGCTGGAATGCCTACTCGATTTCAGAAATAGGTAGAGACGAGTATGGCACCCCTTGGCCCGTTTTATTGCGGGCCTATGACGATTGGCGCCCGGCCCTTTATGTCTATTTAGTCATTCCTTTTGTCAAACTGTTGGGACTCTCGGCGATGTCCGTCCGTCTGCCTTCGGTTTTGCTCTCTCTCGTCGCCGTCTGGCTCACTTATCTTCTCACCATGGAGTTTCTGGGCAAGAAAAGAGTCGCTCTCATCGCCAGCTTTCTTTTGGCCATCTCCCCCTGGCACATCTATCTTTCTCGTCTGGGCCATGAAGTCAACGCCGGCCTCATCCTTTTTCTCTTAGCCATTTTTTTCTTTTGGAAAGCGGTCAAAAGAAAAGGCCTGGTTTTTCTAATCGCTTCTGCCATCTTTTGGTCCCTCTCCTTCTACACCTATCAAAGTCAGAAAGTCTTTGGGCCCTTGCTCCTTCTTTCCCTGGGATTGATTTTCAGAAAACAACTTTGGCAAATGAAAAAGGCGGTTATCATCGCCGGCTTAATCGGCCTGATTCTCTTAATTCCCCTGGCCAAAGCCTCTTTTACCCCAGAAGCTCTGATTCGCTTCCAAGGAACGAGCATTTTTGCCAATCAACCAGAACTAGACCAAAGAGCCGCCGAGAGAATGGCCAGGAACTACCAGCAGGGCAACTACTTGGGCCTAATCTTAGACAATCGCCGCGTCGCCCTGGGGCTGACCGTTTTAGAAGCCTACTCTTCCCACTTCAATCCCTCTTGGCTCTTTTTCAGTCGGGGAGCAGAGGACCACAAAATTCCCAATCTTGGTCTTTTCTATCTTTGGGAGTTACCCCTTCTCTTAATCGGCGCCTGTCAGCTNNCAGCTAGTCACCGGTCGGTTTTCCCGCCAAAGCAAACTCCTTCTCTTCAGTTGGCTTTTGATTGCCCCCGCAGCGGCGAGCATTGCCACCGGTGCCCCCCACGCGATGAGGGCCTTTAACGCCACCCCCGTGCCCCAAATCCTGGCCGCCTTAGGAGCGGCAACCCTTTTCAAAAAGATAAAGCCTAAATCCTGGCAAGCGGGGCTAGCGGCCATCTTAGTCATCCTCAGCCTTGCCTTCATGTTTCATAATTATTTTGTCAATTTTCCTCGCGAACAATCAGACTCTTTTCAATATCCCTTGGCCCAAGCAATTAAACACGTCTTATCCCTCGAGGGGGAATATAAAAAAGTGGCGATTACCAATCAAGACCACGGCTACCAGTCTTACATGTTTCTCCTCTTTTTCAGTCAGTACAATCCCAAGGTTTATCAATTTTTCGGCGGCACCCTTTCCGGCGGTTTTGAAGAAACCCACCGTTTTGACCAGTATGAGTTCCGACCGATTGATTGGCCGAATGAAGAAAAAGAGGAGGGGACTTTGTATCTGGGGAATATTGACGATTTTCCCGAAGAGACGGTTCCCTTAAAAGAATTTCCCTTACTTAGTGGCGATAAAGCGATGGTGGTGGTTGAATGATGAAGAAAATAAAACTGAAAAAAGAATGGCTCCTTATCGTTCTCTTTCTTGTTGCCCTCATCCCCCTTTTGGATTTCTTCCGACCGGGCTTGCCCGTCACCCATGATGGCCGCGACCACGTCGCCCGGATTGCCAACTTTTACCAATCCCTTTCAGAAGGCAATTTCGTTCCCCGCTGGGCAGCCAACCTGAATTGGGGCTACGGCCACCCGGTGATTATGTTCCTTTATCCCTTGCCTTCTTACTTTGCCTCTTTTTTTCACTTGCTCGGTTTTTCTTTGGTCACCAGTACCAAGCTCGTTTTTGCTCTGGGCTTTCTTCTTTCCGGTCTTTTTATGTATCTTTGGATTAGGGAAATCTGGGGGAAAGAAGCAGGCTTTATCAGCGGCCTTTTCTATATGTTTGCCCCTTATCGTTTTGTCGACCTCTATGTCAGGGGAGCCATTGGTGAGAATTTGGCCTTTGTCTGGCCGCCCTTAATTTGTTGGTTCCTTTTGAAACTGAGTCAAGAACGGCGCTGGCTCTATGTCATCGGTGGCAGTCTTTCTCTGGCCGCCCTCATTCTTTCCCATAACGCCTTAAGCCTGATGTTTCTGCTAATCATCCTGGGCTATGCCGTTTTCCTTTTCTTCCTTTCCCCGAAGAAAGATAAACTTAGACTGGCCATTAACTATTTCTTGGTTCTAATTTTCGGTTTCTGGACTTCCGCCTTCTTTTGGATGCCGGCTCTTTTTGAAGGCAGATTCACCTTACGAGATATTGTCACTAAGGGAAATATTACCGGTTTCGAACCCTTTTCCCGACTGCTCTGGTCAGCTTGGAGCTATTTGGGTTCTGGTTCTCTCAGCGTTCAATTAGGCCTTCTTCAATGGCTGGCGATTATCGCCGCCCCTTTTCTCATTTGGCTTTTCTGGCGGAAAAAAGACAAATACTGGCTCTTTCTCTTGTTCTTGTTCCTCGCCTTTTGGCTGGCAATGATGATGATTTTGCCCGCCTCTAGACCAATTTACCTCAAAATTTCCCTTCTCCAAAAGTTTCAATTTGTTTGGCGCTTTTTATCCTTGGCCATCCTTCCCCCAGCCATTTTTCTCGGCGCCCTGGTTTACCTTTTGCCCAAGAAATATAAGTTGCCAATTCTTTTTCTCTTCATTCTAGCCGCCTTGTTTCTCAACAAGGATTATTGGCACGCCAAGGAATTTTCTCATCAACCAGAGTCATTTTATACCGGCATTTTCCCCAGCACGACGGACACGGGAGAAAGTGCCCCGATTTGGTCCATTAGGTTTATGGAAGACTTTCCCCAAGCGCCGATGGAAGTAATCGACGGTGGGGCGACGATAGAAAAGGGCTTCCGCAACACCACCCGCCACGAATATCAGGTTAAAGCAGAAACACCCGCCCGATTGGTAGATAATACCCTTTACTTCCGTACTTGGGAAGTCTTCGTCGATGGCCAATCAGCCGAAATCCAATACCAAGACCCCAACCACCGGGGGCTAATCACTTTTAACGTTCTCCCGGGAGAGCATCAAGTGGTCGTCCAATTCCGAGAGTCCTTCTTTCGCCTGGCGACGAATTTGTTCTCTCTCTTGGGAATCATTTGTTTGCTCGGAGGAGGGATAATAATAAGCAGACTACCTTTAAAGCGATGAAAAAAATATCCGTGGCCCTGGCCACTTTTAACGAAGAGGAAAACATCGGCCCTTGCCTAGAAGCGGTCAAGGATTGGGTGGAGGAGATGGTAGTGGTTGATGGCAGCTCTTCTGACAAAACCCGAGAAATTGCCAAGAGGCATGGGGCGAGGGTAATAAAGACCACCAACAAGCCCATCTTTCACATCAACAAGCAAAAGGCTCTAGAAAAGTGCCAAAATGAGTGGATTCTCCAACTGGATGCCGATGAAAGAGTGACCAGAGAGTTAGCTAAGGAAATTAAGAAAGTAATTTCCTTAAGCGAGGAGAAAATGGAAAGACATCAGTCTTCCTTGGAAAATAAGGACCTTTTTCAAAGACACCAGCAGGCAGTGGAAAAAAGAGACGGCAAAATAGGAAAGGATAGGGGAGAGTATGCTGGCTTTTTTGTTCCCCGCCTTAATTACTTCCTCGGTAAATATCTAAAATATGGGGGAGTTTACCCTGACGGCGTCATTAGATTAGTCAAAAAAGATAAAGCTCACTTTCCTTGCAAAAGCGTTCACGAACAAATCGTCATCAACGGCAAAGTCGGCTGGCTAGAACATGACCTTATTCATATGGCCGACCCCACTTTCAAAAGATATTTAGAAAGAAACAGCCGCTACATCGATTTAATCGTCGCCGGATTCAAAGAAACCCGACTAGGTAAAAACCCAATTCAGTTTCTTAACTATTGTTTGATTAAACCGATTCGCTGGTTTCTCCTCACTCTCTTTCGACACAAAGGCATTCTTGATGGTTATCAAGGACTCGTCTTTTCCTTTTTCTCGGCCCTCAGATTTCCCCGAGCATACTGGCGTTACATAAGGAAGANNTTTTTAAAAAAATTAAAGTTTGGCTTCTTATCTTTCTCCTCTTTCTTTTTACCTCCCAAAGAGCCCTGGCTGCTTCAGCTTACATCTTGCCCTATCCTGGCCTGATGCCCGGCAATCGCCTTTATCGAATTGAGCAAATCTTTGACCAGTTTTATCGCTTTTGGGCCTTTGGCAGCTTTTCCCGTCACCAACACGAATTAAAACTGGCGGATAAGAAGATAGTCGAGGCCAAAGTATTGTTTGAGTATGACCAATACCTTTTGGCCACCCAGGCCCTCACCGACTCAAACCAGCATTTTCAAAAAGCAAATATTTATTTAGACAAAGCCGCCGAAGAGGGCAAGGATATTTCTCAAAAAAAA
>JABAOC010004767.1_pt1 | contig 17050 bp, 30 predicted proteins | sample 7062161 | NCBI WGS metagenome assembly JABAOC01 (sample SAMN14538625, study PRJNA623070) | marine sediment metagenome | biome: marine biome [ENVO:00000428]; feature: marine pelagic biome [ENVO:01000023]; material: deep marine sediment [ENVO:00002113] | place: India: Gulf of Khambhat ... | reverse complement strand
GGGCGCCGGCGTCATCAGCGATGTCGTGGAATGAGTGAGCCGGAAGGAGAAGACCTGTGACAGGGCAGAAGATCAGGGTATCCTTGAAGTCGTATGACTATAAGTTGCTCGACAGATCTGTGGCCGAGATCGTCGACACGGTTAAGAGGACGGGAGCTACTGTGGCTGGGCCGGTTCCGCTGCCGACAAAGATCAACAAGTTTTGCGTTTTGCGCTCGCCCCATGTGGATAAAAAGTCGCGGGAGCAGTTTGAGATTCGAACCCACAAAAGACTGATTGACATTCTGGAGCCGACCCAGCAAACGGTTGATGCTCTGATGAAACTGGATCTCGCTGCGGGTATCGATGTGGAGATCAAGCTTTAGCTTCTAGGGCGAGGAGGCGCCTCAGCAGACAACGGACAACTGACACCAGAAACAAAAGAGGTTTTGAGCAGCGAAGAAGGACTTTCTCAGAAAGTCGGAACGCGCGAGTAAAAGATGAAGGGAATCCTTGGGCGAAAACTCGGAATGACAAAGATTTTCCTGGAAGATGGAAACGCCGCACCCGTAACCGTTGTCGAAGCTGGGCCGTGCCCCGTCATTCAGAAAAAGACCCGAGAAAAGGACGGTTATGATGCCCTTCAGCTCGCTTTCCTGCCCAAAAAGCGCACACGGGTGAATAAGCCATTGCAGGGTCATTTTGCAAAGGCTGACAAGGGTACGTATTATGTGTTGAAGGAGATTCGGACGGATGATGTGAGCCAAATCGAAGTGGGCCATGAGATCACGGTGGAGATTTTTGAACCCGGTGATTTTGTCGATGTCATCGGGATCAGCAAAGGCAGGGGATTCACCGGCGTCATGAAGCGGCACGGTTTTCGAGGAGCTCCTGGAGGCCACGGCACCCATGAATACTTTCGGCATGGTGGCTCCATCGGCGCGGCTGCTTTTCCGGCGCATACCTTCAAGGGTATGAAGATGCCCGGCCATCACGGGAACAAACACGTTACCGTCCAGAATTTGGAGATCATAGACGTGAGGTCAGAGGCGAATCTCCTCCTGATTAAGGGAGGTGTGCCGGGATGGAGGAACGGTGTCTTGATTATTCAACAGGCCAAGAAGAAAGCGTCAAAGCCAAAAGGTGAGACATAAGCACCCGGAAATGCCTTTGGAGTCGCTTCTATATTTGACGGGTCAGGAAATGTCAGCAATCAGCGTGTACAGCAAGGCAAAAAAGAAGGTTTCGGAGATTGATCTAGAGGACCGTATTTTTGATGCGGACATCAAGAGCCATCTGATTCATGATGTAATCAGAATGCAGATGGCGAGGAAACGAAGTGGGTCAGCCTCCACAAAAACACGTTCGCTGGTTCGTGGTGGCGGGGGGAAGCCCTGGCGGCAGAAAGGGACCGGGCGTGCAAGAGCCGGTACTATCCGATCTCCCCTCTGGCGGGGTGGAGGGGTTGTATTCGGACCCACCCCCAGGAAATACGACTTAGCGATTCCCAAGAAAGTCCGAAAAGGTGCACTTCGATCTGCGCTCAGTCTCAGAAACAAGGAGGGGAAACTCTGGGTCGTCCGAGACTTGAACTTTGGAGAAATTAAAACCAAAAAATTTGTTCAATTCATAGAGGCATTTGGATTTGACAATGCCCTAATCGTTCTTCCAGAAAAAGACACCAACGTCGAGAAATCAGCACGAAACATCCCTGGGGTGAAAGTTCTCAGAGTCGAGGGATTGAACGTCTATGATATTCTCTCCCACGAAAATCTGGTTTTTGTGAAGGACGCTGTTCAGAGAATTCAAGAGGTCCTGTGAATTGGAAGAGCTCTATAACGTCATAAAGAAGCCGCTTGTTACCGAGAAGACCAACCGTCAGAAGGAATCGCAGAACCAATACGTTTTTGAAGTCGATCGAAGGGCCAATAAGATCGAAATCAAACGAGCGGTGGAGCAACTCTTCAAAGTCAAGGTGGAGTGCGTCAACGTATCGAGTGTGCACGGCAAGGTGAAAAGACTCGGAAGAAATACCGGGAAGCGCCCCGACTGGAAGAAGGCGGTGGTCCGTCTGAGGGAGGGAAATCGAATCGACTTCTTTGAAGGGGCATAACGCTCTCCCTGGGTCACATACCTTCTTAAGTTGTACTAAGGAACTCGGAAAAAGGTCTAACCCAAAGCATGTTGTCTGTGGTCCGTGGTCTGTTGTTCAACATGTTCGGACCCTAACCTGCCAGGTCATTTCAGGCAATGCATGGTTAGGGTATCGGATTCAGTGATTCGGACGGTTCGTCGCAACTGACCACTGACAATAAGCAACTAGCGCTTGAGGACCGAAATCATGGCAATCAAAACCTACAGACCGACGTCTCCTTCTCGGCGGGCGATGACTGGTGAGACCTTCGAGGATATCAATCGAGAGAATCCGGAGAAGAGTCTCACAAGGCCCCTGACCAAAACGGGCGGAAGAAACTGTTACGGTCGGATAACCGTACGCCATCGCGGGGGTGGCCATAAAAGGAAATACCGGATTATCGACTTTAAGCGGGACAAGAAGAACGTCCCGGCAAAAGTCGCTTCCATCGAGTATGACCCGAATCGTTCCGCTCGAATTGCGTTGCTCCATTACGCGGATGGAGAAAAGCGATATATCCTAGCGCCAGCGAAATTGGGGGTGGGCGATGAGGTCATTTCAGGCGATGGGGCAGACATAAAACCCGGGAACGCGCTGCCGCTCAGGAAGATTCCTGTGGGCTCCACAGTCCATAATGTGGAGCTCAAAATCGGAAGAGGAGGCCAGATAATCCGGAGCGCGGGCTCCTATGGCCAGCTCATGGCCAAAGAGGGGAAATACGCTCAAATCAGACTCCCCTCTGGAGAAGTCCGAATGGTACTACTCGACTGCATGGCCACGATCGGTCAGGTCGGCAACGTGGAGCATGAGAACGTAGATCTGGGGAAGGCGGGAAAAACATGCTGGCTCGGAAGGAGACCCCGGGTCCGCGGCGTGGCCATGAATCCTGTGGACCATCCTATGGGCGGCGGGGAAGGAAAGAGTTCGGGTGGGCGGCATCCGTGTACCCCATGGGGTAAGCCGACAAAGGGCTACAAGACCCGAAAGAACAAGGCCACGGATAAGTATATTGTCAAGGCAAGGGGATAGGAGAGGGGCAAAGAATGGCACGATCTGTCAAGAAGGGGCCCTTTGTTGACGACCATCTTCTCAAAAAGGTTCGACAGGCAGTCGAGACCGAGGGCGGAAAGGTTATCAAGACTTGGTCCCGAAGGTCGACCATCACGCCGGAGATGGTCGGTCTCACTTTTGCGGTTCACAACGGCAAGAAGTTCATTCCGGTTTTCGTCACAGAGGAGATGGTCGGGTACAAATTGGGTGAATTCTCGCCGACGCGAACATTCTACAGTCACGCTGGAGACAGAAAAACACGGGTGAAAGGCAAGAAATAAAGTGGAGGTTCAGGCCAAAGCGAAATATATCAGAATTTCCCCGAGAAAGGCCCGCCTGGCTGCTGATCTTATTCGGGGGAGGAAGGTTCAGGATGCCCTGACCGATTTGGCCTTTTGTCGGAAAGCGGGTGGGTCCATCGTCACGAAGCTACTGAAATCTGCCCTGGCCAATGCGGATCAGTTGGGAAACGTCGACATAGATAATCTCTTTGTCAAGAGGATCTTGGTAGATGAGGGGCCCATCATGAAAAGGTTTCGTCCCAGGGCCATGGGAAGGGCAACGCGGATTCGTAAACGAACAAGCCACATCACGGTTATATTAGACGAAAAATAGGAACCAAAGGAGGGACTGTTTTGGGACAGAAAGTTCACCCGGTAGGCTTCAGGTTGGGAGTCATTAAGTCATGGGATTCTCGATGGTACGCGGAAAAAGACTTCCCCCAGCTTCTGACCGAAGACATCAAGATCCGTGACTTTGTCAAGCAGAAACTTTCTCATGCGGGGGTTTCAAAAATCGAGATTGAGAGGGCTGCTAACAAAGCTCGAAAGGCGAAAGTCAACATTTACACGGCAAGACCGGGAATCATCATTGGGAAAAAAGGCGCGGAAGTAGAAAATCTGAGGAGAACCCTTCAGAAGATGACCGGCAAGGAGATTTTCGTCAATATTCAAGAAGTGAAGAAGGCGGAAGTGGACGCTCAGCTTGTTGCAGAGAACGTTGCGCTCCAGCTTGAGAGGAGGGTCGCTTTTAGACGGGCCATGAAAAAGTCCGTCACCTCTGCTCTCAAGATGGGAGCCCGGGGAATCAAGATCGCCTGCGCCGGAAGACTTGGTGGCGCAGAGATGGCTCGAAGAGAATGGTATCGGGAAGGGCGGGTTCCCCTGCACATGCTTCGGGCCGATGTCGACTATGGTTTTGCTGAGGCGCAGACGACTTATGGGAAAATTGGGGTGAAGGTCTGGATATACAAGGGCGAGGTATTTCAGGTCAAAGAGGAGAAAACCGAGGCTTGAAAGAGGGATGAGAGGGATCGCGTGGAGGATTGAGCCATGCTGGCACCTAAAAAGGTGAGGTATCGGAAACAGCAGAAAGGCAGAATGAAGGGTATTCGGACGGCAGGAACCAGCCTTAATTTTGGGGACTTCGGACTACAGGCCCTCGAACCCGGATGGATTACTGCCAGACAGATCGAGGCCGCCCGGATCGCCATGACGCGTTTTATCAAAAGAAGCGGAAGAATCTGGATCAGGATTTTCCCGGACAAGCCGACCACCAAAAAGCCCGCTGAAACTCGTATGGGGAAAGGGAAGGGACCTCCTGAGGACTGGGTGGCTGTTGTTAGGCCGGGAAGGGTCCTCTATGAAATGGAAGGGGTTGACGAAGAGATAGCCCGAGAGGCCCTTCGACTAGCGGCCCACAAGCTTCCAATCGCTACAAAGTTTATTTCGAGGGAGGCTTTTGCGTGAAAGCCAGAGATCTTCAGGACCTCAGTTTGGATGAATTGAAGGCAAAGGAGAAGGATCTCAGAGAGGAACTTTTCAATCTGAAGTTTCAGCATGCCACGGGGCAGCTGGAGAATAGTGCGCGGATTCCCCAGGTGAGAAAAGACATAGCGCGTGTTAAAACGACTCTGAGGGAGAAGGCCGGCGAAGAGATCCCCGAGAGCAAGACCTCGAATCAGAAATGATTGGGTGAAAAAATATGAACGGGCGAGGCACTAAAAAGACTCTAGTTGGGACGGTGACAAGTAATAGAATGGACAAAACAGTGGTTGTTGTTGTCAACCGTTTGGTTAGAGATAGGAAGTACAAAAAGTATCTTCGCAGGCGATCCAAATACAAGGCTCATGATCAAGATAATCAGTGCAATATCGGGGATCGGGTTCTTTTGATCGAATCGAGACCGCTCAGTAAGGAAAAGCGTTGGCGCGTCAAGGAGATCGTAGAAAGGGCCGTATAAGACCCATGATCAGTGGAATACGGGAAAAGTGATACATGATCCAGATGCAGACGGTATTGGATGTTGCAGATAATTCCGGAGCCAAGAAGGTTGGTTGCATCAAGATTCTGGGGGGCACACGTCGGAAATATGCCCGGGTGGGCGACGTCATTGTCGTGTCAGTGAAAGACGCCGTTCCCAATTCAAAGATCAGAAAAGGTGAAGTGGTTCGGGCCGTGGTTGTTCGAACAACGAAAGAAGTGGGAAGGCCTGACGGTTCGTATATCAGATTTGACGACAACTCTGCTGTGCTGATCAATCCCCAGGGAGAACCTATTGGTACGAGAATCTTCGGGCCCGTGGCTCGTGAATTGAGAGCTAAAAGATTCATGAAGATTGTCTCTCTCGCACCGGAGGTCGTCTGAGCAGGCTGGAAATGCCAGATCGTGTAGTATTTGACCGGAGTCATCGATGAAGCATCAGAAGCGAAACCTGAGAAAGAATGACCTTGTCATGGTCATCGCGGGGAAAGAGAAAGGTAAGAGCGGGAGAATTCTTCGGATTTTGACAAAAAAAGATCGGGCCATTGTCGAAAAAATCAACTTCGTGAAGCGGCATCAACGCCCGTCCGGCCAGCAGCGCCAAGGGGGTATCATCGAAATGGAAGCCCCCCTTCAACTGTCGAATCTCATGCTGATCTGCGAGAGTTGCAACAAACCTGTCAGGGCCGGGCACAAGATCCTGGAGGACGGGAAAAGGTCGAGATATTGCAGGAAATGTGGGGAGATGATCGGCAAGTAGGAAGCGATGGCATGGCAAAATTGAGAGAGCGATATAGATCAGAAATCATTCCGGCCCTCATGAAGCGGTTCAATTATCGGAATGTTATGCAGGTTCCAAAGTTAGAGAAGATTGTCATCAATCTGGGACTGGGGGAGGCCATCCAAAATATCAAGATCCTAGACGCTTCTATGACGGAATTGGCAGTCATTACAGGTCAACGTCCCGTTGTGACCAAGGCGAAAAGATCGATTGCTCAATTCAAAGTCAGAACAGGAATGCCCATAGGCTGTATGGTGACCCTGAGAAAGGATCGAATGTACTATTTCCTGGATCGCTTGATTAATATTGCTTTGCCGAGAGTCAGAGATTTCAAGGGCCTTTCCCCAGATTCATTCGACGGAAGGGGAAACTACACCATTGGAATTAGAGAACAGCTTATCTTTCCAGAGGTGGATTACGACAAGGTCGAGAAGGCGAAGGGGATGAATATCTCTGTCATCACGACAGCGAAAAATGACGAAGAGGCCCTGGAACTGCTGAGGATGATGGGGATGCCTTTCAGGAGTTAGGAGGGTGGGATTGGCGAAAAAGTCCTTGATGGTCAAAGCACAGAGGCCAAAAAAGTTTGATGTTCGGCAATACAATCGCTGCTCCATATGTGGGCGGCCAAGGGGATTCTATCGCCGGTTTAACATGTGCCGCATTTGTTTGCGCAAGTATGCATTGGCCGGAGTCGTCCCCGGAATGATGAAGTCAAGCTGGTAGGTTTCTTGAACCTCGGACGGTGTGACTAAAGATTACATCCCATGTTCAGCGTGTGGGGAGCTCAGACATGTCTCTATCCGATCCTATAGCGGATTTGCTCACTAGAATCAGAAATGCCAGTAATGCTAAGCATGAGAGGGTCGATGTACCGGCCTCCAAGATGAAAAATGAGATCGCCAGACTCCTGAAAGAAGGGGGGTATGTGAAGAACTTCAAAGTCATCGATGACAAAAAACAGGGTATTTTGCGGATCTATCTCAAGTACGATGAAGAAAACAAGGGGATTCTTCATTTGAGGCGCATTAGCAGGCCGGGCCGGAGAGTTTATGTGGATAGCCTTCATATTCCCAAAGTTCTCAATGGCCTTGGCATATCGATTCTGTCAACGTCAAAAGGAATTCTAACTGACAAAGAGGCACGAAAATCGAATGTTGGAGGTGAAGTGCTCTGTTACGTGTGGTAGGCTTTGCGAGGTGAAGAAATGTCTCGAGTTGGAAAACAGCCGATTTCAATACCGCAGGAGGTGAAGGTCAATCTGTCAGACGGGAAAGTTCAAGTTACTGGCCCGAAGGGCCAGCTCGAGCGCGAGCTTCCCCAGGGAGTCCATGTGCGTATCGAGGATAATCAGATCATGTTCGAGCGACCTGACGATTCCAGACAGGCGAGGTCGATTCACGGATTAGCGAGATCTCTGGTCTCCAACATGGTGGTCGGTGTCTCCCAAGGCTTTGAAAAGAAGCTTGAAATTGTGGGTGTTGGGTATCGGGCCGAGCGGAAGGGTGAGGGGCTAATCCTCAACCTAGGCTATTCTCACCCGATCCATTACCTCTTGCCTCCGGGAATCGATGTGATTGTGGAAAAGCAAGTCGGCCTGACCGTGAGAGGAATTGACAGGGAACTCGTTGGTGCTGTGGCGGCCAAAATTCGCTCCTTCAAACCTCCCGAACCTTACAAAGGGAAAGGGGTCAGGTACGTTGACGAGAGGGTGCGACGTAAGGTCGGCAAGGCCAAAGCATAGGACCCACGGGGAGAGTGTGAGGTGGGCGGAAAAAGTCCAAAAGCTATCGCCAGAATGAGACGCAGAAAGAGAATCAGAAAGGTGGTTCGGGGAACAGAGGAGCGCCCGAGGCTCAGTGTGTTTAGGAGTGCTCGCCACATTTACGCCCAGATTATCGTTGACACATCGGGAAAGACTCTGGCAAGCGCGTCCACCTTGTGCAATGAGATCCGCAAGGGGAAGAAAAAAACGGGAAAGATCGAAATTGCAAGAGAGGTTGGAGTCCTCATTGCGAAACGAGCCGCGCAAGGGGGCATTAAATCAGTTGCTTTTGATCGGGGGGGTTATCGCTATCACGGGCGCGTTAAGGCTTTGGCGGAGGCAGCACGGGAGGGTGGGTTGGCCTTTTAGTTCGGAACGAGAAAAGAGAAGAGACTGCAGATCCAAAATTCTCCGCCTCCGGCGGGAGAGGCGTTTCGTTTTGCCGAGAACTGTCAGCGAAAAAATCTTGATTCACGCCCGGAACCCCTTTTTTCAGGGTTTATTAGACGCCCCGTACTAGTCAGGGGGTGGATGCGGAGAGACGCTTCAAAAAGGATCTTGAGAGTAAAGAGATCGGAGGAGGAATTCGTTGGTAACGAATGAGCTTGAACAGCCGGAATTGATCGACAAGGTCGTCCATATCAACCGAGTGGCCAAGGTTGTTAAGGGAGGGCGTCGATTCAGTTTCAGTGCCCTTGTCGTCGTAGGAGATGGAAGCGGACGAATTGGCTGGGGGTTGGGTAAGGCAAACGAGGTGCCAGAGGCCATACGAAAAGGGATTGAACATGCGAGGAAGAATCTGATTGATGTCCCCATAGTCAACAAAACCATCCCTTATGAGATCATCGGTCGATACGGGGCGAGCAGGGTACTTCTGAAACCCGCATCGGAGGGCACCGGGGTCATTGCAGGAGCGGCCACTCGAGCTGTGGTGGAAACTGCCGGGATAAAAAACATCCTGACGAAATCGCTGGGATCAAACAATCCACACAATTTGGTCAAAGCAACCTTCCAGGGTCTTTTACAGCTTAAATCGCCCGAACAGATCTCCCAGAAGCGGGGGAAGAAAGTCGTTGAGATTCTCTGATGGTGAAAGGGCATGCCCAGAAAAGGTAAGATTAACGAGATCCGAATCAAGCTCGTAAGAAGTGGCATCGGCCGTCCCAAGAAACACAAGCTGATTCTCAAGGGTCTTGGATTGAACAAGCTTAACAAAGTGGTAACCAGAAAGGATACGAGGGAAATCAGAGGGATGATTAACAAGGTCAATCATCTGGTCGAGGTGATCGAATCGTAGGGATGGTCATGAGGCTCAATGAATTAAAATGCGTGCGAGGATCGCTGAAGAGACGGAAGCGTGTCGGCCGCGGCCCAGGATCTGGACACGGAAAGACTGCCTGTCGTGGCCATAAAGGTCAGAACTCCCGCTCTGGCGGCGGTGTGCGCCCAGGTTTTGAAGGTGGTCAAATGCCACTCCAGAGGAGGATTCCGAAACGGGGGTTCACCAACATCTTCAAAAAACGTTTTGCCCTTGTCAGTATTCGAGATCTCGAAAAATTCGATGCCGAGGGCATTGTAGATCCGGCGACCCTGAAGGAAAAGGGCATCATCAAGAAGGTCTATGACGGCGTGAAACTCCTCGGTGATGGCGACATTAAGGTCCCCCTGACCGTTCGGGTCCACAGAATCAGTTCCTCTGCTCTTCGGAAAATCGAAAAGGCTAAGGGCAAGGTCGAGGTGATTTCTTGATAGGCGGCTTTCAGAACATTTTTAAGATCCCTGAGCTGAAAAGGCGGATTTTGATCACTTTTCTGCTACTGGCCGTCTACAGGATTGGAGTGCACGTCCCGACCCCGGGAATTAATGCCGATGCTCTGGCAAGCTTCTTTGAACAGGCGAGGGGGACCCTTTTCAGCCTCATTGACATGTTTTCCGGTGGTGCGCTGGAGCGGCTTTCCGTCTTCGCACTTGGAATTATGCCTTACATCAGTGCATCGATTATCCTTCAACTCCTCACCGTGGTCGTTCCCTATCTCGATCGACTCAGCAAAGAAGGGGAAACAGGAAGGAAGAAGATCACACAGTACACCCGATATGGAACGGTTCTCCTCAGTATTATCCAGGGATTTGGAATCGCCGTTGGGCTGGAGACCATGGGGCAGGGAGGACAGCAGTTTGTTTATGCGCCCGGATGGGCTTTCAGGCTATTGACGGTTATTACTCTCACGGCAGGGACTGCCTTTATCATGTGGTTAGGAGAGCAGATCACGGAGCGAGGTATTGGCAACGGCATCTCCCTTATCATATTTGCAGGGATCGTGGCAAGACTTCCGAGTGCGATGGGCAAGACCTACCAGCAGGTTGCGCTCAACCAGATGAGCATTTTTAAACTGATTCTTCTCTCTGTTATGATGGTTATGGTAGTTGGAGCGATCATTTTTGTCGAAACCGGGCAGAGACGGCTTCCCGTCCAGTATGCGAAGAGGATTGTCGGGAGAAGGATCTACGGAGGTTCGAGCACCCATTTGCCGCTGAAGGTCAATACTTCCGGGGTAATCCCTCCAATTTTCGCCTCCTCTATTCTGATGTTTCCCCTGACCATTGTCAATTTTCTCCCAGCTGGACTCAAAGAAACATATCCCTGGTTTGAGGGCGTTGTCGAGAGCCTTGGACCGGGGCGATGGATATATAACCTCCTCTACGTCGGCTTCATTGTCTTCTTCTGTTACTTTTATACGGCTGTCACTTTCAATCCCACGGATGTGGCAGATAACATGAAGCGGTTTGGGGGTTATATCCCCGGAATCCGGCCGGGTAAGAAAACAGCCGAATACATCGACCGGGTTCTAACGCGTATCACACTGGGGGGGGCCCTCTATGTTTCTGCAGTCTGTGTTCTTCCGACATTTCTGATATACCGTCTTGGGGTTCCCTTCTTCTTTGGAGGCACCGCTCTACTCATTGTAGTTGGCGTTGGACTCGACACGATTCAGCAGGTCGAATCCCATATGTTGACCCGGCATTACGAAGGATTGATGAAAAAAGGCGGAAGGATTAAGGGACGTAGGAGGTAGTGGCTCCCCATCAGTCTCGTGAGGATGTCATGGCGAAGGAAGATGCCATTCAAGTCGAGGGAAAGGTTCTGGAAACCCTTCCCAATGCCATGTTCAGAGTCGAGCTGGAGAATGGCCACAAGGTGTTAGCCCATATTTCGGGCAAGATGCGGATGCATTTTATCAAAATTCTCCCAGGTGACACGGTTACGGTGGAGCTATCCCCCTATGACCTGAGTCGGGGACGAATTACATATCGGTCGAAGTAAGGAGTCATTTCCTGCCGTCGGCCTTGCGTCCGCCTCGGAACCCTGAGTGGATAGAGGGGCATGTTTGGCGATTTCCACACGACGGGGGAGGAGCCTTTGAAAGTCAAGAGCTCGGTCAGAAAGATCTGTGACAAATGCAAGATCGTCAAGCGGAAGGGCGTTCTTCGGGTTATTTGTGAAAACCCGAAACACAAGCAGAGGCAAGGATAGGATAAGGCGCTCAGATTTTAGCGAAGTGTCGCCTCAAAGCGACGAGGCGCGATGTCAGTCAGAAACTACAAAATCCGAATATCGAAATCCGAAGCAAATTCCAATGACCAGAATCCCGATGCTCTTAACCAACAGGTCTTCGTTCAGAGTAACCTGCTTTAGGCTGTTTCGAATTTAGGATTTCGAGTTTCAAATCAGTAAAGTGGGATTTCACGGAAAAACTTGAGTGAAATGTTCGGATTTTGAGCGAGGGAAACATCTAGTATCTATTTTACCGATTGCTGGAACACGGCGAGAAAGTCTGAGAAGGAGGCACGAGTGGCACGAATTTCAGGTGTTGATTTACCAAAAGATAAGAGGATTGAAATCGCCCTGACTTATATCTTTGGTATCGGACGAAGTTCAGCCCAAAAGATCCTGACAGAGGCCAATGTCGATTTCGATACGCGGGTGAACCAGCTCAAGGAATCCGAGGTGGTGAGTATTCGCGAAGTCATTGATCGGAAGCATAAGGTCGAAGGAGATCTGCGCCGGGAAGTGGCCATGAACATTAAGCGGCTCATGGATATCGGGAGTTATCGAGGCCTTCGTCATCGAAAGGGTCTTCCGGTCAGAGGTCAGCGGACTCACACGAATGCCAGGACAAGAAAGGGACCGAGAAGAGCCATTATCGGGAAGAAGAGATAGAGGTAATAACCATGCCGAAACCGAAAGGCAAAGGAACAAGGAAGAGAGTCAAGAAGAGTGTTCAGAACGGTATAGCCCATATCCAAGCGACATTTAACAACACGATCGTGACCATCACAGATGTGAATGGAAATGTGATCTCCTGGTCGAGTGCCGGAGCGAGGGGATTCAAAGGGTCGAGAAAAAGCACTCCTTTTGCTGCCCAGCTGGCCGCGGATGATGCTGCCAAGAAGGCTATGGAACATGGGATGAAGTTCATTGATGTTTATGTCAAGGGGCCGGGGGCCGGAAGGGAATCAGCGCTCAGATCTCTCCAAGCGGCTGGACTTCGGGTGAATTTGATTAAGGATGTAACGCCGATTCCTCATAATGGTTGCCGGCCTCCTAAGAGGAGACGTGTGTAGAGAGGAGGAAGGAATTTGGCCAGGTATAGCGGGTCGGTCTGTCGAATGTGCCGAAGGGAAGGCATGAAACTGTTTTTTAAGGGAGATCGATGTTACTCTGACAAGTGTAGCGTGGAGCGGAGGAACTATCCTCCAGGAGAGCACGGTCAGAGGAGAGGCAAATTTTCTCCCTTCGGAGTTCAGCTTCGGGAAAAACAGAAGGTGAAGCGGATGTACGGCCTCATGGAAAAACAGTTCCGTAGCTATTTCGAAAAAGCTGATCGGCAGAAAGGGATCACAGGGGAGAACCTCTTGATCCTCTTGGAAAGACGACTCGACAACATGATCTACCGTCTGGGCTTTGCGAGTTCCCGAGGTGAGGCGCGACTGCTCGTTCGGCAGAATCATTTCCTTGTCAACAAGAAAAAGGTGAACATCCCATCGTATTTTACCAGCCCTGGGGACGTGATTGAAGTCAGAGAAAAAAGCCGAAAAGTGGCCAGCATTCAGGAAGCTATGGAATCGATTGCTCGCCGCGGGGTTCCTTCTTGGCTTGAGTTGGACAAGAACCGCTTCACTGGCAAGATCAGGGCGTTGCCTTTGAGAGAGGAATTGACGATGCCGATTCAGGAGCAGATGATCGTAGAATTGTATTCAAAATAGAACTTAATCTTTTTGTCGATGAGGAGAGAGAATGCAGAGAAATTGGAAGGCACTCATCAAGCCCAAAAGGTTAGAGGCGGAGAAAGACAGTCTTACAGCTTTCTACGGTAAGTTTGTAGCTGAACCTTTTGAGAGAGGATTCGGAACGACGATCGGGAATTCGCTCCGTCGCATCCTCCTCTCATCTCTTCAGGGGGCGGCTATCGTTTCTGTAAAGATAGAAGGTGTCCTTCACGAATTCTCCACTATCCCAGGGGTGAAGGAGGATGTCACCGAGATCATCCTCAACTTGAAAGGGGTGATGATCAAGCTCCACGGAGCCGGACCCAAAACCGTCAACCTGAAGGCGAAGGGGGAAGGTGAGATTACGGCGAAGGACATCACGGCTGACGGTGATGTCGAAATACTTAACCCAGATCAACACATTGCGACCATGTCCGCTGATGCCAGCCTCGATATGGAAATGGTCATCAAGATGGGAAAGGGATATGTCACGGCTGAAAGGAACAAGGAAGAGAATCAACCCATCGGTACAATTTCCATGGATGCGATCTTCTCCCCTGTTCGAAAAGTCAACTATACGGTGACCAATGCCAGGGTCGGACAGATAACCGATTATGACAAGTTGACGCTTGAGGTGTGGACGAACGGGGGAACCTCGCCTGAGGATGCGGTTTCGATTGCGGCGAAGATCTTGAAGGATCAATTGAGCATTTTCATCCAATTCGAGGAAGACGAAGAAGCATTCGAGGAGGAAGAGGATACGCAAGCCGAAAAGCTCAACGAGAATCTTTTCAAGAGCGTCGACGAGCTGGAGCTATCGGTCCGATCGGCGAACTGTCTCAAGCATGCGAACATACAATACATTGGTGAACTGGTTCAGAAAACGGAACAGGAGATTCTTGCAACGAAGAACTTCGGTCGGAAGTCGCTGAACGAGATCAAGGAAATCCTGGCCGAAATGGGCCTGGGTCTAGGCATGAAGTTGGAGAACTTTCCACCTCAGCCCAAAGAGGGAGGGGAAGAGGCTACGGCTCCAGATGCATGAGTTCACCGAGCGGCTTATGCTAGGGACCCGAGATATACCTTAGAAGAGATGAGACATCGAAAGAGCGGAAGGAAACTGAGTCGGTCCTCAAGTCACCGCCATATGATGCTGCGGAATATGGTTACCTCCCTGCTGGCGCACGAGAAGATCCAAACGACATTGGCGAAAGGCAAGGAGGTTCGAAGACTTGCGGAAAGGGTAATCGTTTTGGGAAAAAAAGGAGATCTTCACGCTCGTCGGCAGGCCTTGGCCATTCTCACCGACAAGGGAGTGGTGAGAAAACTTTTTTCTGAGATCGGCCCTCGTTTTCAGGATAGACAAGGAGGGTTTACCCGTGTTGTAAAACTCGGTCACCGGTTGGGGGATGCTGCGCCTCTGTCAGTGGTCATGCTCGCAGAGGCTACTTTGCCAAAGAGAACTCAAGGAAAAGCGGAAAAGAAGAAGACGACTGGAAAGGCCTCCAAGATGGGGAAAACCTCCGAGACCAAGGCCAAGGCAGAAAAGAAGAAAGCACAGGTGAAACGAGCCAAGAAGGTAAAGGAAACCCCCGATCAAGGCGAATCCTAGAGGAGAAAAGAGGTTCCCCGGGGCTGAGAGATGCATCGAGATCTCTGTAGAAGTCCCCATCCATTGCTCAACCTTTTTTGTGATCTTAAAGTCCTTCCTGCACGGTGCAACTCGTTCAAATCTGATCAAAACTGACGGATTTTTGTGTTTTCGACCTCTACTCTTCGAGGAGTTAGCGCCGAGGGGCTGTTTGTTGATTTCTGCAACTTTTAGGTGAAAACAGCGGACTTTCTCGACCTTTTTCCCGGTGCTGGCCGCCTGTAGCAAAGCCGACCTCACGGGTAATTTTAGCTGCCAACAGTGTCGTGGTGAGTTGTCACAACAGGTTCGAATCGTTATATTGGGTCTACGACTCCTGGGGTCTCACGGTTTCAGGCCCATCATTGGTTTTATGACGAAGGCGAAATCCCCAGTAGGGGAAGCTTCGGTACATCCTGAGAAGTATGGGGACTGGGGGATAGCAAATGGCGAAATGGCTTGGATGGCTCGTTTGGATTGCATGGGGTCTCCTATGCTTCCTCCTGTTTTTCCATCTGCTTTTTCCCTATGAAGTCCTAGGCAGACGAATTCTCTATACCCTCGAACAGAAAGCTAACGTGCTCACCCGCCCCTCAAACGCCGACGCACGGTTCCTCGGCATTCATTGGGCGCGGGTTGAAGTGTCATACCCTCGGCACAAATCTCTTCCTCCTCTCGAGATTCGAAACTGGGTCATCAGGCTTCGTCCCCTATCCCTTCTTGTCGGTCGTCTTTCTGCAACCTCATATGGAGCGCTGATGGGTGGGTCTTTTCACTCGAACCTGGTTTTTCGGCGGAAAGTTCAACGCGGTCTTGCGGAGTGGGACGGGCTCCGAATTGATCAACTCCCCCTTCTCCCGATGGAAGGTAGCTTTTTTGAGGGCATCGTGAGCGGCAGAGCTAGGTGGGAGAAGGATGGCGAGGTCGTTGAGGGAGAGGCCGCCTTTGAGTTAAGAGATGGGATGGTTAAGGGTGCACAGCTCGGGAACCTCACGCTCCCAACTCTCGACCTGGGACTGACAGAGGGCCAGCTAACATGGGATGGGGAACGGATCAATTTGAAAGAGATTTCAGTCAGGGGAAAGAATCTGGAGGGAAAGCTCACAGGGAATGTCTTTTACCAAATTCCCTTCGTAAAGAGCAAGGTGGCATGCCGGCTGGAGATCGCACTGTCGCCGAGTTTACTGAACCGCTATCCTGCGATAGCCACCCTATTTGGGGGCAGACAAGGGAGACCACTTGTCATTAGAGTTCATGGGACTCTGGAAAATCCCCGATTCTCCCCAGCCAGGTGACAATTCGACCTTTCTCTAGCCGCCCAGCTCTTTGCCGGTCTCCTCCGCAGAGCGATTCCTCGCATCACCGATGGTCTTGGTGATCGCCCTGCTACTTGACAGGAGATAGGCCAAGTTGTCGAGGACCGTGGTAAAAAATACATTCTTCACGATGAATCCATCTGGGACATGGATCTGGGTCGGGGCAAAATTGAGTATCCCTCTGATCCCCGCCTCGACCATTTGGTCTGCTACCACCTGAGCTTCCGAAGGTGGGGTGGTGATAATTCCGACCTCGACATTCCTTTCTAGGACAACCTCCTTCATTCGATCAGGGTGAAGGATTTCGATAGGCTTTCCCAGCTTTTCGGACACTCTGCCCACAACGCTTGATGGATCGATGTCGAAAGCAGCAACGATTTTGTAGTTTTGCTTCAAGAAATCCTTGTATAAAAGAAGGGCGGAGCCCAGATTGCCAATTCCGACGATCGCCATTCTCCACTCTTTNNNCGGATGCCAAACTCACCAAAATAGGCGAGATCTTTTCTAACCTGGGCCGCGTTCACCCCACAGTGAGCCGCAAGTTGAGCCGAGGAGACAACTTTCTCGCCCTTTCGAATCAGATTCTCCAGACATCGAGAATACCGCGACAACCTTCTGATTGTGGCCTCAGGAACTTTGAGGAACTTCACTTTGTACCCCCCTTCACAAGATCACTCAAAAAAAAAGCACCACTTCTCTTTTTTGGAGTAGATGCCCTGAACTACTCACCTCTGCAACGAAGTAGAAATGACGCTTGACGCCACCAGCCGATCCATCGGTATCCCTTTCAGGCAATCATTATCACACCTTTTGGTCATTCGTGCAAGGAGAAAATGATACCCAAAAATAGACATTGCCGTGGCGGG
>JABAOC010020030.1_pt2 | contig 17068 bp, 12 predicted proteins | sample 7062161 | NCBI WGS metagenome assembly JABAOC01 (sample SAMN14538625, study PRJNA623070) | marine sediment metagenome | biome: marine biome [ENVO:00000428]; feature: marine pelagic biome [ENVO:01000023]; material: deep marine sediment [ENVO:00002113] | place: India: Gulf of Khambhat ... | reverse complement strand
GGCATAAAGGCAAGCTTGGTATCAGGGGTGGATGAAAGATTGAAGTGCAGTGTATTGGGTCTTGCCGGTGGCAGTATTGCAGATATAGCTCTTCTTTCCAGAGAGAAAGACTTGAAAGACTTCATTAAAAAATTTATGGAAAAGGGAATCTCGTCTGAAACCATACATACTGAATTGTCAGATAAGGTGATAACAGACCCTCTCAAATTGGCCGAGTATATTGATGCCAGAAATGTCTTAATGTATATTGCGGCGTTTGATAGAGTTGTACCAAAAAAGTGCGGCGACAAATTGTGGAAAGCTATTGGCAAACCGGAAGTGATTTATCTTTTTTCGGGTCATTATAGTTCGTTCCTCTTTTTGCCTTATGCCGAAATGAAGTCTCTGAGTTTCTTCAAGAAGAAATTTGACCTGAAATAGCTGCCTAATGATTGATGGTAAATTGGTATCGATGTCTAATCTTTTGCCGAAAGATCCGCACAAAGAAGTGTTTCGTCGTTTCTAATGAAAACGTGCTTGTATGCAAATGCGGGATGGGACCAGCAAACCCCGCCGCGCTGTCTGAGTTGTCCTTGTGTAGGCTCGATAAGTTTTGAACGACTGATTTCATTATATCCATTTGGCGTCAATCTGCTGATGATTAATTCACCGCGTTCGTTAAACATCCATATCTTGTTTTCATGTTGTACCAGGTGAATGTTAGCCCAGCGAGCCTTGGGGACAGCGTCGAGACTTTCCCAGATGCGGTCGCCTGTGTGTAAATCCAGACAGCGGAGTTCGCCGTAACTATCCACGCCGTAGATATAATCCCCTTTAAGTATAGGAGTGGATATACAGCAGTGTAGGCTGTCGGTGTTTCTTTCATTTGGACCCTTGCGCTGCCATACCTTTTCCACAGCGAGCTTGTCGGGATTGACTTTTAGAAGTAGTGAACCATCAAAAAAACTGCTGACGAAAAGACAATTATTTTCGATAACCGGCGTGGCAATGTTCTGGCTGATGCGGGCCGGGGGGAATGGGTGTTGCCAGTAGAGTTCTCCGGTCAGAGGGTCCAGGCCTACGACTCTCTCACCGGTCCAGCAAACCAGCACGTGTTTACCCGCCTGTTCAATGGCGATGGGCGCCGAATATGAGGCGGAGTCGTTTAGAGCCCGCCATTTTTCCTGTCCGGTGACTTTATCGAAGGCGACGATGCAGGCGTTGTCCCTGCCGCCAATTTGTACTACGACCAGATTGCTTTCAATAAGTGGAGAAGCTGCAATACCCCAAAGGGGCATTTTGATTTTGTACTCGGCATTGAGGTCTTTGCTCCATAGGACTTCTCCTCTCGCCGCATCGAAACAAAAAAAATGTCCCATTGTGCCGAGCGAATAGGCACGGTTTTCGTCGATAGTAACCGAAGCACGGGGGCCGTTCCTGTGCTCGACTTTTTCGTATTTGCATTCATAAGAATGAGCCCAGATTTTCTCGCCGGTCATGGCATTAAAGCAGTGAACACGCTCGATTTGAGTAGGTGAAGCTAAGCGGTCTGTGACATATACCCGGCCGTTGGCAACGGTTGGCCCGCTATAGCCGTTAGCAATTGCGGCCTGCCAACGGATTTCAAGCCGTGAAGTCTCAAATTTCTCGACAATACCTTTTTCATGCCAGATACCATCTCGATTGGGACCTCGCCATTGAGGCCAATCTGCGCCTAAATTCGGTGCGGCCAACAACAATCCAATAACTATTATATGCACAAGTATTCTAATCATAAGCACTCTGATATTGATAGATTGTTATCAAGTCACACTATTAAGTTATCGTTCTAACAGAGATTCGCCTTTTAGCGAGCGAATCGCTTAAGAATAACTTTGTTTATAAAAACCAACATCGAAAACATAAGTCACACCCTTGTATTTATAAGACACAACGACTATCATATCAATAAATAAATTCAGCAGCGTTGCTGAGCAGACTTACTTGTAAATTTGACTTGAGAGTGACAATCAGATGGAAAAAGAGACTCGAATGTACAAACTTGCGGTTTTGACAATCAGTGTCGGCTTACTGCCGGCTTTGGGCTCAGCGGATACCTACGGGGATTTGGGAAGTAATTATTGCAAGCACTTCAGAGCGGAGTTCCTGCCTGGTCTGAACCACCTTAATGAGGTACTGAACTGATAACGGATTTGCGGTCCTATGAATTGTCTGGTGACATCGAAGCGGGTATTCGAACCTCCGAAGCCGTGTACTTCCTCTACGAGGCTTGGGTGCGGTGAATGTGAAGTCGAAATTCTCAAATGCAAGGCAAAATGAGGGACATTTCTTTTGATTTTAAGAAACAAAAAGGATATGATAGCCTTATGTTCTGCTCATACAGAAATAGCGATATTATTATGAACAGACAAAGAGGGTTTACTTTAATAGAGCTTTTAGTAGTGATTGCCATCATCGCACTGCTGATGTCGATCCTCATGCCGGTCCTGAACCGCGTTAGGAAACAGGCTAGGGCCGTCGCCTGCCAGACTAACCTGCATCAGTGGAGCCTCATCTGGAAGATGTACTGCGATGACAACAACGGCTACTGGCTTAGTGGCCATTACCGGGGCTCGTCGTCCGGCCAGGGCAGCGGCCGCTGGTGGTTCCGCCCCATGACCGAATTGTACGAAGTCGAGGAGAAGATCCGTTGCTGCCCGCAGGCCACCAAGCCGGTCCCGACCAACAGCACCATCGGCAATTGGGACTACGACGCCTGGCAGACGGGCACCTATGGCACCGACGATTATTACGTGGGCAGCTACGGCCCGAACGGCTGGATGTGCAACGTCCCGGCCGGATTGACTTCCATGTGGGGACGCAGCCCCGCCTCTGACCACTGGCGTACGCCCAACGTCAAGGGCGCCCACAATGTCCCCATGTTTACCGGTATGTGGTGGGTCGATGCATGGCCGCGTCACACCGACCCGCCAGCCGAACGCAACACCACCATCACCGGCACTGTGAACGCCCAGGAAATGCAACGCGTCTGTGTAAACCGGCACGGCGGATTCCAGAACACCGTCTTCTGTGATTGGTCTGCCCGCAAGGTCGGACTCAAAGAGCTCTGGACCTTCAAGTGGAGCAGGAGTTTCAACATCGCCGGCCCCTGGACCAAAGCCGGCGGGGCCGCAGCCACAGACTGGCCCCAATGGATGAGAAAGTTTAAAGACTACTGAAAAGTGGTTTTACGCCCTGAGAATCGGCGACCTTGTCTCTACCCTACCTCTGATGTCCTTCGGCTTGACTTTGGCCATTGTAGGATGATAAAACACCTCTCAGAGCCGTCCTACAGAAAACCTTGAGCCTGTCTAACTTACAGCTTTGATATTGCTCCAAGAAAATGTAGCCTATACCGATTCAGTATAAGCCCCGAAACGACGCAAATCCGATGTGCCAACCACGCAACTGCAATTATCAGCTAAATCAAACAACTTACGGTGCCGGTAGATATAAACGAATATCGTCAAAGTACATCGTACCTGAACCGCTGGCTACCGGGTTCTGCTTGTTACCAAGACCAAGGGTAATAGTATTGACATTAGCAAGGTTCACGCCCTGGTCGGCAAAAGCCTGCAGGTCGATAGTCCATTCAGTCCAGGTAGTTAACTGTGCTGCATCAGGATTATCATTAGTAACGATCGCATTGCCGTTGAGAGCAACATACAACGTCTCAGCAGCGTTATCCGAATTGCCTCTGAACCAAATCGTCAGTGTGTTGACACCATTCTCGGTCCAGTCACGCGGATAAGTCANNAGCTCTCAGCACCGAGGTCTCCGGTGCCTTTATACTCCGGCGAACCGGTATCGGCATTGCGTACGGCCTCCTGGTCGCTGCCGAAGTAGACCTGATGCGAAACGGCATAGACTCCTGGTGTCCAGCTAAGAATCGGTGTTTGCTTTACATCCACAGCACAATTAGCTGGGTCCGGACTTCCGACTGCGCCTTGAGTAGTAAAACTCCAGACGTCACCTTTATACGTGTCAATGACATCAAACTCATCGACCCGCCAGTAATAGGTCTTAGCCATTTTAAGTGGGCTGGGAGTATAGGTCGTAGCTCCCTGAGGGAGACCTCCGGTTGCATTGGTCACATTGTCAAAATTATCGCCAAAGTAGACATAGTGCAATTTAGAACCGAAGCCTGCCGTCCAGCTAAGCTTCACGTCCGGTTCTACAAGCTCGGCACCATCAGCCGGGTCGGGTGAATAGGCGATCTTGGGTGGAACTGTGAAGCTCCAGACGGGACCTTTCCAGGGACTATTTGGCTCGGTCTCATTAACTTCGTCAATCCGCCAGTAATATGTCAGGCCCGGAACAAGACCTTCCGGATAAGGAAATCCAGGGAAGCCGACAGTAAAAATTGTCGTTGCCTGGTTGCCCTGAAATGTTTCGCCGGTGCCCTCGTTAACATTGTCAAAATTGTCACCTAAATACATATCATGTGAAACCGCAAAATCTCCCGGTGACCAGCTCAAAACCACCCACGTATCCGTGATGATGGCACCGTCAGCCGGTTCGAAAACTATGGCATACGGATATTTTTCACCTCTCATAACAGACTGAATCTCAGTGGCCGGCAGCGCCTCGTTATAGATCTGTAAATCATCTATCAAACCGTCCCACCCTCCGCCTTCATCTTTGCAACCTTGGCCGATGATCAATTTCGTCACACCGGTTATTGTGCCGACAGTGCCTGCATCAGTGCCCCTCGGCGTATCCAGCTCTCCGTCGATATACAATAACAATTCATTTCCGCTGCTCCAGACCATCGCAACATGCTGCCACTTGGTGGTCTGCGTATTGTCGGAGCCCTCATAAGCTTGATGACCACCGGTCGAGTCCATTGCAGTCTTGATCAGGTTAGTGCCGCCTTCCCAGGCCCAGCTGGCTGCATCATAGCGCATATTCCTGTTGTCACCGCCTGTGGGCTCCTCTAAGATGACAAAACCTTTATCAGTGCCGACAAGGTTAGACTTGATCCAGAGACAAATCGTAATCGCTTCCAAACCGTTGATGTAATCCCCGGCCGTTTCGTCAACCACACGTTCACCGCCGCTGAAATCCAGGGCGCCGCCTATTTTCCCGGCCACCCACATGGCATTACCTTCTATAGTGCCATCGTACCCGTTACCACTTGAGTCGTGGACAACGGCGCCGGTGCCCTCATCGAACTTCCAGTGAAGAATGAGGTCTGCTGAGGCATTACCTGCCAAGCTTAACACAACAACCAGAAAAAATAGATAAAATAGTCTTTTACACATAATAGTTCTCCTCCATCAAAAAACTCCTAAAGTTCTTTTGGCCGAGAAGACCAAAATCAAAACATTAAATCTATGTTCTTTGTACCAAATTAACCACCTTCTCGTCAAGGAAAATACCTGAGTTAAGCGATTGCAGGCGTCGTATGTGGTTGTTTTATTGTGTTTTTGGATGTTCTTAACGGCATCTTAAGGTGCCTGTCAGCAATTTAACCATAGCGAATGGATTTGGGTCCAACATCAAACATTGGCCTTTTGGAGGCAATCTATGCGGGACTTCGACGATTAATCATCCCTATACCGGCCGAACTGGAACTTCTTTGTTATAGGCCGGCTTCTCGCTTCAAGCATAATCTTCTCGATTTTCGCGGCGACCTTCGGGTATTTTTCAGTTAGGTTGTTCTTCTCAGAGACATCCTCTTCCAGGTCGTACAGTTCCAGCGGTGCATCCGGATTTTTCCTCAAATTGTGCTTGATACCCTTCCACTTACCCATGCGAACAGCTAACTGTCCCCCGTAGCCGGCAAAATCCCAGAAAAGATAATCATGTTTCTTCTGCCGCTCCGGCTGAGATAGCAGCGTCGGGACATAACTGATTCCATCGGTATCATTTGGCGTTTTTGCACCGGTAATGTCAGCTAAAGTAGCCAGTACATCATAGTGTGCCGCAAGGTGGTTACTCACGGTATCGGCCTTTATTTTTCCTGGCCAGCGCACAATCAGGGGCACGCGGATGCCGCCTTCGTAGAGCGAGCCTTTTAATCCGCGGAGCGGACCAACGCTGTTGAAGAATTCGTAATCGACCTGATCTTTCAGATACGTGGTACCGTTATCAGAGGTAAAGAACACAACTGTATTGTCATCAAGGTTCAGCTCTTTGAGCAGTTTCATAATGCGTCCCACCTGCCGGTCCATAAAGCTGATCATCGCGGCGTAACAGGCCCTGGGGGTTGGATGCGGCAGGTACGATTTGCCTTTGTAGGGTGTTTCCGGCCATTTGCCCTTGTACTGGTTGAGGTCTTCTTCCGGAACCTGTAGGGCTAAGTGGGGAATGACAGTGGGGTAGTAAACAAAAAACGGCTTTTCCTTGTTTTCACGGATAAACTTGAGCATCTCGTCCGCAATCACTTGTGGTGCGTAATGTTTGCCGCTAAGGCCGCGGGTATTACCTTCAAGTATGATTTTTTCACGGTCGCTGATAAGGTATTTCGGGTACAGGTTATGGGCGTGACGCTGACAGTTATACCCGACAAAACGGTCGAATCCCTGGTTGAGCGGGTCACCGGTAGAGCCGACTTCGCCCAGGCCCCATTTGCCGAACGCCCCGGTAACATAGCCCTGCTGTTTGAGCAAACCGGCAATGGTTACAGTCTCAGCTGGCAGGGGTAATTGGCCTCGGAAACTATCCCAGCTGCCTATTTCAGAATTATTACGCACGTAAGCATGACCACCATGCTTGCCCGTCATCAGGTTACAGCGGGCCGGGGCGCAGACTGCCGAGCCGGTGTAATATTGCCTGAATCGCATTCCCTCCGCCGCCAATCTGTCAATGTGCGGCGTTTTTATCTTTTGCTGGCCGTAGAAGCCCAATTCCTGGTAGCCCAGGTCATCAGCCATAATGAAAATGATATTGGGCTTCTTATCTGATGGCTGGCTGGCCCTTATCCTTGACTGTAAACCCCAGCAACGCTGGGTCTGTAGGAAACCCGCCACCGGCGGGGCTACTGTACCGGCACCTAATGCTTTAAGAAAATCGCGTCTGTTCATAACAGTAATCCTTTATAAATTTGAGCAGTGGGTTATGATTTATCCTCATTCATTTCGTAGCCCTGTGCTTACGCAGCAGTTCGACAATTCTATTGTGGCTATTGTCTTTTGTATATCATAAAGAGGCATGACCCTTATTGTCCTTTGCATTGACATCAGCACCCTTTGACATTATCGATTTGAACTTATCAATGTCTCCGGCACGAGTAGCCTTATAGAGTAAATTGGTTGCCTTATCAGCGTTTGGCTTCTTGGGTCCACCATAGTATAAGTAGGCACGACCCTGAAAGGAATTATTTTTGAATGTACGAGCTCCTATAAGGATATCGGCAAAGTTGTCGCCATTGATATCTCCCAGCGAACCATTGTAACCAAAACGGTCTAGGTTGTTCTCACCGGTAAAAACCATATCACAGATTACATCCATCTCTGATTTTGCGTTGCCATAAAAGAGATACATCCTACCTCGTCTTTTGTTGTTAGGATAGTTCGTGCCGGATACGAGAATATCTCCATAATCATCGTTATTAGCGTAATCACAATCAACATTGTCTCCTCCAAACATAGGGACACCATCCTCTCCAGTAAAGTATTTGTCAGGAGTGGTATCCATACTTGTTCTGTTATTGCCCCAGTAGAGGTAGACCCGACCTCGGTTGTTGTCATAGCGTCGGGCAGCAATAATAATGTCAGCGAAATTATCATTATCAATATCGAATAAATCAGTATCAGTGGCGAATTCTTCACCTGGAGACTGGTTGTCGAAGATTAAATCGCAGACATTATCCATTTCTGTGCCCTCGGCACCATAATAGAGGTAGGCCCGGCCATCACGCTTGCCTTTCGGATATTCCCGGGTTCCTATAATTAAATCACCGTAACCGTCACCGTCTACATCATTACCTAATGAATGTGCGAATCCAAACTGGTCACCCTCATTTTCACCTTCAAAGATCAAATCACAGATTGTATCCATATCCGTACCTTCTGCACCATAATAGAGGTAGGCCCGACCTTTATAAGTGGGATCTAAATAAGGTACAGAATGAAGAGATGCCCTAACAGGATCTAAAGAAGTTGCTCCGACAAGTAACTCGGCACAACCGTCATTATTGATATCACCTGCAGCAATAAAACGGCCAAATACACCAGTTGTCCCTTTCTCGCCATCAAAGACTTTGTCAACAGTGGTGTCAAAATTTGGGCCACCATAATAGATATAGACACGGCCTTGGAAAGTATTATAACCAGGAGCTGATATAGCCACATCAGTGTAACTATCGTTGTTGAAGTCAGCCATTTCAATGTCATGGCTAAAATAGTTTTTGTTATCTTCTCCAGTCAGGATGAAATCGGGAGCATCAAAAGCTACATTTTCCCCTCCAAAATAGATATAGACTCTGCCTTGAATCTTTTTATAGTAGGGAGCTCCAATAATCATATCACCATAGTCGTCACCATTGATATCCTTACCTAACACAACGCTTTGTCCGAGGCGGCTTGTAGTATTAGGCTCTCCAGTAAAAATCTTATCCGGCACTGTGTCCATGAAGGCTGGTTTTGGTGGTAAAGATGCAGGTCGAGTTCGTGCCTCCGCAGCTTCGTTGGAATCAGATAACTCAGCGCCGAAGCCTGAGATGCAAAAGACCAACAAAACGACCTCAAGAATCAGATTTGTTTTATATTTAGTTTCCATATTGTATACACCCTCACGGTGATGGAAAAATCATTTCTGCGCCTTCTCAGCTCGGATTAAGGAGTTCATAAACTCGTCCAGATGTACCAGTATCACCTTACCAAAGCCGGCCTCACGAAGGTCATTGCTGTATTCATCGAAAGTATAAGTCCCGCCCCCTTCGGTAGCGACCAGCATATTGATAGCGAATAGTGCCCCACCTTTGGGGCTGGTATGGGATGGGTCCATGACCACGTCGCGGATGACTACAGCGCCACCATCCCTTAGGGCCTTGTGAACCTTGGCAAAGAGCGCACGGTTTTGCTCTCTGGAGTTCTGGTGGCAAATTGCACCAAGCCAGGCCATATCCGCACCGTCAGGGAGCTCATCGGTATAGAAATCGCCCGGTACAAGTGTCACTCTGTCGCCCAGTCCGGCCTCGGCCAAACGCTGCTCGGCCATTGATATAACGGGAGGTAAATCAAACAGCGTCGCCTTAGCCTCGGGGACGGCACGAAGAAACGCGATTGTCCACGTCCCTGAGGCACCGCCGATATCGAGCAAATGGTCGAATTTCAATGGCTGCAATTTGTCTATAACCTCATCAGCTATCGGCTCGGAGATATTATGCATACCGGCTATAAAGTCGGCCTGGTCGGCGGCCTCGCCGCGAATGCTCGGACCGCAATCGGCGGGTTTCCCTGTTTGCGTCACCTCAGACAGCCGGGCCCATCGATGAAGATAATTAGATATATGGCGAACCATTGGTAGAACATTGTTCGCTGATTTCTCACTCAGTAATTTAGCAATATTATCAGGAATGCTGTAATTGCTTTCCTGTTTGGTCAGAAATTCCAACGCTACAAGTGCATCGAGTAGAATGGTTGTTGCCCGCGGGTCGGTTCCAAGCTTGGAGGCCAGGGCCTGAGCTGTCATTGGTTTTTCGTGCAGCTGACTAAAAACGTCCAAAGACACCGCCGCAGTCAGCACGCAGGCCGGCTGGAATGACCGGGCTACATCTAAAACTTCTTGTGCAGTCCATTGTTTTGCCATCAGTACGTTCCCCTTAACTAAGATTTCCTGCTTACCAAAGCAGAAGGGCAAAAGGAGAGTGGTTCAATTCATGGTATAGACACATCGTAGTTGGGCCGAAAGTATTGGTGCCATTTTAGAGTCCACAATTCTTCCAGATAAACTCTTTCTACGCTGCTGTTCACAAATCCGATATTAATCGCTTTTTTATGCCTGTCGATACAGAATCGCCCCATAAAGTACCCTTCGCCGTGGGGATACCCCGGATATCCAATCTCACCAGACACATCTTCGGGCACCGTATCGAAATCGAAAGGCCACGAGCCGACCCACATCGAATCGCCTAACAGCGGAACACTCGATTTAGCATCCGAGTATTTCTTGTAGAAATTTTCCGCCGGAAAATCCGGTGCGTAAATTGGGTCGTCAGGCAGCAGCCATAAATTCAGTCCGTAGCTGCCTTCCCCGCCCATGAAGCGCCACGAGCTATACGCCGAGCCATAGAACGAATCCTCCGTCCGGTCCTGGCGTTTTGCCATCGGACAAAATGTCACTTTCATCACCCCCTCTATGTGCTCAGCCGGATTATCCTTATAATCTTTAGCACTCAGATATGGCGCCAATTGATGGAACCAGTACTCGCCGGGCTGATGAGANNTGACAGGCACTTGAACGCGCCTGCTTGCGTACATAACTAAGCGCCGGCATCAATATAGCCATCAACAATGCGATAATAGCAATCACCACCAGTAGTTCTATTAGCGTAAACGCCCTTCGCTTATCCATAATAGCACCACAGTTTTATTGCATAGGGTTGTGAACCAGAAAATGAGCTTACACTTTTTGTTACTACAAATCAAGAGCAATGTCCTCGGTTTTTCACATCCTTATCGTGAGCAGAGGGAACAAAGCGCAGAAAAAAAGGAGACAAAGGCAATTGTCTCAAACGGATTATAGGCCTGTCTCCTTATTGCGATGTGCCTTCACGCACTTTACCGCGGACAGTGCTCTGGGACCAACTGATCTCTGTCTGCACTCGCAACAAATGTATTATAGCAGAGACAACCGCACGAATCAAGTAAAATTTAGCTTCACAAATGTCGTATGTACATTACTCCCTCTCTTTAACAATACTCATCATTTCAATTCGCATCTGTACCTGTGTTCCCGACAGGTGCAGGAGAAAGCTAAGCAGGGGAGGCTTAAGCCTTTGTATGTAGTTGTTATTTTGTTCATCAAGGCTTATAATACTCCCGGAAATTCAGGCCGGTATATAAGGTGGAATCTTCCGTAATGGAGGCAATTTTGACACAGCATATTACAGAACGGCACAAGCCCGGGCATAAAAGGAGAAGAAAGTGGAAGAGTTAACTCGCCGTCAATTCGTGACAACTATAGGAATCTCGGCTGTGGCCTCAATGCTGCCAAAAACCGTGTTCGCACAGACGTCACCGGATAAACCTAACATCGTAATCTTGTTTCTCGATAACATCGGCTATGGTGATCTGGCTTGCTATGGCAATCCGGTGATGAAAACGCCACGAATTGATCGGCTCGCTGCCGAAGGAGTTCGTTGCACCGACTTCTACATTGCCTCACCGTCCTGCATGCCCTCTCGTGGTGCCTTACTCACCGGTCGGCATCCGCTCCGCAATGGTTTGAACGAACAGCTCTGGAAGATAGATGAACTTCTGCAGGTTGCACTGCCACAGACCGAGGTGATTTTGCCTCGTTATCTCGCCAAAGCCGGATACATCAGCGGCTGCTTTGGCAAATGGAACCTCGGCTTTGCCCCCGGCAGCCGACCGACGGATCGTGGCTTCAATGAATACTTCGGCAATATATCCGGTAACTGCGATTATTACACGTATATTTACAACGGTCGAAACGATCTCTACCGCAATACCGAGCCGGCAAAGGCCAATGGCTATAGCACTTTCGTCTTTGCCGATGCGGCGTGTGAGTTCATCGAACGAAACAAGCATCGGCCGTTCTTATGTTACATTCCATTCAACGCCGCCCACTTCCCGAATCCGAAAAACAAGCCGCCCGGCACACCTTGTCTGTGGCAGGCACCGGACGAAGCCTTTGCACGCTACGGCTACTCGCCGAAAACACTCGATGAACGCAAGCGTTACCGGGCTGTGGTCACGGCGTTAGACGATGGTGTAGGCTGTGTTCTTGATAAACTCGACCGATTGAAGTTGACCGGGAAAACAATCATCATCCTGCTTTCTGACAACGGAGCTTTTCTCATTCCGGCGCGTGGCTTAGAATGTGCGTCCAATGCGCCGCTGCGAGCTGGAGGAACAACACTTTGGGAAGGTGGCATCCGGGTACCGTGCATCGTTCGCTGGCCTGGTCGGATAAAGCCGAGGACAGTTTGTCGTGAGCCTCTCGTTAGTATGGATATTGTACCAATGATGCTCCATGCCGCGGGCCTATCTCTCCCAGCTGACCGCGTGCTCGATGGCAGGGACCCAACAGCCACACTGGCCGGCCGGGCTCCATCGCCCCACACGTATCTTTACTGGCGCTGGGGCTCAATAAGTGCTGCGATTCGGATGGGCCGATACAAACTTATCCGCGAACGGTATAGCACCAATCAGGACTGGCAGCTTTTTGACCTGCAGACCGACATTGGTGAAACCGCTAATCTCCTCGCGGCAAAACCAGAACTGGCAGAACATCTCAAAACTGAATACGAGCGTTGGGAAAAGGAGGCAACGAGCGGACACTGAGGTCTATTCCTTAAACGACCAGCTCAACGATGGAAACAGAAGCTGGCGGAAAAGCTCATCGTCCATTTTGGGCCGGATTACTAAATCTATGGTGATACACCGGCTCTGTCGGTGGTCGATTATTATAACCATCAAAATTTCAGAACCGCACTTTTATTTTGTATGGAGGGACATGTAGGCTTGTAAGGAATGATAGGTTACTTGACATGGTTATGTTCGTTGGATAGTATTACGTTTATTTCACGCTAAGATTACGTGTTATAATTTTTTTCAGTACACGTTTACGATATTCGAAGATGGAATAGAGATGATTTTTCAAAGGAAAGACCGTCAGTACAGTTGCGTATAGTGGATAGTCTAACTGATTCTGCCGGCTTATCCTGCTTATGGAGGTCATTAGTATATGAAAGTTTGGAAATGGCTTTTTATCCTGGTAATTGTCGTCATAGCTTTTTTTGCCGTGTTCAAAGGCCTTTTTGGAAAGGAGCAATCGAACATTCGTTATGTCGAGGTGACCCGTGGAACTATTGAACGACAGGCTGTGGCGACGGGAATGATTGGCCCGGAATTCGAGGTGGAGGTGAAGCCTCAAATCTCGGGAATCATCAACGAGGTCTTCAAGCGTATGGGTGAAAAAGTACAAGTTGGTGAGCCTCTTGTGAAGGTCAAGCCTAATCCTACCCCCTTCGATTCTGTGGCTGCTAAACGGTCAGTGGAAGCAGCAAAATTGAACGAAGAACGAGCAGTGGAGTTCAGAGATAAGGAGAATCTTCTCGCGAAGATAATGAGTTTGATGATGGGGAAGAAGGAGATGGAGCGTCAGTACGAACAGGCTCGGCTGGGTCGCGTGCGGGCCGAAGAGCAGCTTGATTTGCTCGAGCAGGGAAAGGTCGTTATGGACGATGAAGTCATCGATTCGGTGGTGACATCTCCCATTGACGGCTATATACTCGAACGCCGAGTTAATGTTGGTGATCCGGTCGATGCTCTGGGGTCTCGGACCGGCGGTACAGTCCTATGCGTCCTGGCGGACATGGATACGCTTGTCTTTCGAGGAACGGTCGATGAGATCGATGTGGGCCATCTCAAGGAAGGTATGGAGGCCCGTATTCAGGTCGGAGCGCTGCCGGAATGTCTGCTCCAGGGCACCCTCGACGAGATAAGCCTTAAGGCCCAACAGAGGAACAATGCCACCGTTTTCGAAGTGCGTCTTTATTTCGAGAGGCCTGAGGACTTGGTTCTGCGGGCGGGATACTCAGCCACTGCGAATATCCTGGTTCAGAAGAAAGATAATATTCTGCTTTTGCCTGAACGTGTTATTGAGAGGAGAAATGCTGAAGCCTTTGTCCGGGTCCTCAAAGAACCAACCGGCAGCAGCGAAACTAGGCAAATCGAAACGGGATTGAGTGACGGACTAATGACTGAAATTGTATCCGGACTGGATGAGGGGCAGCGCGTATTGGAGCGAACCTACGAGGAGATAGAGTGATGAATCTTCTGCCTTCACTTGTTCTCTTTGCGCGGGACTTACGGACTCAGAAGCTGCGTACCTTCTTTGCCTTACTTGGTATCACCTGGGGAACGGCTGCCGTGGTGCTACTACTTGCGTTTGGTGTGGGCTTAAGGCGCTTCCAATCTCGCCGTATGCATGGAATGGGGGACGGTATAGTTGTTGCATGGCCTCTGAGAACCAGCTTATCGTTCGAGGGCCTGCCGAAAGGCCGCCCAATTCGCATGAGAGCCGAGGATGTCCTGAAGTTGGCCTCCGAAATCCCCGAGCTTGAGGCGGTCAGTCCTGAGCTCAGTTTATGGAACCAACCGATGATTCACGGCAGTCGTGATACTCGGGCTTATGTTGGGGGCATCTATCCTTGTTTTGGCGACCTGCGCCATATCTATCCACAGTCCGGCGGGCGCTTTATAAACGAACAGGATATTGAGCAGCGACATCGAGTCATTTTTATCGGCAACGGCATCAAAGAGGAGCTCTTCGGAGACGCCGAAGCGGTTGGTGAAACGCTATTTATTCAGGGCATAGGCTTCGTCGTCATTGGCGTGCTGAAACCCAAGTTACAGGACAGCAGTTATGGCAGCGGGCCGGACGAGCGCATCGCCTACATTCCCGCTTCTACTATGACCTCTGTTTTTGGGCGGGATTATATCAATAACTTCGTGTACCGCGCCAGGGACCCTCGGCAGCAATCCTTTGTCACACAGAGAGTCTATCAGGTTTTATCACGAATCTGTGGCTTCGACCCCGCTGATACCGAAACTCTTCTGCTTTGGGATACGTCTGAAACAAACAAGTTAATCTTCTATTTCTTCCTTGGCTTTAATACCTTATTAGGATTGTGCGGAGTTTTCACATTACTGGTAGGCGGAATCGCCGTGGCGAATATCATGTATCTGCTGGTCGGGCAGAAGACCAATGAGATAGGAATCCAGATAGCTGTAGGTGCCAAGCGGCGTCATATCCTCGCGCAGTTCCTGTTGCAGGCCATCGTGCTTGTGGCCGCAGGCGGTTTGGCTGGTTTTCTGATATCGTGGATTTTGACAACCATAATGGGCATAGTGCCACTTCCTGAGCAAATTGGCGTGCCGGAGATGTCATCAATTGTGTGCTTTGTTACTGTTGTTCTGCTCGGAGTCATCGGTTTGTTGGCTGGTTACTTTCCCGCAAGGCGGGCGGCATCCCTGGACCCGGTCCGCTCCCTGGGATTTGGAGGCCTATGAATTCGGTATCGCACTTAATACGACAGCTCAAGCAGGATAGAATCCGAATTGCCCTGACTCTATTTGGTATCGTCTGGGGCACGGTGAGCATTACCGTCTTGTCAGCTTTTGGCCAGAGCGTGCATCGAGCACTTTTGAAGGGACAGAAAGGACAAGGCAGCGGTTTAGTGCGTATAGCCGCGGGAGTGACATCACGACCCTATGCCGGTTTTCCCAAAGGCAGGTGGATTGGCTTTGTCCCGCGGGATGGCCGGTTCATCCGTGATAAGGTGCCCGAGGCAGAACTAACCTGCACCGAATACGGAGCACCTTTTCAAGAGTTAGCGTGGGGGGAAAGTATCATAAATGTGCAAATGTTGGGAGTGGAACCTGCTTTCCGCGATCTTCGAAGCTGTTTTCCACAAGATGGGGGACGCTTCATCAACGACCTGGATATGCGTGAACGCCGCCGGGTTGTCTTCCTGGGCAATGATATCAAAGAGAGGCTATTTGGTGGGGCGCCCGCGGTTGGACAAACCGTGCGAATCAGGAACCTGCCCTTTAAAGTCATTGGGGTGCTGCGCCCTAAGCTACAGCTAAGTTCCTATTATACGATGGATAAGAACGCTATCTTTATCCCCGCTTCGACTTTTGAGAACGTTGTGGGATGGCGATATGTCAGCGGGATTCTCTATAGACCCAAAGACCCGGCTACCGGCCAGAAAACCAAAGCCACCATAAAGACGCTGTTGGCCGCTCGACATGGGTATGACCCAAACGACCCTCATGTGTGGAATATCTTTGACACAAAGGAAATAGTTGACATCCTTGATGATGTGGGCATTGGGATGCGTGTGTTTATGTTCCTGATTGGGGCACTGACGCTCATTGTGGCCGGTGTGGGTGTAGCAAATATCATGTTCGTGCTGGTTCAGGACAGCACTCAGCAGATCGGAATCAAAATGGCGGTCGGGGCAAAACCTCTGCATATCATGCGGCAATACCTGCTGGAAGGATTTGCTCTTGTGCTTGCCGGTGGTGTGTTTGGGCTGCTATTTTCGTCGATAGTGTTATGGCTTATCCGGCAAATCCCAATGGATAACGAGGGGCTGGCCTATCTGGGTCGACCGGAGCTTTCCTTAGCTACTGCTTTGATTATCTCTTCGGTCCTGACTTTGATTGCTTTGGCCGCCGGGTTCTTTCCGGCACGTCGGGCTGCTTCCGTTGACCCGGTGGAGGCCTTGCGATATGAGTAGGTGGATATGAACGACGAACAATTTATGGTACTGCGTGACGTAACCAAAGTGTACCCTATGGGTGACACGGAAGTTCATGCCCTGCAGGGCGTGGATTTGCAGATCGAGGCCGGGGAGTTTATTGCCATACTTGGCCCGTCAGGCTCGGGCAAATCTACCGTTATGCACATTTTGGGCTGTCTCGACACCCCTACGTCCGGGACGTATCACCTTGACGGCGTTCCCATACAGGGCCTGAGCCTCAATGAGCTTGCCGAGATAAGAAATCGCAGGATTGGTTTTGTTTTTCAGAGCTTCCACTTGTTGCCCAGGGCCACAGCCTGTGAAAATGTCGAGCTTCCAATGGTTTTTGGCCGAGTCAACGCAACCGACCGCAGGGCTCGCGCCAAACGTGCCCTTGGGCAGGTTGGTTTGAATCATCGAATACGTCACCTGCCTAACGAGCTGTCCGGCGGTGAACGCCAGCGTGTTGCAATAGCACGTGCTCTGGTAAATGAGCCTTCCATCCTGTTGGCTGATGAACCGACCGGTAATCTTGATTCGCATTCGGGAGCTGAGATTCTTTCAGTTTTCGAGCAGCTCCACGCCGAGGGCCGGACTGTTATT
>JABAOC010005342.1_pt1 | contig 17071 bp, 15 predicted proteins | sample 7062161 | NCBI WGS metagenome assembly JABAOC01 (sample SAMN14538625, study PRJNA623070) | marine sediment metagenome | biome: marine biome [ENVO:00000428]; feature: marine pelagic biome [ENVO:01000023]; material: deep marine sediment [ENVO:00002113] | place: India: Gulf of Khambhat ... | reverse complement strand
TCTTTGCTTCTAATTGGTTTTTTAAGTGATAGAATAATTCGGTATGTGCTTGTTATCTCAAAAGGTTTAGGCTTGTCAGAAATGGCAGCAGGTTTTGTTTTGCTTTCAGTCGTTACTTCCTTACCTGAACTTTCAGTTTCCGCTCTAGCTGCGATAAGCGGCGAAGGAGGCTTGTCAGTTGGCAACGTATTAGGCTCAAATATAGCTAACCTAACAGTAATAATTGGGTTAGCTGTGTTCTTCAGCAAAACCGTAGTGTCTCTAAAAGGAGAGTCTCAAAAAGAACTTGTTCGGTTCCTATTCATCTCTTCAATAATTCCATTATTCATTGTTCAGCGAGGCACTCTTAGCCCTGTCCTGGGTCTGGTGCTGCTCATCCTTTTTGGATACTTCAGCTTTGTCGTCTCACGTAAGACTGGGAAGATTGAATGTTTGGACAAAGTGAAGAAAGGGGATTTTGCTATTGCAGGAATCAAGTTCGTTGTCAGCATTGCATTAGTAATTCTTCTTTCAAAATTGGCGGTAGACAGTGCGATTGACATTGCTGATTCTTTTGGTTTAGCAGCTTCAATTATCGGAGCCACCGTTATCGGTTTGGGCACTTCCCTGCCTGAATTAGCAACTACCATTCAAGCGTTAAAAAAGCGTCTTTATAGTATGGCACTTGGAAACATTTTTGGCAGCTGTATCACAAACGTTACTCTCATTCTTGGAGTTTCATCAATGCTTTCTTTCTCAGAGGTTAATGTACTAGCTGTTGAGAACATCATGTTTTATGTATTACTTTCGTCACTTACAATGTGGTATTTGGTAAGCTCCACTGAAAGCATTGGCAGAAAAGCAGCATTAGTGCTATGTATAATTTATGTATTATTTGTCTTACAACAAATTGGAGTTCAATTGCTTTTCTAAGAAAAACTCCGGACCTATGTAAAAAAAATTAGAAATGAGAGTTAATTCCGAAATTAGTTTTGCGTCTTTTTATAACCATTTCCTTTTTTTGAAATAGAATAACATAACAATTCCTACAGCAAGCATGACCAGTAGCGCAAAGGGATAACCCCAACCCCATTCGAGTTCAGGCATAACTCTAAAATTCATTCCATAAATTCCAGCAACTAAAGTCAAGGGAAGAAATATAGTAGCAATTATAGTAAGCACTTTCATAACTTCATTCATTTTATTACTAACACTGGATATGTAGATGTCCATCATTCCAGAAAGCATATCTCGAAACGTTTCAATTGCATCAATAACCTGAATTGTGTGGTCGTATAGGTCTCTTAGAAATATGTTAGTGGATTCATTGATTAAATTTGATTCCCATTTTTCGAGACGGCTAATGACTTCTCGAAGAGGCCATACAGATTTGCGTAGAAGTATCATTTGCCTTTTCAGGTCGTGTATAGCTTGCAGAGTTTGTGGTGAAGGATTGGCAACTATTTCATCCTCAATTTCCTCAATTTTCTCTCCCACTTTCTCAAGTACTGCAAAATAATTATCCACTACTGCATCGATCAAAGAGTAAGCGAGATAGTCAGCGCCCATCTTTCTGATTCGGCCTTTATCGCTTCCTAGTCTTTCTCTAATCGGGTCGAAAACATCCCCTTCATTTTCTTGAAATGATACGACCCAGTTTGAACCAAGAATAATGCTAATCTGTTCTACTTTTGTCTCTTTATCTTCTTCTTTGTACTGAATCATCTTTAAAACTGCAAAGATGTAGGAACTAAAATCCTCAATTTTGGGTCGTTGACCGGTGTTGGCAATGTCTTCGAGAACCAGGGGGTGAATCCCAAACTGTTGTCCGACTTTTTCGATTACTTCAACTTTTTGGAGACCATCAACATTTATCCAAGTTATCTCGGTTTGACCTTTCAAAGGAAAAGCTTCTTCAATTTCCCTAACCTCTCTTTCTTCGATATGCTTTTCATCAAAGCTAATACTTCTGATCCGAATATCAGCAGGTTTCCTTCTGCCAACGTAGACCACGGTTCCAGGTGGAAGACCAGTTTTTTTAGACCTTCCTCGAATATTTCGACTTATAATAATCCACCTACGTTCGTTACTCAGCTGAGAATTCTTATAAGCTTTATACAAAATCTAATTGAAGAGCAGTATGTAGAGGCTAAAACCACTCGAAGGAGAAAGCTAGCTTTTTAAGCAGCAATATAAATGCTAAACTCAAAGTGAATAATGAATGTCTGTTGTAGTATTAGAAAGCCTATATGGACTCCTGAGGGGCTTAGTATCTGGAACCGTTGCTTTTTTCACAGTTATGTTGCTGTCAGTAGTTTATAGATATTTTACAAATGAGAAATTATCTTCGTTTATCGGCATTCTCTTTGGATTAGGCTTTTTAGGATTTTCTGGGGGATTGCTAGCAATTTTAGAGCAACCCACCTTGGGAGGAGCCATCGAAATTGTGGCAGTAAGCATCTTCATAGTTTGGGGTGTTAACACCGGAGACAAAATAGCTGAAAAGATGCCAAAAAAAAGCGCAGTTTCTATATTAAACGGAATCAGAGGAGAAAAAACAGTCTACACCAAAGTCAAGTTGCCTAATTGGCGGTTAATATACGACATGGCGGGTAAGCCAAAAGTTCCTGATAGTCTGAAATCTGAGTTGTCTGAACACGAATTTACTTTGCCCGCTGACCTCCCATCCGGAGATATAGCCAACAGAGTAAAGAGGCGTCTAATTACGGATTGGGGTATAGGAGACGTAGAACTTGAATTAGACCAACAAAGTAGAGTCATTCATTTGGCAATATCAGCGAAGGAACGAGGTTTAAGTGCAGCTATACCCGAAGGAAGTGTAGCTATACCAATAAAATGCGCAATTATCCCCTCTAACCTTGCACCAAGCGATTTCGTAAAAATATTCTTTAATAACACCAAAATTATCGAGAAAATTGAGGTAAAAAGCGTCAACGAAGAACAGAAAATAATAACCATTATAGCAGATTTGGATTTACTTGAGAATATCCGAGGCTCCACAGCATCTTTAGTGGTGGCTCTACCATCTCCCACTGCTACACATCCAGTTATAAGCGTAAAACAGAAAACAGGCGAAATTGAAGATTTTAAACTTCAAAAAATTGTTAATTCGTTAAAAAAAGTTGGGGTCGCTGATGAACTAGCAAGTGCAATTGTAACTAAAGTTCAAACTAAACTTAGCAAAATGGACCCACCTATTTCGTCAAGGTTAATCAAAGAAGCAGTTGTCGAAGAATTGGAAAAGGAAAATCCAGCTGCGGCAAAAAAATTGAAAAACCGAAAACCATGGCAATTCAAATCTTTCTGAAATCTTGGAACATATCCCAACTATGTGGTTCAAAAAAAGCGACAGCAGAATAGCCTCAATAAAGCGAATAGTGTAGGACCGTCTTCAGGGCTTAAAGACTGCCAAATAGAATTTGGTAAAATGTTTCATTCCATTCGATAGCTTTAAAAGCTAGAGTTGTACCCTACGTTGGAAGGTTGTCAACCATGTCGAGAAAAACTCAAATTAAAAACCGATTACGCGCAATACCAAATAGCAAAAAGCCTTTCAGAACAGTGCCTTTCGAGAATGGTTTTCACTTCTACACAGCCATTGGAAACTATACAGGAATAACTGCAACCAACCTTAGCGAGTTCGCCCAGAAGCTGCAAAAAATTCCAACAGAATCAATCATATTCCATTTTAAACGCCAAGACTTCCAAAATTGGATAAAATACACAATCAAGGATACAGAACTAGCTGAAAGAATAAGCAAGACAAACGGCGAACAGTCACCCGAAGATCTAAGAAGAGAAATCCGAAGAACTATAGAAACAAAAGCTACACTTTCTAATTAGGTGCCAAAATCTTTAATCTATTTGTCCAACCTTTCTACATAACCTGTGCGTAAAATGAACCCATTTTTTCATTTACATTCTTGATTCAATTCCGATTTCAGATTAAACATAATTGCTCTTCCAATGCCAAATTCATAAACAGCGGATATTACTCTGAGCAAATTCTGAATTGGTTTTTGGGCTGAGACTATTTTTTTATTTTGCGCTCGGTTTTATTGGTTATTGTTAGACAAAACATCAGCAATAATTAGAATGCTTCCCAACTGCATTTTAATTGGTTTCTGAAGGGGAATCGGCGTGAATTCTCCTCGACGATTTATCTCCTTAGCAAGAACCCTAATTTTTCTGTCGATATCCAAGGTTATATTCTCAATTTGATTTTTTATTTGATTGCGACGAATAATCTCTGTAACACGCCAAATCTGGCTCAGCAGAAGCAAATTTGCAACATCAACCATCAAATCATTTTCGAACAATTCAAAATTTCTGGCGTTCCGATCTCCCGCGTCTCGTATTCTTGAATTGGCAATTCCTAATTCCAGCTTGGCGTTTGCAACATGTTTCAGCACTGAACCCAAAAGCAACGGGTCAGAAAAAACGAAAAAAGGTTCCAGTTCAGTCAACACATTCACACAGTATTGAATAACAGCTGCTCTTTTTTCTTGTCTTTTTTTAAGTAGAATTCTCAACTTTTGGTTTGAAACTTTATTGTCCTTATTAAATGAAGATTTCAAAAGTGGAACTTCGCAGTTAAAGCTAAAACCTCCAATCTCATCCTGATACCATTCATCACTGGTTGAACCACGTCTCATAGTCAAAAGATTTTCAGGTTCACACTTAATGTAGTAATCAATGTAATCCCTTAGGCCATACATCTCGTAGAAACCGGGCGTTAGAGCTCTCCCAAAAGGAACATCTGGATTACGAGTTGAAAGAGGCAAACCAAGATTAGCGGATAGCTCTCTCAATTTCGGATACACTGCAGGTAGGTCCCTGCTGAAGTAGAAGTAGGTGTCATAAAAGCCACAATGATGCAAATTACATAAGAGATCGGGTCTTTCATCTTTAACGGTTTTTTTCACAGCTTCCGATTCAGGTCTAGAGTGTACCCACTTGTAATTCTTGTATTCAAAAGGAAACGTCCATTCATACTGGTTTTCAGTTGGCTCCCTGAAATACGATTTTGCTGTTTTTACAAGTGAACCCCAATTGCTGAACCAGCCTTCATTCATTCGCATCCCACGCTGCTCAAGCACAGGTATTATCAACCATCGCCAATTAAAGAAATCAACTTCTGGACGCTTCGCCATCCAATCAATAAAATAAATTGTCACGAGACTACCTAAAGGTTCATCGCTGTGAGGTACACCTATTATCAGCCCCGTTTTCTCCCCACTGCCCATCGTGTACATTTTGAGCGGTTTGTCTTCAACTGTCTTGCCAATTGTTTTTTCTTCAATAGATGAGTATTTCCTGAAATTATCAGTAAACTCCTCTATCTCTTTCACCCTCAAGAATCTATTGTAATCCGGAACTTCTTCCAAAATCTTGTTGAAATAATTAGGGTTCAAAGCTGGACCTCGATGCCTAAACCAGGCTTTTCCGAAGGAATAACATAACCATCCTCATATCTCGCGCCACCCTTAGCAACATCATTGACAAAGTCTAAGGCTGAATCCAGATCCGCATATTCAACATTCCTGAAGGCACATGCAAAATGGACACCAGCAGACATTGCAGCCATAGATTCATTCATACACCCAACCATTACAGGAACTTCAGCCAATTCTGCAAGCGCGTTGGCTTTAATGGCGTTTGTTATTCCTCCAATTTTCATTAGTTTTATGTTTATCATATCTGCAATTTCAAGCTTCACCAGCTTGACGCTGTCTCTTAAAGTCAAAGCGGTCTCATCAGCCATTATCGGAACTGAGCATTGATTTGCAACATCCTTCAAAGAATAAAGATAGTTTGCTTTTGTCGGTTGCTCCAATATCTCTATGGCGACCCCTTCTTTCTCAAGCGTCTTGACAATTCGAAGGGCATCTCCCACCGAATAACCCTCATTAGCATCCAGTCTCAACTTGATTGCTGAACCAACTGCCTCCCGAATTGCAAGAATATTCTCAATATCATTCTCCACGTTGACTCCACACTTGATTTTGATCGATTTGAATCCATCAGTAACTATTTGCCTAGCCTTTTTCACCATCAAATCAGTTGGGTTCAATCCAATCGTAACAGATGTGGCTATTCTCTCTCTATAACCACCCAGCAACCTGAACAGCGGCATCTCCGCCATTTTACCGACAATATCGTATAATGCCATGTTTATACCCGCCTTTAGGGAAGAATTAGCCTTAAGCTCGTTGTCTAAAGCAAAATTCACATGGTTAATTCTGGTAGGGTCACAACCAACAACTAGCCGCTTTGCAGCTTCAAAATTGCTGAGCACAGTCTCCTTTGTCTCCGAGGTCACCACATCCGGAGTTGAACAACCCCAGCCAACAATGCCCGTCTCGGTCTCCAACCGAATGAATATGTTATCTGCGACTTCCGTTCTTTCATTAGCTATCACAAACGGCTTCTTCAACTGCAACTCGACTGGTCTTGCCTCTGCTCGAACTATTTTCGTTTTCATCGAAATCCCATATATTCAAATTATGCTTTTCAATCAAAGTTCTAACAAACTTAATCAACAATCTCGCTGCTATAAACCATTCTTCACCAAAGCCTCTAGAGTGACTGAGCCTAGAAACATCAGCTCATTAGTTGGAGAGTTGCAGTGAGAGCTTTTTAAGCAAGCCTTAAGTGATACTAAAATGAGAACATGAAAACAAGATTTCCATCAGGCATTCAACTTGCAAACGCAAGTGAAATCGATGCCATATTTGAAATTGAGCAAAAATGCTTCCCTGAAAAGGTAGCTTATTCAAAACGCCAGCTAGAATATCTTATTCTGAATGCGAACAGCGACTGTCTTGTTGAAAAACAAGACGGGATAATTAGGGCGTTCCTTATAGTTACCTATCGCCAAGGAAGCTTGACTTGTAACATCGAGACAATTGATGTGGACCCAGCTTTTAAAAATAAAGGCATAGGATTGAAGCTAATGGAAGCGGCGGAAATTGAAGCGAAGCGAAGGGGCATGCGCTGGTCCCAGTTGGAAGTGTCTGAAGGAAACGATGTAGCTTTGAAACTATACAAAAAGGCTGGGTACACATTAAAAGAAAGAATCGAAGGCTATTACAAATTTGAACACAATGGAACACGCAACGCGATTCGAATGATTAAAGCTCTTTAATCAACTCAGACGGGTTTTGCACAGTGACCCATGATTCGCCTTCAAGCGTTGAAAAGCCGTTCGTGTATTTCGCTAGAATTTTAAGTATAGACGATCGAAAGCGAGCGGGCAAAAGTTGCAGGTCGCTGGTTGGTTTATTAATGTGAATCGTTTCAATATGACTCGTTTCTTGGTTTTTCAAGTTGGGCAGAAGCTTGGCGAGAAAGAGCGCATATTCTTTTTCATCTTCATCAAGTCTAAGATTTCCCTCCCTAATTCTAGCAGGCAGTGTTGAAACGTCTTCTTCACTATAACCCATAATTGACGGATCGACATCATTGCCTAAGAGGAACAGGAGGATGCCTTGGCATTTGCTGCATTTGCCACAAGGGAGCAAAGCGCTCTGATAAAAACGGCAGCTGTGGCAGGAACGCTGAACGCGTGCCAATTCAAGATACCTGCTGGTCAATATCCGCTCCACAATCAAACCTGAGATCGACCGAACCGCACTCCATTGGCGCAGTTTAGGCATTCTCTTGGAGAACCACTGCTCCATCCTAACATCAAAGTCTTGGGTCTGATCGTACACGCCAAAGAAGTGCCGAATCCCAGCATAGTAAGAGGTCATCCGTGGGTCATCAAATTCGCTTCCAATCAAAACGTTCCCGATCCTTCGCTTTGCGAAAATTGGGAGAAGAAGAAAAACATAGACTGGAAAAATGCAGAGTCTTATAGGATACGTGTCTGCCCAGATTTTTCTATGGTCTTTCCGAATAATTCTCATCTGGTCCAACATAAACGTGTAGAAGCGGTCAATATTGGTCCAGACTCTCGCAGTGTTGGGATCGTTGACTCTGAATTGGCGATAAGCTGGAAGCGCAGTTCGCCAATGACCGCCACTCTCGTTCACATATAACGGGTGAACCTCAGCGCCTATCTCCTTAAGCATAGCGTAGGTAAGTAGGCTTTCTTTTCCACCGCTTGAAAGCACGCCACACGAATTTTCATCTAATCCAGAAGCAATTGGAGCGTCATCAACGAGGCTTTTCGCAACTATTCTTGCAATGGGACGGGCATTTGTCTCCAAAACCTCAGCTTCAGAGGGGATAAACTGTGGCAGCACATAAGGGTTTTTCCTTCGAACCAGTTTGTTAATGAAAATATCTTTGGAGAAAACGTCAAGAAAGTCATTTAAAAGTGAAAAGTCTCCTTCGCTAACTTGCCAATCCAACCTGATTTCTCTTGTGAAAAGCCCGTAATTGAGCGAAGGCATAACCGAGGCCATCCTTAGTAGTGGAAGTTGTTTTTGACTTGGTGATTCTTCGTATTTGAAGCGAAGATGGAAAAAATGTTCTTCTCCTGCAGTGTTTACGCATGAAATTTTGGTTTCTACGCTATTTCCCCGCAGCATAGGCTCAGAGATGGCTATAGACTCAAAACACTGGAGGTTCATCGAATCACTTTTTGCATAGCTCTTCGATTGCATCAGCCGTTCTTGCTACTCCATCAACTACAGGATCTTCAACAGGCACATTGAATCTCTTTTCCAATTTGGTTTTGGCTTTCTTAACTTCCTGTTGAGATAATCCTTCATGGTTTAAGCCTATGCCTATTAATGGACGTTGAGACAGCAGCTTGGCGATTTTTATAACTCTACCAGGATCAGGCATTGGAAAACTTGGGAACCCATCAAGGTGGGGACGCCCAGGAGCGTCTTGTAGAATGAAACCGTGAATTTGACCAGCTGCTATAATCTCGAAACAACCGGGAAAGAATGGATGTACCAAACTTCCTTGCCCCTCAATGATTATGACTTCAGGTTTATCATCTTTCCAAGAATCAAGGATCGCACCTTCAATACCACCTGAAACGAAGTCATTTATCATAGCGTCAAGTACCACACCATGAGGCCAACCCTGCATCCACCCAGTCTGCCCTGTAAAAATCATATCTGCTCTGCGTCCCCGCCTTCTAAGTTCATGGACCACCAAAACTGAAGTCGTCCTCTTGCCAATTGCAGAGTCAGTCCCTAAACTTGCGATTCTGATTGAGCCTACTTGACTGACTTCACCAGTATAGAATCGTTTGTAGTCTCTGAAAATCTTGCGGACGTCTGTTATGCTACACCCGTTCTTAGCAGCCATGGCAACGAACTTTTCATTATCTGAGAGAAAATAGTGAAGACCGGAAACAACGTCAAGACCACGAGATAGAGCCCAAGAGACAGCTTGGTCATATCCTTCAGGCAAAATTCCGCCTTCTGAAACTGCTCCAACTATGAAAATCTTAGGTGCTGTTTTGCGGTAAGCTTCTTCTAAACTGGAGAACATTGGAATTTTTCTGTTTTTCCCATCCAATATTTTCCCTGAATCTCCAGATGGCGCCATAGAGTCGATAACGCCAACAACATCGTATCTGTCAGAGTGACGGACTAAGCCATGAGCGGTCTTTCCGTTAGCCGTAAGATACTCGCCTTCACAATAAACCAATGCTTTTTCCTTGACCATGGATGTCATGCTTTCCTTCCTGTCAAGATTACAACGTAACGGTCGCCTGGAAGTGGGTCTTTTCTATGTCGATCCACCAGCGCTATGAGCCCTGCAGTTGAGGCAGGCAATGTACTCAAGCCTTCTTTTTCGCGAATTAAGCGGGCGTATTTTAGCATGTTTTTGTCTGTAGCGAAAGCAGCCCACCCTCGTGTCTGCCTTATAATTGAAAGGGCATAGTCTCCGTCTATTGATCGCCAGTTAACTAAGGGTTCGTTTACTGCCGTGTTTCTTATTCTCTCAGGTTTCAAATCAACGCATTTGGGTGTATTCTTGACGAAAGCTTGAACTATAGGATTCATTCCGAAGGATGAGCCAGCAATAAAGCGCGGAATTCGCGAGATTTTTCCGCGGTTGTAGAGGCTAATGAAACCTCGATAAATACCCGCTAATGTAGATCCATTCGAAACGGGAACAGCCACAGCAGCAGGAGCATCACGCAATTCATCGTATATTTCATATGCCATTTCACCATACGCTTTCAATTGCGTGTTAGTATTGGCTCCACCTGGATTTGCGTCGTAATATCCCTCTTTTTCAGCATCTAAGCGAGACACATTCACAGATTCTTCGTAGTCCCCTGGGACTCTGACAATTTCTGCGCCGAACTCGGTCATCTCCTTAATTCTGTGTGTGTGATAGCTTTGTGGGATGTAAATTAAACAGCGCAGTCCAGCTAGGGAAGCAGCGAGCGCTATTGCTGCTCCATAGTTGCCACAAGAAGCCACCGTGATCTCGTCGTAGCCTCTTCGAAGCGCATCTAAAGCTTGGGCAAAAGCAATGCGGTCCTTCTGAGTTCCAGTTGGGTTTCCCCCTTCAAATTTCAAATATATCTGCCTGAGTCCTATTTCTCTCTCGATATTCCTGCCTCTAGTAAGGTTTGTATCGCCAACTTCTGAGTCAAGAATTATCTCAAAGCTTTCCAAGCGCTCTTCAAGGGGTCGAGTTTTATCGGAAGCTATCTTGCTAAGAGAAGTCAGTTCAGGAGTAATAACAGGTATCTGAGCAGTGGCGCCATCCAATAGGGAAAGAGGACCATTCACCCTTGGTGAGTCGTTAGATGTTTTATCGAAAATTTTAACCTGACTTTTTTTGTCTTCCTTGGACATTGCCAATTACTTTATTTCACAGTAGTTACTGCAGATTATTATTGTTTTCCGTAGAAGCATGTTCTACTAAAATAGATAATTCTTGAGCCAATTTCTATAAATTAGTATCATAGCCAAAAAACCAGTTTCATGCGATATATCCCCCCATCATATTTGCCATCTAAGGAATAACTGGTACATAGACCAGCAAAAAGTAAGCAAAGAAAAACCTGAAAACAACTCGAATACTTTTCGCATACATCAAAGCTAGGGCAGCAGTGCCTTAAATTATACCAGCGAAGTTGCTATTCTTATGGTAAAGCTGTACTTCTTGGGCGGAGAAAACGTAGTGAAACAAGATTCAAAAATAATCACTTTATGTTTGCGTTCCTTATCAGTCTTTTTTTGATATTACAGCACGTTCTCTATTGGATGAAAGCCTGAGGATTAACTCTTAAATAGCTACTCGGCTGATGATCAATTGTTGTGAAATTGAACACCAAAGCGATTGCGATAACTATCATTTTTGCTGCGCTAACTATAGCATTAATTCCGCTAAAGATTCCCGCAATGTACTTAGTAGGCTTCTACTATCGTTTCTGGGAAATTCCGATAGTTGCTGCTTTCTTGCTGTTCGGTCCTAGATGCGGAGTTTCAGTAGCGGTATTAGGCACTTTAGCCGAACTAACCCTTTTTTTCGGTCCAACGGGTGTTATAGGTCCTCCTGTTGCATTTTGGGTTACAATGAACATGTTGTTGGGAGTCTATGTGGCGGATAGGTTGTTAAAGCGCAAAGCTTCACAGGATAGATATTTTGGAATAAAAAAAGTCACATATTTCACAGTGCTAGGAACTTTGTCTAGAATAGCAATTTCGCCCGTTGTGACCTACGTTTTGTATAGTTTATTAATACCGCTAGTAGGGGGTCCAAGTTTTTCAGACGCCTATTTAATGGCAATAATTCCGATTACGATGTTATTCGGAGCAACGATCACGCTCTACACAATTCCCATAGCCTACCTTATAGCAAGGGTGGTCAGCAGAAACCTGAAGATAGGGACGCAGTTTTAATAATTAAACGCAGAAATTAGGAGCAAACATCTGAAAAAACCGAAAGCATAACCCTTAACCCTTATTTGCTGTTCGTTTTTTGGAGCAAGTTTGTCAAATTCCAAAATCAGCTTTTGGTCGGTCACTTTTGAGAATGACTAGAAATTATAAGCGTGAACGGTCAAACCGAAACTTGTTTTGTATTGGATGGAGGTGAGAAAAGTGAATAAAAAAGTTCAAAGGTTAATAGTTGCCTTTCTTGGTGCAATTTTGCTATCGATAATTGTTACTGCTGCACTGGCTCCTGTTCTTGCCAGTGGGAATAATGAAAATGAGCCAGTGGTTACTTTTACTGGTAGCGGAGGTAAAATCGGTGTCCAGCTCCCACCTGGAGAGCCGAGTCATCCAACTGACCTGCAGTTTGTAGTCTTTGACTTTGATAAACGATCTACTTTTGGTTCATTTGACGCTATAATTGTGACTATATGGGTTCCAGCCTTTAACGGTTATCTTCCAGCAGCTGTTGTTTCTGATAGTCCTAATACTGAATTTTTTGATCACGCACATACTGTCCTTATTAACACTCCTTGGTGGAGCCCCATGTTCGGATTTTCTAACATTATCCAAGTGAGTGAAACAGAGCTTGAAGTTGACAAACGTCGAAACGTTGTCACTGCTGAATTGACTGTGCCAGTAGAGATATCTCTTCCATTTCCAAATTTCCCAGCACCACCGTTTAATTTGTTGGAAGATCTGAGTTTTACTCTTCCCCCATTCAAAATAGAGATTAGAGGTTTCGATTCAATCTTTAGAGATGAGGAAAGCTCAAATCTTCAACCTAGTCCGCCACTCTCTGGTTATACGATAACTCAAAAAGCAATAAATAGACCTGCGTGGGTGCGATTTTGGAGCTCCACATGGCTTGGACTGAGAACTCAGTATACTTCAGGAACTCTATATTTGCATGTGACCAGAACCTATACCCCGCCATCAACGTGATCCTTATCGTCTCCCCAATTCCCCTTTTTCTTTTTCAACTTCAAAAATGAACTTACAGTTACGGATGGAGGTAATTGAGTCTAGAACGGGTGCTAAAAATCCTTGAAAGTTTCGGACTTGCAAGGTCGGGTGCGGAGGTGTACATTTACCTAGCAAAGAAGGGACCTAAAACAGGAAAAGACATAGCAAGCAAAACAAGACTGTCTGAAGCCGAAATATGGTCTACACTGAAAAGCTTACAGAAAAAAGGATTTGTTAGCGCTAGCGCTGAACATCCTGTCTTGTTCTTCGCATTATCGTTTGAACAGGTCGTAGACATGATGATAACCCTCAAGGATGAAGAAGCCCAAACAATAAAGGAAACACGAAAAGAATTGCTCTCCAGCTGGCGAGACATTACTCGGAAAAAAAACCAAGCAGATACATGACAATCTACAAATACTTTCCCTCAGAAAGACTTGAATAAAAATTTAATTAGAAAACAATGCCCAATATAACAGGGAGATTTGTTAAAAGTCGATTCATAATTCTTCCCTTCGCTGTCAGGGTGAGAGGTAGATTTGAGTCAAGAACGAGTGCTTAAGACTCTAAAAGACATAGGTCTAACACAATTAGATTCTAAAATCTACGTTTTTCTAGGCAAGAGAGGCCCCCAAAAAGGCAAAGATATTTCCAGAGCATTGAAAGTTCACAAACAGCAAATTTACCGCAGCTTAAAAAACCTGCAACGCAAAGGTCTCATAAGTGCTACACTTGATCATCCTGCAAACTTTTCAGCCGAACCCTTTCCAAAAGTCTTAGACCTATTCATAAAAGTCAGGACGGAAGAAGCCAACTGCCTACGGCAAAGCAGAGCGGCAATACTTTCGGATTGGCAATCCATCACGGTCGGAGAGATTGAGGATACCTCTGAAAAATTCACGGTCATCAAGGGCAGAAACATCATCTACTCCAAGATACTACAAATGATGCAAACGACAAAAAAACACCTATCCGCTATGACAACTGTTACGAATTTGGCGCGGGTCTTTCAATTCGGTCTTTTCGATGCTACCGGCCATCCTACAAAAGATGGCATTCGATTAAGATTCTTAACGGAATTATCAAAACAAGACGTGAACGCAGTCGAAGATCTTCTCAAAAGAGTACCAAGTACGTTCAACCTTGAAGTAAGAATTCCCCACCTAGGCTTGAAACTTAGTCGAATTGTTATCAGAGACGGAGAAGAAGCCATATTCTTTGTCAATCCAGGAGCAGACTCGACTATGGCTGAACAAGATGACGTGTGCCTTTGGACAAACTGCAAATCTCTTGCCCAAGCATTCATGGGTGTCTTTGAGAATTTATGGCGCAACTCCACTGACATTCAGAGAAAAATTGAGCAGATTGAAACTGGCAAACCAAGCCCTACAACCAGTATCATCAGTAATCCACCTGTTGCCCGCAAAAAGTATGATGATGCCTTACGCTCAGCTGAAAAAGAAATTATTATGATGACTTCGTCAGAAGGTCTTCTCGAGTCTTGGAAAAACCTAGCACGGTTAAAAGAGTGGGCTAGAAAAGACATCACGGTCAAAATTATGGCACCTTTAATCAGCGAGAATTGGCAAGCTGCTCAAGAACTATCAGGCTACTGTGCGATCAGGCACGTACCTGTAGGCTATTTAGAAACCACAATTGTTGACGGAAAACACCTTTTCCAGTTTGAAGATCTGCCAGTCAATGAGGTAAAGCCGAGGGCAACAACATGCTTTGAAGATGTCTTCTACACCAATGATGTTGAATACGTGAAAAAAACGAAAAATATGCTAAATGCAGTTTGGAAAAACGCTCGCCCCCCGTCGAGCATCACGCTGGAATCGATTATTGGTCCCCAGGGATACATGGTTCCATCTCTTCCTGAGATTCCTTTCAAGAAAGTGCGCGATGCTACCATTATTCAAGAACAGAAGATAATAACGGAAAAAGACGTTTTGAAAAAGATTATAAGCGCCAAAAAGATTCCCGCCAGAATACCATGCAAAGACACCTTAAGATTGTACGGTAGCACAGGAGCGGCGGTAATTCATCCGCCAGAATATTTTGACCTTCCTGATATGATTATCTCAGCTTGGCACATTGACAAGCACTCCTCATTAGGTGCTGAGGATATGTTGGGCATCTATTTATGGCTCGAGACGCCCACGGGTCCTGCCTACGTTCCAGCAGCTAGTATCGGGGATAATCCTCAAGCTGTGGAGTTTCGAAAGGGTGCTTTTGCCCGGGCTCCGACTGGACATAATTGTCATTTGATTGAGAAGGAGGAGCTTCACGTGCGGGTGCATGGCAACACGCTCTTTGCGGGGTGGACGGTCCCAATAAAGCTGTTTCCTTCGAAATACACTCTTCCTCCTGCATGCATATTGTTTGAAGGTTATGGTGAACTCAAAACAGGCGCATTCAAAGTAAAAACACCGTGGGCACCCCGCCCGCAACTATACGAGTTCAATGGTTTTGAGGCGTTTATAACTTTCTTTCACCCATCATCAAAATACACTGGACCTGGCACCGACGGGTTTCTATGCAGAGATGTAATCATAACCGTAGTCTAACGAGAAGAAAGCATATCGATGAATAAGATTCAGACTTTTCTTTTTGCTAGCGTATTACAGATTATTTGATATGTTTACAAAAAAGCTAAAAAAAAGGGAGGTATGCGGGAGACATCGCCACTTGGGCTAAAACAGCTATCTTAGTCAAGGTCTGACATCTAACCCTCTCTCTTTTAAGTATTCTTTGGCTTTCATTATGGAGATTTGGCGAAAGTGAAATATCGAAGCAGCAAGAAGAGTAGTAGCCCCGCCTATGACTGCACCCTCATATAAATGCTCCAACTTACCAACTCCCCCTGAAGCTATTACGGGAATTAACACTGCTTTAGATATTGCACTGGTCAATTCCAAATCATATCCGTCAAGTGTTCCATCACGATCGAAACTGGTGACAAGAAGCTCGCCGGCACCTAATGATTCACACTCTTTCGCCCATTTTATAGCGTCTTTCCCTGTACCTGTAGTTCCAGACCTTACGACAACTTCAAAACCTGAAGCAACATCTTTGTTCCGACGGACATCGATTGCAACTACAATTTTTTCATTGCCAAAACGCTCTGAGGCTTCAGCTATTAAATTGGGTCTATTAACTGCAGCTGTATTAATTGCGATTTTGCTGACACCTAAATCAAAAAGCTGGTCCATATCAGAAAGATTTGAAATACCTCCACCGACAGTAAGGGGAATTTTTATAACCGATAAAACGTCTTTTGCCCACTTTTGCCTTGTTTTTCTACCTTCTATAGTTGCAGATATGTCCAGAATTGCCAATTCATCGGCTCCTTCAACCTCATAAAATTTGGCATTCTCTACAGGATCTCCTGCATCTCTCAAGCTGCTGAATCGAACACCTTTAACAACCCGTCCATCTTTCATATCGAGACAAGGCATAATTTTAATGACAGTCATCTATACATTCTCCCAATTTGTGTAAATGCTTCAGGTAATTTAACTTAGTAAGGTCAATATCAGAGTTCCTTAACAGGAAAAAAGGGGGGGTTTTGCGGGAGTAGTCAAAAGCGTTCTTTGGAAATAAATTCTTTTAGCTGATCTCCTATAATTGTGAATGCGGAGATTCAGTTGAGATATGTTGAGAGGTTAGAGCAGTTTTGGCGTGAAATGTTTGCTCCTTTTGAGACAGATTTGAGCGGTGCAGTTCTTGTGTATAATCCCGATATACCCATTTTTGTTGTAAATCATCTTGCATGTGTCAATGTAGATGAGAGTGAGGTAGAAAGTCTATTTAATAGGGCAATGGAATATTATTCATCAAGAGATTTCCCGTATGTCTGCTTCAGAATTACTCCCATAACTCACCCGAAGTCGTTCGCTGCTCTTCTTGTAGACCAAGGATTTGAAAAGAAGTTAGACCAGTCAGTCATGGTATTTACAGGAAAACAAGTAGATCAGAAATGGAATCCTGATGTCATAATAAGTGAAATATCAGAAAGTGAAATAGAAGAATATATCAAGCTATTTCTCACCATCTTCGAAGTGCCTATCGAGTTGAAAGACGGATTGCAAAGAATGTTTCTTACAAGAATGCGAAGAGGAGACAAATTTCACTTGGCCTTTGTTGAGGACAAACCCGTGGGGACCTATGATTTTGTCTCTCTAAAGAGAACAGGGGGAATATTCAGCATCGGAACATTGAAAGAATACAGAAGAAGG
>JABAOC010004943.1_pt2 | contig 17077 bp, 15 predicted proteins | sample 7062161 | NCBI WGS metagenome assembly JABAOC01 (sample SAMN14538625, study PRJNA623070) | marine sediment metagenome | biome: marine biome [ENVO:00000428]; feature: marine pelagic biome [ENVO:01000023]; material: deep marine sediment [ENVO:00002113] | place: India: Gulf of Khambhat ... | reverse complement strand
AGGGTCCACAAAACTGAGGAAACTCCAGACCCATTTATCCTTGACTTTCAGGACCTGGTTTATTAAGTCTTCCTCGAGGGAAGGGAAAGAACCAAATACGGGAGGATACACTGTGGATTTTGACACGACCGTAAAACTCAACATTTACAAAACCATTGCGGAGGCTACAAAAGCACCCACTGCCGCCGGATGTGGCTCATGCCCTTGAAAGTTCAGACAATCAAGTCGAAGCAGCATTTCAGAGGCTATTTCAAAAGAGGGTATGGGGGTGAGCACATGGCATATAACGAAAAACTCGAAGCCCGCATTCAGAAAATCGTATCCAGTTGGAAAAACACGGACGACAAAAAGATGTTCGGTGGCGTATGCCATTTATTGCGTGGAAATATGTTCTGTGGTGTCTACAAGGATTTCCTGATCGCCCGATTGGGTGAGAAGGAGGCTCAACAGGCGCTCGAGTCGCCATTCGTGAAACCCTTTGATATCACAGGAAGACCCATGAAAGGATGGGTAATGGTGGAGGGGCAAGGGTTTAACAGTGATCGAGAATTAGAAGTTTGGCTAGACAAAGCCAGAGCATTTGTGGAAGCCCTGCCATCGAAGTAAGATTCTGGCAGAACAATGCGATGCACCAGGCTGGCGATTGAAGATTCTGATTATACAGTTGCCTTACCTAATAGATAGGCAATGATGTCTTTGTCCAGCCCAGCTCCCACATCCTCCAGCTCCAGTCGCGGCAAGCCACCCCACATCACGGCCGCCCGTGAGATCACTGGGTCGGTGCGAACGGAGCTGATGGGAACGGTTTTATAGGTCTCAGATCTCAAAAACTGACGCACACCCCAGGTGTGCCAAACGAACAAACGGTTGATGGTGCCTGGATGGGTGAGGTATGGATCCCGATACCAGGTCATCCGGTCTTCAGGTGTCGCGTAGTCGCGGTTCCATAACAACCAGCCCAGAGCGGCCATGTCATGGGCCAGGAGCGATTCCGAACCGAAGATCAGGCCTGGATTCGGCTCGGCCACAAAGCCATAATCTGGGCCGAAGGTGGTCTGCACTTTGGTGGCATCAGTCAGGACCAACCTGAGCTTTTGCCTGAGCGTCTTGCTGTCGTTGATCTCCGCGGTTTTCTCAAACAAGGACTCTGCATCGCGATGAAGCTCCAGACGACTGTCGTCTCGGAGCCAGCCTACGGCAGCCTTGAGGCCTAGGGTCGACCCTGCCAGAACATGACGGCTCACCCTGGGTAGAAGTACGATATGGTCGACCTCATTCAGAACATTCGGCAAGATCAGCTCGCCCCTCCAATGGCTTTCATTTTCTGTCCGATCCCCGAAATAGGCATCATAGCCCGCCTCATCGAAGTAATGCACCTCTGCCCCTGACTCAAGCGCTGCATGATGCAATCCGTTTGCAATCATGACTTTTCGGCTTGAGCCACGCTGGCCGTCTTCGTCCTGGTAGACATACTTGACACCTGGTTTATCAGTGACAACCACTTTTCCAGCACCTCTCTCCTTCAAAAGGCCCACCATGGCCCTGATTGAGAGCGGTGAGGTCGTGGCGGGGTATCGCCTAGGGGAGTTTACGGCCGTTTTGATCAAGACCGCATCACCCCGAGAAAGCCACGAAAAATCTGTAGCACCCTCCGCCACGTTTCGGACAGCAGCGATAACCTCTTTTTCGCCCGCGCCTGGCGGAAGGCCTTTCAGTGTCACAAGCTCGCTGACATCTGAAAATGGTGGCTTAGGCCGCAGCACACCGAACCCCCTACTTGACCGTGGAGTGAGCGTCCCCATAAACAAAAGCCCAAGAGTCTTTAAGAACGTCCGGCGATCCTGATGCATAACCGGCTCAACCAAATTGGACTACTTTCTGTGTTTGATGAAAGTTCCATTCTGATACTCTTCGAATGCGATCCTGAGCTCTTCTTGGGTGTTCATCACGATGGGACCGTACCACGCCACAGGCTCCGCAATCGGCTTTCCTGATATCAGGAGAAACCTTACGGGCTTATCCCCAGCAGAAACGACCACTTCATCACCGCCGTTGAACAGAATTAGATTCTCGCTACCGATAGGGAGGTCTCTCATCGAATTGGGATCATTTGCACCGTCCACCGGATTGGTATGCGAGCGTCCTCTCCCGTCGAAATATCCCTCCCCGTCGATCACATAAGCAAAGACGGTGTGATCTCTTTTCACAGAATGCCCAAAAGATGAATTTGCCGGAACGGTTACGTCCAAATACTCGGGATCGATGACAATGCTCTGTACCGGCCCCCTGACGCCGTTGACTTCGCCACAAATGATTCGAATTTTCACTCCGGAATCGAGAACGATTTCTGGGAGTTGATCACTCCTCACGTCCTGATAGCGTGGATCCATCATCTTATGCAAAGCAGGGACATTCGCCCAAAGTTGGAAACCCCACATGAGTCCATCCTTTTCGCCTTTGGGCATTTCTTGGTGAATGATCCCACTGCCAGCTGTCATCCACTGGACGTCTCCTGAGTGTATGATCCCTTCATTTCCCATACTGTCCCCATGCTCGACCCTACCGCAGAGCACATATGTGATTGTCTCAATTCCCCGATGGGGATGCCATGGAAAACCCTTGATATAATCATCCGGATTGCCTGAGTGGAAATCATCCAAAAGCAAAAACGGGTCGAGTTGTGGGACCTCGTTAAATCCGAATGCCCTCTTCAGATGCACACCAGCCCCCTCAATCGTCGGTTTACTTTCCAAAATTTTTTTGATTCTCCTCACACTCTCCATCCGGATGCTCCCAAAGCGATATTTTAGTTATGGATTCGGGGCACGTTCGTAAACCCCCCACGCGTTGCCGTCAGAACCGAGCTCTGTATCCATATCGAACGCCAAGTCCGTCTCGCTGGCAAAACGTTAGCCCATGGAAATAGTCTAGCATCTTCTCAAATTCAGAGGCAATAATGGTACGCTCTCCCGGCTCAGACTTCGAATGTCCTGCCCGAGGCAGAAAAAGAGTCACCGCGGAACCAGGGGGGGCGAGGGGGTCCGATTGGACAGCTAACGGATGGGGATACCTCTCGGAATGAGAAAGGGCTATCGAATTCAGCCGGACGGTACAGGAAACGCAGCAGACATCTCCCCTGTTTTTTCGATGATTTCATACACCACAGGGATAATGATCAAGGTCAGAACTGTGGCCATGGAGAGGCCGAAAATGATGACATTTCCCATGGGTCCCCACAGGCTTCCACCCATAATGGAAAGGGGCAGAAGCCCCGCAACCGTAGATACGGTGGTCAGCATGACCGGACGAAAGCGCAACCTTCCCGCCTCCGTCACCGCGGTTCTGAGTTCCCGGCCTTCCTTTCGGATGGTGTTGACAAAATCGATGAGGACAATCGCATCATTGACCACAATTCCTGTTAGACTCACCAGACCCAAAAAGGCCATAAAACCGAACGAATATCCAGTGATCCATAGGCCGAGCACGGCCCCCACCAGACCGAAGGGCAGGGATAGAGCGATCACAAAGGGTTGCTTGTAAGAGTTAAACTGGGCAACGAGGACCACATAGACCAACAGGAATGCGGCGATCATGGCCCAGCCGAGACTCATGAATGACTCGTTTCTTTCCTGGGTCTCCCCCTCGTACTCAACGAGATAGCCAGGAGGGATTTGAAGAGTGGCTGCCTTGGCCTTTAGGACATCAATGACAGACTCCGAAAGCGTTCCCTGGACCTCGCTCCGAACCGTGGCTGTTCGCGTGAGGTTTTCCCGCCTAATGGTCCCGATGTCAGAGATGAACCTGACATCGGCTACTTGACGGAAAGGAATCTTGAATCCCTTAATCGACTTCATGTAGATCTCATCGAAGGTGGCCACATCAGTTCGGGAGGTCTCGCCCAGGGAAACGACCACATCAATCTCCTCGTCTCCGTGACGGAAGCTCGTGGCGGTGGTCCCGTAAATGGCTGTTCGGATGGTTTGGCCGATCGTTGCGTTGGTGATTCCGAGTAGCTGCGCCTTATCCGAATCCACACGGATCTCTATTTGAGGAATCGTCTCTGACGCATCGTCAGTCACGTCCACGGCACCGGGGATCGATTTCAGCAGGGAGTTGTATCCTTGGGCTAGCCGTTCTATGACCTCCAAATCGTCCCCTTTGATCTTAATGGCAATCGGAGCACCAACAGGAGGCCCCTGTTCCAGTTCCTTGAGCTCAATGCGCGCACCAGACAGGCGGGTCATCAGGGGTCTCAGCTCCTTGATCACCCGCGCCGTCGTCACACGCCGTATGTCTCCTTTAATGGTAACGAAAAACTGGGCTTTGTTTGGTTCCTTTACACGGAAGAAGTTGATGTTGTAGTAGATTCTGGGACCATTCTGTCCCACATGGGTCATGACCGATTCTACTTCTTCCCTTGCGAGAAGGATCCTCTCTATTCGCTCAGCAAGATTCAAGGTTGTCTCGATATTCGCGCCCTGGGGCAGTTGCGCCTCAATAACGAAGATTTCTTTTTCTGCCTTAGGGAAAAACTGAAGGCCCAACCGTGGGATGAAAAGAAGGGATCCGAGAAATGCTGTTACGGTAATCCCCAATGTAAGGATCTTGTGGTCAAGGGCGAATCTCAGGATGTGGCCGTAGGCTTTGATTACCGAGCTGTCGTCCGCCCCTTTTCCTCCGGGTTTCAGAAAACGGTGACTCATAAGGGGTGAGACGAGGACTGCGACCATCAAGGAACCCGCAATCGCGAAGATGATCGTGACAGGAATACCCCGGATGAACTGACCGGTGTCCCCTGACATAAACAGAAGTGGTGTGAAGGCGAGCATGGTTGTCAGGCTGGAGGAGGCAATGGCTCCCAAAACCTCCCGGCTTCCAGTCAGAACAGCAGAGATTCTCTCTTTTCCCCCGTCGAGATGGCGCTGTATATTTTCCACGACAACGATCCCGTTATCGACGAGCATCCCAAGAACGACAATCATCGCCGCCAGCGTGATTTGGTTCAAGGAATGGCCGAGCCGGTAAAGCATGATGACGGCGAAGCTGATAGATAAGGGGATGAGAAACCCCACAGTAAAGGCCATGCGCAAGTTCATCAGGAAAATGGTCAAAAGGATGACAAGGCAAGCCCCTATGGCGAGGTTTTTCTGAAAATTAGCCAGTCGTTGAGACACCGAGCGGGACTGATCCGCAAAGACCAAAAGTTTGAGCCTCTGCGGAAGTCTGTCGGCCAATTGATCAAGCCGACCGTGGATCTTTCTGGAAGCAGCCAGCAAGTTGGATCTCGGTTTTTGCGTCACCAGGATGTTGACACTTTGCTGGCCATTGAACCGCACCCAATATTCAGGCCTCTTGTAGGTGTCTTTGATTTTGGCCAGATCGGCCAGAAAAACAGGACGTTCCTCGTATGCGCCCACAATAGTCCTACCCACCTCCCCCGCTCGCATGAACGCCTCATCCGTCCGAACCAGGTAACGACGACGACCAATATCCATGTGTCCTCCCGGGAGGCTCACATTCTCGGCCTGAAGTTGCCTGATCACATCGTCCAGTGAGATCCGATACTGGGAGAGGCGATTCTGGTAGACCTCCACGTGGACTTCCCTTTCCTGGTCCCCGTCGATTTCGAGTGACATGATCTCAGGAATTTTTTCCAGATCCCGTTTGATGTATTTTGCGTATTTGAAGAGCCGCCCGTGGGAGAAAGGCCCGCTCAAGTTGATGATTAGAGAAACCGTTTCGGTCTTCCAACGGGTTATTTCCGGATCTAGGGCCGCCTCTGGAAGATCCGCTTCCGCCTCTCTGATCTTCTCCCGGAGCTCCTGAAGGTTCTCATCCATGTCCGAATCTGGGTCGAACTGGATAAGGATGAGAGACGCCCCTTGCGAGGAAGAAGAGAAGATCTTGTCGATTTCATCGATCTCATTGATCTTCTCCTCGAGTGGCACGGTCACATAGCGCTCCACATCCCGTGGACTCGCCCCTGGATAATAGGATTGCACCGTCGCCCCGGGCACTTTAATGAATGGATCTTCACGACGCGGTATCAAGTAATAAGAGACTCCCCCCATGACGAGGAGCAAAATGATTCCCAGGACCGTGAGTCTGTATCGCTGGACGGCTAATGCGACAAGTTTCATCGTCAGTTTTCCAATCGTCGGTCGATGAGAACTGGCTGTTTGTCATCCAGATACTCCTGGCCAGAGATGACGACCAACTCATCAGGGATAAGCCCCTCGAGGATCTCCACTTCCTGCCCCGCCACGTCCCCCATCCTGATGGTACGCCTTATCGCTGTTCCATCGCGGACTATAAAGACTGTGGGACTGGAGCCAAAATCAAGGACGGCATCGAGTGGTATGAAGATGCCAAAACCCTTTGAATCGTCCATGACTTCCATACGGGCGATGAGACCTGGGCGCAAGACCTCGCCAGGGTTTCCCAGCCTGACCTCCACCGTGAAGGTTCTCGAGAGCGGATCGGCGCTCGTTTCCAGACGCGTCACGACTCCCTCAAACCTTTCCCGAGGGCTACTGTCAACCCGTATATGGGCCCTCTGACCCGTTTTGACCCTCTGAATCAAACTGTCTGGCACCGCCGCCTTCACAAGCACGGGATCAATCTCAGCCAATACGGCGATCGTTTTTCCCGGTGCCACAACTTCCCCCACTTCAGAGAGTTTTTGGGTCATTCTCCCTGTGAAGGGGGCACGGAGGACGCTTGAGTCGAGATTTTCGTCAACGATTTTCAGTTCGGCCTCGGAGTTGACCAAAGCCGATTGGGCATCCTGGTAGGAAGACAATGGAACGACCGCTTTGCGGTACAGTTGCTCCATCCTATCCAGGTCGCGTTTGGCTTTACGTCTGTTTTCGAGAGCCTTCCGCTTCCGAGCCAAGAGCTCGGTCGGATCGAGCTCAGCCAATAGTTCTCCTTTTCTGATGAGCTGCCCCTCCTCAAAGGCCAGACCCCTGATCCTTCCCCCAATCTTAAAGCTCAATTTCAACTCCCGGTTGGGCTCCACAGTTCCCAGTGCGTTCAGCAAACGCCGATTCACCTCTTGTCGGGCAGGGATGACACTGACCGGGATCTTTTTCTCCTCCGATGTCGTTTCACCCACACCGCTTGAACAACTGAACAATACGAGACTTCCAAGGAGTACAAGACTCCAGATTACGCCAGCCATGATGCCCTCCTTCTCAAACCATTCGTGATCAGGTCGAAACTGAGCCTGACGAGCGAGTCCAGGGAGATGGGTATCAACCTTTTGTGTTCTTCTTCTTCAAAGAGACTGAAGGTACCGTTCAGAAAACCCCACGAAAGTACACCCAGTTCCATAGGATTCCGAGGCTCAATTTCGCCCGATTCCATTCCCTTTTGGATGACTCTCGCCAGGATCTGCAAACACGCAAGGCCTTCGTCAAAACACTTCTCATAGAGACTCTCAGAGATCCGTGACGCGAGGTCGCCGTGCTGGAGTAAAAAGAGTATGCGGAAGTAGGGCCTATGGTCGAGATAAAAGCGGTAGTAAGCCGCCCCCAGATCCCTGAGTTGTGTCTCCCAGTCTTTGTTCTCGTCACACGCCTCGATCATCATGCCGTGTAGTCTCTCCAGTCCCTCCAAAAGTATCGTGGCGTAAAGGTCATCCTTGCTTGGAAAGTAGAGATAGAGGGTCCCTTTGCTCAGTTCAGCTTCGCCAGCAATTTGGTCCATGGTAGTCGCCTGGAAGCCGTTTTGGAAGAAAATCGGCCTGGCCGCTTCCAGGATGGCACCTCTTCGAGCTTCCCTCTCACGTTCTTTCCGATCTTTTGTCCCCATGTTTCTCTCCGTTTTCTGAACAAAAGTTATTTAATGACTTATAGTCATATGATAACTCTTAGTCAGAAGACTTTCAACCCCTTTTTCGGCATCAAAAACGCATACCCATCGACCGATCCGAACAGTCTCTAGCCCCCCTGTGGCTCTCCTAATTTCCACCTAAAGGTTTCATCGATTTCTGCCGCTGCATCTTCAGGGTTTGTCGAACAAATTGAATTCCGTCCGGTGGCCTCATTTGGGGGAGAACGCATTCATGCAGCACCTAGGATATGTAACGAGGGGAGCCCGAAGGTCGGGCCATCCGGGTGTTGTGAGCCTATGGGTAGGAGCGACTCTAGAAATGATGAATAAATGCCGGTGCAGGGAAATCCAACCTATGGAACCATCCGTTATGGTTTGACCACTCTCCCCTGACGACTCCCAAAATCAAAAGAGATGAAGTATACTCAGATGAAGTCCAGATTCTGGAGAACCCCATGAAGTACTCGGCGATCAAACTGGAAGAAAAACTGGCCAAGTTCTCAGAACATTGGTCCCCCAAGATCATTGCTCAGATGAACGATTACCATTTCAAGTTGGTCAAATTCCGAGGCAACTTCATCTGGCACAGACATACGGATACTGACGAAGTCTTCATCCCTCTTGATGGGGAAATGAGCATTGAATTCCGTGACGGAAAAGTTGACCTGAAGCCAGGGGAGATGTTCGTTGTCCCGAAAGGGCTAGAACACAGACCATCCGCTCAGAATGAATGTAAGATCATGCTTGTCGAACCTGCAGGTACCGCAAACACGGGCGACGCGGGTGGTGATATGACCGCCAAAGACAATGTTTGGATATGACCGGAACCGACTACGCCATGAACCCGAAGGGCGTAGCCTCTTCTGGCGCCCGTCCTTAAAGTGGGAAAGGAAGCTCTGAACCAAAAGTCGGTGTTCGTGGTCCGTTGTCCGTGGTTCGAGGAAACTCCGGAATCCGTCTTGCCTTGACACGCAGATGACTTTCTCCCTATACTACGGCCATCCAAAAGTAGGTGGTTCCAAGTTGGATCGCAGGAGGCAGAGGGAACTTCATGATGACAGGCAAACAACGCGTTGCCGCGGCCTTTAAGGGAGAGCTGGCGGATTACATCCCCGCCTATCCCATCACCGGTCAGTTCAATGCCCAGCTCGTCGGAGCCACCGTCAAGGAGTTCCTGACAGAAGCCAAGACCTTTGTGAGGGCCCAAATCGCCTCCTATGACCGTTTCGGGCCTGACATCACCGTTATGATGGGAGATCTCCTGATGGAAGTCGAGGCCCTGGGAAACAGGATCAGGTTCCCCCGCGACGGCATGTGCGTGTCCGAAACCCTTGCCCTCGCTGAGAAAAGCAGCCTCTCAAAGCTCACTGTTCCCAATCCTTATCAGGACGCTCGAATGCCCAACTATCTTGAAGCTTGCAGAGAAGCAAAAGGTCAGTTACAGGACTGCCCGGTTTCCGGCGTGATCGCCGGGCCTTGGTCAATCGGCGTGGGACTCAGGGGAGCAACAGAACTCCTTCGGGATAGCCTCAAGGATGGGGGTTACGTCCACGAACTTATGAGGTTCACCACTGAGGTGGCCATTAGCTTTGGAGAGGCGGTCAGGGAACAAGGCGTCGGGCTGTCATATTCCGACGCACCGTCGTCCTGCAGCCTGATCTCTCCTAAGACCTATAAAGAATTCGTCTTTCCCTATCACAAGCAGATTATCGACCACTTTAAGGAAAAGCGGGTGTTTGTGGGACTTCATATCTGCGGATATGCCGATCCGATTCTAGAGGACATGGTGGCAACGGGCGCCTCCAACCTCAGTATCGATGCGCCTTCAGATTTGACCAAGGCCATGAGCGTGGCCAACCGAAAAACGGTGATCATCGGAAATCTGGACACCAGTCTCTTTTCGATCGGCAGCAAAGAGGATATGGAAAAGGCCGTGCGAGGATGTCTGGAAAGGGTCGGGAAGACCAGCGGCTATATCCTCTCGACGGGCTGCGAGGTGCCTGGTATAGCCCCTCCGGAGACGGTCGCGTGGTTCATGGAAGCTGCCAGAAAGTTGGGAAAGAACTGAAGGCGGGACACGGACCCCCTGTTTCTCAAGCCTTGGCCTCGCCGAAGAGGCCTTGAGGGCGCCATATCAGAACGAGAGCCATAAAGAGAAACATAAAGAGTCGTTCAAAAAAAGGCACGTACAACGTCCCGAACGCTGTCAGCTGTCCCAAGATGAGAGATCCCGCATAGGCTCCCACAACACTTCTGAGCCCTCCGATCACCACGACTGCGAAGGCTGTGATGATGTATTTGTGACCCATATCGAGATTGATATTGATAAGGGGCGCATGAAGGACCCCCATCAATCCGGCGAGCCATGCTCCGAGGCAGAAGACGACCGTGTACATTCGAGGTACGTTAATTCCCAGGCCGTTGGCCAGTTCTCGGTCGGAGGAGGCGGCAACAACCGTTTTTCCGAATTTGGTCCTGTACAGAAAGATGCAGAGACCGACGAAAACCAGAAACCCCGCGGCGATGTGGAAGAGATTATACCGAGGGTAGTCCATTCCAAGAAGCGAGATGGACCCTTTGAGAAGATCGGCTTCCTCCACCGTTCTCCACTGAACACCCCAGATCAATCGCGTGGCATCCTCAATGACCAGAATGAGTCCAAAGGTCAGAAGCAATTGAAAGTTGACGCTGATACGATAGACACAACGGAGAAGAAACCGTTCCACCAGAAATCCCACCACAGCCACAAGGAGGGGTGAAGCGACAAAGCAAAGCCAGAAATTCTGGGTCCACTGGACGAGCTGGAAGGTGAAATAGGCCCCAATCATAAAGAAGGCGCCATGGGCCATATTGAATATTCCGAGCACCCCGAAGATGAGGCTGAGTCCTGCGGCAAGAAGGAAGAAACACGTGCTGTGGGCGAGTCCGTTCAGGAAGAAATGGAAGTATACATAAGGCTCCAACGCGGTTTACCTCTCAGGCCCCGGCGGAGATTTTTCACCCTATCATCGGTACAACCTCTTGTATAAGGGATACAACCATACGAGGATTTCCCCCATTTCATGGAAGGCAAACTGTCTCCAAACAACATAGCGGAAGCGGTGGGGACCGTTCTTGTTCTTGAGAGGAATTAAAATGGAAGTTATGTGACCAATCCGACGCTAGACCGCCAGGTATCTGCCTACAATCTCCTTCTCCTCTTTCAATTCTTCCGTGCTTCCCTGGTGGAGGATCCTACCTTTGTCGATGATGTAACCCCTTTGGGCAATCTCCATGGCGAAAACGACGTTTTGTTCAGCCAAGAGGACCGATATCCCCGTCCTCCTGACCTTTTGGATCAGATCTCTGATAATTCTTACAATCAAGGGTGCCAATCCCTCTGACGGTTCATCGAGCAGCAGCAGGGTAGGATTGGTCATGAGGGACCTGGCGATGCTCAGAATCTGCTGTTCGCCCCCGCTCAGTTGCCTTCCTTTCCGCGATTTGAGTGTCTGCAGAATGGGAAAGGTCTCGAAAATCCTATCCACCGTCCATCCGCCCTCGACTCTTCGCTCGATCACCTCCAAGTTGTCCCTAACTGTTAGGGTGGGAAAGACCCTCCTGTCCTGAGGAACATACCCGATACCCAGTTTGCAGATTTCAAAGGGCTGTTTGTTTGATATGAAGCCCCCCTTGAACTCGATCGTGCCGGAACTTGGAGGCGAAAACCCCATAATGGAACGAATCGTCGTGGTTTTCCCAGCTCCGTTTCTTCCCAGAAGACAGACAACCTCTCCCTCCTGTAAATACAGAGAGATACCCTGAATGACATGACTTCTCCCGTAGTAAGTATGAATGTCACGAACGTCTAGCATTTTCATCGGCCCAGGTAGGCCTCCTTGACCCTTTCATCGGCCTGGATCTCGTCGGGTTTCCCATCCGCGATGACGCCCCCTGAATGCATGACGATAATCCGATCCGAGATGGAGAATACAACCCGCATGTCATGCTCGACGAGTATGATGGTGATGTTCCGGTTCTCATTCAAGCCTCGTACGAATTTGACCATCTCGTCTGTCTCCTCAGGCCCCATGCCCCCGGTGGGTTCATCGAGAAGAAGCAGTACCGGTTCGAGAGCCAAAGCGACACCGGTTTCGACGAGACGCTGGTCCCCATGAGAAAGGGCATTACAGGTGATGTCGCTCTTTTCTGAGAGTCCGATCAACCCGAGTATCCTCGATGTCTCCTCGTTGACATCTCGAAGGCTTCGGTCCAGACTAAGGAGGCGAGATGTCTCTCTCTTTCTCGCCAGCACAGGAACCCTGACATTCTCGTAAACCGTCAATTCAGGGAAGAGGTTCGTGATCTGAAAGATGCGGCCGATCCCTTTCCTCACGATCTCGTATGGAGCGAGTTTCGTGATGTCATCTCCCTTGAATCGGATTTTTCCCGCACTGGCTTTTGTCTTTCCACTGATCAAATTGAAAAGTGTGGTCTTTCCGGCTCCGTTTGGGCCAATGATCGATGTCAACTCTCCCTCTTTGAAATCGAGGCTCACCCTATTGACAGCCATCAGATGGCCAAAGCTCTTGGTCAGATTCTGTGTTTGCAGGATCGGTTCCACGCGAATCAAGTCCCTCTTCTGCCGGCATTGAGCTTGTCGGAGATAAAGCCGAGAATCCCCCCGGGAAGGAAAATCACGAAGGCGATGAGAATGGCCCCGAGGTAGATCATCCAAAGCTCAGTGTAGCCCGAGATGATCTCTCTCAAATACATGAATAGAGAGGCACCGACGGCTGGGCCGAAAAACACCTTCGTCCCACCCAAAAGGCTCATGAAGACCGGCTCTGCCGATTTGGTCCAGAACGAAATATCTGGAGCGATCGACCGCTCGAAGGGAGCGAAAAGTGCCCCTGCCACACCGCAGAAGGTGCCTGAAATAACAAAGGCACCGAGCCGGTATCTTCTCATTGCAATCCCCAAGAACTCAACCCTCTCGTGGTTTTCCCGAATCGACTTCAGGACCAGGCCAAAGGGAGACCGGCTGACACGCCACAAGATGAAAACACAGATTCCCACAACCACCAGGGTGAGGTAGTAATAGCCGGGTATCGATGAGAATTCGATCGTTGCGAGCAGGATACTGAACTTCGGTCTCGGAATGCCCACCAGTCCATCGGCACCGCCGGTGAGGCTATCCCACTTCCACAGGATAGCGTGCACCATCATGCCGAAAGCGAGGGTGAGCATGGCGAAATAGATCTCATCCAGACGAACACAGAAATATCCGATGAGAAAGGCTACGATGAAAGAAAATACGATGCCGATCAAAAACGCCAAAAGCAGGGAGGGAGAAACGCGGGAGAGGAAAAGCCCCGTCCCATAGGCGCCGATGCTGAAGTAGGCCGCGTGTCCAAATGAAAGAAGACCGGTATAGCCGAAAAGGAGGTTGAAGCTGAGGGCGAATAGGACCATGATGAGCATTTCCGTGGCGAAAACGACCAAAAAATCGGACAGGAAAAACGGCACCAGAACCAAGGCCAGAAGAGCAAGAGCAACCCCGTAAAATCGATTCTTCCCCCAGATGATTGATCGGCTCTTCTCCATCGGTCCATCTCCTTGAGAGCCTCCATCAGGCGATTCTCTCTCCGAATAGTCCGTGGGGCCGTATGATCAGAACGACGGCCATGAGAACGTACATGAAGGCCATTTCGTAGCGAGAAAAGTAGAGGGTCCCAAAGGCGTTGAGCTGGCCTAACAGGAAGGACCCAATGAAAGCCCCTGGAATCGATCCCAAACCTCCGATAACCACAACCACAAAGGCTTCGACGATCGTGTGAACGTCCAGCTCCAGCATCAGGGATCTAAGTGGTGCGGCCAACACCCCGCCAAGACCCGCCAGCCACGCTCCAAAGGCAAAGACGAGCGTATAGACCCTCGGGACATTTATCCCTAACCCGCCAGCCACTTCCCGATCGGATGAGGCTGCCCGAACCATCTTTCCGACTCTCGTTTTCGATAAGAGAAACCAGATGAGAAACCCAATGAAAATCCCCATCACGATGACAAACAGGTTGTACTTCGGATAGGCCACACCAAGCATGCTTGTTGCACCCTGCAGAACTTCGGATTCCGAAACCGTGAGGTAGGACACTCCCCAGAAAAGTCTGACGAGATCTGTGACCAAGAGAATGATGCCGAAAGTCAGGAGAAGTTGAAAGGTGATGTGAATGCCGTAAACAGGACGAACCAAAAATCTCTCGATGATGATCCCGATCGCCGCACAGACCAGGGGAGCAAAGATCAGAGCAAACCAAAAACTGCCGAACCAATGGGTGAATTGAAAGGCAAAGTAGGCACCCAACATAAAGAGGGAGCCGTGGGCCAGGTTTAGTATCCGAAGCACGCCGAAGATCAATGAAAGGCCAGATGCAATGATAAAAAGCGTCATTGCGTTGGTCAATCCGTTGAGGAAGAAGAGAACGAAGGTATCGTAATCCACTCTCCCCCCCTGATAAACCGAGACGCTCTTCCCGCCGCCTTTTCAGGCGACAGGAAGAGATTCCTCGGATTGCATGGGTGTTTTATGATGCGGCTCAGTGCAACATGGCTAGCCTTTGACGATGAACTTCATCCAGGGCGGTTTTTCCTTTTTTGCTCGCCGTTCCAGAACATCCTCGAGAGGTTCAATGATCTCGCCGCCCGTAGAATCTTTAATCTCTGTGACCCGCATGGCTCCGAGAAAACCAGCGAGTTCAGGCGCCTTCTTGGTATAACCCCATGGGACGTCGGATATGGCCTGGTGGTCTTCCTTCCGAATAACCCTGGAATAGCCCGGCGTTTCGAACGCCATTCCCTCCATGGCTTCGATCACCGCATCCGTTTTTGTCGTTCCTGCCTTTTCGATGGCCTTCTTGTACACATAAATGAGGCCATAGGCGTCATGGGCCACGATGTGAGGTGGCTCTCCATATCGATCCTGAAAGTCTCCAACCCACGTTTTGTTCCTCTCCGTGGCGGGGTGCTCAAACCAGTATCCGTGAGCCGCTGTATAGAGGCCTTCCGGCATCTCGGATTCCTTGCCTCGCTTGATAGCCAGGGCGCTGAAGGAATCCAAGGCTAATCCGGCCGGCGTCATGAAGGCACTCACATTCTCGAAAAACCCGTAGCGTTTTGCCTGCTTGGCAAAGGTGACGAAGTCCCCACCCCAGAGGGAAGAATATACGCCCTCAGGTTTGGCACCGAGGAGCTTCGTAATGTAGCTGCTGTAGTCCCCGGTGGCGAATTTGGGCCATGCTTGAATTTCGAGCGCTTCAACATCCGACCTTCTCTGGGTCAGGTGAGAGATGAAGGCACCCCAGGAGTCCCAACCGTAGCTGTAATCGGGTCCGATCACAGTCCATTTCTTGTAGGGCATTTTTGCGGCGATGGCCGCAGACCCCGCCCCGATTTGATAACAGTTGGGATGGACCCGGAAGACATACTTGTTGAAAGCCTCCGTCGTGATTCTGGGAGAAGCTGCACAGGGGATGAGACACATCCGCTTGAGCTCCTCTTCTAGCAGCGGAACCACGCCAAGAGCGACTCCACTGCTATTGAAGCCGTGTAAGAAGTCTGCCCCCCAATCGAGAACCAGTCTTCTGGCCTTTCTGGCCCCAACTTCTGGATTAACGGAGTCATCTTCAAACTTCAAAACGATCTTCCTTCCCAGAATTCCTCCAGCCTCGTTGATTTCCTGAGCCGCCATGCTGGACCCCATCCGGGCCGCCCTCCCCCAGGCAGCAACGACCCCGGAGAGAGAGTAGATCCCGCCGATCTTGATGGGTTCCGTGGCTCCCCATGCTCGGGTCGGTCCTCGACTGAGACCCAGAAGCGCAGGGCCCCCTATCAGAGAGGTTCCAGCAATACCAGAGACCTTCAAGAAATCCCTGCGAGTTATTTTCTTCGCCATAACGGCACCTCCTTTCAAAAAAAAAGAGAACGTTCTAGGTCAGAAAAGAAGTCATTGTTTTTTCTTTTATCACCCCCTTTTTGTCAGGGACCTCCAGAGCCGGTATACAGGCCAACCGAGCTTCAGCACATCTCTGTTATTTGAATTCAGCGCGCCGCACCCCTTCTGGATCCAGCTGCCGGATGATCTCCAACACCTCTGAAGTTGGCTCAGGGGTCTCAGGGACTCGAGACGGGATGATCAGTTCAAAACCCGTCTTTTCCTGGATTGCCTCTCGAGAGACCCCAGGGTGAACCGAACGGAGTTGCATGACGCGAGCGTCGTTCTTGAAGTCCATAACCCCGAGATTACTGATGACGACGAGCTCGTTTTCTCTCTGTTCCTCGGTGCGATGGTTGTAGCCCTGGCCAGTGACAAAATCCACCTCCTTCACAAATATCCGACCCGAGTGACGGGTAATCCATATGACGACCTTTGGCGTGATGGGCATGAGGAACGCTGTTGCGGCGCCTCCGGGAAGCTGCACCTTGGGGTGATCGGGATCTCCGATGACACTCAGGTTGGTGTTGCCATGACGATCGATTTGGGCAGCACCGAGGAACATCAGGTTGAGCTCCCCACGCTGGGCCAAGTCAAAGGCCTCATAGAGTCCAAAATATGCGACACACCTTCGGTTGAGCCTCGGATCGAACGAGGATGGGAAGATCTGTTCCACCTCGGAATCAACGCCTCCGGCTCCCGAAACATAAGCCATGTCAGGGGCATGGGTGCGCCTGGCCACCGACATCGCCAGAACGGGAAGGGGTGATGAAACTCCGTGCAAGACCGTATCGTAGTTGTTGATCTCTTGAGCCATGGCGGATATCAGGATGTCAGGTATCTCCACTCTGGGTGTCCCCTCTGAGTTCATCGTTCCCCCCTCCGATAAACGTACTGATTGAGGTACTCTTCGAATTTTCCTTCGTTGGCCCATTTCATATATTTTTGGATGTGGCCATAATCCGCATCATAGTAATTAAAACACGAGGCGGGATATGCCCCTTTGGGCGCTTCCACGACTGCGTCTACGAGGAAGTGCGGAATCGTCGTGGCCTCAGGCATTTTACGGAATTCCTCATTTGGGATGATCTCTTCCACAGTGACAATCACTTTTTTCGCCGCTTTGGCTTTGATCACGTCCTCATAGAAGGGTCCTTCGATTCGGACATTGCCATATTTGTCGGCTTTCTGGGCATGGACGATAGCCACATCGGGCTCTATGGCCCGAACAGCCACCATCTTCTCGCCTGTGAAAGGATCCTCAACCTGCTT
>JABAOC010024008.1_pt1 | contig 17097 bp, 17 predicted proteins | sample 7062161 | NCBI WGS metagenome assembly JABAOC01 (sample SAMN14538625, study PRJNA623070) | marine sediment metagenome | biome: marine biome [ENVO:00000428]; feature: marine pelagic biome [ENVO:01000023]; material: deep marine sediment [ENVO:00002113] | place: India: Gulf of Khambhat ... | reverse complement strand
CCCGCCACGGCAATGTCTATTTTTGGGTATACGCCTTTTCTTGACACACAACCGCATTTCTCCGATACTTCCCACATAAGAAAGCGAGTTCTTATCATCTCCTCCAACACTCTAACAGTCCAGTACCCCAACACTCCAAGTCATATTTTCATCTGACCTGCCCCCATAATATGTACCACTTTCAAGTTAGAGTTTCATAGTTTTGTCCTGGGGGACTGACTTGGCCCCAGAAGAGGGGTAGAATTGCCTCCGGCGCTGGTGGACGATATCCCAGGGCACTGTGCTGGCCTGACTCCCCAAAACTGGTCCAAGTTTTATGTTAATTTTTGAGTTTATATTGGACTGGGAAAGGAGGTCGGTATGAGTCCGAAGCGGTTTTACAGCCGAGCAGATTAAGGAACAGAAAATCGACCTTAAGAAAAAAAAACAGCCAGCAAATCAGCTGAAAAAAAGTTCAGAGGTATCATTAAGGATTTCAAGAAAGTGAAAGTAGGATTACTCAATGTGCGGATCGTTAACGATTGGAGGGTCAAAAGGCTGAAAGCGGGTTTAGATGTCAATTCAGCTCGAACATATTTGACAGCATTCAAAGGTTTGTTCAAATGGGCGGTGGAGGAGGGGCATCTGCCCAGAAGTCTCCTAGCGAAGTTGAAAATACCAGAGAAGACACCGCAAAAAACCAAAAAGGCTTACCTTGAGAGTGAAGAGGTAGATAAGATCCTGAAGCATCTCCAGGAGAAATGCCCTGATCTCTATGACTATTTCGTGTTCATGATAAATACAGGGGTCCGGATAGAGAAAGCACTGACGTTGGAGTGGAGCCAGATTCAGATGCTTAGACATAAGGTCTATATTCCACGGGAGAAGAATAAGACAAATACCGAGCGGTCCTTCAAGATAAATGACGCAGTTATGGTAGTGCTTCACCGACTGGATGAGTCCAGAGCCTTTGACCCGTATGTGTTTGCGAGATACAACAAAACAACCCTCATCCATAAGTTCGGAGAGGGTACGAAAAAGGTGTGGGGTGTAAGGGTGACACCTCATGTCTGCCGAAAAACATGGGCAAAGAATCTCCTAAGAGGGAAGCCCATAGTCGGTCAGGATGGAAAGATATATTGGGTCAAGGTGTCACAACAAGTGGTAGCCAGACTCTGAAGATGGAAATCCACCTCTCGGACTCTGCTGGAAATTTACCAGCAGAGTACCGAGGGTGAAGAAGATGAGGCTGTTAATTTGTTCAATATCGGCTTCGAAGAAGAAACAGCACTAAATGGCACTCAGAGAAAAAGAGAAGCTATTCTTGTTTCATAATTTCTCTGGCGCACACAGGTTTCCATCATTTGCCGCTGTTCGGCCGCAGTTTTTGCAGACAAAACTCGGGTTTCTGACAAGATTCTTATAGTCTTCAAAATTGGTATTGATGTAGCCCGTGTTCTGCAAAAGGCATAAGTGCTCCTCATGTCCTGAGTGAGGCATTTTGACTTCCGCCATGTTCGTCACCTCCCTTTTTTATTGAGATCATAATTCATCTCGTTGTTCCCTGTCAACTCGTCTTTCAGAAGGCCGCAAAGTCTTCAGCTTCTATAAAGGCCTCTGCTTGATCCATTGTGCACCATGGAGAGCCAGTTTCAGCTATCTCAAGCAGCTGCCCTTGCCAAAACATCACCCCTCCTTCTGACCACGACTTTTTCCATGGGGATCTCCTTACGTGCGAGTTCCATTCCTTTTTTGACGATAACCGGAAGGGCCTGGCAGCAAGGCACTTCCATGACCGCAACCGTGACGGTCCTGATATTAGCAGTGTCAAAGATTTCACCAAACTTCCGGACGTAGGCCTCAGCGTCATCGAACTTCGGGCAACCCATCATCACCGTTTTTCCCTTGAGAAGATCCTGATGGAGATTGGGATAAGCCACGGGGGTGCAGTCTGCCAGAACCAGCAAGTCCGCTCCCTTCAAGAACGGCGCGGTTGGCGGAACAAGGTGAATTTGGATCGGCCAGTGGGTCAGAGCCGACTCCGCTTCGGGTCGATCTGGCGGCTCCGTGCCCTTTGGGTTCGATGCCGAATGAGAAAAGCTCTGCATCGTGGCGGATGAACAACTGAAGGCCGCTGCTTCTGCTGTGGTTTCCATGGTCTCCCGGGTCTTCAAGTGTTTTTCTACCGCCTTCTCGTCAAAATCCTCTGCTGCTCGTTCAACGACCTTAAGGGCCCCAAGAGGACACTCTCCGATACACGCTCCCAAGCCGTCACAGAATTTCTCTGCTACGAGTCTCGCCTTGCCGTCCACAATCTGAATGGCCCCCTCGGCACAGGACGGCACGCACTGCCCACAACCATCACATTTGTCCTCCTCAATCTCAACAATCTTTCGAACCACTCTCATTCGCTTCTCCTCTCTTTTCAGGGTCGTCAACCCTCTTGTTCAGTTCAGACTCGAAAATGCCCTTTGGCGAGAGGCTGGAAAATGTTTTTGAGCGAACATGACGAAGTTTCAGGGGTACCCGTCTTGGCGAGGGGAGTATCCCCGAAGGGGCGACCTGAACCCTTACGGGCCACCTCGTACCGTGTTGTCTGATCCGCCGAAGGCGGAGAGTTCCTAAGGTCGAATTCCGCCTCATGGCGGGAAGCCTTTGAAAGGGTCAGAAATTTCGTCGGAAGAACTAAAGGAGCATTTTCAGTGCCGACGCGGCCAGTTTTGGCATTACTTCCGGGAATCCAAGAGGACAGCCTTCGCCAATTCTCGGCCGCTTTGGGTGAGCAAGGATTCCTCAATCCGCTTGGCAAGGGCCTCTCGCGCCATGGGTCTCTCTTCCTGTTCTTCTTCCAGCTTGACGATAAGATCTGCATCATGGACAATCTTGAAGTTAACAGTCTCCTCAGACCTGGGATGGTGGTGATGATCGATGATGTCACACACCTCGTCGATCAAATCCCGGCTGGCGTCCAGTTTCTTCAGGATCTCCCGAGCCACAGGTGGGCCGCACCGGTATTGGTAATCTGGCGCCGCGCCCTGATCTTTTTCCTCCGCATCCTTAATACCGATGTCATGTAAATATGCAGCTGACAGGACGATCGCCGGATCTCCTTCTTCGTCTTTCACGATCTTCTCGGCGTATCTGGCAACTCGTGTAGCATGGCCGATCCTTTTGAAATCCTGTTTGAAATATCGCTTCATCTCGATCGCAACACGATCTTTGAGAAGGTCATCCCTTTTGGCTAGAAGTTCGGGAGAAAGGTCACCCAGACACTGCTCGGCAAACTTGCAGTGAGCGGCACACCCAAAATCCATCTGGGAATTGATGACCTTAAATCCACAGCCTTTGCACCGCCGTGTCGACTCGTCCTTGAAGAATTCGACACCCCGGCCACAATTTGGGCATTGGACACTAAAAATGTCCCCTGGCTTCCAGTAACGGGTATCTTGGCCTGGACATTTCATACTTCCACCCCCCTCTAACTTTTGGAGGGCCTTACCTCCCCACCCCTGACGGATATTCATCGACCCACACCAGGGGGATCTTATGATAACATTCTCTTCACGAGCTATAATTTAGTGTAACTTCCCTCGGGAGAGTTTGCCTTGACTTTGGTCAAGAACGGGGGAAGATCGGACCAGGCCGGGTCAATTGGCCCTGAACTCTGCAAATGCCATCAAACCTGACTATAACGCACTACAGTTAGCACACACGTAGACAATGGTCTCATGGGGAAGGGGATATGTTTTTCGGTTTTCTCGGCCATCGTGTCTTCTTTATGGTCACCCGGTCTTGAAGCTCCTGGCAAATGTAGATGTAACGACAAGGTCGCCTGAGAAGCTCCCTGAAGACAGGATAGATTACCCATGTCAATCTATCTTGATTCCAGCCAGGCGAAACATCACGTTGAGGTGCGGCCGATAACGATCAGAAAGCCTTCGGAAGTCCAAAAGAGAGCTAGCCCTCGAGGAGAATCAGATCCGGATCTTCAAGGTGGTCGATGACCGTATTCATGAATCTAGCTGCCTCGGCGCCGTCGATTACCCGGTGGTCAAAGGAAAGGGACAGGGGCAGTACCTTCCGGATCTCTATCGTTCCGTCTATCACCACCGGCTTCTCCAAGATCTTCCCCACACCCAGGATAGCGACTTCTGGATAATTGATAATGGGAGACCCATAAATCCCTCCCACCGCCCCGTAATTGGTGATGGTAAAGGTTCCCCCTTTCAGATCGGCGAGGTCTATCGTTCTCTCACGAGCTTTCTCAGAAAGCTTCAGCAGCTCGTCGGCCAATGCCAGAATGCTCTTCTCTTTGGCGTTTTTAACAACAGGAACCATCAGACCATCTTTCGTGTCGACGGCCACGCCGATGTTGAAATACTTCTTCAGGATAATCTCGCCGGTTTCATCCTCGAGCGATGCATTTAAGAACGGGTGTTCCTCCAGAGCCGCGACCGCCGCCTTGATCAAGAATGGCATATAGGTAAGATGGATTCCTCTCTTAGCAGCCCGGTCCTTCTCTTTTTCTCTCAACGTCACGAGATTCGTGATATCTGCCTCATCGATGGTCGTGACGTGTGCCGCCGTTGACTTCGATTTCGCCATGGCCTTGGCAATGGTCTTTCGCATTCCCCGGAGTGGCACCCGTTCGATGAACCCATACATGTCATACTTCCGTGCCGCTTTGACCTCGACGGCTGGCGCTTCCTCCTGTCCCTCGGCTGTCTTCTGCACGTCCTCCTTGGTGATACGGCCACGAGGCCCAGAACCTTTGAGACCACTGAGTTCGACCTTCAACTCCCTGGCAAACTTTCTCACTGCCGGAGTGGCAAGGACCTCAACCTTTGCCGGCTGCGGCTCAGGGGGTCTCTCAGGAACTCTCTCTTCCACCTCCTCGGCAGCCTCTTCCAACTCCCCGACCACACCAACGGAGGCAGGCTTTTCCACACCTTTGGCCTCTGCAGCCGGCTCGATCTTCTCTCCAGGTTCTCCGATAACCACGATGACTTGTCCCACCTGGACGGCCTCCCCCACTTTTGCCAAAATCTGTAGAACCATCCCCTTCTTTGGGGAGGGGATCTCGATCACTGCCTTGTCAGTTTCCACCTGGACAAAGGTTTGGCCTTCTTCAAGGAAATCCCCCACTTTGACCAACCATTTGACGATTTCCCCTTCTGTCAGCCCCTCCCCGAGATCAGGGAGTTTGAATTCGTAAGCCACGTAAACCTCCTCAAAAAGCCATGACTTTCCGGATTCCCCTTAGAATCCGTTCAGGACTTGGCAGATAGTCCTGTTCCATCTTCGTCAGAGGAAAAGTCGTATCATACCCGGTCACGCGTTCTACCGGTGCTTCGAGTGAGAGAAGCGCCTTCTCGTTCACCCTGGCAATGATTTCTGCACCGAGCCCGCATGTCTTTGGGGCCTCGTGGACAATCACGACGCGAGCCGTCTTGCGAACCGATTCCAGATAGGTGTTATCGTCCATGGGGGAGACAGCCCTCAGATCAATGACCTCCGCGTTAATTCCCTCTTCGGCGGCCATCTCGACGGCGCGCAGAGCCTCACGCACCATAGCCCCCCAGCAGATCACCGTGACGTCACCGCCCTCTCGGAGGACCTTCGCCTCACCAATCGGAACCGTGTAATTATCTTCAGGAACCTCCTCCTTGATGGCCCGATAGACCCGCTTGGGTTCAAGAAATAGAATAGGGTCCGGATCTCTGATGGCAGCGACGATCAAGCCTTTTGCATCATAGGGAGTAGATGGAATGACCACTTTGATCCCAGGAATGTGCGCCAGAATAGACTCCATGCTCTCAGAATGGTGCTCAGGGGCATGGATGCCGCCACCGTAAGGCATTCGGATCACCATCGGACAGGTGTACCTTCCCCGAGAGCGGTTTCGAATTCTCGAGATGTGATTGAGGATTTGATCGAGTGCGGGGGGGAGGAAGCCCATGAATTGGAGCTCTGCGACTGGTTTGAACCCATTTATGGCTAAACCGAGGGCAACTCCCACGATACCCGATTCGGCAAGTGGTGTATCCACGGCTCTTTCAAGTCCGAATTTTGCCTGGAGCCCATCGGTCACCCGGAAAACCCCGCCCTCTTTCCCCACATCTTCACCGATGATCATGACAGCAGGGTCTTTTTCCATCTCTTCCATCAAACCTGCATTGATGGCCTCGACCATGTTTCTCTTTGCCATCGCTCAGTTCCCCTTCTCCTTCAAGAATGCCAGGAAATCATCCATCTGCTCCTTCAGATTCGGTGTGAGTTCTGCGAAAGTGTATTGAAAAAACTCTCCCGGTTTCGGTGGAGGGAAACCCTCCGCGTCCTCGACAGCCTGGGTGATTTCGGCCTCAGCCTCCTCCTTGATTTCTTTCTCGATTTCTTCGCTCCAGAGCCCTTTCTTCTTCAAATAGCGTTGGGTTCTCAGTAGAGGATCCCGAGGTTTCCATTCATCGACCTCGGCATCCGTGCGATACTTTGTGGGATCGTCAGCCGTGGTGTGCGGACCGAACCGGAAGGTGACGGCCTCAATCATGGTCGGGCCACCCCCAGATAGCGCCTTTTCCCGGGCCTCTTTTGTGGCCGCGTACACAGCGAACAGGTCATTTCCGTCTACCTGGACCCCATGGAAACCATAAGCGATTGCCTTCTGAGCCAGTGTCTTTGCGGCAGTCTGAATTTTCCTCGGCACCGAGATGGCGTACTGATTGTTCTGACAGAAAAAGAGCGTCGGCGTCTGGAATACACCGGCAAAGTTCATGGCCTCATGAAAATCCCCTTCCGACGTCCCCCCATCGCCGAAGTAGGTTACCATGCAGATTTTTTCACCCCGCAATTTGGCAGCCCATGCAGCACCAACCGCATGGAGGGGGTGGCTCCCCACAGGGATCGATATGGGAAACACATGAACGTTTTCGGGAACTTTCTGTCCCATTTCGTTTCCCATCCAGTAGAGATAGATGTCCTTGAGAGGCACCCCTCTCATTGTGCAAACCCCCATCTCTCGGAAAGAAGGGAATACCCAGTCCTTCTCACCAAGGGCATAAGCGCTACCGACCTGTGCTGCTTCCTGGCCGTGAACCGGGGCATAGGTCCCCAGCCTTCCCTGCCTCTGGAGGGCGAGCGCCCTCTGATCGGCCAAACGAATAAAAACCATCCTTCGGTAGAGGGTCTGAACCGTTTCGTCAGTCAGGTCCGGCTTAAGCTTCTCCTCACAGCGACCGTCTGGATGGAGGATCATCAACATCTCCCCCTTCAGGGGATCGAATGTCTCAATCATTGAATCCTTGCCTCCTGAAGAGCCAAATCTATCTGCCTAGAGCCCACTCCTTCAGTCTCTCATAACTCACAGAACCACAGAGCCACTTTCCGGTCCCTGTGTTATAAAAGAATGGAACCCCGCCGCAGTAGCCCTTGTCGTACTGCCGCATTAAATTAGCGTTTTCTTCGTTATGCCACACCTCAAGCCTTTCGATGACCACACCCTCCTCATCCTGAAGCCTCGCAACAAGGGGCTCCATAGACCGACAGTGGGTGCATTCTGTCCCGTAGAATTCGATCAGTTGAGAGCTCTTTTCCATAAAAAAACACCCCCCATCTCAGTTCTCACGACTCTTCTCTCGGTCTCCCCCGATACGTCGGAGAATTGCTGTCCGAATATAACCTAAACGTCTATGAGTTTTCAATTCGAGAAAAGACGAAGTTTCCCAACCTTTCACGGTCAAATTTTTCTACCCCTTCGGCTCTGAAGGAGAATTTGCAGGAGATGGATCCTTTTGTCCCTGAGCCTCCACAAAACCGAGGAAACTCCAATCTCCTTTTTCCTTTGACCTTTATCCTTCTTTTAATTGAACTGCGAATCCCGAAAGGGCCACCGCGAGAGCAAGGAAGCGAAGGGATAAGAGGATCCTCACAATGAGGAAACTCAAGGGAAAAAGGTCGGTCTACAAAAAAGTGAGAACAATTCCGAGGATTCTGTACAGGTATCTAAAAAGAGATGAGGGATTGACACTGCATCATTGAAGATTGATGTGGTTGGATCCCCATCCGTGGTTTGTTACGCTGGCAACTGACTTTCTTAGAGTTTGATCCGGGCTCCTCGATAGCTCCTCTCCACCTCACGCTCCACGGTCTTCTGTTTCAGAGACTCTCTCTTATCATAAGCCCGCTTACCCTTACCGAGTCCAATCTCTACCTTGACTCGCCCATCTTTAAAGTACATTTTGGTGGGGATAATGGAGAACCCTTTCTCCCGATACTTTCCATAAAGTCTCTTGATTTCTCGCTTGTGCATCAAAAGCTTTCGAGGACGATCTGGGTCGTGGTTGAACCGATTTCCGTGGGTGTAGGGACTGATGTGGGCATCTACGAGGAAAATCTCTTCGTTCTTGATTTTTGCAAAGCTGTCTTTCAGGTTGGCCTTCCCCTCTCTGAGAGCCTTTACCTCCGTTCCAGTAAGCACAATTCCGGCTTCATACGTTTCCTCAATGGAGAAATCGAAGCGGGCTCTTTTGTTTTGGCATATCACCCTCCCCCTCATTGGACCTCTCCTTGCCTCTCTACCTGAATGCCGAGTTGCCGTATCTTTCGATGGAGATTCCTCCGGGCGATTCCGATCTGTTCAGCAGTCCTTGCGACGTTCCCGTCATTCTGGGCAAGCCGCCTCAAGATAAACTCCTTTTCGAACCTCATGGTGGCTTCCTTTAGAGCCTCCCCGTCCGGATGGACTTCTTGGCTTGGAACGTCAGGCCCCTCTATTCGGATCGAGTCAGACAGATCGCTGGCTTCGATAGTATCCCCGGGTGTCATGATCACAAGCCTTTCAATCAGGTTTTTCAGTTCCCGGACGTTACCCGGCCAGCTATTCACCGTCAACAGCTTGAGAGCCTCAGGAGACATCTCTTTCTTCGTTTTCCCGCTCCGGGCCGAGAACTCCTGCAAGAACTGCTCGGTAAACAGGGGAATGTCTTCTTTTCGCTCCCTCAGAGGCGGAACATGAATGGGGATCACATTAAGTCGATAATAGAGATCCTCTCGAAACTTGCCTCGCTGAATTTCCTCTTCCAGTTTCCGATTGGTGGCGGCAATGACTCGGACATCAACGTCAATCGTCCTCTCGCCCCCCACTCGCTCAAACTTTTGCTCTTGGAGGATCCGCAAAATCTTCGACTGAGTCTTCAGGCTCATATCCGCTATTTCATCGAGAAAGAGCGTCCCTTCATCAGCCAGATCAAATTTCCCCTTTTTGCGAGATGTGGCTCCCGTGAAAGCCCCTTTTTCATGTCCAAACAACTCGCTCTCAATCAACTCCTCTGGGATGGCCGCACAGTTAACCCCTACAAAAGGCTTCACCCCTCGATGGCTTTCACGATGAATCGCCCGGGCGACCAGCTCTTTGCCGACACCGTTCTCGCCGGTGATCAAAACCCAGCTATCAGTAGGCGCAACCTTAGCGATTCGTTCTCTTACCTTCCCGATCGCTGGGGTTTTCCCGATGATCTCATACTGCTCATCGATCTCCTTTCGGAGCAACAGGTTTTCCTCAGCCAAACGGCGGAAATCGAGGGCGTGGTTGATTGTCAGCATCACTTTATCCAGGGACAGGGGTTTTTCAATGAAATCGAAAGCTCCAAGTTTTGTTGCTTTCACGGCTGTTTCAATATTCCCATGGCCAGATATCATCACGACCTGGACTTCAGGGTATCGCGCCTTGATCCGCTTGAGTGTCTCGATCCCGTCTATCCCAGGCATCCAAATATCGAGAAGCACCACCTCTGGGACTTCCTGTTTGAGGAGTTGAAGGGCCCGGACGCCGTCCTCGGCCTTTAAAATTGAAAAACCCTCATCCATCAAAACGCCACCGAGCGAGGTGCGAATACTCTCTTCATCATCCACGATCAGGACGGTAACAGCCATTTCTTTCCTTTTTCACTCATCTCTTTGCAGGCAGTTCAATAACGAATTCCGTGCCCTTGGGCTCGTTATCTTTGACCCTGATGTACCCATTGTGATCGGAAACAATGGTGTTGACGATAGCAAGACCCAGCCCTGTCCCCGCCGTCTTGGTGGAAAAATAAGGTTCAAATAGCCTTGCCTTCGCCTCATCGGAAATGCCTTGTCCGTCGTCACTCACCGATATATTGACCATCTTCAGCTCTGGATCGTACTCCGTTCTTACCTTGATCTCTCCACCATTGTCGATCGCGGCGATCGCATTTTCAAAAAGGTTGATCATCACCCGCCTCATCTGGTCTCTATCCAGGTCGAGGACGGGGATGGCCTCATCACTATCAAAACCGAAGCGGATATCCTTGTGGGCTTCCTCGTACAAGACCAAGGCTTCTCTGACGATCGCGTTCAGATCACTCGGCACGGGGTTTGCCGTGGGCATCCGAGCAAAACTGGAAAACTCATTGACCATATTCTTCAACCCATCGGCTTCAGTGATAATTGTTTTCGTGCACTCATCAAAAACGTCAGCACCATCCTTGAGTCGCCCCCGGTAGCGTCTTCGCAGTCTCTCGGCTGACAATTGAATGGGCGTGAGGGGGTTCTTTATCTCGTGCGCGATCCGGCGGGCCACTTCTCTCCATGCGGCCATTCTTTGGGCCTTGATCAGTTGGGTCAGGTCGTCAAAGACAGCCACGGTTCCCATGTTCTTCCCTTCTTCGTCGCGGAGAAGTGTCAAATGAACCAGAAGCGTCAACGTCCGACCCCCTATATTGATGCTGATCTGTTTTTCAATGGTTTCATCCCGAGAATCTCCTAACTCATTGGCCAGCTCCTTTGCCATGGGGAAATATTGCGGTCCCAGGATTTTGCGATAGTGCTGTCCCAGAATCTGCTGGCTATCGGATTCGAGTATCTCTTCAGCCGATTTGTTCATGGTGGTGATTCGGCCTTCCCGATCTAGAGAAATTACTCCTGTCGCAATCTTTTGAAGTACAATCTCCATGTATTTTTTCCGCTGAAATAGCTCAATATTGGTTTTCTCCAGATCGAGAGTCTTCCGCTCAACCTCTGACTTACTGAGTTTGAGATCATGGGTCATCCGGTTAAATGAGTTGACCAACGTTCCGATTTCGTCCCCACTTTCCGTGCTGAGATGAAAATCGAGCTTCCCCTGGGCCACTTTCTCTGTTGCCTCAGCCAGTTCCTGGATGGGAACAGTGATCCCCTTGGCCAGATAAAAACCAACCCATGTGGCCAGAAAAATGATGAGCAGTGTCACCATCAGCATATACATGAGGTAGTTGAGTTTAAACGTTTCCTTGTACATCTTGGACTGCCTGTAGTCCACATAAGCCTGCGATATTTTGCCCATTTTCGCCATGATGTTCTCTGGCAAATAGTAGCTTGCACTGACGACACCGAGAATGATCTCTGGATTTTTCCTATCTCGAATGGGGGCAAGAGCCCTGAGGAGTTCCCCCTGCTCCAGAGGTTGGGTTTTGGACACTTCCTTCCCCTCGAGACATTCCTCCAAGAGTTCAACCGAAGCCGCAGGGATGGGGATTCCCGGGATCTCCTTGTCCGTGACCCGAGCCAAGAGTTCCAATTCAGGAGAGAAGACCTCAACAACGCCGAGGCTGTATTCCGATCGCTTATTTTCGAGTAGCCTGACGAGCGCATCCTTTTTGGAAGGGTCCGCAAGGCCCTGACCGGACACCCGATCTGCGAGACCGACAGCATAGGTCATCCCGCTCTTGGCGAAGTCCCGATAATAGGTCTGAGCCACCTCGAGGGATCCTTCTAGGGACTTCTCAACTTGAATACTGAACCACTTTTCCACAGCACTTGTTATCAATCCCACCGCTACGAAGAACAAAACAAAGGCCGTCACCACAGAAAGCCCTAAGAAAGCGGTGACAAGCTTGGTACGTAACTTTGAGCCAAGAATCCTCCGTCTCCGTTCAAAGACCAGTTTGACGAGGTTCCGAATGATGAGAAAAAGCATGAGCAGGAGGAGGATGACGTTGAGATTGATGAGGCTCAAATAGAGGATGTTCCTACCCGTAGACAGGCTTCCCTTCACCTCCGGAAGGTGCCATTCAAAAATAAAAAGGACCGCCAGGATCAAAGCCGTAATCCCAACGATGAGAATCTCGTTCCTTCTCTTACGGCTTTCATGCCCAGTTTCTCTTTTTCTTTGATGAGCTTCACTCATCTGGCACGCCTCCTCTTTTCGGCAAGACGAAGGACCCGACCCTGAATCTCTGAATAAGCCAATCGGCCTTGGTCTTTCCAGACGAAGCAAAAAATAGCAAACCACCCAGGCGGAAGGGAGACCGTGCGGGCTCCATCTCAGCCCTTACACTGACATAATAGGTCGCATGGCTGTTCAAACGCATCCAGGGGATCATTCTCACATTTTCGATCCGCGCCAATGCCTCCTTTGCCTCAAGGAATTGTTCGAAAACCAAAGGGGGTTGCGTTTCCTGCAAGAAGACCTGATACACTTTCTTGATGTTGTCGTAATGAATTCTGCGGGTGAACGTCAGGAAGGCCAGTGGCTTGTCCTTCCAGAATTTCCTGGTCTGATGGAGCCTCACGAAGGCAGTCAGGTTGGCAGGAACACCATTTTGGATGGTCTCCTCAATGGTAGGAGAGAAGCAGTTTTCAACGAAAAAACTTACCTCGACGCTTCCCTCATCAACGACAAGGGTAAGATCTGTGATTCTTGTCTTCTCTTTTGCCAACACCGAAGAAACAAAGACCCCGGAGGCGAGAAAAGACAATAGTAACCACCCCAATGTCCTCTTCATGATACATTTCCTATAATCTCGTGGTCATCGGTTCGGGAGAAATCGCTGAAGAAATATTAGGGAATTTCCCCTAAAATGGCAAGACCTCTAGAGACAGGTTTCTCTTTCGGCAGGATGTAGAAGAGTTCTCAGACAGACGCTCGACGTTGCCGCTCGCGGAAGGGCATCGCAGCTTGTCGCATCTCTCGGGTCCTAATTTCGGACAATTCAGTCACTTCCCAGCATTCCGGGCTGGAGATCACTTCTCTGAGGAGCTCATGATTCATGGCATGTCCGGATTTATGAGCGATGACGTGCCCAATGAGTGGATGTCCCAGGAGACAGAGATCCCCGAGGAGATCCAGAATCTTGTGTCGAACAAATTCATCAGGAAAGCGAAGTCCTTCTTCATTGAGGACCCCGAAGTCATCCATCACAACGGCATTTTCCAGGGATCCTCCCAGCGCATAACCCTTGGATCGAAGTTCCGCAACATCACTCAAGAATCCAAAGGTTCTTGCTGGGCTAATCTCTTTTTGGAAGGCCCTCCCGGGAAAACATGTCTCGTAGAACTGCTTGGAAATCATAGGATGTTCGAAATCAACGGTGTAGGAAATCCTCGTATTTCTTGAAGGTCGAATCTCTATCCAGCGCCCATTCTCCGTGACCTTGATTGGCTTTCGGATCACAACATAGTTTCTCGGCTGGCTCTGCTCCACGACACCAGCATTTTCGATGAGAGCGACAAAGGGGGCAGCACTACCGTCCATGATGGGAACTTCGGGCGCATCAACTTCGATGATCACATTGTCAATGCCGAGAGCTGAGATCGTCGCTAACAAATGCTCAACTGTGGTAACGGACACGCCCCTATTCTCGAGTGAGGTCGCAAAAGATGAGGCCGATATCGCCTTCATTCCAACACTAATTGTGACTGGTTCTGAAAGATCGGTTCTGGTAAAAATAATACCCGTGTTTGCACAGGCAGGTCTCAATGTCAGAGAAACTTCTTTACCCGAATGAAGTCCGGTTCCAGAACAGCGAGTCGCAGAGGCCAACGTTCTTTGGTATATCATGAGTCCGCTTCCTTCGCGTTTCCGTGTGAGATTATGACAACGTTCGCTAACATGCGAAAATTCCCTTATCAATTTAAGTGCCAATTGGGCCTTCTCATTGTTATTTTTGATTTAATTATAATATCAATTACTTATAGACCAATCATTGTAACCTCAACGCGGCCAGCGCAACAGAGTGAGGCGAAGAAGTGAGACGAAAACGTCCCACTGGGATACAAACGTCACATCTTCGGAAGGTAAAATCTGGGGAGACGTATCGGGAGAGTGCTGACAGAGATAGGTCAGAACAGGCATGTAAGCCGAATTCTGTCTCCTCCACAGATCACTCCATGAAGGATGGTGGTCATTCATCTAGGCCGTTCATCACTGAACGGCTCAAGCGACCTTACCCGGGAAATCTGGCGAGCAACCAGCGCTGCCATGGAAAGCAGCTATCCCTGCTCGGTCTTGCTCCAGGTGGGGTTTGCCAAGCTGNNTTTCGGGGCGGTTTCCTTTCTGTGGCACTTTCCATATCCCGATTCTTGGGACTGTTGCCGTTAGCAACCACCCTGCTCTGCGGAGTTCGGACTTTCCTCTCCTCCCGAAACTGGGGAGCAGCGACCACCCTGCCTGCTCTGACCGGTAATATTCTATATGAAAGGGCATTTCAGTTCAACTATGGCGGCCAATCGCCTGCGGGCCCTCAGTCCACCATTCTAAGAATTCAGAAGACAGAGGTCAGAAGTCAGAATGGGGAGATCTGAGCTTCGATGCCGAGAGAGATGGATTATTTCCGCGTTCCTTCCGGTCATCGAAGGCCTCCGGCGCCGTATTTACGCGCCAATCTCACCTCACACTGGGATGAGCAGACCATCGCCCTGTCAAACTCCTCTGTGTATTTATTGGCGTCATATTCCAGTACTCTCCATCCCGGGGGAATACCCTCTTCTTCCCAATCAATACTCTTTTCGCACCAGCCGCATTCATAAATCATGACAAGGGCCTGCTTATCTCAGGTTGATGTTTTTAGAAAAGCAAAAAGACCCAGAGATCGGTTCTCAGCCGATTCACAGACCGTCCCGGCCGAGCCTGGGTGCCGCGAATCGACTTCCGCCCAATCCAATCGCCCACACTCCGCCATTTAAGTAGAAAATTGGGCACGTGTCAATAAGAATCCATCACCTGCGTTCGGGTCCAAGGTGAAGTCATTGCTTTCTTCTGACACCTTGTTCCGTTGATTTGCCTTTGAAATCTTGCGTGTAACATGAATCAGGGAAGTGCGTATTTCAGTCAGCAACCCTCTTCGGGGTGATGCTCGCCTTGATCTCAATTCGATATCTGGAAATTTTGATCAGTGGAAAAATCTGATTCAAGTGCAGTTACCAATTCGGGATTTCGATGAGCCTCCAATCGCAAACACGGACACCTGGATGATCGTTATTCATGCACTACTAGATGGCGAACTTAATGACACCATGTTCGGAAAACAATGAGATTGAGACGCCGGCTGTGCAGTCAAGGTGATCGGGCAAGATTGAGAGCTAGGTGTTTATTTCAAACGAGACTGTCGAAAAAGCCCAATTTTGGCATTTTCTCATAATTGCCTTGTTATAATTTCAAATACTTACAAGTCCAACAATCGTGATTTTAGGTTTTTTCGACAGTCTCGTTAGGTATCGCCACGCCGGGCCCAGGGATTAGAACATCAGGTGATTGATAAAAGATACATTCGCGTCCGCGACTGATTTCGGCCTGAGATAATAACATCCACATATTATGCCGAGTCGGTATAATATTGCTATCTTGTACAAAAAGCAGACCTTTTGCTTTCAACATCACCTTAGACAAGCTCACCAAAAGACCGCCTTCACTTTCTATACCGGCGATACTTGGTCAAAAATAAAAGGTAAATCGATATATCTTGACTTTTCTACTTGATTTTCTAAGATAAGTGCCATATGTGCAATTCGGCAAAAAAGCCGAGTCGCTCTAATATGTAATGTGGGCGGCCTGACACGGCAACGCTCCAGATTGTCACAGCGTCACCTGGAGGCCATGCTCTTTTGGAAATAGGGATGAAAGATGAATCTTAATTTCCTGCAGGGCAACTTCCTCTGAAGGGTGAGTCGCATTGACGCGCGTTGGAGTCGAAATAGGTTCAAGTTTATCCGAGTCAGGAGATGAAAAATGAATACAGAAGACTTGGGAAATTCAAAGATTCTGAATTTGCTTTTCAAACCAGCTGGAGTGATGATGGAGAGCAGGCTTCGACAGTGGCTCATGAACCCCATGAAAACCCTGCGAGGTGCTGGCATTCAGCCTGGGCAGACCGTTCTAGAGGTGGGATGCGGTACGGGATTTTTCACTATGCCTGCAGCACAGCTGATTGGCGATCAAGGTTGCCTGGTGGCGATGGACGTTTTATCGAAATATACCGAACGCGTATCAAAAAAAGCACAGGCCGCTGATTTAAAAAACGTCCGCGTGATAAAACGTGATGCTCTGGATACGGGATTGGATACCGCAAGCATAGACACGGTGCTGTTATTTGGTGTGATTCCTTTCCCTTCGTTGCCCTTGAACCGGCTTTTACCCGAAATGCACCGCGTCATAAAACAAGAAGGGCGCTTAGCAGTGTGGTTGTTTCCGGTTTCTGGTTGGGTACCAAAGTCGATCCTTCAATCGGGGTTATTCACATATGTCAGCAAACGAAACGGAGTTTACAATTACAGGCGGTGTTAAGCCGTAAGATGAATGGAGAACTGTTGCTTTGATGGTCTCTGCTGATGGCGTTATTAATCCGCGTTACCAAAATGTTGCGAACATTTCATGCATGAAACAGTTGCCCAACAAATGCATGCAGTGGACAGCAATCGCCCTCCATGAGAGGAAGTACAGTGTTCATTGCATGTTCATCTTTCTGACCATGATAATCATTTATGGGAGGTGGCTTGGAATCCGCATTTCTGGCCTGGACCAAAGGATGAATATGAGCCTAACAAGGCAATTTAAGCTGGACTGACCACTTTGACGTCTCCAACTTATCTGTACTTTTCGCCTTACTAAAAAGGTTGTGATATCTTCTAATAGGTGCCTTCTAATGGGTGCTATGGATGTTGATTTTGTCACCCCTCAAATAAGTTCAAATATTCATTTCAGATCTTGAATCCCAGCGCTCCGATTCTGACGAATTCAAGAAGCCACGGTTCTGTATCCTCATAAATTCCGTTTTTCTCTTTCGGAAAGTGCGCCACGAGGCTGCACAGGAGATGAGGGTTGGCCCCTCGGAGCCGGCTTGCAGGAGCAGG
>JABAOC010000035.1_pt3 | contig 17099 bp, 11 predicted proteins | sample 7062161 | NCBI WGS metagenome assembly JABAOC01 (sample SAMN14538625, study PRJNA623070) | marine sediment metagenome | biome: marine biome [ENVO:00000428]; feature: marine pelagic biome [ENVO:01000023]; material: deep marine sediment [ENVO:00002113] | place: India: Gulf of Khambhat ... | reverse complement strand
TCCCTTCTTCCTTCACGTCGATGAACGCCTGATGGATAACCGCCGACAGGAACAACCACTGCTCCTTCCCGTCCATACCCGAAAAGTCGGCGATACGGCTATCAAACGCATCGGTCATCCCGAGCCCCATAAGCGCATCCGATAACTCACAGCCGAAGCGCATAACGAATCTTGGAAGGTAGACTTCGACTTCAGTCTGACCGAGACGATCCGTCCACTTCGACAAGTTCGTCACCGTCAAGGCTTTCTCGAGGCTCGACAGCCCCCGTACATTCTTGGGCAGCAGCACGACCATGGACAACTCGCCGCCGACATAGGGTAGCTCGAGCACCTGCAGGCCGCTTGGCTCCGCATATCCGAACTCCCCTTCCTGAACCATCATGGGAACTTGGACGTCTTTATCCGGCGACAGCCAGAAAGAACGGTCGCTAGTCAGGCCCGGATCGAACTGTGCCAACCAGTCTCCCTTGAAGTAGATGGCGTTGACCAGGACCAGGTGCGTCAGGTCGCTCAATGCGCCAGGTGCGATCAACTCCTTGATCTTGTCTTCCGTCTTCGATTCGACCCAATCGTTGATGGTCTGACGTGCCGCGTCAGCGGCCCGCTGGTAGTCAACGGGAGTAATAGCCGCGCCATAACACTCCTTCACCAAAGAGAGATAATCCTCGAGAAAGGCGTAACGCTCTTGAGGCCACAGCGCGTTCGCGACCAGCAACCGCACATCACCCCGAGCCTGCACGGCATTGACCCTCGCCTGTAACGCTGCGAAGGCCTGGTGAAGCGCCTCCGGGGCGACACTGAAGTGGAGGGTGCGGGCCATCTGCGCCTGGGTGCCGCCGCGGGCACCGCCGCAGGCCATAGCCAACGCCGTGGATATGCTGTACGGCGAGAAGACCAGATTACCCGGCTTCTGCCTCAGCTCCCCGTAAAGGTCCAGGGCGAGCTCGTTGTTCGCTTGGACAGCCGGACCAGCATCGGAACGGGTATCAGGTTCATCGTCGCGCCCGCGAAGCATCGTTCCTTACTCCGCTAGTTCGTGTGCTCCGCGATCAGCCTCAGCAGCAGATCTCCCGTCGGCGGTCTGTAGCTCGTGGTTCGCAGCACGGCGATCCCTATCTTCGAGTCGAGATCGAATCGGAGGTCGGCGTTGTAGCCGGCGACCGAGCCGCCGTGCCCGACTATCGTCACACCGTTTTCGTCAGCGATGGCGAACCCGAGCCCATAGCCTTCGGCTGGCGCCTGCGGCCTGAAGACCTCGGCGCGGCTCGCCTCTGACAAGATCTGGACCGACGACGCGCCCATCATAGCGGCGGCGAACCTCGCCAGGTCGCCCACCGTCGAGTAGATGCNNGTCGCCCGCTCGGCGCTCACTTCACCGGTCTCGCGGTTACGGCTGTAGCCGACCGACAGGCGCGCCGCCAGCTCCGGTGTGTTGACGATGAAGGTGCTGCTCGTCATCCCCAGCGGCTTGAAGATCTGCTCCTCCACCAGCGTCATGAACGGCACGCCGGCCGCGCGCGAGCTCGCCAGCCCCAGCATCCCGAACCCGATGTTCGAGTAGGAGTACTCGGTTCCCGGCGGCGTCTTGAACGAAGTGTGCGGGATCGACTCGAGGACCTTCTCCTGCCAACGATAGATCGAGCCCGACGCCGCACCCCTGAGGTCCGGCTCGCGGATGAGACCCGCCGTGTGGCTGGCCATCATCCGGAAGGTGATGGGCTTCATGTCGGCGGGCGGATCGGCCAGGTGCCCGATCTCGGGGAAGTACTCGACCACGGGGTCGTCGAGCTCGAAAATGCCGCGCTCGACCAGCTGCATCATCAGCACGGCGGTGAACGACTTGGAGATCGAGCCGGTGCGGCCGATGGTCTGCGCGGTACAGGCAACCGTGTTCTCGATGTCGGCCCAGCCGTAGCCCTTCGCCCAGATCACCTCACCGGCGATGAACACGGCCACCGACACGCAGCCGGCGGCGTCTTCGGCAACGCCTGCGGCGACCGCGGCGTCGAACTCGGCGATCGCCGTCTCGAAAGGCGTGAACTGAGCCCTGGCGGGCGTGACGGACAGCAGGCCGAGGAGTGGCAGCGCGGTGAGGGCGGCGCTCATCAGTTGGCGGCTTAATCTCTTGACCATGGGGCGCGTCACTCGCTGGTTCGGTTGAACGGGCGTTGAACGGGCATAGCACATTCTGCCATCGCCGGCGTGCCGCCGCCATAGTCGGTTCGCTTCGTATCAGCTCCGGGGAGAACACAGGGATGAGTTACCTATGACCGGCGGGCTGCGCCGCCGGAGACGAAGAATGTGCGTCGGGTCTAGGCGAGGTCGACCGGTTGCGGTAGTCCCCAATCGTTGCGAGCGCCGGGCGCCGGAGTAGTGCGACGCTTGGGAAACGCCGCGCTAACTACCAAGGCGCAATATATGAGCACCGCCAAGGGGAACGCCCCTGCCCAGACGACGCGGTCCTTCAGTCTGCCCTGCTTGTCCTTCATTCTCGCTCTCTCCTCTACGCGGGTTCTAAGCCTGCAAAGGGTAGATAAGGGTTACCCGTAAACGCCGGTTGACGGTTGTGTATCAGGAATGTCTACATTCGAAACTCGCTTCAGCACACTTTCTGCCGACGGCCCGTGCGACGCGCACCGGCCCGATGAACGCGCTGCGAGCCGAGTACCGTTGACGGCGGATCGACCCTAGGGGTGATTCTCCAGCTTGTCGGTGTGGCAGGTAGCGCAGTTCATCATTCCGCGCATGTTCTGGAGCACGCTGCCACGGCCGTGGCAGCCCAGGCAGGAGAGCGCCGCAGCGGCGGGCCGGTGGCTCGCGTTGAAGCTGCCGTCGAGTTGGGCGTTGAGGACCTCGACGGTGTACTTCGCTACCGAGGCGGCGACCCGTGCGCAGCGGTCGGCGCGCTCGGCCGAGTACGCGTCGTAGCCGGAGGCATCGCACCACTTCGAGATGGAGATGTGGCAGAGGGTCGAGCCGGCGACGGAACTCGGCACTTGGTTTTTGGCTGCGGCGGGCAGGTAGTTCGGCAGCGCCTCCTGCTCATAGAAGGCGAAGACCTCGTTGATGGCGGGGGCCGGGTTCTTCGATACCAGGTAGATGGCCATGGCCGCGCCGTTCGCGGTGCCGCAGAGCGTCCCCCATCCTGCCACGCCGCCGGCACCGTAACGCGTAACCGCCGTGGGGTACGAGGCGAAGGGCTCGCCGACCTCCTCTGCCAGCGCCTCGACGATCGCGCCGAACACACCATACATGCAGCCGCCCCGGTAGGTGTCGCGGTACGCAAGGTCGCCCACATGCACCGAATCGAGCTTCACGTACGGTAGCGGCTCGTGGAGCCCGTTTCGTCCCGTAATTGGACGTCCAGCTGGTGAGGGACGGGCCCACCAGCCCCGCCGCCAGACCTCCACCCAACAGTGCCAGCGTCTTTCTACGGTCGTGATCCATTTCGTTCCTCTCAAGCAGGTAGACGCGCCGAGAATATCGCCGAAGGCAAAGTGCAAAACCGAGGCCAGGTGGTTTAGTGAAAGGCCGGCTCACCTCAACAGGCGCCGGGCACCGGCCCAGCGACCGAACCACCAATCGTCGAAGGCGTCGTCGTAAGGGCTTAGCGAGCTGATCCGCACACCACCCGACGTGGTCGAGTGGATGTAGCGGGCGTCGCCGATATAGAGACCGACGTGGCTCACGGTCGAGCCGCGCTCGGCGAAGAGGAGGATATCACCGGGCTGGAGCATCGTGACGTCGCGAGGAACGTAGCGACCGGCGCGCGCCTGGTCGCGGCTGACCCGCGGGATGTTCTCGCCGTGGTTGCGGTACGCGTACCAGATGAGGCCCGAGCAATCAAAGCCCTGGTGCGTGCTTGTCCCGCCCCAGCGGTACGGCTCGCCCATCGCGCCGATCGCCGTGGCGACGATTTGCTGCGCCAGGGCATACCCATCCGTGCCGAGCGGCTCGGCCGGTTCGCCCGACGAGGGGGCGGGCGCCGGTAGCGTCGCGGGCGTCGGATAAGACGGACGTGGCCGCGTCGGTCCGGGGGTGCCGCCACGAGGCGATCCAACACCCCAACGCACCGAGATCCGTGCGCTCAAGACCCAGCCGCGACGATCTTCGTCTTTGAGGTTCCAGAACCCGCGGAAGGCTTCGTCCTCGGCGAAGCGGCTGGCCTCGACGGCCAGCCCGAACCATGGAAGTACGTTCCACTCGACGCCGATTCCCGCGTTCCAAACGGCGACAATCTCCGAGCCCTCCGACCGTAGAGCCAGGCCCACGCCGCCGACGCCGTAGGGCACCAGGCGACGCGAACCTCCTCGAAACAGGCTGAGCTCCGGCTCAAGACCGAAGAGCGACCCGCCGGGGCCGCCGTCGATCACGGCGAAACCCTTGAGGTTGAGAGCGAGCGGGCCCATCAGGTTGCGCCAATAGCCGGCCGAGAAGAGTGAGGGATTGGAATCGGAATCGTCGACCGACCAGACGCCGGCCTGCAGGTCGAGGGCGCGCTGGGCGCGAGCCGTGCCGGGATGAAGTACACAGACCGCCGCGACGGCGAGGACCAACACGCGCATCAGGCGAGCATCACTCCGCTGTCTCACGCTCCCCCCTCTTCTTGATAGCTCGTCCCGAGACGCCTTCTGGAACCCGGGAGGCCGGGCAAGGTTCCAGGCGCCCCAGACCTGCCAACCATAACCGGGGCTAAGGCCATCCAATAGACTGAACCCAGTCCGATTCCGGCGCGAGGCTGAGCCGCGCCTCTCACGACGGAGATCTCCGCATGATCGGCTTGCTCCTGGACATACGACATGGTCTGCGCCTGCTCTACAAACGTGTCGGCTTCACGGCCGTCGCCCTACTGACCATCGGGGTCGGCGTCGCGGCGACAACCACCGTCTTCAGCGTCATAGAGGGCACGCTACTGCGGCCCTGGCCGTTTCCCGGCTCGGAACGGCTCGTGGTGCCGCTATCGACCCGGCCGGCACAGGGCCGGGTCTGGAGCTCGGTCAACTACGGGGACTACGAGGACTGGCACGAGGCGGGCGTCTTTGAGCACGTCGCGGTGTCCTTCTCTGGCTCGGTCGACCTGGCCGACGGGTCGGGTGACCCTGAACGCATCCGCGCGACGCAGTTCAGCGAAGACTACTTCGCCACCCTCGGCGTCGCTCCGACGCTGGGCCGGCTGCCGGCGGCGGAAGAGCACGGGCCCGGCGCACCGCTGGTGGCGCTCCTCTCGTACGGGCTGTGGCAGAGTCGGTTCGGTGGCGACCGCGAGGTGGTCGGCCGGACGATCCGCCTGAACGGCGAACCGGTCACCGTGATCGGCGTCATGCCCGCCGAGCTGGACGTCTTTCCCGCCGTGCTTTTCGTCCCGCTGCGGCCGTCGCCTCGGGCGCTCGTGGGTTGGCGTGATCGTGACAACTACGCGTTCGCATCGCTGGCGCGTTTGCGGCCGGGCCAGACGATCGACCAGGCACGCGCACATCTACAGACCATCGCGGCCCGCATCGAGAGCGAATGGCCGCAGCTCCGCGAAGGCGTCTCCGCCGACCTCGTCCCGTTGAGCGAGCGTGTGATCGGCGAAGAGATCCGTACGATGCTCTGGGTCATGTTGGGCGCGGTGGCGTTCGTCCTGCTCATCGGTTGCGTGAACCTGGCGAACCTGCTGCTGGCTCGGGCGACGGGGCGTGCTCGAGAGCTGGCGATCCGCACGGCGGTGGGCGCCGGGCGTGGCCGTTTGCTGCGGCAGCTGCTGGTGGAGAGCCTCGTGCTCGCGCTGGCCGGTGGTGTACTGGGCCTGCTGCTCTCGGTGGGCGGGATCCGCATACTCGTCGCGCTGGCACCCGCCGATGTGCCGCGCATCAGCGGGGTCGGTCTCAACACGATGGTGCTCGGCTTCGCGCTACTGGTGTCGCTGGCCTCGGCGTTGGTCTTCGGCCTTCTGCCGGCGCTGCGCGCTACGAGCCTGGTGCCCGCCCCGGCGCTGGCCGACGCGGCGTTCGGCAGCACGCGCGGGCAGCGAGGCCGCCGCAGCCTGGGCGCGCTGGTCGCCGCCGAGTTGGCGCTGGCGGTGGTGCTATTGGCCGGTGCGGGCCTCATGCTGCGGAGCGTCGCCGGCCTGCGCGACGTCGACCCCGGTTTCGAGGTCGAGAATATGCTCACCTTCAAGCTCACCCTACCGCCGGCACGCTACGAGCGCGGGCGACCGCTGGCAGATGCTTACGCGCGGTTGCGCGAGCGGCTGCAGGCGATACCCGGCGTCGAGTCGGCGACGGTGACGTCGGCGCTGCCGCTGGGCGGCGGTGGGTTCATCCTGTTCCGGGCGCACCTGCCGGAAGGGCGGCCCGAACCACCGGAAGGCGAGGAGGTGCGGGCGAACTGGGACGTGGTGCAACCCGGCTACTTCGCGACGATGGGTCTGCGGCTGGTCGCCGGTCGCGGCTTCACCGAGGCCGACGACGAGAGCTCGGTCCCGGTGATGATCGTGAACCGCGAATTCGCGCGGGACATGTTCGGGTCGGTGGCCGATGCGTTGGGTGCGCGCGTCCGGTCGTGGCGCGACGAGAACATCTACCGCGAGATCGTCGGCATCGTGGAGAACGTGCGCTACTTCGGCGCCGGCGACGAGATCCGCGGCGTCGTCTACGTGCCACACCGGCAGGTCACGTGGCGCGGTATGGCCGTCGCCGTACGCACCGCCACCGACCCAGAGAACGTGGTCAGTGCGGTTCGGGCCGCCGTCCGCGACTTCGACCCGAACATCGCTTTGGCCTCGTTCACGACCATGAGCCAGACCTTCGAGGACTCGGTCGCCGAGCGAAGATTCGCCGCGACACTCCTCACAGCCTTCGCGGCCCTCGCCCTGCTGCTCGCCGCCATGGGCATATACGGCGTGCTCTCTTACGCGGTCGCACAACGCACCCGTGAGTTCGGCGTGCGCATGGCGCTGGGCGCCCGGGCCGCCGACGTGCGGCTCATGGTGTTGCGCGAAGCAGGCGTCAGCGTACTGATCGGCGTTAGCCTAGGGCTGGCCGGCGCCTTAGCGATCACACGTGTGATGTCCGGCATGCTTTTCGGCGTGACCGCGACCGACCCGTTGACCTTCGGTGGCGCGATCCTCGTGCTCATCACCACGGCGCTCGCCGCCAGCTGGATGCCCGCGCTACGGGCCACACACGTCGACCCAATGCAGGCGATGCGACCGGACTGAGCGTGGCGCAGATTCCCAATGACTGGAATGGGCCGGGAAAGCTCCCGGCCCTTTGGTCGCCTGGACGCTGCGTTCTTGGTTCTCCCCGTCTGTCAGAGGCCGCCAGGACTGGCGCGAGAGGGTAATTGCTGTCATTATGGTGGCTTTCGCCCTCCGCGGCGGACTCATGGAGCAGGCATGACCGACGGACCCAGGCGTTATCAAGTCTTCTTAGCCGACCTCAAGCGGCGCCATGTTTTCAAGGTCGCCGCCCTGTACGGGGCGGTGGCATTCGCGGTAATGCAGGCGGCCGAGTTCCTGGTCCCCGCCCTCTACCTCCCAGAATCTGTCGCCACGGCGATAGCCGTGATCGCGATCCTGGGCTTTCCCATCGCCATGGTGTTGGCCTGGATATTCGACGTGACGCGGCAGGGTGTGGTGCGGACAAACCCGGCATCACCGGTCGAGCTGGAGGCCATAGTGGCGGAGCCGCCGGGCCGGCGATGGCCGGCGGGCGTCCTGGCGCTGGTAGGCATACTCATGCTGGTAGCCGGCGTCTGGTGGAGTGTGGAAATCGACGACGCCTCGACGCCGCAAGTGATCAACGCCGCCAGTCCGGCGACCGGCTCGATCGCCGTGCTTCCCTTCGTGGACATGAGCGGCGACGGGCAGAATGAGTACTTCAGTGAGGGAATCTCGAGGCAGCTACTGAGCGCCCTGACGCGGGTCCCAGGCCTCAAGGTGGTGGCCCCGACCTCGGCCTTCGCCTTCAGGGGGCTGGCCACCGAAGTTCGCACGATCGGCGAGCGGCTGGACGTGGCCACGGTGCTGGAGGGGAGCTGCGACTGGTCCGGGGACAGGCTGCGAATCGCGGTACGACTCGTCCGTGCTATCGACGGCACGCGCCTTTGGTCGGCCACCTACGAGCGCCCGCGAGAGGAGATCTTCGGCGTTCTGAACGAGATCGCCGCTGCCGTGGTCGGCGCGCTGGGTATTACGCTGCACGACGGGGCGGTGGCGAACCTGGTCCTGTCATCGACGGCAGATACAGCAGCCTACGACGACTATCTGCGGGGCCAGTACTTAGCCGGCCAGCACACCCTGGCGGGGTTTGATTCGGCGATCAGCTACTACAACCGCGCCCTGCTGCTCGACCCCGACTTTGCCGCCGTCTACGCAGCGCTGGCCGAGGCCTACATGCTACTACCGGACTACGGCGGCCCGCCGATGGTGGAGCTGCTGCCCTACGCCCGTGCGGCGGCCCAACGTGCGATCGCGCTCGGACCCAGCCTTGCCGAAGCGCACGCCGCATCGGCCCACCTCAAATGGATGCACGAGTGGGACCGGGAGGGCGCCGAGCGCGACCTGCTAAAGGCGATAGAGCTCAACCCCAACTACGCGAACGCCCACTACTGGTACGCGCAGTTCCTGGGTACCCTGCGCCGCTGGCAGGAGGGGCTGGCCGAGGCGGATCGGGCGGTGGCGCTCGACCCGCTATCGCCCGGCACACACCTGACCCGCGGGTTGCTACTGATGGGAAACGGCCGCTCGGCCGACGCTAAGGCGGCCTTCCAGCGCGCGCTGGAGCTCGAGCCCGACATGTACTCTGCCGCCTACTTGCTCGCGAGCTTCTGCGCGATGGAGGGCGACTACGAGGGCGCGGCCACAATGTTCGAGCGCTTCGCACAGCTCACCGACAGCGACCCCGCGGTGTTTCACACCTACCTGGCCGCGCTGCGCGACCCGAGCCAACGGCCGGCGGCCGTCGAGGCACTCCAGGCCCGCGGCTTCTACGGCGCCATGCAGGGCAGCGTACTGCTGGCGCATCTCGGCGAGACCGAGGCGGCGCTGGCAGCCTTGGAGCGGGCCGCCCAGGAGCGCTCCCCTTACCTACCCTGGGCCAACGCACTGCCCCAGTTCGACACGCTGCGATCCGACCCGCGCTTCCAGGCCATCCTCGCCTGGCTGAACCTCTAGCTCACTGGAATCGCCTGCTCAGGGTTGACCCGCCAGCTCCACGAGCATGGCCGTAACCATCTTCAGGTTGAGCTCGAGCTGTTCGCGTGAGATGAACTCGTGTTCCGAGTGGCCGGTGTACACTTCGCCGGGCATACCAGGGCCGAAGTTCACGCCGTTGGGCACGAGCCGGGCGTGGGTGCCGCCGCCGATCGCGATCGGTTGAGGATCGGAGATCCCGGTATAGAACTCGAAGATGTCGAGGAGCACCGGGATGTGGGGCGCATCCTCCGGGTAGTGCACCGGGCTGACGAAGACGCCTACATCGAGCCCCTCGATTCCCGTCCGCGCCTTCCAATCGTCCACTGCCTCGCGGATCAATCGCTCCAGTTCGTCCGGGTTCCGACCGGCAGGGGCACGGATGTTGATGCCTGCAACCAACCTATCGTCCTGGCGACCCAGCGTGGTGAGCGCCAGAGTCAGCGGCCCCATGAACGAGTGCGTGAAGGCCACGTCGCCGAACTGCTCGGCGTAGTCACCGGTGCCGACGAGGTCGTTGATCAACCGGACGGTGCGGGCGGCCTGCCCATCGGGCCAATCGTGGGGAGCGAGAAGCGCGGCGAGGTGGGTGATGGCGTTTCGGCCCTCCTCCGGTTTGGACGAGTGCGCGGCCAGTCCATGCGCCTCGATCGTCAGCGTCCCGTCCCCCGGCACGAACTCGTAACTGACTGCCGTGTCGCGGGTCGCGGCGACGCGTAACGACGACCTGAGATCGGCCGACGGCTCGGCGATGGTCGCCCAGGCGTCGCCCGGTATCTGCGACATGAAGGCGCCGCCGCCGATGTCGATCAGGCGATTCGGTCCTGCGATGGGCGCTTCAGCCACTGGTCCAAACGCCAGGTTGATGGCGTTCCAGCTCTTCTCGGCGACGACCACCGGGTACTCGGAATCGAGGGCGACGTTCAGGTCGGGAGGCGGGTTGGCGGCGAGAAACGCCTGGAACGGCGCCCAGTCGGACTCCTCCGTGTACGAGATGATCAGCTCGATGCGGCGGCTGAGCGTCAGGCCCCGGTCGCTCACCGCCTTCATCGCGTAGAGCGTTGTAGCGATGGGCCCCTTGTCGTCTTCGGCGCCACGGCCGACGAGCAGGCCGGGCTCGCTGACCCTGTCCAATAAGAAGGGGTCGTTCGCCCACTGCGTCGGGTCGGCCGGCTGCACATCGCCGTGCGTGATCACACCGAGCCTGTCCGTCGCATCGCCGAGACCGATGACGACTACGTTGCCGTGATCGGCGAAGTCGAGGCCGAGCTCAGCCGCCAGCCCCCCGAGGTAATCGCTCATCCCGCGGAACTCCGGGTTCTCGGCGTTGTCGACACCCTCTTCGTGAACGGTCCTGAAGGAAACGAGCCGAGCGAGTGCTTCGACGGTCGCGTCGGAGTAGGTCGTACCCGCGTAGTCGGCGATCTCGCGGGCCCGTTCCGAAGGCACTTCGCCGCCGCGCGAGCACGCGGCCAGCACGAGTACGAGCGCCGGGAGAGTCAGATGTCGCAGTCGCGACACGCCGATCGAGTTCATGCCGTGACTCCTATCAGGTTGCGCGAGGATGAGAGGATAAACTACACCGAGATAGGCCCCGTGCACACCCACCACCCGTCTCCGTCTCTCCTGCCGCCGGCCCAGTGCCCGACCCGTCCGCCTTGCAGGCCTGGTGGCCGCCGGGTTCTATTTGTAGCATGGTCGACCAGTCGATCCCCGAACGGCTACAGGCGGCCTTGGCCGACCGCTATACGATCGAGCGCGAGCTGGGCGCTGGCGGCATGGCTACGGTCTACCTGGCTCACGACCCCCGCCACAACCGCAAGGTAGCGATAAAGGTCTTGCACCCGGAGTTAGCGGCGATCCTCGGGGCCGAGCGGTTCCTCAAGGAGATCGAGGTCACGGCCAACCTTCAGCACCCGCACATCCTGCCGCTGTTCGACTCGGGCGAAGCCGACGGTCTCCTGTACTACGTGATGCCGCGCGTGGAGGGCGAGTCGTTACAGGAGAAACTAAAGCGCGAAAAGCAGCTCTCGATCGAAGAGAGCATCGAGATCGCCGAGGCCGTGGCGAAGGCGTTGGACTACGCGCATCGGCACGACGTCATCCACCGCGACATCAAGCCGGCGAATATCCTGCTTCACGAAGGACAGCCGGTCGTGTCGGACTTCGGGATAGCACTGGCGGTGAGTGCGGCCGGCGGTCGGCGGCTGACAGAGACGGGGCTCTCGTTGGGAACGCCCGAGTACATGAGTCCCGAGCAAGCTGCGGGCGAACGCGCGATCGATGCACGCAGCGATCTCTACTCGCTGGGATGCGTCGTGTACGAGATGTTGCTCGGAGAACCTCCGCACACGGGACCGACGGCGCAATCGGTCATCGCGAAGGTGATCACGGACGAGCCGCGCAGGATCTCGAAGTTGCGCAAGACCGTGCCGGAACACGTGGAGTACGCGGTACACCGGGCGCTGGCCAAGCTGCCGGCCGATCGGTTCGCAACGGCCTCCGATTTCGCCGAGGCTTTGACCGACCGAAGCGCCGCGAAGACGTGGCCCGGCCTTGCGGCTCCGGCCGAAGGCGATACGTGGACGCGCTTCGCGGTGACGCAAAGATGGTTACGCTGGGCGGTGCCGCTGAGCCTGGCCGTGCTTGCCGGCGCCGCGGCCTGGGGATGGCTGCGCCCGACACCGTCGCCGCGCCGAGCGCCGGCGCGCTTCGAGATAGCTTTCCCGGCCCGAGAATCGTGGTCGGGCCAACGCCACGCCATCGCGGTGTCTCCCGACGGGTCCAACATCGCATACGTCGGCGAAGGTTCCGGCGGCCAGGGTCTCTTCCTCCGTCCGATCGATCAGGTCGAGGCTCACATACTGCCCGGCACCGAAGGTGCACAGGATCCGTTCTTTTCCCCCGACGGTCAGTGGGTCGGGTTCGCCCAGGTAAGCGGGCTCAAGAAAGTCCCCGTAGCGGGCGGACCACCCGTGACCATCGTCGATTACCCCGAACCGCGGGGCGCGACCTGGGGCGAGGATGACGTCATCATCTTCGGTTCGACCTCGGGACTGTGGCGCGTAGCGGCCGAGGGCGGAAACGCGGAACACGTGACCGAGCTGGATGCGGACCGCGGTGAGCTCCTACACAACCGGCCCGAGTTCCTACCCGGCGGCCGCGCCGTGCTCTTCACCATAGGGACCGGCGGCCTCGAGGAAACGGAGGTCGCTGCGCTCTCGCTGGAGACCGGCGAGGTGACGCGTCTGTTCCGAGGGATGGCACCCCGCTACTGCGAGACCGGGCACGTGGTATACGGGCGTCCGGACGGGGTATTGATGGGCGTACCGTTCGATGCCACGCGGTTGCAGACCACGGGAAGCTCGGTGTCGCTCGTCGACGACATCATGGTCAAGCCGACCGGGACCATAGATTTCGCCGTTTCTCGCACCGGATCGCTCGTGTATCAGAGGGGGACGTCGGCGGCACGAACCGTAGTCATGGTCGATCGAGGTGGGGCCGAGGTACCGTTGATCGAAGGACTGGACCTCTATGTAAGTCCACGTTTTTCGCCGGACGGCACGCGCCTGGCCATCGGCGTCGGTGTACCGCCCACCCGCCAAATCTGGATCTACGAGATGGCGGAAGGGACCATGGTGCCGCTCACCTTCGAGGGACACAACTACTACCCCATCTGGACTCCGGACGGCGAGCGTGTGACGTTCGCCTCCGAAACGCCGAACTCGGTCGACCTCGCGTGGATACGGTCGGACGGAAGCGGCGCGTCCGAGCAGCTCCTGGCCAACGGCCGCTGGAACTATCCCGAATCCTGGTCACCCGATGGGCGACACCTGCTCTACAGAGAACAGGACCCCGACGTCCAGAGAGACATCTGGGTTCTGACGCTTGACGACGCGAGCGCTCCGCGGCGCTTCTTCCAGCTGCCGTCCCAGGAGGAGTCTCCAGAAATATCGCCCGACGGCCGCTGGCTGGCCTACGCGTCGGATATGTCGGGCCGCTACGAGGTCTACGTAAGCGGCTTCCCCGAGCCCGGCCGCAGGCGACAGATCTCGCTCGATGGTGGCACCGAGCCCGTCTGGTCACGCGACGGTAGCGAGCTTTTCTACCGTAGCGGCGAGGCGTTGGTGGCGGCAGCCGTCGAGACGACACCCGACTTCCGTGTGCGAAGTCGAGAGGTGCTGTTCGAAGGACCGTACTCGCTGTGGCCTTATCACAGCAACTACGATGTCCTCCCTGACGGGCAAACGTTTGTCATGATCAAGCCGGTGGAAGATGAATCGGCGCGCCTGGTGGTGGTGCTCAACTGGTTCGAGGAGCTGCGGCGAATGATGGACGGTGCGCAGTAAGCTCGAGATCGTCTCGTGGGTTCCCAAACGCCGAGCCCGGAGGAAGCCCTCCGGGCTTTTTCCTTGATGGAATGGCGTTCGATAGTTGGACTAGCCTCCGTTCCTCCGCGCCGTGGCCGTGGGCGTCTCCGGCTGCGGCCGCGCCTTGTAGTACTCCCAGAGGCGCCGGTGCCGGTTGTCCGTGTCCACGGGGATCCCGTTGATGAACACGTACTCGACCTGCGTCTGGTACTCGAGCGGGTCGCCGTCGGTGATCATCAGATTGCCCAGCTTGCCGGTCTCGATCGTGCCCAGGCGGTCCGCCAAGCGGAAAATCTCGGCCGTGTTGATCGTCACCGCCCGCAGTGCTTCCTCATACGGCAGGCCGAACGGTACGGCGTTGGCCGCCTCATACGGGAGGGTCCTTGAGGCGGAGGAGTTGAAGGTGCCGAAGCAGATCTTGACGCCCGCTTCGTATAGTTCGCCGGCCAATGAGAACGGGTAGTGGTACGGGTCGTCCTCGTTCGCCGGTAGCGACTGAGTCGGTCCGAGGATCACCGGAATTCCCTTCTCCGCCAGCACATCCTTCACCTTCCGGGCATCGCGCGCCCTGGCGAGTATGAGCCGCAGGTCGTAGCGCTCGGCGAACTCGACGGCGCTCTCGATGCCGCGCTTGTCGTTCGTGCTGACGATCACCGGCAACTCGCCGCCGATTGTGCGGGCGAGCTGTTCGAGTTGCAGGTCGCGATCGAAGTTCGTGGGATCGCCGTTCTCAACGGCCTGCTTGTAGTGCTGCGCCGCCTGGAACCAGCTCTCCAGCTCTTGGATGCGCTCGTCGTACTCACGCTTCGCCTCGTTGTACGGCCGCTCGATCCTTTGGAAGGTGGCGAAGTCGAAGCTCCGGGTCTGGATCGTCGGCCAACTGATAATCATCCCGAACGACGGATTGATGGCCATATCCTCGACCGTATATCCGTCGAGGTGGATGAGCGCCGCCTGACCGGCGATCCCGGCGCTGCCGCCGCCGCGGAAGCCACCGCCGCCGCCCGGCGCCGAGAGCGCGTGGGTGACGCCGTTCGCCCGGGCCACCGGGATGTGCTCGCTGGCCGGGTAGATCGCATCGTAGGCACGCAGGTGCGGGTTCCAGTTGCCCAGGTCGCTTGCGTCTGAGGTCACCGCGACCGATCCGATCTCGGTGAGACCCAACCGGCTATAGGCGTCCACCATCCCGGGGTAGACGTTGAGACCAGCCGCGTCGATGACCGACGCACCTGCCGGGACGGCGACGTTCGCGCCGACCTCAACGATCACTCGGCCGCTCACCACGACCGACCCTTTCTCGATAGGCGCGCCAGCCAGGGTATGGATCGTCGCACCTTGAATCACGTAGGTCGGCGCCGGCTCGACCCGCGGGTCGTGCTGCGCCGACGCCGTGGCCGAACCGACGACGATGGCGATGACGATTGCGATGGCGATGGGGACGCCGGTCGTCATCTTTCCTTTCTGTCTATTCACTTTCTCACTCCTTCATTCACAAGTCACAATTACCGCCCACCGCCTACCGCTCACTGACCACCGCCTCAAGCGCTTCCTTCTCAGCGGCGATCATCGCCTGTCGCTCGGCATCGCGCTCGATGTCGAAGACGATGCGGCCGTCGACAATCGTGCTCAGCGCCTTCGCGTAGGCGGACAGCGGATAGTTCTCCCAGATCACCAGGTCGGCGTCCTTGCCCACCTCGATGGAGCCGACACGGTCGTCTATCCCGAGCTGGATCGCCGGGTTGAGTGTGACCAGCGCCAGTGCCTCGTCCTCCGACATACCGCCCCACTTCATCGTCTTAGCGGCCTCTTGGTTGAGGTGGCGGGCCTCCTCCTGGCTGTCGGAGTTGATGGAGACGAGCACGCCGCGCTGCGCGAGGAGCGCTGAGTTGTACGGGATAGCGTCGTAGGCCTCGACCTTGTAAGCCCACCAGTCGGAGAATGTGGAGACGCCGAATCCAGCGGCGGCGATCTCGTCGGCCAATTTGTAAGCCTCTAGCCCGTGAACGAAGGTGGCAATTCGGAAGTCGAACTCCTGGGCGAGGCGGACCATCGCCAGCGTCTCGTCGGCGCGGTAGCTATGGCAGTGCACGACGCGCGTCCCTTCCAGCACGTCGACCAGCGGCTCGAGCTTCAGGTCGCGGGCCGGCGGCACGGCATTCCGATCGCGGCTGCGCTCGTATTCGTCCCAAGCCCGCTTGTATTCCCGGGCGTCGACGAACGCCTGGCGAATCACGTCCATCGTGCCCATGCGGGACGCCGGGTAGCGCGCCTGCTGACCGGGGGTCGAGGGCGAGCCGGCGCGCTTCACGTTTTCGCCGAGGGCGAACTTGATGGTCGGTAGCGCGCCCTTGAAGATGAGCCCCTCAGCGTCCTCGCCCCAGCGATGCTTGATGGTGGCGTTCTGGCCGCCGATCGGGTTGGCACTGCCATGCAGGACGTGAGACGTCGTCACACCGCCCGCCGCCTCCCTGTATATGTTGATGTCGGATGGGTCGATGACGTCCTCGATGCGGACCATCGACGAGACGGCGATGCTCCCTTCGTTCGTAGCATCCGACCCGACATGGGCGTGTGCGTCAATGATGCCGGGCGTCACGTACCTACCCGTCGCGTCGATCACCGTAGCACCGCGCGGAACGCTGACGTCGGTCCCCACGGCGGCGATCCGCCCGTCACGAAGGACGATCGACGCGTTCTCGATCGTGCCGTTGCTCACGGTCATGACGGTGGCGTTCTGGATCACCAGCGTGGGCGGCGGCGCATCCCAATCGATCGTCGCCATGGCGCCGGCGGCGGGAGCGACGTCGGGGGCAGCCCTCGCGGGCTCGGGACGCTCCGCTGCCGCAGGCGCCTCTTCCGCCTCCGCCGGCTCGGCGGCGGCGACTGCGGCACCTGTCGCCTTAGTACCGCTGAAGGTCTGCGAGAAGCGGCCCATCGAGACGTTGCCTTCCATCTCGTCACCTTCCAGCGTGCCGCTGTAGACGGCTTCCACGGAGCGGCCGCCCATCGACATGGCGACGGTGAAGCTGAAGCTGTTACCGCTCACCCAACCTTCGCTGAGGCTGCCTTCGCCCCGGGTGCCGCTGACGGAGCCGCTGAGCGTTCCGTCCTCGGTCATGGTGAGCTCGGCGGTGGACTCCTGCGTGCCGCGGGGCGACTCGACGGTGAGGGTCCAGGTACCGGTGAGGTCGACGGTGGGCGCCTCGCTCGGCCTTTCGGCCTCGGGCTTCTCGAACTTCTGGCCGTCGACGAAGACGACCTTGACCTTCGTGTCCTCTGCCAAGAGGTCACCGTCGGTCACAACCAAGTTGGCGAGCTTGCCGCGCTCGACGCTGCCCAACCGGTCGGCGACACCGTAGATCTCGGCGGCAGCGAGGGTGAGCGCTCGGAGCGCCGCATCGTGCGGTAGCCCCGCGTCGATCGCCGTGCGGACGCGCTCCAGCACGTCACTCGGCGAGGCGACGCCACCCGAGTAGAAGGCGAAGGGCACGCCGGCCTCGTGGAGCGCCTTCGGGGTCGACGGCGCCCAGGCCCGGCTGCGGAGCGAGCTCAGC
>JABAOC010001598.1_pt2 | contig 17114 bp, 20 predicted proteins | sample 7062161 | NCBI WGS metagenome assembly JABAOC01 (sample SAMN14538625, study PRJNA623070) | marine sediment metagenome | biome: marine biome [ENVO:00000428]; feature: marine pelagic biome [ENVO:01000023]; material: deep marine sediment [ENVO:00002113] | place: India: Gulf of Khambhat ... | reverse complement strand
TCCCCATTAATGGATACCCCTCTTACCAACCCATATCTTTCAATAGTCTCTCTACGGTCCGTGTGAATCATATTCAAAGTCACGCCGGGATACTTCCTCACATTTCTCCTAACATTGTCAGCCATCCATCCACACCAAGGGCACTGGCTGTTGCAGAAGACTTCCAGTACGACTTTATCTTTCTCACTCTTCTCTCGCCTTTTAGGAAAAATGAGCACAGGCCTTTCATGCGCACCTAAGTCTAGATGAAGAAGCACACGAGTTCCATCTCTAGAGACTTCCTTAAACCAAATTTCCTGAAGAAGTCGGTTGGCATGTAGTCGAAGTAATCAAACCACTTATCCCCTTCATAAGCCAATACAGTGGCCCCACCTACTTCATTGGCTGCTTTGAGAAAATGCTGCACAAGCCCTTTTCCAATGCCTGCCTTCGAATGACGTGGTAGAACCCAAACGCAGTTGATGAATAAAGAGCGCTCCCCTTTCACAGGTTCAGGAGCATCCTCGATTGGAAGATACTCAATCAACCCCTTCTTGCTTTTTCTGAGGCCCAAAGCGACGATTATTTCGAGTCCTTTTGCCATCATTTCCTCAATCCACTTCAGCCTTTTCCCCATATGTTCCTTCATGGCTTCTTTCTGCCTTCGGCTAATGCCCCAGAGACAAAGATAGGAAACGTATGGAAACTCTTTTACGGTTATCTTGTGAAACTCCAATTCTATCGCGTCTACTCTACGTCCTCTTTGCAGTCTTGTGAGTTGTGGAAGAACATATGTAAGTCTTCACTATCGCATCACCGGATATTGCTTTGTAGGTTTCTTCACCCCACACGATACACTTACTCCTTCTATTTCTCACAAGTAGGCTATAGGAGGGAGCAGGGGAAGGAGGAGCGAGGAGAAAGATAGCTCCCTCCATCGTCTGCGGTCTCTATTCTCTCTCAGCGCATTCTGACGCTATTCAAACTAGACTGTTTAAAATTACCTATGAATCGTAGGTTCAAGTAGGTTAGAGAGTCCAATGAAACTGAACTGCCTGATTGTCCATGTAGTTCTTTGTTGACTCTCTCAAGTATCTGTGAAAGTCTTGCTTTCACCATTGCTCTAGTTTCATATTTCTTTCATTTCGGAAACAAAAAAGGGAGAAATGGGGTTAGGGGCTCTTCTGTCCTTTCTTAATAGATTGCATCTGCTCTTCCACATTTCTCATGTGTCTTCTCAGAACCTCTAGCTGTCTCAGAAGTCTCTCTTTTTCCTTATCCAACTTTATCAAAAGACACTAGTCTACTTAGCATGATTAAGAGATTATGAAGACAGAATAAGTATTCTCAGTTTTGTTCCACTTGTCTCTATAGATTTCAACTGCATCAGAACTTGGTTTCTCTTGATGGAAGATCGACTTATCATACAAACACAAAGACGTAGACTGCCAGAACAAGAGACGCAATAAATGCGGCGGTCCAGACCAGCTTGTTCCACTGAAAGACCTTCAGCCCGTCCATTATACCATATGGGATTAGATTGAAAACAGCTATGATAGCATTGATCCACGCACCGAAGAATGGTATAGCCCCATAGAATGTATTTTGTGTAACTATTAGAACTGCGGTGCAGATGGTTGAAATCACAATGTTAGTTAGAGGCCCAGCGAGAGCCGTTTTACCAGCTTCTCTCCCCGTTACTGACCCCGCAATCATTACGGCCCCTGGAGAGATTATTTTGAAGAACGGGAGTGGAAGCATTGAAATGAGCGTTATGATCGCCCCCCACAGTGTCAATCGGAATTCTGCCCACAATCCATAGTGTTGCGCTGAGAGTTTGTGGGCGATCTCATGAAGGAGAAAAGAAAGTGTGAAGACTATTACAAGGCCTACCAGAATTTCCGGGTTTGCCAATACTAGTAAGCCCTCCGCTTGGTAGATGTAGGATAATCCAACACCCATGACCAGCAGTGCTCCGATGGCTAGATGTTTGAGTTCTGTCGAGCTGAATTGAAATGTCTTTGTTGCTGATCTTGGGCCGTAGCTGATCGTGTATTCATACTGTTTCTCGGGAGTGATGATTGGTGGAGGTTGTGGGCGTGGCGCTCTTGCCCGCCAGTATTCTGTGCAGTTGTGGTTTTCTGGCAGTCTGTGTTCTGCGCAGTAGTGGCGGTTGCAGTAAGGACACCTGAACGGGAGGGCGACTTCCTCTCCACAGTATTCACATTTCGCTATCTTGTCCAGCTTCCTTCTGGTTTGTATTTATTTTCATGGTTTATATGTTATGTTTTGTGACACGCATGTAGAGGAGACAACTACACCGGCCACTTGGTTGCATCTCTCGCTGGTTTCGTTGTTCAACAGTTCAAGAATCTCTTTTTATAAGATCAGATCAGCCTTAAAGCTAGAAGGAAAGGCGCATGAAATTTCCAGAGAGAGTCTACACCGAAGACGAGGTACAGGAAGCCAGAACCCTGATAGAGCAAGGCTACAAACATCAACTCAGAGTGAAGGGAAGCCGAGATTTCAAGAGTAAAGTGGAAAAAGCTCTAGAACTCGTCAAGATAGCCAATTACTACGATTTCCTACGAACCTACATCAGAGAGATCGTTGAGATTGATGGTCTCAGCCAACTACGCGAATCAGAAGTCGCCATCTGGATCAACAAATACAGTGTTGCAGATCCAGTCGAGGCTGCCGGCTTTCTCATACAGAAGGCTCAGCAGATGAAAGACTACACTGAAAGCAGATTATACTATGACACGGGTGAAATCAGAGCCGTCAACAAACGAATCGAATTCTTGAAGGCTCTAAAAGAACGGAGCAAAGATCAGGCTCTGAAGAAAAGATGTGAAGAAATCCTAAAGGCGTGGACAGAGACCACTTACCCGTGACTCAAAACTAAATCTTCTCAACCCTGATTTTGGTACCGCTCTTCACGTTTTCAAAAATTCCCAGATTCTTCGTCACTTTACCGATGACGTTAACCGGACTGTAGGGCTGCGACTCTCCATAAAAGATACAAAGCGCTTTTCCCATAGGCCAATAGGCAATAGCTCCCTTCTCTACCGTAGGCTCTGCCTTCTCTTCTCCCATCTTCACCGGAATCTCGAAATAGACCTCTTGCTTCCATAAGGCTGCTCGACCCTCAATTGGGAGCCCCTTAGTCACGGCCTCCACAGTTCTCGGAGCAAGATAACGAACAAGCTTCCCCTCCGCTTCACCAACACCTTCGATCACAAACCTGACAGGTATGCGCGATATGCTCTCCTCCACATTCTCACCTCAGCTCAAACCTTATCGTGCCTTGGAAAGCGGTTTTCCAAGATATCCTCAAGATCAGGCTTGCCAAGCTCCTGAAGCTCATATGTAACTCGCACCGCTGGCTTATCCATATTCAAAACCTGCCTCAAATCTACAGGGGTTCCAATAACAACAACATCACAAGGCGTCGCATTGATCGTCTCCTGAAGCTCTCTTATCTGCTCTTCACCATAACCCATAGCAGGAAGCAAGGCTCCCAGATGCGGGTATTTCTTGAAGGCTGTTTTTATCGACCCGACGGCGTAGGGACGTGGATCTAATAATTCAGCAGCCTTCAATCTCTTGGCAGCTATAGTCCCCGCACCATAAGCCATCATACCGTGAGTCAGAGTTGGCCCGTCTTCGATGACTAGAACCTTTTTGCCCTCAACAAGCTTAGGATCCTCAATGGTTATCGGCGAGGCCGCCTTGATTATGGGGGCGTCTGGGTTTGCCGTCTTTACATTTTCCAGAACGGTTTCAACATTCGCAGCCTCGGCTGTGTCCACTTTATTGATGATCACAACATCTGCCATCCGTAGATTCGTCTCTCCTGGATGATAAGTCAGTTCATGCCCTGGCCTATGCGGATCAGCAACCACAATATGTAGGTCAGATATGTAGAATGGAATGTCGTTGTTGCCTCCATCAAAAACGATCATCTCTGCCTCTTTCTCAGCTTCCCTCAGAATCTTTTCATAATCGACACCCGCATAGACCACTACTCCATTGTTGATGTGCGGCTCATATTCCTCTCGCTCCTCAATCGTACACTCATACTTGTCCAAGTCCTCAAAGGATGCGAACCTCTGACAAATCTGTTTACGCAAGTCACCATAGGGCATGGGATGCCGCACAACAACCACCTTAAATCCAAGATTTTTCAAGATTTTAGAGACCCTTCTGGAGGTCTGACTCTTTCCAGATCCTGTTCTGACCGCGCAGACCGAAACCACAGGAACCTTGGCCTTCAGCATTGTGGTTGAGGGCCCCATCAGTCTAAAATCAACGCCGCAAGCCAAAGCCCTTGAAGCTGTGTGCATGACGTGTTCGTGAGAGACGTCACTGTAGGCGAAAACCACCTCGTCTACGCTGTACTGTCTGATGAGCTTAGGCAGTTCATCCTCCGAGTAGATTGGTATGCCTTGAGGATAGTTGGAACCTGCGAGCTCAGGCGGATACTCCCGCTTTTCGATGCCTGGTATCTGCGTGGCAGTGAAGGCTACTACTTCGTATTCGTCATTGTTTCTGAAGTAGACGTTAAAGTTGTGAAAATCCCTTCCCGCTGCCCCCATTATGATAACTCTGGTTTTCCTCATGTATGCTCCCCAACAAGATGTAGAACCGACATAATATTACGCCTTCATATAAGCCTTAACGGTTTAAATCACCAACCAGAAAACGAAGAAACCGTGAATTCTAGTCCCGCTTCACTTATCGCTAAATCTTTATGCTTGCTACTCCAAAGAAGTTCTATTCAAAGACAATAGAGCGCGAAGTGTCTCTATGGTTAAGATATCAATCAGCGAGAAAGAGTATGCGAAAAGAATCAAGAATGTTAAAGACGAACTGGCAAAAAAGAAGCTGGATGCCCTCTACTTGACGAACGGCACCAGCTTCCTCTACCTCACAGGCTACTCCTACATCCAAACAGAAAGACCAGCCGCACTCATCATCCCGCTGGACGGAGAAATAACCTTCATGGGACCACACCTAGAAAAAGACCACATACCACTGAAAACAACCCTGATAAAAAACATCAAAACCTACCCAGACTACCCAGGAGAAAAACATCCAATCAACCATTTCGCAACCTTTCTGAGAGAGCTGGGACTGGAGAAAAATAAAATAGGCATAGACAACCCGGCAGGAGCAGCAGGGACATGGGGCTACAAAGGACCAAAAGTGACCGAGAAGCTCCCCAAAGCCGAGTTCGTAGAAGCAAAGGACATAGTCCCGAATATGCGAATAATCAAATCAAAGGAGGAGATTGAACTACTAAGGGAAAGCGCCAAATGGGCAAACCTCGCTCACACACTGCTTCAAGAATACACAGAGCCAGGCCTGTGGGACGTTGACATAGCACTAAGAGCCTCCTACGAGGCCTCAATGATCATGAAGAAGACGCTAGGACCAGAGTATGAACAATGCAAAAGGGGGCGCTCCCCAGCCAGTGCCGGCTTCAGAGGGCAAGTTGGTCCCATGTCAGCTATCCCTCACTCAATCAGCATCAAAAGGAAGATCAAAAAAGGAGACGTAGTCGTAACAGGAGCCGGAGCAGACATCGGCGGATACAGCAGCGAACTCGAAAGAACCATGATCATCGGGCAGCCAACCGAAAAGCAGAGGAGATATTTCGAGGCTATGCTCAAGGCTCAGGACGCAGGCCTAAAAGCCTTCAAGCCCGGGGCAAAGTGCAGCGACGTTGACAAGGCATCCAGAAAAGTCATCGAGAAGGCAGGCTATAAGGTGCTCATAAGACATCATACAGGGCACGGACTCGGTCTTGAGGGACATGAACCACCGTGGCTCGACATAGGCGACAACACCATCATGAAGCCCGGCATGATCTTCAGCTGCGAGCCAGGCATATACAAACCAGGATACGCAGGATTCAGACACTCAGACACGCTAGTCATAACAGAGGACGGATCGGAGATTCTAACATATTATCCCCGAGACCTCGAGTCCTTGACAATAAGCACAGGGTAGTCGCAGATTTAATCACAGTTTGCGGGTAAAAATCAGGTAAATCTAGTATCAACGCAATTGTGCTCTATGAAGTGTCCTATGTCTTTTTGTAGAGAGTAAAGCTCAGCACTCCATTTCTAAAGTCCAAATCGTGGATCTGAGGAGACACCATGAAGGGCAACACAACCCGCTTATAGAACCCGGTCTCTTCGTGCTCAGCTGATATCACCAGCTCCCATCCAGACACCCTAACCATCACATCCTCTTCTTCCATTCCAGGCAACTCAGCAAGAACACGCACTGTATCGTCCTCCACCATGGCATCTACGAAGGGAGCCCTGAACTTGGGGCTTATATACAAGGGCTTGATCGGTCCTCTTTCGACTGTGACATCTCGCCTCGGCCTAGGGCTTACTCCGAACACCTTTACGGCAATTAATCCGACCGCAAAACCTCCGATGTGAGCCCAGAAGGCCACTCCTGAGGATAGCAGAGTGATTGAAAAGAACCCCATCAGTAGCTGATAGAAGAACCAAAATCCGAGATAGTACAATGCTGGTATGGTTATAATATGAATAAGAAAGTAGAACACTAGGGTTCTCACTCTTGCCTTAGGATAGAGAAGCATATAGGCGCCCAGAACAGCTGAGATAGCCCCTGAAGCCCCAACAGACGGGATGCCAAAACCCACATTACGTGCTAAGGGATCTAGAGCTGCGAATAGAGAGGCTATATGAGTGAAGCTTGCGGCTAAGCCGCCAAGCAGATAGAAAATAAGGTATTTCGTGTGACCCAGGGCATCTTCAATATTGTCCCCGAAAACCCAGAGGTAAAGCATATTTCCAAGTAGGTGCATGATGTCGGCGTGCATGAACATGCTGGTGAGGAGAGTCCACAGATTCTCTCCACGTATGATATCACTTGGAATGACTCCGAAATTCCAGATCCCGTTGTACAGCACTCGCGTTCGGATGGGGTCTTGCAGAAAGAAGAAAAAGAAGATCACTATGTTAATCAGCAGAAGCCCATAGTTCACGTAAGGCTTGATTGAGGGTCTATTTTCATCGTGGATAGGCAACAAGAGACGTATCCCTCACTTTTGATCTAATACAACACTCTCACAACATACAAACTTATCTACTCTCTGCCCTCTCCTTTATCTTACTTCACTCACAGAATAAATGAACCCAACCTCTGCTGGTGCAAGAAAATCGAAATAGAACGAAAGATGAGACAACAAGGCGTAGCTTGCACCAAAAACGAAAAGCAAGGTTTAAATAAAGTTCGATTCATTCCGTACTTTAGCTTCAGAAAAGTATAGATGGTAAAAGATGCCTAGGGCGTTTCAACACATCATTCGAATTGCAGACACGGACTTAGATGGCACTCTGAAAGTGGACTATGCACTCACCAAAATAAAGGGCGTTGGAATAAGACTAGCCGAAGTCATTGCTAAAAAAGCAAAGGTTAGCATTGAAAATCGCCTCGGTTTCCTCTCAGACGCTGAGGTCAAGAGGATCAAAGACGTTGTAGAGAACCCTTCTAAATACGATGTCCCGGGTTGGCTCCTCAACCGCTCAAAAGACAGCAAAACCGGAAATAACCTTCACATAGTAGGTTCAGACCTGGTTCTCCAGACGAAAACCGACATTGACGAGATGAAAAGGATGAAGTCGTGGAAGGGTATCCGTCACGCTTATGGCTTGAAGGTACGGGGGCAGCGAACAAGAACGACGGGAAGAAAGGGGAGGGTTGTAGGCGTCAAGAAAAAGCGCGAACTAAGGAAGCTGCGGGAACGGGACTGATATGGGGGATCCAAAGAAGCCGAGAAAAAAATATGAGACATCAAAGTTTCCTTGGCAAACAGACACTCTTCAAACGGAGCTTCGGCTAATCGGTGAATACGGGCTTCGAAACAAGAAAGAGTTTTGGCGCCACAGAACCATGGTCTCCAAGTTTAGGGGGGTAGCTAGGTCGCTCTTAGGAATGTCATCAGAGGAGAGAAGGAAACGGGAGAAACAGCTTCTTGACAGACTATATCGTCTCGGGATTCTGCCTAAAAGTGCTAAGCTAGATGATGTTCTAGACCTCACCATAGAAGGTATCCTCGAGAGGAGGTTTCAGTCAATAGTTTTTCGAAGGGGCTTGGCCAAATCTATGCATCAGGCTCGCCAATTTATTGTTCACGGACACGTCGCCATTAATGGAAAACGGGTTTCATCCCCTGGCTATCTGGTCTTGAAGGATGAGGAAGCGAAGATAGGTTATGCTCCCACAAGTCAACTCTCAAACTCCGATCATCCCATAAGAAAGTCTGTTCGTGTCGCAACTGAGGTTGTAAAGGCTTGAGCAAGAAGTCTGAAAAATGGGCTGTCGTCCATATCTACAGCTCCTATAACAACACCTTCGTGCACGTCACGGACATCTCCGGGGCTGAGACCATCGCTAGGACCTCCGGAGGTATGTTCGTCAAGGCTGACCGACTGGAATCATCGCCTTACGCTGCAATGAGGGCCGCGGCCCATGCGGCCACAGTCGCCAAGGATAGGGGAATCAACGCCATACATATCAAGGTTCGTGCGCCCGGAGGGTCTGGCGCCAGGACGCCAGGAGCTGGTGCTCAGGCTGCTATAAGGGCTTTGGCTAGGGCTGGCTTCCGTATTGGTCGGATAGAAGAGGTCACTCCAGTTCCGCACGATGGAACTCGGAGAAAGGGTGGAAGAAGAGGCCGCAGGATCTAAGGCCATCAACTGTTTGTTGTTCGTCGTTGTTCTAACCTAGTCTCTGACAAGACTCAAACAAGCAGTTGTGTGGAGACAGCGAAAAACGATTCCTAGATGCTAAAGGAAACATTGAAATAATGCCTTTCTCTCCTTATGGAAAGCACGCATCATTCATACTACACCCGCTTCGGAGAGACTGAATGTTATGGAGGTTCGCGTCCTCGAAAAGGCCGACTTCAATGCTCGGTTGATCATCGAAGGAGCGGACACCCCATTTATGAATGCCCTACGCAGAATCATACTCGCTGAAGTCCCCTCGATGGCCATCGACGAAGTCGTCTTCATCGAAAACTCATCAATGCTTCACGACGAAATTCTCGCTCACAGGCTGGGACTCATCCCACTCAAAACTGACTTAGACACCTATAACCTGCCAGATGAATGTCCCTGCAAGAGCGAGTTTGGATGTAACCTATGCCGCGTGGGATTAACCCTCGAAGCCGAAGCCACAGAAAAGACGACCACAGTTTACTCCAGAAACCTTCAGTCCGACAACCCCGACATAACACCAGTCAGTGACAAAATTCCACTAGTGAAGCTGGCACCAGATCAGAAAATGAAGCTTGAAGCTTACGCCCGGCTTGGAAAGGGAAAGGACCACGCGAAATGGCAACCGGTCTCAAGCTGTACATATAAGTACATGCCAGAGATCGAGGTGGACAAGGAAAGGTGTGATTTCTGCGGCGAATGTGCGGCCGTCTGTCCGAAGAGAATCCTTGTAAAGACTGATAAAAAGATAGAAATCCGGAATATAATTGATTGCACTCTCTGTCAAGACTGCGTTGACGCTTGCCCAAAGGACCCTCCCGCCATCAAGATAGAAGGGGACACGAATACCTTCATTCTCAACATAGAATCATCAGGAACTCTTTCAGTTGAAAGAATCATGCTGGAAGCAATCAAAATAATCAACAAGAAATCCGAAGAATTCGTCAAACAATTAAAGGCGACGAAGAAATGAGAAGAATCAGAACAACAAACCCAGAGCTTATAAAACTCATCCGAATCTTGAAAAAGAAATCCCGAGAAAACAAAACAAGAATATGGCGGGACATAGCGGATCGCCTATCGCGCTCAAGACAAAGACGCACAAGCGTAAATGTGAGTCGTCTAAACCGCCACACCGAAGATGGGGAAACAATAGCCGTCCCAGGCAAAGTTTTAGGCTCTGGCAAAATCGACCATTCCATAATGGTGGCTGCCTTCAACTTTTCCAAACAGGCAGAGGCAAAAATTCTGGCAGCCAAAGGAAAATGCCTCACAATACAAGAGCTGGTCGAGAAACATCCAAAAGGCATAAACTTGAGAATTATTGAGTGAAAACAGATGGCTAGAGAACAGACGGTGGTAATTGACGCAAAAGGGCTCATCCTTGGCAGAATGGCAAGCACGATAGCCAAGCGTCTCCTCCAAGGAGAAAACATCATAATCATGAACGCAGAGAAGGCTGTCATCTCCGGAAAGAGGCTTAGCAGGATCAAGGAGGCTAAGAAAAGGCTTGAGGTGGGACACCCCAAGAAAGGGCCATTCTACCCCAGAAGACCGGAAGAGATCGTCCGCCGAACCATAAAGGGAATGCTTCCGAGAAGAAAACCGAAAGGCCAGCAGGCCTACAGGAGGCTCAAAGTTTTTGTCGATGTGCCTCAAGAGCCTATTGAGACGGAAACACAAACAATACCCGACGCTAGATCGGAGAAGCTCAAATGTCCGTATATTACCGTTGGAAAATTGGCCAAAGAGATCGGATGGGCTTCGACCGGTGAATAACATGCCTGGTCGCGAAAGAATCTTATTAACTAGCGGAAAGCGCAAAACCGCCATCGCCAGAGCAACGGTCAGGGATGGAAAGGGAAGAATCCGCATAAATAACATTCCAATCGAAATCTATCGACCAAGGATAGCCCGAGACAATATTATGGAGCCTCTTCTCCTAACAGACGAGGAAACATTGAAGCAGATCGACATTGATGTTAACGTGTCGGGAGGAGGGTTCATGGGGCAGGCTGAGGCCTCAAGGATGGCTATCGCAAGGGCTCTGTTGAGGTGGACTAAGAGTGCTCGGCTTAAAACTACCTTCACGGATTATGACCGATCTATGATCGCTGGCGATCCAAGGCGGAAGGAACCAAAGAAGTTTGGCGGGCCTAGTGCGCGGGCTAAGGATCAGAAAAGCTACAGATAAGGTAGAATAAATGTCGTCATTTCGTCGTCAAAAGGATTTTTCAATGGAAAGCGTATATTCAAACAGCTTATTAATTTCCAACATTTACGGATAATTCAGAGGAGGATTGAGAAGAATAATCATACCCGTACGCTGTTTCTCCTGTGGCAAGCTGATCGGGGATAAGTGGGAAGAATTCGCAAGAAGGGTGAAAAGTGGAGAAGACCCTAAAAAAGTCTTGGACAGCATGGGGGTTTTGCGGTACTGCTGCCGTCGCATGCTCCTCTCCCACGTGGAGATCATAGATGAAGTTCTCAAGTTTTATGAGGTTGAAAGCAGGAGACAGCCAAGACAGGTATAAGGTGAGCGGATAGAGATGTCGACGGTAATCGAGGATGTCACAGCACGAAAGACCTTCAACAGCCGAGGAGAAGAGACCCTAGAGGTTGACGTAATAACCATGGCGGGATTCGGGAGAGCCTCCGCACCATCTGGTGCAAGCAAGAGAAAAGCCGAGGTCGTCTCCTATCCACAAGGCGATATAGACAAAGCAATAGAGAAAGTCACGAACATAATTGCCCCAGAACTGATCGGTAGAAACGCAGATGAACAGGAGGAAATCGACGATCTTCTACATGAAATCGATGGAACCACAGACTTTAGCAGCATCGGTGGGAATGTGGCCTATGCCGTTTCTCTAGCAGCCGCTGAAGCAGCCGCCGCCTCTTATGGCATGCCGGTGTTCGAATATCTGGCTGGCTATCTCGCAGATGAAATCCCACACCCCCTAGGAAACGTCTTAGGTGGGGGAAAACACGCATACGGAAAGACACCAGACATACAGGAATTCCTAGTTCTACCCCTGAAAGCAGACTCCTTCCATGAAGCAGCCAAGGCAAATACATCAGTTCATAAGAAAGTTGGTTCTCTACTGAAGAAGGCAGATAGAAGCTTCACTGGAGGAAGGGGAGACGAGGGCGCCTGGGCACCCAACATAAAAAGTGAAGAAGCCTTGGATATCATGTTGAAGGCGTGTGAGGCAGTTTCAGAGGAGTCTGGAGTCGAGTGTAGAGTTGGCTTGGACATTGCAGCTTCCAGCCTGTGGAAAACAAAAGAGAAACGTTATGTGTACGCTCGAGAGGGGGTCAGAAGAAGCCCAGAGGCGCAACTAGACTTCGTTTTAAATCTCATCGAGAACTACAGTCTCGCTTACATTGAAGATCCTTTCCACGAAGAAACCTTTGAGGCTTTCGCAGAGCTCACGAAAAAGACTAGAAATTGTCTAGTATGCGGCGACGACCTTTTTGCAACAAATATAGAGAGATTGAAAAAGGGGATTAAAATCGGCGCTGCGAACTCAGTCATCATAAAAATTAATCAGGTCGGGACACTCACTGACGCCTGGACGACCACCGAAATTGCTCAGAAAGCGCGATACACGACAATCATGTCACATAGATCTGGAGAAACAACCGACGCACATATAGCCCACCTAGCGATAGCGTTCCACTGTCCCATTATCAAAACAGGTATAATCGGAGGAACACGTATATCAAAAATCAACGAACTTACTCGAGTAGAAAAGATGCTTGGAGAGAGAGCTAAGATGCCGGCTCTTCGATTGTGAGGAAAACACATGTCAGAGAAAGAAAATGAAGAAGTCGAAATTCCGAGCGAGGGGCTTTTGCTGCCTCAAGACACCCTCCTGTCAGCCGGAATCCACATAGGCACAAGAATGAAAACGAAGGATGTGGGACCCTTCATCTACCGCATCAGACCTGATGGATTATTTGTTCTGGACATTCAGAGAACCGATGAACGCATCCGAATCGCAGCCAAATTCCTAGCGAGGTTTGAACCACATAAGATCGCGGCGGTGGCCGCAAGATTGTATGCCCGTACTCCTGTTGAAAGATTCTGCGAAGCAACTGGGGCAACTTCCGTTATCAGCCGTTTTGTTCCTGGACTACTGTCAAATCCTCTCTATCCAAATCGCATCGAGCCAGGGGTTGTGATCGTCTCTGATCCCAGAGCCGACGGCCAAGCTGTGAGGGAGGCCTCAACTGTTGGAATCCCGGTTGTGTCTCTCTGTAGCACCGATAACGAGTTTCGTGATTTAGATGTGGTCATACCCACTAACAATAAGGGTAGAAGAGCCCTCGCGGTGATTTATTGGCTTCTTGCTAGACAAATACTGCGGGAGAGAGGGGAGCTTCCTCCTGACGGAGATATGGCTCTATCAATTGATGATTTTGAGGTAAAACTAGCAAGAGAAGAAGAGGGAGAAGGTTGAAGGTTAGGCGTCCCACTGTTGCAGGTTCATGGTACGCCGGCACCTCACAATCCCTGCGAGCACAGATAGAAGACTGCTTCATGCACGAATTCGGACCGGGCAAACTCCCTAAAGTCGTAGAAGAGGGCCCACGAAACATGCTTGGGCTTACCGTTCCTCATGCAGGCTATATGTATTCTGGATCAGTGGCTGCAAATGCGTATTATAACCTTGCATTTGATGGCAGACCAGACACAGCTGTTCTCTTTGGTCCAAATCATTACGGGCTTGGAAGTGGGCTGGCCATCATGAATGAAGGGGTTTGGCGCACCCCGTTGGGAGACGTAGAGATTGATGCCCAGACTGCCAACCAGATTTTGCGTGAATCTCGTGTTATCGATGTGGATGACATAGCCCATGCAAGAGAGCACTCCATTGAACTTCAGCTTCCCTTCCTTCAATACCTGTACGGCTCAAGTTTCAAGTTTGTGCCCATCTCCTTTCTTATGCAGGATCTCGAATCGAGTCGTGAGGTTGGGCGAGCTGTTGCAAAAGCGTTGTCTGGAAGGAATGGCCTAGTGATAGCCTCAACAGACATGACCCACTACGAGCCCCAAGAAAGAGCTGAACAAAAAGACAGACTAGCCATTAGTGCAGCCCTAAAAATGGATGAAGAGCTCTATTACTCTACCGTAGAGACTAACGGCATTTCTACGTGTGGCTACGGTCCCGTGGTTGCAGCGATTACAGCATCAAAGTTGTTGAGCGCAAAAAGGGCGCGGCTGCTTTGCTATAAGACCAGCGGCGACGTCACCAGCGACTTCTCCTCAGTTGTGGGTTATGCATGCGTCTCATTCATGAAGGGTTAGATTGATACATACGCGTTCTATTTCTGAAATGACTCTTCGGTTAGTAGGTGAGGAATGTCGAGATTCACGTAAAGTCTTGTAACACCATTTTGGAACGTTTACATCTTGACCTATCAATCGCTTCACGGAGAGCCTTACCCTCTTTGATGGTTCAACTTCGGAGCCTCCGCAATCCACATCTTATTTAAATTTCCAGAAGTAGTTGTCTTTTCTAGGTGGTTTCGATGGGAAGCGGTTCTGGCTTCGGAAAAGCCATCTTGTTTGGCGAACATTTCGTTGTTCACGGCGTACCAGGAATTGTTTCTGCAATTGATTTAACAGCCGACGCAGAAGTGAAGAGAATTGGAGAAGGAATCATCGTAAAGGATGAAAGAAAAGGCGCAAAAGGTTACACTGAACGGAAGAGAACCCAACAAGAAGAGTCTATTGAGAGAATGCTGAAAACCATGGGACTCGATTTGGAAAAGATGTCTTTAGAGATTTGGTTGGGAGGAAGTCTCCCGGGTTTCAGCGGAATAGGTGCTTCTGCAGCAAGCAGCGTTGCAATCGCAAGGGCTATAGCAGAGGAGTTTGAAATGACTTTGTCAGATGAAAGAATCAACGAAATTGCTTATGAAGCTGAGAAAGCCTATGCCGGAACACCCTCAGGCATCGACAACAGCGCTGCAACGTATGGAGGGCTAATCTGGTTCAGCAGAAATCTAAACGAAGGCCCAAACACAATTGAAAGATTGAGTATAAGGGAGCCTGTTGAAATTGTCATAGGCAACACGGGAGTTGTTGCTGACACGAAGGAAATGGTTGCAGGCGTTGCCGAAAGAAAGAAAGACAATCCAGAAAAATATGATCCATTGTTCAATCAAGCAGAACGGTTAGCATTCGAGGCTAGAAAGACCTTAGAAGATTTTGATTTAAGAAAGGTTGGGAGGTTGATGAACAAAAATCATGACCTACTGCAAGAAATTGAAGTTTCTTGCAACGAATTGGATTATCTGGTCAATTTAGCTCGACAGCAGGGCGCGTTTGGAGCAAAACTAACTGGCGGTGGCGGCGGAGGCTGCATGGTAGCGTTAACACCAGGAAAAGAACTGCAAGAAGCGGTTGCAACAGCAATGGAAAAAGAGGGGTTCAAAGTACTGAGAACAAAGATCGGGATTCAAAAATATAAGTAAATTAGCCTTATTAGAAACTAGAAATTACCTTTAAAGAAGGGAGAAGATTGGGTTTTAGAAGTTTTCTAGAAAAGCTCGACCAAAATGGAGAATTAATAAGAATAAGAAAAGAAGTGTCAACCGAGTATGAGATGGCGGGGATTATAGATGCTCTCGGCGAGAAACCCGTGTTCTTTGAGAAAGTGAAGGAATCAAGTATCCCTGTTGTAAGCGGCCTCGTCTCATCTAAAGAACTGATTGCTAGAGCTTTGAACATTAAGAAAGAACAATTGCTGCGGAAATTATCCAATGCCATAGAAAACCCCTTACCTCCTGATGTTGTGGCGAAAGGAGAATGCCAAGAAATAGTTGAGAAAGACGTTGATTTGACAAAGCTTCCAATAATGAGGTACACAGAAAAAGACGGTGGAAAATACATTGCATCTGCCATAGCCATAATAAAAGACCCAGAGTTGGGCAGAAACACATGTTTCCACAGGCTCATGTTAATAGATAAGAACAAGTTCGTAGCCAGAATCGTTGAAGAGAGAGGAACAGACACCGCCCTCAGAAAATCTGGCAGCGAACTCGACATCGCAATGTGCATAGGCAACTCAACCGCTACTCTTCTTGCCGCTGCCACATCTCTACCGAAGGGTGTTGACGAACTAGGAATGGCTAATGCATTAGAGAAAACAGAACTGGTGCCGTGCAAGACCATCGCTCTTGAGGTTCCAAGAGACTGCGAGATTGTATTAGAGGGAAGGATAACAAAAGAAAGAACATCAGAGGGACCGTTCTTAGATCTGACAGGAATTGCCGATAGGATAAGACAGCAACCAGTGATAGAAGTCAAATGCATAACTCACAGAGAAAAACCGATTTACCAGACCATTCTTGCGGGAAGAAATGAACATAAGTTCTTGATGGGGATGCCCAAAGAACCAACAATCTTTAATGAAGTGAACAAAGTCTGTGAATGCAAGGATGTTTACATAACTCCTGGCGGTTGCAGCTGGCTCCACGCGGTTGTGCAAATCAAGAAAAGGAATCCGGATGATGGAAAGAAGGCGATTGAAGCAGCCTTTGAAGGACACAAGTCATTGAAGCACTGCGTCATCGTAGATGAAGACGTAGACATCTATGACCAAAACGATGTTGAATGGGCCATTGCAACAAGATTCCAAGCAGATAAAGACACTGTTATCCTACCAAACCAGAGAGGGTCTTCCCTCGACCCATCTGGAGATCTAACTGAAGGAAAAAAAGCAAGAACCGCCAAGATGGGTCTAGACGCAACGATTCCATCTAAAGCAACAGGAAAAGGATTCAAAAGAGAGGAATATAGAAGAGTTGATCTAAGCAGATTCTTGTGATTCTATGTACCTCACAAAAGAAGAAGAAAGAATGCTGGATGGAGAAGAAGGTTACGCAGTAAAAAAATCCATGGAGATACTTGTTGCCTTAGGAAACATTTACGGAGCTGAAAAACTCATAGGAGTGGGTTCTGTTCAAGTTGCGGGCGTATCCTACCATAACCTCGGAGACGCAGGTCTAGAGTTCCTAGATAAGTTAGCAGAAGACGGAAAAGTCAAGGTACTCACAACTTTGAACCCCGCGGGAATGGATTTGGAAGATTGGAAGAAACTCGGAATCTCCGAAGAGTTCGCAAAAAAGCAAAACCTAGTCATAGATGCTTTCAGGAAAATGGGCATAATCATCTCCTGCACATGCACACCCTATCTGATAGGCAACCTACCGAGATACAGAGAACACATCGCCTGGGCTGAGTCCTCCGCAGTTACTTTCGCCAACTCAGTCATTGGAGCGAAGACAAACCGGGAAGGCGGCCCATCAGCTCTTGCAGCAGGCTTCGTTGGCAAAACACCATATTACGGGTTTCAT
>JABAOC010004041.1_pt5 | contig 17115 bp, 31 predicted proteins | sample 7062161 | NCBI WGS metagenome assembly JABAOC01 (sample SAMN14538625, study PRJNA623070) | marine sediment metagenome | biome: marine biome [ENVO:00000428]; feature: marine pelagic biome [ENVO:01000023]; material: deep marine sediment [ENVO:00002113] | place: India: Gulf of Khambhat ... | reverse complement strand
GTTCGTTCCTTGACATCAGGAAGAGGAACTTTTAATATGGAGCCGTCTCATTATGAGAAAGTGCCGGAGAATATTGCCGAAAAGATAATCTCTGGTGAGAAAAAATGATCGAGAGGGGGTGAAATCGTGGCTGAAAAAAAGGAAAGCAAAAAATTTGAACGGACAAAACCCCACGTCAATGTGGGAACGATCGGCCATGTTGACCACGGGAAAACGACCCTGACATCGGCGATGACCAAGTTCCTTTCCGAAAAGGGCTTGGCAAAGTTTATGGCTTTTGAGGAGATCGATAAGGCTCCGGNNCGGAGGAGAAGGAGCGGGGGTTGACGATCAACATCTCCCACATCGAGTATGAGACAGAAAACCGTCACTACGCCCACATCGACTGTCCCGGCCACGCTGACTACATCAAGAACATGATTACCGGTGCCGCTCAGATGGACGGGGCAATCCTAGTGGTTGCCGCTCCTGATGGTCCCATGCCTCAAACCCGGGAACACATCCTCTTAGCCCGTCAGGTAAACATTCCCGCGATTGTTGTTTACATCAGCAAAACCGACATGGTTGATGAGCCCGATCTGGTTGAGATTGTGGAGGATGATGTGCGGGAACTTCTTAAAAAATACGAGTTCCCTGGTGATGAGGTCCCCATTGTTAAGGGCTCCGCCCTTAAAGCTCTTGAGGGAGACGCCGAGGCGGTAAAGTCAATCGAGGAGCTTCTGAAGGCGGTTGATGAGTACATCCCCACGCCCACACGTGAGCTTGACAAACCGTTCCTGATGCCTATTGAGGACGTCTTCTCAATTAAAGGCCGAGGAACAGTTGTTACCGGAAGAGCCGAGCGTGGAAAGATTAAGGTGAACGATGAGGTTGAGGTTGTTGGTCTTCGCGACACTCAAAAAACAGTTGTCACCGGGGTGGAGATGTTCAAAAAATCCCTTGAGGAGGGTCAGGCAGGAGACAATATCGGTATCCTCCTTCGAGGAATCTCGCGCGATCAGGTTGAGCGCGGTCAGGTAATCTCCGCTCCAGGATCGATCAAACCCCACCTTGAGTTTGAAGCCGAGGTCTATGTTCTCTCAAAGGAAGAAGGCGGCCGTCACACACCCTTCTTCTCTGGCTACAAACCGCAGTTTTACATAAGAACAACGGATGTTACCGGTGAGGTGACTTTGCCAAAAGAGGTCGAGATGGTGATGCCGGGGGATAACGTTAAGTTGGCTGTTAAGCTCATTCAACCCGTTGCTCTTGAGGAAGGATTGCGTTTTGCTGTTCGTGAGGGTGGACACACCGTGGGAGCGGGAATTGTTTCCAAGGTGTTGAAGTAAGAAGCGGTGGCGCTTGCACTGCTTTAATGATCGCTCTTTAGCATGCCAAAAGGAAGGATCCGAGTTCGCTTAAAGGCTTATGATGCCCGGGTAGTCGATCGCTCTGTTGAGAAGATCATCGACACTGCTGTTCGAACCGGAGCGAAAGTGATCGGACCGATCCCCTTACCTACAAGAAGGGAGCGGNNGCCCACATTGACAAACGCTCCCGCGAGATCTTTGAGATCTTAACTCACAAACGCCTCATTGATATTGAAGAGCCCACCGACAAGACCTTGGAGGAGCTTGGGAATTTAGATCTTCCCGCTGGGGTAGGGATCGAGATCAAATAATCTATGGCTAAAGCTAAGATCAGCTGGCGGGAAAAATTAGAGAATCCACCAAAGGATCTGCCAAAGGTCGTTGATGCCTCCAAAAACCCCAAGATGGCCAAGCGTTTTGGAACGGGGAAGATGCTCATCGCCACCCCTCTTCTGGTTGATGGTTTGATCCGCAAGGTTAAAAGGGGAAAGCTCGTCACCACCCGAATCATCAGAAAAAAATTAGCGCGCGACTTTAAAGCCGATTTTACCTGCCCCTTAACAACTGGGATCTTTATAAATATCGCCGCCCGTGCGGCGCATGAGTATCGCGCCGCAGGGAGGAAGGATATCACCCCCTATTGGCGAGTGGTCAAAGATGATGGGGGACTAAACGAGAAGTTTCCCGGTGGTGAAGCCGATCACGCCGCCAAACTCCGCGCCGAAGGCCACAGCTTGGAGAAGATACCTCGGGGAAAGAAACTGCGCGTTAAGGATTTTGAGAAATCCCTTCAGAAGTTTTAGTTTTCCCTTAACTATTTTGTTGGTTGCATTCGTAACTGAAACGCTTCAAAAGGTGTTGCTCGATAGAGTCCCTATCAGCTTGTCGAGGGACTAGCACGTACCTAAAGAAACAAACGTATTGCTTTAAGTTACTTTTGATGCAGGAGTTAGTCTCGTTGTCGCGGAGATGTTGTAGGAATCTATTCTTTAGGTTTTTAGCTTTACCTATGTAGATCCCATTTAGCTTTCCATTCTTTAGTTTGACGTAAATCTTATAAACTCCTGATTCATTCGGAATATACCCGGCGTTACCCGCTTTGTACTGGATATCTTTCGACCATTTTAGGTCTTCACAAGCCATGTTTCTGTACCACCCCCTTCCTTCCTCCTGCTTTGTTAATTTGTGTAAGAGAGGGTATTTGAGGTAGGGAAACCTCTCTTGAACTAGGTTTCCAGATTTTGGTAGAAATAGGCGAGGTGCTCGGTGCCCACCGCGCGCCTCCTTTTTAGATGCTTCGTAACTCACAACTTGAACTTTTCCTTTCCACGCCGCTTGAACTTAGCGTGTGCTTCCTTCAACCTTTCCTGCAACGTTTCAAAAATTTTCTCGACAGACTTATCGTCGTATCTGTAGAGCGATCTATTGGACAGATTTTCGATGAGTCTGATTTTGTCCAAAGCCACAGTTACCCGGGACTCAGCCAGTCTCTTGAATCTGTCTTCCTTTGTTTCTCCCTTAGGAGGAGGTCTTCTAACCATACATTTATTCTAAAGAAGTTTTTATATATTGTCAACTTACAGTGAAACCCTACATTATTTGTGGTTAGGTTGATAATCCTCTGATAAGACTGTTCTTTACCATATTCCTTTTATGAGACTTAGTTTGGTGCTCTGAGATAACTTTCCCGTTCGCCGGGGTAAACAACCAAAACCCCGCGTTATAACAGCGGGGTAAGGCAGGAAAAATACTTCCTCTGTGTTACCATTTACTCTGAGTGAAAAAGATTAGTCTGCCAAAACCGGTAAAGGTTATCCGAAAGAAAGTTCCACCCGAGGAGGTGGGGAAGTATTACCTTAAAGCCGAATTTCATCGGCTGTTTCCTTTTTCCAAACCTGGCTCTCTGAAAGAGATGGAGGGTTTCATTGATCAGTTGGAAGGGAAAAAATTTTGGCGGGTGCTTGAGGCGCTGTCGTTTACTCATCGCATAAATAGTGTTTTCCACCTTGTTAGCAATACCGCCCGCACATGGAGTGAGGTGGAGTACAACATTGGTGATCTGAAACTCACGGGTATGAACCCGAAGATCGATGAGATCACCCATTCTTCAGAGATCAGTCAGGACCCGCTAAAGTTCCGTGATTACCTACTTAAATATTTCAAAGACCACTCTGATGATGATCCCGAGGGGTTGGATGTTTTCAGGCCTAAAGGTAAGGAGGTCAATTACCCTAAAATCCTGATTCGTCAAGAGGAAAAAGGGCTACTGATGCTCGACGGGATGAATCGTTTGGTTGTCTCTCTGTTGCAAGGAAAAAGGACGATCGTTGCCTTTGTTGGTAAGGTGACTAATCCCAAAGGTAAACCAATGGTAGGGGACAGCGTCTTTGTTCTTTTTCGCCGGCTTTATCACAATGTTCAAGAGAGGGATAAAGACGCCGTTTTGAAGACTGTTCGTCAGTTTACTACCTCGAGTCGCGATGGTCGCAAGGCGGTAAAAAGTTACTGGATTGATCACGTTAGGGATGAGGAAGAAAAAAAGATCGGAAGGAAACTACTTAAGTCTGCTGAGGATTAACCTTCCCCATCAATCGCGGGAAAATTTTGTCGGAGGAGTTGATAAAGATCTCATAATAGGAGACAAGGGAGGCGGCGTAAAACATCGTCCAGAAGAAAAACTCCTCAAAGGGAAAAGTTCTCTCAAGGATAGTAACCCAGCCAACGTAGTTATTACCAGTGTAGATCCAGTACTTGTAGTCGACGGCGAGAAGCTCATGCACAAGATAAACAACGAAGAAAAAACCAGCCATCACTCCCATCTTTTTAATCATCCCTGGCCTCTTGATCCCGAGAAGGATTGGGAAGGCAATCGCCGCCAAACCCATAAAGAGATAGGGATAGGGGATCTTAAGAAGAAGGCCGGGTTGAATCACGTAGACAACTAAGGTGATGGCGACACCAAAAAGACCAAGTAACAACCCAAAGATAAAATTTGGGGAAACTCCTCTCCTCCTTTTTTCGATAACAAAATGCTCATAAGCAACCAAGGTTCCCAAAGTCATCATCACATAACCTAGGAGGTTGTCAATCGGGAGAACGCCTAGGATCTTCTGCCTAAAAACGAGGGAGACGGTATTCCAGGAGTGGGTAAACTCGGCGATAAAGTCAAAGAAGGAGGCCCAAACAACCCCAAAGATAAAGGTTGCCAGAGCGATCTTCTTCCAATCCTTCTTCTGCCGAATACTTAAATAGGGAACGATGGTTATCATGTAGAAGGTGGCCACAAAGAGGGGTTTCCCGATATAAAGATCGCCGGTTAGATAGGCATAAAGCCAACCACATCCCACCAGTCCTCCTACCACTAAAGCATCCAGTTTCTTTCCAGAAAGTGGGCTCTTTATCATCTCTTTTAGAATAATACCTTATTTGGGAAGACCTCGTTAGCTTGATTGACAACTAAATATTGGGATCATCATAATGAGATTAGGAATGGCTGGCTTGATTAACCGATTTCGCCGTCTGATCAATCCCCCTTACAGCCTCAAAGAATTCACCTTAATTAACTTTTTTTGGCCTGTTGTATTAATCCTTTCTGGAGCGACTATCTGTCTGGCTCTCAAGGATTTTCAAGATGCAAGAGAGGTTACCCAAAAACGCAGCACGGAGGATTCCGGAATTACCTTCACCTTCACAGCAGCTGGTGACTATGGAGCCAATAGCGATACAACCGCCGGCCTAAACCTCATAGGGAGTTCTGGAGCGAGCTTCAACTTAGCCTTAGGAGATTTCAGTTATAGCGATTTAACCCCTGAGGCTGCCTGGTGTGATTACGTCAAGGCCGAAGTTGGATCCTCGTTTCCTTTTGAGCTGATTTCTGGGAATCATGAGGATAATGGCCCAGATGGCAACATCGATAATTTTGCCGCCTGTTTACCGGATAGAATTGGGGGATTAACGGGTACCTACGCCAAGGAGTACTATTTCGATTATTTAGGTTTGGCGAGATTTATTATGATCTCGCCTGCCCTGACAATAGACGGTGAGTCTTACACCTATAACGCTGGGAGTGCTCGCTACAATTGGGTTGCCAATGCAATTGATGGGGCCCGGAGTTTGGAGGTTCCGTGGGTGGTTGTGGCAATGCATAAGAACTGTATCACGATGGGCGTTAAGTCCTGCGAGATAGGAGCTGATCTGATGGATCTTCTGATCAGCAAAAAGGTGGACTTGATTCTCCAAGGACATGAGCATAACTATCAACGCAGTAAGCAGCTTGTTTGCGCTTCTGTTGGCTCATTTAAAAGCTCTTGTGTGGTTGACGATGGTTCAGACGATGCTTACATTAAGGGCGCCGGATCAGTTTTAGTGATAGTGGGGACCGGCGGAAAGAGTATTTACAATGTAAATCCGAGTGATTCGGAAGCGGGGTATTTCGCGAAATGGGTGGGAGCAAATATCAACCCGAGAAAAGGTTTTATGGAGTTTACGGTCTCCAACACGAAGATTTCAGCACAGTTCGTCGGTTCAACATCTGACACCTCTGAGGATAGTTTTAAGATAAAAACATCACTTATCCAAACTGCTCCCTGATAAGAGCTAGCTTGACACCACCGCTTTACCTATTAGACTTATAACCAAAGGTGGAAAGGAGGTAGAGGGATGTATTTTCTAAAGAAAAAGAAAGGGGTGTTGCTTGTTGTTCAGGAGGCGCATCAGCTATCATCTAACAACATAGAGGTGAAATGTCCATTCTGCGGTGAGTGGCTTAAGAGTGGAACTACACAGCCTTGTGGTTGTGGAGCAGTTCCTGCCAAAATCGCCGCCGGCAAATTTCGCTTCTACCGCACCACTGTGTGACGGTAACCTCGCCGAGGGCGTCTTTAGGCGGTTTTGCAAAAGACCGCCTCCTCTTTTTTCAAGAGACTGTGTTTGAAGCGCATGCGACCCGATGTTCTCTTAAAATTTGCTACAATCGGAGTAGCAAGGAGCATTGAGGGGAGGTGAAGGGAGTGAAAAAGCGAGAGATCTTCAATATCCTTATTGGAATATACGCGTTGATAGGATTCGTTTCTAGTCTTTATCTTTTATATTTTGTTATCGCTAAGAACTCAGTTATCACCGCCTTCTTCTACTGATCCCACCTTAACCAATCCCGGGCGGCAGGTTTAACGGTGGAGCTTACCTCAGGAACACTTTAGTTTGTTTTATTTCTTATAATCTCTTGATTTTTCGTTTTCCAACTGTTATAAGACAGCGAGAGGGTTTTTAGTCTTTCCCCAAACAGGATCTTTATGGGGACAGGACTGTTTCCATATCTTTGGCTCTTTCCAGATATTACTTTGGAGAAAGGAGGTAGCTGGGGTGTTACCAACGCTCATANNCTACTACTCCCCCCTTGAGAATCTGCGAGAAAAACGCTTGCTTGATCACCTCCTGCCCCTTGTTCTTGGTGGTTTGCTTGGGCTCTTGCTTGGGAGCTGGGTCGTTTTTCTCGCAATAACCAGTGTCCTGTGGGGATCCTTCATCGGTAGGGTAGGATACACCGTATTGTGGTGGGTGAGAGGTCGGTTATGACGCCCGTTACCAATGGGGCTAAAAAGGCTACCCGTTTTTTTGTAAACAAATGGGTAGCCTTGTTGATTTTTAGCGCTCTTTCCCCTTGATCTGCCGGTGATTCTCTGCTAGTATCGGTGGAGATTTTTTTCGTGGAATTTGGTAAGATGATAACGGTAATGGTTAAGGGCCGCCAGATTTTCAACCGAATACCGGGGTAACCCTGCCACCTTTCGGTGCTTGGTTGGCCGCTTAACGCGGCCTTTTTTAATGATGAAGGAGATAAAAGGGAAAAAGTTGAATATGTCCCAAGTGTTTGCCGATGACGGCCGCGTTATTCCTGTGACCTTGATTAAGTTTACAAAGTTGCCGGATGATCTTACCGCTGGGACCCCCGTGACCGTTACGGGGGTTTCTAGAGGGAAAGGCTTTGCCGGAGTGATGAAGCGCTGGGGGTTTGCTGGGGGACCGGCCACTCACGGGCAGTCTGATCGGGAGCGGGCTCCCGGTTCAATCGGAGGGACAACCACTCCCGGGCGGGTTTATAAGGGAAAGAAGATGGCGGGGCGGATGGGGGGGAGAAAGACGACTTTTCGTGGGCTTTTGGTAGTTGAGGTTGATCCTAAGGAAAAGATTGCCAAGCTGTCGGGAGCGGTTCCGGGACCGCAAAGAGCGGAAGTGACCTTGCGTTATGAGCCAGGGGCGGGCGAAGAGCACCAAAAGGAGGGGGAAAAGAGGGAGGAAAAAAAGGATGAAAACTGATCTTTATAGCGAAAAGGGAACAAAGCTAACCAGTAAAGTGGAGCTGCCAAAGGAGGTTTTTGGGATCAAGCCAAACGAGAGTGCTCTGCGCCAGTACATTCATGTCTATCAGACCAATAGACGGCAGGGGACGGTATCTGTAAAAACGCGAGGGGAGGTACGCGGTGGGGGGCGAAAACCCTGGCGCCAAAAGGGGACAGGGAGGGCGCGGCACGGTTCGATCCGTTCTCCCATCTGGGTTGGTGGGGGAGTCGTTCACGGTCCAAAACCGCGGCGATTTGCTCTTTCTATCCCAAAAAAGATTGCCAATCTGGCGCTGCGTTCCGCCCTCTCGTTAAAGGCGGGGGATAAGGAGATTAAGGTGATCCGGGGGGTAACCTTTAAGGAGCCAAAGACGGCTCAAGCTGCCAAGCTTTTGGAAAAGCTAAAGCTAGCCCGGCGGGTTCTGGTGGTAACTGCAGAAAAAGACGATAATCTTAACCGTTCCTTTAGGAATATCAAGGGGACGGTGGTTAAAACAGCCCAGAATGTAAACGCTTACGATGTCGTTTTGGCGGATAATATCCTCTTCTTAAAGGAAGCAATCGCAAAACTTAAGGAGCGCTTAATCAAATGAATATCTATCAGGTAATTAAAAGACCAATCATCACCGAAAAAAGCCAGGCTCTCGCTACCCAGGGAAAATACTCCTTTGTTATCGCTTCCCAGGCAACCAAAAGGGAGGTGGCGAGGGCGGTCGAGGCTCAGTTTAAGGGAACTAAGGTGGCGAGGGTAAACATCACCAAGAATCCGGGGCGCACAGTCTCTTGGCGAAGAAGAGGGCGCCGACCAATCCAGGGAAGGACGAAGGATGTGAAAAAAGCGGTTGTTACCCTCTCAAAGGGAAAGATTGAGCTTTTTGAGGAGAGCAAATAATGGCAAAGAGGAAGTTTGGTCGAAAAAGAGATGTTGGTCGAAGCAAGGGGCGAATCTCTGTGCGCCACAAGGGGGGAGGTGCGAAGCGCCTTTATCGAGCAATCGATTTTAAGCGGGATAAGAGAGACATCCCTGCAAAGGTTGAGGCGATCGAGTACGATCCTAACCGCTCGGCCAACATTGCCCTTCTTGTATATGCCGATGGTGAGCGCCGTTACATCCTTGCCCCAGAGGGGATAAAAGCAGGTAGCAAGCTGTTGGCATCAAAGAAGGCTCCTGCCAAGCCGGGTAACGCGCTGCCTTTGGAGAAGATCCCCGTGGGGGCGGAGGTTCACAATGTGGAGTTTTCTTCCGGCAGAGGAGGGCAGCTGGTTCGATCAGCTGGGGCTGCCGCTACTGTCTCTGCCAAAGAGGGGGGTTATGCCCACCTCAAAATGCCCTCCGGTGAGGTGAGAAAGGTAAGGATGGAATGTTGGGCGACAGTGGGGAGACTGGCTGGGGGGGAAAGAAAGATGCGCAGGCTGGGTAAGGCGGGGGCTAAGCGGCATTTGGGAGTAAGACCGACTGTTAGAGGAGTAGCCCAACATCCAGGTTCCCATCCTCACGGCGGGGGGGAGGGAAAGTCGGGGGTAGGGATGCCCTCACCTAAGAGTCCATGGGGGAAGCCAACCTTAGGAAAAAAGACAAGAAAGCGAAAACACACTGATAAGTATATCGTTAAAGATCGGAGGAAAAGATAATGACTCGATCAAGCAAAAAAGGACCGTTTATTGATCCTAAACTAATGAAAAAGGTCTTAAAGGCGAAGGAGACGGGGCAAACCGAGCCGATTAAGACCTGGTCGCGAGCTTCCCAAATCTCTCCGGAGATGGTGGGGTTGACGATCGCTGTTCACAACGGCAAAACCCATGTTCCGGTAAAGATTGAGGAGGCGATGGTGGGACATCGCTTGGGGGAGTTTGCCCCCACCAGGATGTTTAGAAAGCACGGGAGAAAGGGAGTTAAAGCCTCCGCTTCGGAAGGGCGGGTCTGATGGAACGAAAAAAGCCTGTTAAGCAGAAAAGTCAATCAAAAAAACCAGTCAAAGCGAAGGCTGGGGAAAAGACGAAAACGACGGAAAAGGTAAAGTTGACATCCCCGGCGGAGGCGTTTGCTATCGCCAGATACTTAAAGATCTCTCCCACCAAGGTGAGGGGAGTTTTAGATCTTATTCGAGGTGAGACAGTTGCTGAGGCAGAAAGGGTTCTTCGCTTTAGCTCAAAGAAGGGAGCAAAATTGGCTCTTAAGGTATTAAACTCAGCGATCTCCAACGCAAAAAGTATGGGATCCTTTGATGAGAAGGGCTGGGTGGTTTCTGACGTTAGGGCTGATAAAGGACCATTGTTTCGCCGGAAATTGGATCCTAAGGCCCGTGGTGCGCGAGGGTTGATTACCACCCCTTCAACCCATCTTAAGGTAGTCATCAAACAAACGGTGGCGACCAAAGTTGAGGAAGAGGGGAGCAAGAGGGAAAGTGAAGAGGGTAGTAAGCGGCGACCGTTGACTAGGCTAAAACGCCCACGGCAAAAGAAATAAAAAGATGGGTCATAAGATAAATCCAAGAAGTTTAAGAACAGGCATCATCGAACGCTGGCGATCGCGCTGGTTTGGCGGGAAAAACTATGCTCGGCTTGCTCTTGAGGATGATCGGATCCGCCGCTTCTTAAGAGAAAAGCTTACCGCCTCCGGTCTTGACAAAATTGAAATTGAGCGTTCAGGGGAAAAACTGAAGATAATAGTTCACGTGGCAAAGCCTGGACTGGTGATTGGGAGGGGGGGATCAGGAATAGAGCTCCTTCGCCAATCATTGATTGAGATGTTAGGTGTCGAGAAAGAAAAGCTTGACCTTGAGGTAAAAGAAGTCAAGGAGCCTATCTTCTCAGCTAAACTTCTGGCTGATCGGGTGGCTCGGGGATTGGAAAAGCGGGCGCATTTTCGCCGGATCATCAACGAGGTGGCTGACGAGGCAATGGGAAGGGGAGTGGGGGGGATTAGGATTGAGCTTTCAGGAAGAATCGCCGGCAGAGAGATCGCCCGGATGGAAAGAACTGAGAGAGGATCCATTCCTCTGTCTACACTGCGAGCAAAGATTGACTTTGCTCGGGATACGGCCCACACGCGTTACGGCACTATTGGGGTTAAGGTTTGGGTTTACTTGGGAGAGAAAAAGGAGGAGGAATAACCGATGTTGTTGCCAAAAAAATCAAAGTTCAGAAAACAGTTTAGAGGAAGGGAGACAGTAAAAGGAGAAGCTTGGGCTGGTTCAAACCTTTCCTTTGGAGAGTTTGGGCTTAAGGCTATTTCTGGGGGTCTGCTCACCTCAAGACAGATTGAGGCGGCACGGAAGGCAGCGATGCATTTTACTAAACGCAGTGGCAAACTTTGGATCAGGGTTTTCCCAGATAAACCAGTCTCAAAGAAACCGGGAGAAACGAGGATGGGGGGAGGGAAATCTCCGGTTGATCACTACGCTGCTGTAGTCAAACCGGGGCGGATAATCTTTGAGATCTCGGGAGTGACAGAGGAGACGGCGGAAGAGGCGCTAAGGCGGGCGGGACAGAAACTTCNNTGTATCAGAGTGATGAGCGTAGTTGGGAGCTTGCGAAAAAAAGAAAAAAAGGAACTAGAGGAACTTCTTAAAGAGGCGAGGTTGGAGTTGATTAAACTAAGATCAGAGCGGAAGGTAGGTTCGTTAGCTGACGGGAGTGCAGTGAAGAAAAAAAGGAGGGAGATTGCCCAGGCGCTAACGATTCTTAAGGAGATGGAGGTTTTGAGTGAGATGACCGCCAAAGGAGGACCTGCCCCGGGGGTTTTAAGAGAAGAGAAGGTAAAGGAGAAAGAGAAGAAGATAAAAAAGCCAAGGGTGAAAGGAAGGCGTGATGCCAAAAAGAAGACTTAAGGGAACNNTCGGATAAGATGGCAAAGACAGTGGTTGTTGCTGTTGATCGTGTCTTTGCTCATCCAATTTACAAAAAGCGGGTTAGGCGTACCAAGCGTTATAAGGCTTACGATGAGGCGGGGGCGAAGATGGGGGATGAGGTGGTGATCGAGGAGGCAAAACCGGTTTCCAAAGGGAAGCGGTGGCGGGTGGTTACGATTGAGGGTAAGGTAGTGGCCGGTGAGTCAAAACCAAAAGAGAGAAAACAGATCAGCGCGAAAGGGAAAAGATGATTCAAAAAGAGACAACTCTTAATGTGGCCGACAATTCAGGGGCGAAGGCGTTGCGGGTGATCGGAATTCCTCACAAAGGAAACACGCGGACAGCTTCTTTGGGTGATTTGGTTACTGTTTCGGTTCGGGGAGCTGATCCCCAAGGGATGGTTAAAGATCACGCCATCGAATGGGCTTTGATTGTACGGACAAAAAAGGAGGTAAGAAGATCAGATGGATCCTATATCCGTTTTGATGATAACGCAGGAGTGGTGATCGACAAAAAAGGTAATCCCAAGGGGAGTAGAATTTTCGGACCAATTGGGAGGGAAGTGCGGGAGCGGGGATTTAAAAAGATCGCCTCGTTGGCGAAGGAGGTTTACTAAAAGATGACAGGGGGGAAGCTTCTAAAAAACCATTCAAAATGAAGATTAAAAAAGGTGACAAGGTAAAGGTTATTACCGGCAAAGATATTGGGAAGGAGGGAGTGGTTGAGACGGTTCTCAAAGACAAAAGGAAGGTGGTCGTGGAGGGTATTAATCTGCTTAAAAAACATGTCAAGAAACGCAAGGAGGGGGAACCGGCGGGAATCGTCACTATCGCTGCTCCTATTGATCTATCAAATGTGATGCTTATCTGCCCAAAATGTGGGAAACCAACCAGGGTTGGGTATAAAGTAGAAAAGGGAGGGAGAAAAGTGCGCAGCTGCCACCGTTGTGGGGGGGAGGTTAAATAAAGAATGCTAAAAGAGGAATTCTATGGAAAGGTCGTCCCAAAACTAAAGGGAACTATCGGGGGAGGAAACCCCTATGGGGTTCCGCGACCGAAGAAAGTGGTGATTAACATGGGGGTGGGGGCAGACAAGGGTAGCAAAGAGACCCTTGAGCGAGCTAAAGCTGATCTTAAAGCGATTGCAGGACAAGCCCCTTCGTTTCGCTTGGCAAAGAAAGCTGTGGCTTCTTTTGCCTTAAAAAAGGGTGATGTGGTAGGGGTGGCGGTAACATTACGAGGAAAGAAGATGTGGGATTTTATCGAAAAGCTTATCAAGGTGGTTTTGCCAAGAACTAAAGACTTTCGTGGGGTCTCACGCAAAAGCTTTGATAGGAAAGGAAACTTTACTCTTGGGATCAAGGAGCATACTGCTTTTCCTGAGATTAATCCCCATAAAGTTGATAAGCTTCGGGGTTTAGAGGTTAGCATCGTGATGTCAACTGACGATGATGAAAGATCCTACCAAGTCTTAAAGGAGTTAGGGATGCCCTTTGGAGATTAGATGGCTAAAAAATCACTGATTGAAAAGCAGAAGAGAAAAGCTAAGTTCAAAACGCGAGAATACAACCGTTGTCAGATCTGCGGTCGCAGTGGCGGCTATATAAGGAAGTTTGGGATGTGCCGCATCTGTTTTCGAGAACTGGCTTCAAAGGGGGAGCTTCCAGGGGTAAAGAAGGCAAGTCATTAAGATGAGTATCAGTGATCCTATCGCCGACATGTTAAGCGCTATAAAAAACGCCATCAGAGCGGGAAAGGAGGAGGTTATCGTCCCCTATTCCAACTTTAAAAAACGGCTGGTAGAGTTACTAAAACGTGAGGGGTTTGTCGCCGAAGTAAGAAAGTTTAAGGAGAAGGGAAGTACCCACTTTTCCTTAGCTATCACTTTAGCTTATGATGAGGAAGGGAATCCCAAAATTAGTCATCTTAAGCGTATCTCAAAACCAGGGCAGAGAATCTACTCATCAGCAACCAAAATTACCTCCCCTCCACTAGGGATTAAGATTATCTCCTCCTCCAAAGGACTGCTAACCGATAAGGAGGCCCGGAAAAGACGTCTTGGGGGTGAGGTGATCGCCGTAGTTTGGTGACAAAAAAATGTCGAGATTAGCTAGAAAACCACTTCCCTTCCCCAAGCAAATGGAAGTGAAGAAACAAGATAAAAAGATAGTTTTAAAGGGAGTTAGGGGGGAGATAACTTTGAACGTTCCCCCTGGAGTTAAGGTGGAGGAGAGTGACAATATGCTCAAGATTAGCGGAAGCAACAATCGGGTTCTTGGCCTTTTTACTTCTTTGGTTAAAAACGCTATCCAGGGTGTTAGCGGGGGTTTTCGAAAAGAACTTGAGCTGGTGGGTGTTGGTTACAAGGCGGTAGTTGAGGGGGGAGTGTTGCGGTTAACCTTAGGCTACTCACATCCTGTTGAGTATCGGTTTCCCAAAGAGGTTGGGGTGACGGTTGAGGGGGGAACGAGAATCATCATTGAAGGGGTAGATAAGCAGAAGGTGGGTCAGGTTGCGGCTGAGATAAGGGAGAAACGGCCACCTGAGCCATACAAAGGTAAAGGAATAAGATATGTGGGTGAGGTGGTAAGAAGAAAGCATGGGAAGGCAATGAAGGCAGCAGTGGTGGGAACTTAAAAAAATATGGCTGTGAAAAAATACAAAGTTAAACGGGATCGACGGCGTGCTAAAGTACGGGGGCGGATTTTTGGTACCGCCAAGTGTCCACGTCTTTCTGTTTTTCGCTCAGGCAAGCATATCTATGCTCAATTGGTGGATGATAAAAAGGGGGAGACTCTGATCGCCGCCTGTGATCTTGATTTCAAAAATGGATCCAAGGTGGATAAGGCGTTTCGGGTGGGGGAGGAGCTGGCCAAAAAAGCGAACAAGGAGAAAATTAAAAAGATCATCTTTGATCGTGGTGGTTACAAGTATCATGGTCGCGTAAAAGCGGTGGCGGAAGGAGCCCGGAAAGGAGGCTTAAAATTTTAAGATGGCTGAGGGAGTAGTTGAGCGGGAGTTGCAGGAGAAGGTCTTGATGATCAACAGGGTCGCCAAAAAGATTAAAGGGGGGGACAAGATCGGCTTTTCTTCGCTGGTTGCGGTGGGAGATGGTAAGGGTAAGTTGGGAATCGGTTATGGGCGTGCGCGGGATCTGCGCACTGCAATCGAGAAGGCAAAACGCAAAGCTAAGGTGGAGATGTTTTCCGTTCCCATTGCGGGGACTACCGTTCCTCACCGTGTCGAGGTGAAGGAGGGAGCGGCGCGGATTATGATCAGACCTGCCCGGCGGGGTTCCGGGCTTATTGCGGGTGGGGTCATCAGAGATATTTTGGAGTTAGTGGGGTATAAAGACGTTTCCGCAAAGATGTTGGGGACNNTGGGGACAAGAAACAAGATGACCAATGCCAAGGCGACAGTTAAAGCCTTAAGGAGGATGGCAAGTGAAGCTAAATAAACTTTCAAAAACTGTTGGGAAAAAGAAGAAGAGGCGAGGTCTTGGTTATGGATCAGGAAGAGGTGGCCACACCACGGGGCGAGGGACCAAGGGACAAAAAGCAAGGGGAAAGGTCAAACCTACCTTTGAGGGTGGACAGTTACCGCTATCCCGCCGCGTACCTAAAAAAGGTGGCTTCGCCAGCATCCGTGGTAAGCCGGCGATTTTAAACTTGAAAGATCTGACCGGATTTCGCAAGGGGGAGACGGTCAGCCCCCAAACATTAAAGGAGAAGGGGCTGATTAAAAAGATCCCTTCTGAGGGAGTGAAAATCCTTGGTGAGGGAGAGGCGAAAGCCGTTAAGTTTAAAGGAGTTGATCTTTCATCTTCGGCCAAAAACAAGATCCTAAAGGCAGGAGGGAAAATCGAGCGATGATAAAAGAGATTTTGGTTCGTGCTTTCCGCGAAAAAGAGGTCCGTAATCGTCTCCTTTTTACTCTGGGGATGATTGTCACCTTTCGTTTTTTAGCCCACATTCCTCTTCCTGGGGTTGATCTTTCTGCCTTAAGAGAACTTTTTACCTCTAACGCCCTGTTGGGTATCCTCAACATCTTCTCCGGTGGGGGAATGGAAAATTTCTCCATCGTTTCCTTGGGATTAAACCCCTATATCAACGCGACGATTATTTTCCAGCTTTTGGGTTTTGGGTTTCCCCAGATAAAAGAGCTTATGCAGGAGGGGGAGTATGGGAGGGCGAGGATTAACCAATATACCCGTTTGTTGACTGTTCCTCTCGCTCTCTTCCAAGGCTACGGTCTTTATTTTCTCCTCTCCAATCAGGGGATTGTGCAGAAACTTCCTCTTTTCCAACTGGTTGCTTTGGTCACCTCCCTTGCCGCCGGATCAATCCTTATGATGTGGTTGGGAGAGATTCTTACCGAAAGGGGGATAGGGAATGGGATCTCAATGTTGATCTTTGTTGGGATCGTGGCGGGGTACCCCCTCTCTTTGGGAAGAACCTTGGCAACTTCCTCGGGCGAGGGTTTGGGGGGGTTCCTTCTCTTCTTGCTGTTGGCGATAGTTTTGATCACAGGAGTTGTCATCGTTACCGAGGCAGCAAGAAGAATCAAGATTGAATACGCCGTTCGCGCCAGAAGGGGGAGATTTTCTGGTGGAGGGGGAACCTACCTTCCCCTTAGAATTACCCAAGCGGGAGTGATCCCTATCATCTTTGCTATCTCTTTGGTACTGATCCCTCCCACATTTGCCCGATTCTTTTCTGGCTCGACCAATGCCTTGGTCTCCCGCGTATCTTCATTGATATTGACTCTCTTTGATCCACAAAGTACTTTTTACACCGTCTTCTATTTCCTGGTGGTGGTTCTTTTTACCTTCTTCTACACAGCGGTTATCTTTAACACACGGGATCTTGCTGAGAATCTTCAAAAACGGGGTGGTTTTATTCCTGGTGTAAGACCGGGGAAAGCAACCGTTGACTACCTCAATCGTGTCCTTACGCGAATCACGTTTTTTGGGGCACTCTTTTTGGGGGTGGTGGCGGTCTTACCGACAATTGTGAGGGGGGTGACGGGAGTAGTTACCTTTACCCTGGGGGGGACTGGCATTTTGATTGTCGTTTCCGTTATTCTAGAAACACTTCGTCAGATTGAGTCCCAATTGGTGATGCGTGATTATGAAGGATACCTTTAGAGAGGATGTTTGAACAGTTTCGTGAACTAAACAAGTTAAGAAAACAGGCAGGCGAGCTCAAGCGGGAGATGGAGAAGATTACCGTTGAGGTAGCAGTGGGAAAGGTGAGGATCGTGATGCGTGGGGATCAGCAGGTGGAAAGTATTGCGGTTGAGGGAGAGGAACGGAACGATCTCAAACAAGCCTTCAACCGAGCCGTCAAGGAATCGCAGAAGAAGGTCGCCAAAAAACTTTCTGGCGTGGTCTCTGGAATGAAGATCCCCTCTCTATGAGAATCTCTTTCGCTGGTCCCCCCGGAAGTGGCAAAACCACCCAGGCGGAGATCCTTGCCAAAAAACTTTCCCTTCCTTATTTTTCGATGGGCGAGCTAATAAAAGAGGAAATAAAGCGAGGAACTAAGCTGGGAGGGGAAGCGGAAGCGGCTTACAAGGA
>JABAOC010000686.1_pt1 | contig 17118 bp, 18 predicted proteins | sample 7062161 | NCBI WGS metagenome assembly JABAOC01 (sample SAMN14538625, study PRJNA623070) | marine sediment metagenome | biome: marine biome [ENVO:00000428]; feature: marine pelagic biome [ENVO:01000023]; material: deep marine sediment [ENVO:00002113] | place: India: Gulf of Khambhat ... | reverse complement strand
ATTCATAAGACAGTTAAATGCCAATAGCAACCACTAATCCAAATACCTTTGAAAGGAGAACAAGAACAAATGGAAAAAATGCTCTCCTCCCAAGAACGCAAAAGACTTCAAAGAATAATGATGAACGCCTTCAAGAGCGAAATCCAAACCCTCAACCCCGAACTCCGATACATACTAACAGATGATCTAGTCACGGCCTTCAAAAATCGCCTAGCCGTCTTCCAAAAAATCCAAGAAAAAACAATCCTTTAGCGAAAATAAAGTCAAAAAACCTTAGTCTGAATCCATAAATAATATATATAAAAGAGACAAAAATTAACCCAAAAGGGGCATAACCATGCGAAGATCAAAACTCGAAATGTATGTTGACATCCTTAAGGTTCTAGCTCATAGAGGCCCCCTCAAACTAACCCATGTGATGTACAAAGCTAACGTTAACTGCAGCGTCCTCAAAGAATACCTGGATTTTCTCATAGAACAAAACCTAGTTGAAGAAAAAACCGTGGGCAAAAAAAGAATCGTCTATGCTATCACAGAAAACGGTCTAAGAGTCCTCAAATACTTCAGAGAACTAAAAACTATGCTCCCAGTCATGGAAGAAGGCCAAGCCAGAATTCCAATCTCTCTCTATTAACCCTTCGCACGCACATTAACATCCCCCATTTTCTGTAATTCTTCTCAGATCCGAAGTTCAACCCAACTTTTTCTATTCTAATAACGACAAAACCCACCCAGCCAAAGATTGCAATCAAGAATACAGACTATCATATCGTAAGACTTAATAGATTCTCTTTACTACAATAGTGTAGATGCGTCAAACACATCTAGGACCTTAGCTATGTCGGTATACAAGAATCTAGAGGTAAAGTCCACTCAATTACTGGAAAAAATCAGAGAAAGCCTCGAGCGATTGAACGAGAAAATGGATGCAATGATTGAAATTCAGAAGCACGGTCAGAGGGTAGGCCCAGAGATACCTGACGTCCTAGATGTGATGACCCTCTTGTCCCTACCTGATCACCTGAGAAAGACAGCTGTGACCCTCTGTAAGATTGGCGAAGCAACAGCCGCCGAAGTTGCTGAACAAACAAAACGAGCAAGGGCTGTTGAGAGCGGGTATCTCAACCAATTGGTAATAATGGGATACCTGAAAAAAGAAAGGAGAGGACGCAAGGCCTACTTCTTCGTTGAAAAGGAGGCGTGAGGGAAAAACTGATGGGAAAAATTATAGCGCTCCACTCATACAAAGGCGGAACCGGAAAGACGTTGCTTTCAGTCAATTTGGCAGCAACATATGCTAGAAAAGGAAAGAACATCTGTCTACTGGATTTAGATTTTCGCGCTCCAAGTCTCCACGCCGTGTTCAAAGTTGCCAATTCGGAATATTGGTTAAACGACTACCTAAACGGAACCTGTGAAATCGATAAGGTCTTGATCGACGTTACTAAAGAATATGGTAGAAACGGAAAGTTTTTCGTAGGACCAGCAAACCCCAGCACTGAAGCGATTAGAGAAATGTCAGCAAAAGATAGAAAGTGGGAAATGCGAGCTCTCGGCAGACTTTTATCATTAAAAACGTCTCTACTTAACGATATGCACTTCGACTACGTCATTTTTGACACCAGCCCTGGACTTCAATATTCTTCTATCAACGCCATCGTCAGCGCTGATGTTGCTTTGGTGGTAACAAGCCTAGATGCATCTGACATAAATGGAACCCAACGAATGACCCGTGAACTCTACGATCTCTTCGAGAAAAAAACTGGGATCTTGATGAATAAAGTACTCGTCGAGATTTTGTCGTCAAAGAAAAAGAAAGAGAAATTTTACAACCACTTTAACAACGTTCATCGCCTTCCCATCTTAGAAGTTTTGCCCTGCTTCTGTGATGTGCTTCGAGCAGGAGGAGCATACATATTCTCAGAGGACAGAAGGGAACACCCATTCACAAAGACGCTGGAAAAACTAGCAACAAAAATCGAAAAATTTTAACCATGGTCCCTCTTCTCTTTGTATTTTTCCATGACTTTCATCGCCTTTTGAGTATATTTTCTAAGACGCCGAAGCTCAATCTTCCTTTCAGGCAAAGTCTCAGGAGCATACATCAATGGTAGAACAGCCACAAAAATGAAAAAGCTAGCCAACGGGAAAGCAGTATATGGCGGGATTTTTTCAATTAAAGAAGGATCTAGAAGTAGTGGGATTATGCTGCTGAGAAAAAAGGGGATGCTTCCTAATGTATAATACTTCTCCCTATTTCCCGATTGGGACAAGTCACCCCACAGAATTAGAATAAATATAACAAAAAACATGCCCCAAGCAACTCCGTCAACAAGGAAATAAAAATACCAAGAAATTAGCGATGATGGAGCAAACCCAATCATTGCGTAACTGAGGCCCAACGCAATGAAACCATATAGTACTATCCTCTTTCGTCCATTCCAATCACATAGCAACCCTGCAATCAGCATGAAAATGCTGCCAATGATTGGTTCCATAATATCCATAACATTAAGTAGATTGGGCATATTTTCACTGAGAAAATGGGTTAAAATGTTTTTCTCAAATCTATCTACAAGGCAGAACATAAACCAAGAGACAAAATAGAGGAAAAAAGATTTATCACGCAGAATTGATGCGAAAGAAGCATTCTCTTTTAAAGGAAGAAATTCTTTGGGTTTCAAAAAGAATATAATTAGTCCGCTCCCTCTCCATATCGAGACGATTATTGAATTCACGGGCAAACCAAGAGTTAAAAATGGAATTGCAAGAAGAGGGGCGCTCAAATTGGTAATTAATAATATTATTCCACCGATTCGTCCCCTATTCTCGACAATTGTACATTCTGCAAAATATGCCAGACACGAGGGCATACCTGAACCGAATGAGATGCCTAGGAGAATTGCGGTGATTATGAGATGTGTTGGAGTGAAACTATTAAATAGGGAAGGTAGTGATGATGTAACTACTCCAGCAATTATCCATAAATAAAGAAAATTGATTATGCTAATTCTTTTTGATAAAATCGATCCAATTATTGCAGCTCCTACAGTGGATAAATAATAAGCTGCCCAAACAACAAAGTTCTGTTCATGTGTTACGGTGAGTCCATCCAGAATATTGTTTATCAATGTTAGTGTCATGTAGTACCACCCGAAAACATTGAGCAACAAGATGCAAACTGTGAAAAAGTCTCTCTGAGCGATACCAGATTCTCCCAAGAACTTCCGAAGCATTCTATGCACTACTCGTATTTCAAACTCAATAGTCTTTCAATTAAGAATTAAGAATTGAAAAACAAGATTATAGATCGACATTTTGTATATGTGTTGAACAAACCTTATATAGGGATACCTGTAGAACACATATACACGTGACGCAGATGCGTAAGAAACTACCAGTGAGATGGTTCTGGGGTTAAGTATTTCGACCATTCGGGCAGAAGCATTCCTCTAATTAGTATTTCTAAATATCTTCTATTATGTTTGATTCTTTCTATGCTGTTGTAAGCATCTTTGGCTAGCTCTTGCATAATTTGTTCTAGGCGATTGAATCCTCGTCCCTCATTGACAACCGCTGAAATCTTTTCAACGTCATTCTTGGTTTTTGTTTTTTTCTGAAGAAGATGGCTCAGTGTAGATTTAATCTCAGGGTTCTGTAAGGCATAGAGAATTGGTAGAGATAGATGTTCCTTCATGATTCTGTGCACCGTCTCTTTATGATCAAACATATCTATTAAGTCGTCTCTTAATATTACTAGCATCCCTAGGAGCCTACCGTATTCGCTGAGAGACTCAATTTCTTCTTCTGATCCCCCACCAAGAATGGCGCTGATGCGTGTATGAGCTTCCACATCCGCTGCTTTCTTTCTCACTACGCGGAGGTATTCTTCCGGTTTAATGTCCAGCCTTCCTCGAAATTGAAGTTCAAGTGCTTCTGCGTCTCCCAGCTCGAAAAATGTCCTTTCAATTATATTAATGACAAGTGCAAGTTTCTCTAGGGGAATTCCTTTCTCAACCGCTTTGTATAATAGTGCGAAGCCTTTGAGTAGCAACGCGTCTCCGACGAGCAGTGCTATATCTTTGCCAAACTTGCCTAGGACTGTTTGGCGTGATCCTTTGCTTTTGGATTGATCGATGATGTCGTCATGTATGTCTATGGCTCCGCTTATCACGATCATCGGAACAGCTACAGGAGTTGTTATCGTAGGATCGCCACCCACGGCTCCACATGTTAGAGAAAGCAGAGCGGGTCTAGCTAAGTCGTGCCAGTACTCAGTCATGAAGTACTTCAGGGCGTCACGGATATCTTTGCATTCTATTTCTTCTTCCAACACCGTTTTTCTAGCCATCTCTAGAGCTTCTCTTCCCTTATCTTCTAGAAGTCTCTGCACTTGTTCCTCTATCGCTTCTTGGCCGGAAGCTTTTTTCATCGTTATGCCTCTTTGATGTCTAGTTTTTTTAGTTGTTTATCCAAGAGATCGTAGTAAGTGTCGACGAGTTGTATTCCTTTTGACGTTATCTCGTACACTTTTCTTACTCGCCCTCTTTTCGTTGTTTTTTTACTTCTGACGTAGCCTTTGGCTTCCATAGAATTGAGGAGAGGGTATAAGGCGCCGTGCCTAATTTTCATTCCAAAAAGCCTCTCTGTCTTCTTGATGATCTTGTAGCCCCACATGGGTTCTGTCTGGATAAGCCTTAAAATTAGGATATCGAGAAAATTTCTGGTTATGCGTTGAACAATCTGTTTCTGGAAAGTTTCGGTCAAGATTTCCATTTCTCCATTAGCAGTATATCTTGAATAAGCGAATTTTGTTTATTTAAATTGCTTAACTTTCACCAAAGTTTGGTATGCTCAAGTATGTTTTTTTATTACTTTTGGTCGCACGAACCTTTATATCCGCGTTTAACCTATATGGACATGTAATATGTCTAAAAAAGGACATATTGTATATGGGTTGAACTGAAAAACTGTAGAGCAGAAATACATGAGGAAAATGAAATGAGACAAAAACTGAGAGAGGTCCAAATTAAACTCATGAGAGGCCTACTGGATCTCGTGATCCTCCAGTTTTTGAAAGCAGAATCCATGCATGGATATCAAATAATCACAAACATTCGAAAAAATTTTGGGGTTTATTTCGGTCCCAGCACCATCTATCCTCTACTCAGCGCCTTGGAAGAAAAAGGTTATATCAAAAGTCAATGGGACCTAAACAACGACCGACCAAGAAAGGTTTACTCTCTAAAACCTGATGGCCATAGTCTATTAAATGGAACTGAGGAATCTTTGAATCATATTTGCCGCAGGCTTACAAACATCGGGTTAAATAGGCTATACCTCAACGGCGATAATAACAATATTCTGAAAAACCCCAATGGTTGCCTCAAGGAACTAAGGGAACATTAGAGCATCTATCAGTCTCACCGTCTATTCGTGCATGGCTTAGCCCATCTTTTCTACATTTTTATCCAATTTTTAGCAAATCACAGTTTCCAACATACGTTTTTATCCCAGCGACATACATTTCTTTTCTCCCAAATCTCGCGAATATTCTTAAATCGATGGCATCAATAAATTGATTCTATGAATGAAAAAAAGTTTAGATTCGGTAAACAGGGCATAACAGGTGTGATTCGCTCACCTCATGAGGAAACTTCAGCCTGTGTTATTACCTGTCACGGCTTGTATAGCAACAAAGACAGCGAAAAATATGTTAGCATTGCCCATAGGTTATGCGCAGAAGGTCTCTCAGTTTTGAGATTTGACTTTAGAGGTTGCGGAGAAAGTGAAGGCCTTTTTAGAGATACTTCCTTAACCGGAAGAATGGAAGACTTGGAAGAGGCTTTAAATCTTATTCAGGAAAAAGGCTACGAAAGTGTAGGGGTGATGGGAAGCAGCTTAGGCGGAACAGTTGCGGTTTTGACAGCTGCAAAGGATAAGCGAGTTAAGGCGTTGGTGACTTGGGCAACTCCTTCCTGTCTAGACGAATTGGTTAAAGGTGAAGTAATCAAAGGTTTGGAAAAGCTTGGGCAAGATGCGAGTCGATATAATGTTTCCAAGGCTTTGAAAGATGTACATTGTCCGATCTTAGTTATTCACGGCAGTCTAGACAAACAGGTGCCTTCATTCAATGCTGAAGTTTTAAATGAAAACGCAAACAAACCAAAGAACATCCAGATAATTGAGGGCGCAGACCACAGGTTTACCAACCCCATCCACAGAAAAAGAGCCATTGAACTAACGCTAGATTGGTTCAGAAAGTATTTAAAAATCAAAAAGACGGGCTGAAGCAAATCACTTGTCGTACCCATTTATTAGTACTCAATTAATTAAACCTGGATGGAAACAACATGTCTGGAACTGAAACTCTCATACCCTACATAAAAGAAAAAGGAAAAACGGAACAGCCCACAATAATCGTAGACAGCCGTGAAGCAAGCACAGCACCGAAAATTGTCAAGGGACTTAAAGAGAATGGCGCCGAAATCAGCATACGAGCCCTTGAGAAAGGCGACTACGTCATCTCAGATTTGTGTGTCTTCGAAAGAAAAACTGTTCATGATTTCGTTTATACACTTACCAGACGATATCTATTTGAGCAGCTGTTCAAACTGAAGGAAGTCTACGCTAAACCCTTCTTGATTATAGAAGGTTACATGCCCATAATCTACAAGTTCAGCAAAATCCAGCCAGCCTCAGTGTGGGGAGCCATGTTCTCCCTCGCCAGACAAGGAATCTACTTGATACACACAAACAGCTACAAAGAAACAATAGACTTCCTCTACACCGCCGCAAAACAAGAACAAATCGTTGAGAAAAGAATTCCAGTCATTCACCCAGTAAAGAAAACTGAAACCCTAGCCGAAGCCCAAATATTCTTTTTGGCCAGCCTCCCAAACATCGGTCGAGAAAAAGCAATAGCTCTCCTAAAATCCTACCAAGCTCCCCTAAAAGCCCTAATAAACATAGACAGTTGGTCAAAAGACGTCCACGGTCTAGGGCCAAAAATCACCAAGAAAGTGGAGCGAGTTATCAACAAACCTTATGAACAATGAAACGCGCGCGCAATTACTAATGCCTTCTGGCTCTTCTTCGTATTATGAATCAGCTTCAAAGCCAAAAGCTTAATGGACATATGGATATGACTTTTTACGTATACTGGATCAATCATTCTTTGGCTTCTGGTATGATCTCTTGTAGATTACGAGGTGAGGATTCACGTTTGTTCTTCCATGAACCTTAAATAGCTCTTAATGTTTTAGATAGTAAATATAATAAATATTCCTGAGAACACTCGAATGTGTTCTTGATCTGCTCATTTGGACAAGCTAAAGGAGATTTGCTTTAGGCATGCCTGAGAAAGCGATTTTGTACGAAGATGTAGATGGAACCACATATGAGGTTGAACTGCCTTTAACCTCCTATGTTGATCCAGAGGAGATCAGGGAGGAGCTCGGCGTCCCTTCCTACGTCGACATGAATTATTTTCCAATGAAAAGNNATATCCTCAAGTCTTCAAGAAGAGGGTTAGTAAGAAACCCATCCCAGTTCTGCTGTTCGGTGGAGGCGCCGTCAAAATTCACTGTAAAGATGCGAATGGCCAGGGTTCATTGTCGAGAAATTTGAAGGATACGGATTATATAGTTCCTAAAAAACAGGGTTTGGATTTCTACAAGCTTCTTCTAAACATGGATGAAGCCTTTGGAACCATGTATAGATCTTTCAAAACCAAGAGTGATGGACTTTTCAATGCAGTGAGGCATGGAGACAGATATAGGATCAGGACGATTGAGGGAATAGCAGAGGGAGGAATCCCTATAGTGGGAGTGATGGATATCCTCTGTGATCGCGTAGATTTGAGACATGAAATAGAAGTTAAAGATGCCTTTGAGATGTACAAAGAGAATCTATACACGATTGGTTTGGAATATTTGATATTGTCCAAAACCCAATTCATCATGGACTACCCGAAAGAGAAACTTGACAAACTTAGAGAACACAAGCAAGAATACAGGATTCTACCATACTCCTACTATGCAGACGACAAAGTTGTCCTTGGAATGGAAGACAAAGACGTAAAAGACGTTTGCGCCATCTTTTTGGACCACCCGATTGGAAATGGAATAGGAGAGATAAGCTCAGAAAAAATCAGAAAGGTTTTGAAGAAGGACCAAAAACTTGGTCTAACAGCCACACTAAATCTTACAAACCTGGCAGAAAAACATGATAAACTTAAAAAATGGGTGAAAAAAAGTGAGGCAGCCACTATTACCGATAGGATACAAACCCTTCTGAAAGGTCTGCCTAAAGTTGACAAGAAGTGGGATAAACCTTGGTGGAATACTGCTGTTGAAACTCCGATCATCGAATAAATTCTATTTTCTCTTCAGTATTTGTTTAATTGCCCTGTAAGTTTCTCTTCTGGAAAGACCCACTCTTGAGAGCGGTATGTCGAATGTCTCTTCTTTAGAGTACAGCCTGATTTGAGCCTCACTTTGTGGAGTAATATGAATTGAGACGTCTGTGTAGTTAGACCACCTACCCTCGACTAGGTCTCCCCCTTTCCAAAGTTTAAACCCTTTACTACTCAATGAGAACACGGTATGATACCGTTTTTTGTAGATTGGGTAGGCTGCTATGACTGAGAAGGCGAGCAAGACCAAGAGAGACAATAACATATAATCTACGAGCCCGCTCAGACCAAAAAACAAAAGCGTAACCAAAATAAGCGTACCCAACGAGAATATTATGGCGACGCCTTTCAAGTAGTCCGGTACGTGGAGTGGCTCAAATCTTGCTTCGGTTAATTTCAAATTTTTCTTGAGAGCTCTTCCAAGCACGTTGTTTGATGAGATTTCACTCTTCGAAGCGAGACTGTATGCCGCTACGCCTACTTTTTCGTCTGCAAGGTTTGAAACAGCATTTTTTACATTTTTTTCTATGGGTTTTGCCTGAACAAATGTGATGAATACCCAGTCATCGGCGCCGAACTTGCGTTTGCATGATAGAATGAGTTTTCTCAGAGATTTGACGCTAAGTTCAGTGGATGTGTAGAGTATAAGGTGAATCTTATACTTCGGCGTTACGAAAAATGAGAATATTCTGGAGAGGAAGAATCCTTTCTCGGTTAGACTTCCCACAGCGTATATGGGAACTGTGAAGTCGCCTAAGACATAGTCTCTGTAGATTTCTGTGAAATTCGCTAGCCATCTGAGGTTTCCTTTGGCAAGTCGCTCTTCAAACATATCAGTGATGAAACCTAGTTCTTGAGACATGTAGCACACCAGACACTTGGATACTGAAAACTGAAAAGAAAGGGGGGGGTGAAGTTATTTAAAGCTACTCTGGTGGGATGCTCAGGTACAGGGTTCTCATGTCGACGCCTTTAGTTGTGTTTCTGTACATGTAGTAGACGTATAGCAGTATTCCAACAGCGATGCAACCCCAGAAGCCCAGGGCACTTACTACGTCTTCGGTACCTGAAGGCGAGAACATGAAGCCAACAGACTCCCTCACGAACGTGAACAAGCAGTATCCTGCCAACAACGACGCTATAGAACCTAGTAATACCACGGCTCCTATTGAATGCTTGACTGCAGCTCTGTCATAGATTTCTTTTCTCTCCAGTGGAAGCAGCATCATCGATACACAGAAGAGGGTTAGGAAGGTCGCATCATATATGTCAGTTCCAACCACTCCTGCAAATTGGACGTAACCCCCTAGGTCAAAAACGTTCGATTCGGCCATGCATCCCACGATTCCAAATACTCCGGTGATGATAACTGCCCAGGTCGGTGAGTGCCATCTCTCGCTGACTTCTGCCACCTTTTCAGGCATCATTTTGTCAAAGGACATAGCGAACAATGTTCTAGATGAAACCAGAAGGAATGGTGGTATGTCGTTTGCAAGCCAGACTACGCCAGCCAAGGCGATTATCCATGAAAGCCAATCCAATTCCATGCCTCTAGCGATGAGGGATGCAATTCCAGTGCTCCACGCATCTTGGAAATTGGTAATCCCTGCTCCAGCAATAGCCGTATCGGATACGCCACCCCGGCTTATGTAAGAGTATGCTTGGAAGAATCCCCAGTCATTTCCGCCGACCGTCGTTTCACCTACCTCCAAGCATGCTATCGCTGAGAAAGACGAAGCCCCTAGGTAAACTAGCATTATTATTAAGCCAGATACAAGAACAACCATTGGAAGCTTTTTGTTTGCCTCTTTAACCTCTCCGGCGATGAAGGTGACTGAATACCATCCCATGTAGGCCCAGAAAGCTCCTGCAAGTGCAAATGAAAAGGCGTCGTAGAAAGTTGATATTTCCGTTGCCATTCCCTCTTGCAACGCTAGGTCTACAAATACATCCGGCGGCTGTCCCATAACTTCTGTCACGCCCTTCGCGAGCGGCCCCGTAGCGCTGGGGTCCATGGCGCCAGCAATCCACATTGCGAAGAAGGCAACTGTGATTATTAGTATTGGCCAGAACATCCCGTGCATGAGCCAACCGTAGAGTCTTACCCCGAACAAGGCAAGTGCTGTAAAGATTATAATGATTAGGACGCCTCCAAGGAAGAGTATTTCTGCACTGAAGGATATTACCGTTGGTGCTAGGGCAATGCTATAGAATATCATGATGGCTTCAAAGACCGCTACCCCGATTAGTCCGTAGGAAAAGGCTTCAGCGAGGAACATTAGCCAGCCAGCGTTGTATCCCGCAAACGGATGGATAACTCTTGAAATGGTTACGTATCCACCACCAGATCTTGGCATGGCAGCCGTAACATATCCAGCAGCGTAACCAGTGATCATCACTATTATGCCGCAGACTAGGAAAGCCCAGAATATGGCTGGAAGACCTAGTGGAAGCTGATTGGTTGGCACTGGCCTCGGACCCGTGAATTGGAATGCTCGTGCCTGCCAGCCTAAGCCGACGACGTGGGACATGATAATGATTACTCCCAGCATAAAGCCTACTTCTCTGACTAGCCCTGTAGCTTCTCTAGCGAACAATCCAGTTTTTTCACCCATTTTTCTATCCACCTTATTTTTCAAAACGTTCTTATCGTTTTGCATTTAGAGAATTTAAGATTTTCCGTAACTATAATGTTAGACTTAAATATCTCTACCACTTTCAGAAATATAGAATCAAGTTAGGAATGGTTTGATTGACGCCTCTATTTGGAAGGAAGGATAAGAAAACTAGGATTCTCTTCGCCACGGATATGCATGGATCTGAGGGGGTTTGGAGAAAATTTCTAAACGCCTCATCAATGCTGAAAATAAACGTAGCTATATGTGGAGGCGACCTAACTGGAAAGATGATCGTTCCGATAATCGAAAGAAAAGATGGAAAATATGCTTACTACCTGATGGGCAAAAATCATCTAATTGACTCAAGCGGATTGGAAAAAGCAATCAAAGACGTGCGAGGGATAGGATACTACCCATATTTGACTAACGAAAAAGAATTTGAGGAAATGAGTAAAAACCGCGCAAAAGTAGATGAAGTTTTTTCCGAAGTTATGAACTCAACGCTCAAAAACTGGCTTGACCTAATCCAAGAGAAAGTTCCAAACGAAACCCAAGTAATCGTATGTCCTGGAAATGACGACAGATTTCCAGTGGACGCCTTAATCGGAGATCACCCAGACGTAATAAACGCAGAAGGAAAAGTGATAGAAATCGACGAATCCCATGAGATGATAAGTACAGGTTGGGTTAATCCCAGTCCCTGGAACACTACCAGAGAAGATGACGATGAAAAACTCGAGGTAAGACTGGAAAAATACATTTCTCAACTAAAAAACACTGAATCAGCCATATTCAACTTCCACGCTCCACCCTATCAAACTAACTTGGATGAAGCCCCATTGCTCGACGATAACCTAAATCCTGTGATCCAGGGAGGAAGGGTTATGATGGTTCCAGTGGGCTCCAAAGCCGTTAAAAAAATGATTGAAAAGTACCAACCATTCCTAGGATTACATGGACACATACACGAAGCATCGGGTTCAATCAAAATCGGTAGAACACACTGCGTCAACCCTGGAAGCGAATATGCAGAAGGAATTTTGAGGGCATTTCTAATCGAATTTAAAGGCAACAAAATCATTAGGCTCCAAAGAATAGAAGGCTAAAGGAGAATAATGGTAAATGTCTTGGATGCTCGATAAAGAAATTAAGAGAGAATTGCCCGAAGAATGGAAAGGAATAGTTCCAACAAAAACGTTCCTACAGGAAGCTGAAACGATAGTTAAAGAAGCTGAAAAGAAAGGCATAATCCTTAGAATTATGGGCGGATTAGGAGTAGCAATTCATTGTCAAGAGTTCAGGGATTTCGCAAGGAAACTCGCTAGAACTGGAACAGGAGTTGTGAAAGGCCAAGAATACAGTGACATAGATTTCATGTCTTACCGTAAACATAGGAACAAGATCAAAGATTTCTTCAGTTCTGCAGGATACGCCAAGAGACGGGCAACTCTTTCTTCAGCCGCTTCTGAGAGACAAATATACTATCATCCAAAGGGCTGGTTTTATGTAGATGTATTTTATGACAAGTTAATAGTAGCGAACCATCCAGTGGTCTTCAAAGAAAGGCTTGAACTAGATAATCCAACCATCACTGTAACCGACATGCTCCTTGAAAAAATACAAATGTGGGAAGCATTTAGCTCTAAAGATTTGAAAGACTGCCTGATTCTACTGAAGTCCCATAAAGTTGAAGAAAAAGGAGGAAAAGAAAGTATAGACGCCTCATACATAGCTAGAATACTATCAGGAGACTGGGGATTCTGGTATACCGCTACAACCAATCTCAAAAGAATTAAAAGATTCATTTCAGAGATAGACAAATTGGGCGCAGAAGTTGAAATCAATCCTGAACATTTTGAAGAGGACGACAGAAAGAAAATAGTCACAGAAATCGAAAACCTTCTGGAGAGTATACACAGGGCATCAAAATCCTTCAAGTGGAAAATGAGGTCTAAAGTTGGGACGACTAAAAAATGGTACAACCCCGTTGAGAGAGAAGAAACGGTGGGTGGATTCGGAATATGGGAAGCCATCCTCCAGAAAGAATAGGTTGAATCGATGATCAGAGCTCTTCGTCGATGAAATAATCTTTTTTTATAGGCGAATTTCGAAGCATGATTTAAGTAATCCTACGGAAAATAGAGTGTTTGTGGTTAAATTCTTTGAAGGCCTCTAGAGAATCCAACTTTGATAGCATTTTTAGAGCTTATGACATAAGAGGCATTTTTGGGGAAGATTTGACCGAAGAGGTTGCGACTAGAATAGGAGCTGCTTTTGCAACTTTTTTAAAGGAAGATAAGGAAGTGCTGGTCGCTAGGGACGTTAGATTAAGCGGAGAAAAACTTAGAAGAGCCTTGATTTCTGGTCTCCTTTCAGATTGCGACGTCGGAGATATTGGTGTTGTTCCAACACCTCTACTCTTTTTTGCTATAAATCGACTTCAAAAGAACGTGGGAATTATGATTACGGCTTCTCATAATCCGCCAGAGTGGAACGGGTTTAAGGCTTTTAGTCGTGAAGGATGCATTTACGACAAGGATATGGAAAAGATTAAACAGATGGCCAAGGAAGTCGATTTGGAAAGGATTGGCAAGAAAAAGGGTAGATTAAGAAAGCATAGGGGAATAATTCAAGAATATATGGATTTTGTTGTAAAAAAGATAGAAATTGGTAGAAAGCTTAGAGTGGTGGCTGATACGGCAAACGGCACATGTGGTTTAGTCGCTCCGCCGCTCTTTAAACAGTTAGGATGCAAGATTTTCGCGTTGAATCAACATCCTGATGGCACATTTCCAGCACATCTGCCGGAGCCAAAGGCAGAGACATTAGGGGAATTGAAAAGGGAAGTAGCGAGGAATAAGGCAGATTTTGGAATAGGATACGACGGAGATGGAGATAGAGCAGTTTTTGTCGATGAGAAAGGAAACCTGATCCCAGGCGACTTGACTCTTCTAATCTTCGCCAAAGATGTTCTCCAAGAAAACAAGGGTGCAAAAATAGTCTATGAACTGAGTTGTTCTATGGCCGTTGAGGAATATGTGAAAGAACTCGGCGGGATTCCAATAGTGGAAAGGGTTGGTCACACTTTTATCATGGACAGGATGATAAAAGAAAAAGCTTTGCTTGGAGGAGAAAAAAGCAGTCACTTCTATTTCTCTGAATGCTACGGAGTGGACGACGCTGTTTTTGCAAGTCTAAGAATGGCTGAGATACTTTCTAAAAGCAACAAAAAACTATCAGAAATAGTTCATTCCTTACCTAAGTATCCGTCTATTTACGAGAAAAACTTAGAGTGCCCAGATAACTTAAAATTCACCGTCATCGAAAAACTGAGATCCAGGTTTAAGGATTATGGCTTAACAATTTCAGAGATGGATGGAGTAAAGTTGCTAGAAAAAGACGGTTGGGTTCTTCTGAGAGCATCGAACACCGAACCAATAATAAGAGTCTCTGCTGAAGCAAGAACAGAAGAAAGACTTAAGGAGCTTTATGAATTCGCGAAAAAAGAGTTAGAACGTATATTAAAGGGTGATTAATTGCAGACAGTAGTACTTGCCGGCGGAACAGGAAAGCGCGTCTTTCCTTTGGCAGTAACCCAACCAAAACCCATGTTTAAAATTTTGGGAAAACCCCTCATTCAACACGTCATAGAAACCGTGAAAGAAGCTGGATTAACCGACCTCATCATCGTGATAGGCCACAACGGAGAACAAATTAGAGAATTCCTAGCAGATGGTGGAAAGCTTGGAGTTAACATAGATTATGCGGTTCAAAAGGAAGCGTTGGGAATGGCAAACGCTCTTGAAGCCGCAAAGGATTTGGTTGAAGATAATTTCTTCGTTGTTAATGCTGACGACATTTTTGAAAGTTCGCTAATAAAAAAGATGATTAGGCAATTCAAGAAAGGAGGCGCAGAGATAGTTCTTTCCTGCAAACCTGTTGAAGAAACATGGAAGTTTGGGATAATCCGCGTGGAGGATGATCGGGTAAATGATTTTGTTGAAAAGCCACCGAAAGGTCAGGAACCAAGCAATCTGGCAGTGGTCGGTGTCTACATAATGCCCAAACGCATCTTCGATTATTACAAAAAAATTCCAGTCTCAGACCATCAATATGAAGATGCGATACAGAAAGCCATCCAAGATAAGAGTGCCGTCCGAGCTATCAGTTATGACGGGTTTTTCGCGGGTTACAAATACCCTTGGGACCTTTTCACGATAAACAAGTATCTGATGGATGCGTGCATAAAGAAACCGATTATTGAAGATGATGTGGAACTCTCTGAAAGAACGAGGGTTGAAGGGAATGTTTGGCTACGACGGGGAACTAGAATTCTCGAAGGCACTTGCATAAGAGGTCCATGCTATATTGGAGAAAACAGCTACATCGGAAACAACAGTTTAGTTTGGAATTACTCTTCCATCGGCGACAACTGTGTCGTCGGTTTTTCAACCGAAATAAAACACTCTCTGATCGGTGACGATTGCTGGTTTCACATAAACTACATTGGGGATTCAATAATCTCTGCCAACTGCCTCTTCGGGGCTGGAACTATAACCGCGAACTTCAGATTCGACGAGAAAACGGTCAAGTTGAAAATTGATGGAGAGACGGTAGATTCCGATACCGCCAAGTTAGGCACCATAATGGGCGACAACTGCAAAACAGGTATCAACGCTTGTCTTGCACCAGGCGTAAAAATTGGACCCCATAGCATTGTTGGTCCAAACGTCAACTTGCAAAATGATCTTAAACCAAGCAAAATCATTTTCGTTGATAAGAAAAGTTACGTGGTGACAGAGAATAAGATAACAATCTCGTCCGAGAATAAACGGCAACTGATGAAAAAGTTGATGAAATACGAAAAGAAGTGAGAACAGGAACTTTTTGGCAACGGTTTTAGAAAGGTCTTCTACATCATTTCTGGCGAAGCTTCTACGTCATCTTTATCTGCTTTTATCCGTAAAAACCAATAATCTACTTCGTTTCTTTCGAAATAGATAAGTTCTCAATCGTGTTAAAGTAGAGAGAAGGTGATAGAATGTCGATGGCGAAAAGAAAGTTTTTTGGAGAGGTAGCAGCATTACTCGATAAAACGGTTATGGTCGTTACGATGGATGGCAAAAAATACAGCGGAACTTTAGCTGGCATAAATCCGGAGACTCTGAGTCTCTGCTTGTCTGAGGCAAAAGATGATAAAGGTACACTTCTACACAGAGTGTTCTTGAATGGAAACCTCATCGCCCAGTTTTTCACGGTGGAAAAGCCCTTTGATCTTAAGGCTTTATCTGAACGTCTTGATAAGGTGTTTCCAACAATGGTTAGGCTTTACGAGGATAAAGGTTTCATCTGGGTTATGGATAAGGTTAAGGTCACTGAGAATGGTGTGGTGGAAGGGGCAGGTCCAGCAGCTGAACGAGTTCAAAAAGTCTACGATTTGTTCATCAAAGAAGCCGGATCTAAATAAGCCAACGAAATTCAGGTTCCCGTTTTCTTTTTTCTATTGAAGGAGAAACTATTCCGAAAGACTTCAGTATATTATTTGTTGTTTCCGCAGCCTTGTTTAACCTACTCAAATTCACTTTTAGATGCACAATTCTACAAACAGCTTTCAGAACCTCCCGCGCAGCCACTGCATCAGGATATAAACCTGAAGTTTCGGCTAGAAGACAAAAACCTCTTATCCCTCTCAGTCTACCCAATCCGACTAAGAGCCCAGCCACACCAAAGATTTGCCCACCGATGATTTTGGCACCAAGACTCATAGCATCCTTTAGAGTTTCACTGTCCGACGCTGCACAATAGAGCTCGGGCTTTTCAACCTGTTCTTCTCTTTTCAAACCGCCCAGGGTCATGACGTATCGGCATCCTAACTGTTCGCCAACATCTAGGATGCGCCCACACAATTCGTACTGCCCAATAGTTGTCAATGCTTGTGTGTTGCCATAAAGAATNNTTGGAAAAAAGAGGAACGAATTTCTGCAAACAACTTTGCTTCCAACTCTTGGATAAGGTGTAATGCTGTGATGTTTGCAATGAATCCGATGCCCGGTAATCCTTCGATTAAAACAGGATCTCTTAAGG
>JABAOC010002899.1_pt6 | contig 17126 bp, 12 predicted proteins | sample 7062161 | NCBI WGS metagenome assembly JABAOC01 (sample SAMN14538625, study PRJNA623070) | marine sediment metagenome | biome: marine biome [ENVO:00000428]; feature: marine pelagic biome [ENVO:01000023]; material: deep marine sediment [ENVO:00002113] | place: India: Gulf of Khambhat ... | reverse complement strand
TCTGACGTTAGTAGGAGGATTAGGGGGAGTCGTATCACTAGAACCACCGGGTAGGGTATTAAAACTTCCTGTGGCTGGTTGGAGGCTTTGATTACCTGCATCATCTACACTGTAAACAGTATAGGAATAGGTTGTATTTGGAGTTAGGCCCATATCTGAGTAAGTTGTATAAGATGTTGTGCCTAAAACTAAATTATTTCTCAGAACTTTATATAAGTAAGCATAATCTCCATCAGACGCCTGAGGAGGTGCGGTCCAGCTAAGACTTATAGAGTTCGCTGTTTGATTGGGACTGATGAGATCCCGTGGGGGATTTGGAGGAGTAGTATCCAATCCGGAAGTAAGTTCTTCAATTCGAGCGCCCAGAGCATTTCTCGCTTCATAAAGAATGTTCGCATCTCTTTCAAATTTTGAAAAAGTGGTTACCATTTTGTTAATTTTTTCTTTGCCCAAATTATCCCCTAATTCATCCAACATCACAAAATATTCATAATCCTCAATACCTTCTCTAATTACCTCTAAGCGCAAACTTTTAATGGGAATGTTGTCAAAGCCACGGTCTGGGGTGCCTGGGTAAAATAATATTCCATCACTACCTTCGCCTCTCACTTGATCCCACACAGAAGGATTGGTCCCTTCATAATCATGCCACGCTTCCACTCCCCAATATAGAAATCCCGTAATATTATATTTTCGACATTGCCATTTAAGGATACGATGTTCAATTGCTGGATGGTCTAGCCAATAAGCAGCATAAGGATATGGCGGGTAATTACACACATATTTCCAGACTTCAATGCCATGGTTTTGCAAATCAGCAATAGCACCTGCATTATTATCAAACCAATTATTAGCTATGATATCGACCTTGTGAGAAGAACTACCAGCTACTAATACTTTTATGTCTGGATCGATACTGTGAAGCAGATCAGCATAATACTCTACCCGATTATTATCCGCTGGTTCATCCAGATACACATAACAATCTTCAATCATTCCTCTCGCCCGATAATGGTCAGCCAGTTGGCTCATATAATTCGTAACTAAAGTTTCATAGTCAGGCTCGTTATGATCAAATGGATAGTCATAATAGGAAGCCCCTCCAGCAAATCCATACCATCCCATACCAAAGGCGTTAGAATGATATTTGAAATAAAAATCATCTAACCATTGATCGATCTCAGTCCAATCCACAGTAATCTGAGTCCCGTTTCTTTTGAAGTCTTCTTGCTGAGGATAGTACCATCTTGGTGACATATGATACTGACATAGAATTTCATAAAATTTCTTAGCAATACGCTTATATTCAGAGCTATATTGTGGATTAGTATATGGACCGGGTGTACTTTCATACAAGGGCACTTTAAAAAACTCAGAAATATTATCCATGTGACAAGCTACTGCATAATGAGTCCTTAAATGAAATTTATCTGGAAGAGTAAAATCCCAGACCTTAAGTTTTAAATGTAAAATCTCCTGTGAAGCATTATTAGCACTTATGGTAATATCGGCAGTATAAATTCCTGCTGGAGTGCCTATAGGTACTCTCACATTGATCCATATTGGCTGATTCTCACCATCTTTCACATCAAAAGAGTCTATTAAAGGGGGCAAAGGATCAGGCCAATATCCCTCTGCCTCACTGTCCCAGGGAGTCTGAGCACTAATTTTGTTGTCACTTGAGTGGGGAGTATAGACATATTTCTCCAAAAGAAACTCCACATTTGCCCTTAGAATGGAATCAAAGCCCTTGGTTAAGGTCTCCATTTCAATAGTAACTCCCTCGAGGTTACCATTCTCCGCAGAAATAATTATCTGAAAACCTTCCTGTTCATTTCGGGCACAATATATTTTTATTTCGTTGGTGGAACCATCCCAGACAGAATTATTACTTTGTGGGTGAGATACAAAATGTGGCAGATAATCTCCCTTAGAAATAGGCGTACGAACTTTCATCGTATTATTTATCGCCCAAGCTGTAATATTTGCAGCATATAATTGGGATGCATATAATAAAACTGCCACAATAATTAAAACTAAATAATCACTTTTCAGCTTCACGTTCTTACTCTCTATTTAAGATTTTAAGATTAAAATTTATAAGGGGAAGAGAAAAAATAATTTGTAATTCTTGAAATAAGTTTTTATTGTTTTTACTAAAGTTAAAATAATACAGTAATGCATTTTATTTATTCTCACCCCTAAATGTTTTTTTAATAAGTTCCTTTTACTTTAGATTTAAATAGACTATCATATAATTGTTGTATTTTTTTAACCTCGCTATCAATGGAAAAAAATTCTTCTACCCGTTTTCTTCCTTCCTTACCCATATTTATAGCCCATTCTCTATTTTTTAACAGCTTTAAAATAGCAGTAGCCAGACTATCAGGATCTTTAGGTGGCACCAATAATCCCGTCACTTGATCCTGAACAGCCTCTGGGATACCCCCCACGGCAGAAGCCACAACAGGCTTTGACGAAGCCATGGCTTCTAAAATAACATTTGGCAAACCTTCAAAAAGCGAAGGTAATACGAATATGTCTATAACGTTCAGAAGCTCAGGAATATCCCGACGTACACCAAGGAACCGAAAAATTGAAGAGAGATGTAAATTTTTAACTTTTGCGTCCAGACTTTTTCTAAGGGGACCGCTTCCTGCAAAAATAAATTTCACATTAGGAAATGCCTTACAAATCTTTGTTGCTGCTTCTATAAGATAAATGTGTCCCTTCACCTCGCTTAAATGTCCAACCACGCCAATAATAGGATCAGAAGGTTCTAAATTTAACTCTTCTTTTTTTTTCAAACCATCTCTACAAGCGAATAAATCTAGATCTACTCCATAGGGGATGGTGATAATCTTGTCAGCTTCTATTTTCCTTTTTTTTACAAAGAAAGACTTGATATCTTCAGAAACTGCAATGACTTTGTCTATATGTCTAATAGCATATTTATAACTTGTCGTATGACGCAATTTATCATCTTTGAGATGACCTGTGGGAAGCGCCAGGGCGGTCTGCCAGGAAACCACTACGGGTACTTTGGCTAACCTTGCCGCAAACGTCCCGATGACATCAGCATAAAATAGAGTTGTTTGGACAATATCAATATTTTCTTTTTGCATCAGTTTAGCAACTTTCCAGACAAGTGTGATGTCGAATTTAAATCTCTTAGAAAAAACAGCCACTTGATCAGCAATTTTCTTGAACTCGGGTTCTAAAGGTCCACCTTGTCCCACACTACAGACAACGACACGATATTTACCTTTGTCCAACCTTTTGACTAATTCCAGCAAAGCTTTCTCAGCACCACCTATCCCGAATCCATTAACCAGTTGAAGAAGGTTTTTCCTACGATCCGATATCATCGCTTAACCTCTACTAATCGTCACAGTTCTCATCACTATTTTGTAGCTACCACACTTCTACAAATTCTAGAAATTCTTTCCGCTCTATTTTCCCATGTGTGATTCTTCAAAACCGTGTCCCAGGCACTTCTTCCAATGGACTCTCTTAGCTTTTGGTTATTTAAGAGCTGAAAGACTCTCCTCAATAATTCATCAATATTATTTGGTTCAATAAGCATGCCATTGTACCTATCCTGGATGATTTCTGCAATCTGTCCGATTCTACTGGCTACCACAGCCTTACCACAAGCCATATATTCATAAATCTTCATCGGAGAGTAGTAGAAGAAATCGAGTTTTGGATAAGGTGCAATTACAATATCCATAGCCGAAATATAAGGAGGAGTTTTATCATGATGGATATATCCAGTAAAAATTACACACTCCTCATAACCTTTAGAAGATACAAAATCTCTCAATTCCTTTTCTTTTGCTCCCCCTTGGCCAACCAATAAAAATCTCACATCCCTTTTTACTGATAAGATCTTATCAATTAGGGTCATTAAGTTTTCCACACCGTGCCAATAATGAAAAGATCCCACAAAACCAATTACTACTTTCTGCTGTAAGTTATATTTTTGTATTATTTCTCTGTTATTTATATTTGGGTTATACCGTTCAGGATCGACGCCATTAGGAATCACATACATTTTTTCGTTTGAGATACCCTTTTTTTCAAAATATTCTCGGCTAGCATTGGAGACAAGCCACACTTTATCAGCCAGCTTTAAATTTAGTGTTTCTATAAAAGAATCGATCCACGGAAGCCTTTTATAATGGGTAAAAAATCGTCGCCCTTCATACACTCCTGGTCCATCGGCTTCTAATAACCAGGGAAATTTTTTTATTCGAGTCAAAACTAAAGTCGAGAAAAGGTACACATCCAGTCTAGAAATAACAATATCAGGTCTTTCTCTTTTGATGATTTCATTTTCTTTAAAAATATGTTTTAAATTTTTCAATATTTGATTTGGCTCATGAAGATATCTATCCAACCTTTTTTTTAAAGAATGACGTACCCTTGAGGAAAATTTACCATTGTCATTATCCAGCTTTTTATTCATCCAGAAAATTTTAACATCATGACCTTGCTTTTCCAACGCAGACATAATCTCCACAGCTTTTATGGTTGAACCAATAGCCCCTTCATAAAGATCATACAGGTAATTGAAATATACAATCTTCACTATTTACCTCCGAATTGATTTTAAAAATCAGCACCCATTACACCGCACATTAAAAGGCTGAAATTATGGATTAAAAAATTGCATATATGAATGGGGCCAAAGCAGAACCTTCTGTGAAGATAATAAGAAAGCCCAATAAAAGAAGAAAGAGCACAATAGGTAATAGCCACCATTTTTTACGCACTTTTAGAAACTCCCAAAGTTCTCCAACGATAGATATTTTACTCATAAGACCTCCTCTTGATTCCCTTTCGGTATTAAATTTTCTTTAATTAAGAATTCATAAATAGTCTGCCCCGCAATTTTGTGACCACATTCATCGGGATGAATCCCTTCCAAATCCCAGCGAATCGAATCTTTTTTCGCTTTAAAATACGAAAATAGATCTAAACATCGAATCTCATGCTGCTGGCAAAATTGCGATAAGTCGTTCTGAATTAAATTGTCTGAGGTTTTTAGTTCTAATTGATGACGATAGGGAAAAACAACTACCACAAGAGGAATATTATCTTGAGCTAAACTTTCTTTCATCTCCAGAAGAGTAAGCTTTAAATTGTTCCAAGAACTTTGTTTAATAAGGAGATTATGCCACAACATAGAACTGGGAAACAATTTTGGATACCTTCTTTGCATCGATTTTATTGCCTCTTTGAACATCACATAGAGTTTAAGCCTATTAATAAATGTCCGAGAAAAAATTTCAGAAAAAGAATTGATTTTACCTGGAACGTTTACGACAGCTCCTTTAATCTCTTCTCTTACATAGAACATTGGGCTACTATCGTTTAGACAAAAGCCTAAAATAACCATATTGACGGGCATTTTTTTCCGTAATTCATTCAAAAGTGCCCTTTCTTGCCATATATTATAACCACCGATCCCAGCGTTAAATACGATATAATGGTTATCATGAAATTTTTGCTGTAACAAACTTTCCAATACCTTAGAATAAATATCTCCAAGACTGTTAACATTGCTTCCAAATGTGATAGAATCACCGAGATTTAATATGACAAAACTTTGGTCTATTTCTGCTTCGCTTCTATCGTAATCACGTAATCCGAAACGATTGGTTGCAGTATCTCCGGCATTATTGACATAATAAGGACGGAAAATATAAGAAAGCTCAGCATTGGATGAAGGAATAACGAGATCATCAGCCTGTCCAAAAATTTGATGCTGTTGCCCGATTCCCTTCTTGACTAAAATTCCCGCTACTATTTCTCCTAAAATCAAAAGAATAACCATAACAAAAAATGCCAAAACTAAATTTACGATTATTTTTTTGAGTTTTTTAGTCATAGTTTGTTTTCTCCCCCTTTCTGCAACGGAAAATCGTCGCCCCCTAAATTTTATAATTTTTCATTTCATGTGTACTAATATTGCCTTTCATAGTTACTTTTATCAAATTCTGTTGCTTTCCTGATTTTCCAGTATGATGGGACATTGGTATCAAATTTTCTTTCTAGCGGGTCTCTTCCTATTATTCTAAATATGATAGCAATAGGAGTGAAAATTAAATAAAATAAGAGTCCCAAAATCAGACGCGTGTTAAACCAACCTAAAACATGTGAAAGATACAAGGCTCCGATATATAAAGGTCTTATCACAATCGGTATGAGCAAAGCCGTAACAAGCGTAACAAAGGCACCTCCAAATAAGCATTTATAAATAAAAATATTACCTTTTAGAAATTGAATAATGCCCAAAATAGTCAAAACAAGTGCCAATGTAATTCCAAATGTTCTTAGTTGTTTTTTATTAGCTTCCTTAGTCATTTTCATTGTATACCTTTAATCTAACTCAAATTCTCTCATCCAATCTTTATCATCCTTTAGTGGCTTTTGATTCTTTTTATCTAATAGGAAACTCCCTATAACCAGATAGTCCATATTCGTTCGCATAAAACAAGTAAAAGCTTCCTGGGGAGTACACACAATGGGTTCACCCCGCACATTAAAGGATGTATTGATAATGACTGGACATCCCGTTAAATTGTAAAAAGATTTAATCATGTCATAATAGAGAGGATTGTCCTCACGGCTAACTGTTTGAATACGCGCCGAATAGTCAACATGAGTAACGGCTGGAATTTCAGATCGTGTCACTTTTAATTTATCGATGCCAAATAAGTTCGTATCCACTGGATTGACCTTGATTCGTTTGGATTCTTTCACTGGCGCCACCAAAAGCATATATGGACTTTCTCGATCTATTTCAAAATACTCTGAAACATGTTCTAGAAGAATCGTTGGTGCAAAAGGTCTGAATGACTCTCTAAATTTGATTTTCAGATTCATGTTAGACTGCATAGTTTTGGATCGTGCGTCGCCAATTATACTTCTCGAGCCTAATGCTCTGGGTCCAAATTCCATTCTCCCCTGAAACCACCCAATGACTTTTTCCTGAGCAATCAATTCGGAAACTTTTCCAGGAATTTCTGTCAGCTCCAATTTTTCAAATGAAATTTTATTTTCTCTCAGATAACGTTCAATTTCTTTATCAGAAAAAGCTGGACCTATGTAGGAAGCTTTTTGATAATCTTTTTGGTTATCTGCTTCTCTTTTATTATTCAGATATTGATACCAGGTAAACATAGCCGCTCCAAGAGCGCCACCAGCATCCCCAGCAGCCGGCTGGATCCAAATATTTTCAAAGGTACTTTCTCGCAGAATTCTACCATTGGCAACGCAGTTTAAGGCACACCCGCCAGCGAGACAAAGATTCTTCTGACCAGTCTCCTTAAAAACATGTCTCGCCATTCGGAGCATGATTTCTTCTGTAACGACCTGAATCGACCTGGCTAAATCCATCTCCTTTTGAGTAACTTTTGATTCCGGTAATCTCGGGGGACCACCAAATAATTTATTAAAATGTCTATTAGTCATGGTCAAACCGACACAATAATTGAAATACTTCATGTTTAATTTGAATGACCCATCCTCCTTTAAGTCCACCAATTCACGTAATATTGTATCAACATACTTGGGTTCACCATAAGGCGCCAGTCCCATGACCTTATATTCACCAGAATTCACTTTAAAACCAGTATAGTACGTAAAGGCTGAATATAGCAAGCCCAGAGAATGAGGAAATTTCATTTCCGCCAAAATGTTAATTTGATTGTCTCGTCCTTCACCATAACATGTAGTGGTCCACTCACCAACTCCATCAATAGTTAGAAAAGCAGCTTCCTGGAATGGAGAAGCAAAGAACGCGGAAGCAGCATGGGATTCATGATGTTCTGGGAAAATTATTTTCCCCTCATAATGCAATTCTTTTTTTATAAGTTCTTTTATCCAGAGTTTTTGTTTTAACCACAAAGGGATGGCTTTGATGAACGATTTGATACCAATCGGTGCATAGCTCAGATAGCTTTCCAATAACCTCTCAAATTTGATGAATGGTTTATCGTAAAAAGCAACATATTCAAGTTGGTCAGCCTTGATTTTACCTTCTTTCATACAATAGGTGATGGCATTGATTGGAAAGTTGAAATCATGCTTTTTTCGTGTGAATCTTTCCTCCTGGGCTGCAGCTATAATCTCACCGTCTTTCACTAAACACACCGCACTATCATGATAATATGCAGATATTCCTAAAATATACATCAACCAATCACTCTCATTTTATTTAGATTTTTACCTTCAGTTTTAACAATCTCAAAATAAATTTGGCGTGTTTTTTCAACGATCGCTGAAAGCTTGAACCTGTTTTCAGCTTCCTTCTTTGCTTCTATTCCCATCCGTGTCCGTTTTTCAGCGTCTAAAAGAAGACGATATACTTGTTCAGCCAATCCTTGAACATCACCATAATTTACCAGTAAGCCTGTAACATCCTCTTGAACAAGATGCGGGATTCCTCCTACCCGGGTTGCTACAACCGCTTTACCAGCAGCCATAGCTTGCTCTATGACCATGGGAGAAGACTCTTCAATTGACGGGAGAATTAAAATGGCACATTCCTCAAATTCTTGATAAAGTTCCTTTTCATTTAAACGTCCCTTAAAGATTACATTTTCATTCAAATGATTCAGTTCCATATATTCCTTTAAAATCTTTTCATATTCTGGTTCAAAGACTTTTCCAACGATGTGTAGACAGACATCTGGAATATTATGTCTGATTTCATTTATCGCCTTTAAAAGATTAAGAATTCCTTTGCGAGACCTTATCATTCCGACAAAAAGAAGCCTATTATCAACTGTCTTATTTTCTAATTGAAAGAATGTCTCATCAACAGGATTATCAATAAAGTACATTTTAGCAGCAGTATACTCTTCGATCATTTTCTCGACATAAGGCGAAATAACAATAATATGGTTTATACTTTTTAGGGTACTAAGCTCAAAATAACTGTTGAAAACTCCTTTTATTCGTTGATAAAGTTTTTCTCCCCAACCTGAGTTCGAGTTAAAGATCTTAGCCTCTTGACTAAGAATTCCATGCACAGTTAACATAGTTGGATATTCTAGTTTCCTTACGGCAAAGCCGTACATATCTGTACCGTGGACATGAACGATATGTGGATCAATTTCCTTGATCTTATTAACAATCCATTTTCTTACTCCATTGTACAATGTAATTTGTCCCAGCTTTTTGGATGAACGCAGATAATGCAGGGTTATTTCTTCCTCAACAGAAGATTCAATTTCCTGATCAAAATCCACAGTCATAACATGCAGATCCAAATCCTCAAAATTTCGCAATCCCTTAACAAGATTACAGTTTACTGCCTGAATACCGCCAGTAATCTTATGAGGATTTAAAGGGTAAGGACCAACTATAGCCACTCTTAATCTATTCATTTTTCCAAATCATCCATTTTGTTTAATTAAATCACTATACTCAATATCAATGAGAGATTTAAGGCCATTATATAAGTCATACTTCGGACTCCATCCCACCTTTTTGCGTATTTTAGACACATCCGAGACCAGATGAAGACGGTCACTTTTTCGTTTCCGACTTTCCGTTTGTTTAATTTTAATTTCTACAGAAACAATTTCCTGAATGTTCTCTACTAATTCTCTTACTGAATATTCCTGCCCTGTTCCTACATTAAATATTTCAAAAGTATTCTGGGCTTTCTGTTCTATGGAAATCAGGGCATCAGCAACGTCTTCCACATAAATATAATCCCGTTTCGGCTCCAGATTACCTAAATGAATCGTAGAATCCTTCTTAATTTGTTCCAAAATAGCAGGAACCACATGGGGATTTGTTTCATCAGGCCCATACACATTAAACAATCGTGCAATAAGACAAGGAGTAGAGCTATTTTCATAAAATATCCTCCCTAGATGTTCACCGAAAAATTTACTATTTCCATAAATATCAGATGGTACAATATTATCTTCCTCTAAATTGGGACCATCTTTAATGGGATAAACTGCAGCCGAAGAGGTAAAAATGAGCTTTTCCACCTCGGTCTCTCGACAAGCGTCTAATATCACCTCTGTCCCCCCCACATTAATCATTATAGTTTCCACAGGATTCTCGTTGCAATAGGGAATATAGTGGATAGCAGCTAAATGAAAAACCACAGCAGGACTAAATTCTCTAAAAATTTTTTTTAAATATTGATGATCTCGAACGTCTCCTTCTAGAATCGTTAATCTTCCATTATTATGGGGCAAAAACTCTCTTTTGCCAGTGAAGAAATTATCATATACAACGACCTCCCTTCCTTCATCAAGGAGTTTCTTAGATAAATGAGAGCCTATAAAGCCCGCTCCTCCTGTAACAAACGCCCTATAATTCTTCTTCATCATCATGTCCTCATATTTTGTAAAGAAAAATAGAATAACCTATATTATCAATCGGTTTATATTTCTTCAGCCAATCATAAGAATAACCTGGATAAAAACCATTTAGATGTTGTAAGCACGTAGCACTGATAGCAATCATACCATTCGTTGGTTTGGTATCTCTCTCTGGATTTTCGTTAGCATTCGGATCAAAAGTAGAGCCTGAAACGCCCTGCAAGCGATCATAAGAAATATTATAATAATCAGGATCAGCCGTTCCCAAATAGCTCAGTTTAATTTTTTTAATATTATTTTTTTCCATATAGAGTTTTAACAACTTGAGATCTTGTCCCCAATCTAAATCTGAATTGACTAGATACTTATAGCCATTCTTAGGCCCTCCGATAATTTCATTAAAATAAGCAAGATAATGGGGGTAAATTTTTAAGGAAGAATGCAAATACCAGCCACATAAGACCACTAAACCAATGACTAAAAACTTTCTCCTAATCTTTTGAATATTCATTACCTTACTCACAAAAACATACATCAACGGTAGCATGGGTAAGATAATATATCTGTACGCCATGGCATTTGTTTTTAATCCTAATAATAGTAACAATGCCATTGGTATGAGCAAAAAAGATAACTCTGTTAAGTTATTTTTATGAATCGTAAGAAAGGCAATTATCAAAAGCAATAATAAAGGGATGGGAGTCTTAATCAAAAAAGCCAACAATATGTAATACCAAAAACCATTTACAGAATTTTTGCCCATTAGAAATATTCCATGACCTTTTACCGGTTCATCTTTTTCTAAGCGTGGTGTAAATTGAGACATCCAACCAAGAGAAGTAAGATATGTTCTTGCCGGTAAGCGCATAGTCATGGCTAAATTACAAACTTTTTCTTTGATAAAATTGTCCTTGTATGGAAAGCGATTTAACATGACCTCTAATTTTACTAAGTCATCTTTGTCTTTTACAATGGGTTGCATTTCAAAGCTATAATCAATAAAAATAACAAAAAGCCCGATGCTGAAAATTGCTAACAATCCAATAATGTAAGTTTTCGTTGGTTTCAAACGATATTGATAAGAAGCACTTTTCCGCTCAGATGACTCAAGCGAATGAACTTTTTTTTCTGCAAATATATAAGCCGTCACTATGAGTAAGTAACTGGGTATAAGTAATACAGCAGTAAATTTTGAGACAAACGCTAATCCTAAAACGATTCCTGCTACTATCAAATTATTTTTTGAAGGTTTAATAATGAATCTACGAAAATAGTAAAGGGCAATAAACATAAAACAGGCAAAAGCAATGTCGGTAGTTGCTAATCGAGAATGAGCTAAGATATTGGGAGAAAAGGAATAGAGAAATAATGCAAATAATCCTGCTTTATTCCCGTACAAATCTTTGCCCCACTTAAAAACAAAGAAACCTAATAATACAGCAATCACACCTGTCTGGAATCTTCCCAAGAATATAATCTTTTCAGCATTCTTATTATAGTAATAGAAGAATTGTCTTCCGAACTCTGTTGGATTCGCCTCTCTCCAGCTTGGATGGTCAAGGGGGATGTTTAAATTCATGAATAGAAGAGGAAGCGCCATCCATTTTTTAATAAAAGGTGGATTATTTTGATTCAACCTATAATCATTCGTCTTCAAATAGGAATATCCGGATGAAAGGTGTCCCGCTTCATCAAAAGTGGGAGATTTCCATCTCATGCTGGAAATACACTGAATCATTAATAGACTGAGCAAAATGATAACAATTGTCGTACTTTTCTGATTTACTATCTTTTTTAGCATTTCTTCAATATAATTTTGATTATTAAATAGGAGATAAAGTCTTTTTTTCTTGTTTCAATCGAGTAAGTTCTTGTGTTATTTCTTCACTCATACTTTCGATTGATTGCTTCATTATTTTAGGCTTTGGTAACTTTACTCTTAATCTGCCGAGAGCCACTGTAAATCCGCCGATTAACCAAAACATAATCAAAATCTGATGGCATCTATAATCTGGACCAGCTAAGAAGGCAATTAGCACAGAAAGATAGCCTGTTAAAATTCCAATACCGAGATTCGAAATGTACGTATTCTTACATTTAATAACCTTAATTCCATACCTAAACAGTGATATTACAAATCCTATAAAAAAAAGTATCCCTGGAAGACCAATCTCAGCAGCCATAAGTAAATAGCTATTATGAACATGTTGCAATAAGTCTCTATAGGAGTGTTCAGGAGTTGCCTCAAAATGAGCATAATGTGGAGTAACTAATGTATAATTACCTAAACCAGTTCCTAAAAACCGATGGTCTTTAATTATTCTTATAGCGACCTTATTTAGCGGTATACGCACCTGAGCAGCACCTTTTCTATTTTTATCAACAAACTGTTCTTTAATAGTGGGTCCATAATGAATGGCAAAGATGATAAAAAACAAAAGTATTAATGCCAAGGCACCTTTCAATTTAGGGCGGAATCGTTTTTGACGAATACTAAGAATAAACATGATGGCTACCGAGCCAATGAAACTTATCCATGGTCCTCTGGCATAAGAACCCATAAGAGCACCGATCCCTAAAAAAAATAAAAAACCATAAAGTCTAGTGAATATTTTATCTTGTTGCTTATAGAACATAAATAATCTCAATACTAAAGGTAGCAAAAATATTAGATAATCACCAAACATTGCTGGGTGAATAAATGTGCCTGCGGATCTCCATTTATAACCAATTTCTTCAAGAAATGTTAATCCAAGAGGTCCATATCGCCACTGATATACACCTAATGCACTTTGAAAAACCAGCCCCACAAATAAGCCCGCTATTATCGTTTGAATGTCTGCCCGAGTTTTAGTATAGTTAACAATACAGAGAAAAGTTAAATAGGCTCTTAAAACTCGGGTCCATTCACTTATAGCCAAACCACTATCTGTAGCACTGAAAGCACAAATTAAACTCCATATAATAATACCAATAGCCGGTAAACTTACTTTTGAAATATAGAACCTAAATTTCTTATTTGAAGAAAAACCTAAAATAAGCAGGACAATCAAAGGAAAATCCATTAGCATGATCCCGTTTAACTTATAGAAGATTATCCCACTTGATAAAGGTGCAAAAAGAACAAGAAGCAATAAGAAATAACGCCGCTGGTTCCTCGAATAGGCAGCACCAACACCACAAACGATAGCTACAAATATAAAAAATATTAACTTAGTTGTGTCCACTATTCTTTAATTAAATTTTTTAGTAAACTGTTTTTAGGTCTATTAATTAATTGCTTGAGTTTTTCCCAAAAAACGATTATGCCATTCGCTGCAAAGATGATGATATATGGTTCAACAGGTATCCTGTATCGCACTCGTGTTTGAAAAAATGAGTAACCCAAAGCAAATGATAGAATAACAAAAAATAGAACTAATGTTTTCCTCCATTTGGGAAAAGAAAAAAGCAAGCCAATTAAAAATAATAATAGTATGGGCGTGAAGCTTAGGATACTTATAAGGTTAGTAAAACTTCCTGTGAATTGATTCTTGGCTTCTACTCGATCATCAAAAAGACTCCAGAAATGAAGAAATTCAGAAAAATATCTTTTAAAAAAAGTCTTTGGATCTGATATTAATATTGTGTAAATAGTTTCAAAGGTACCTTTTTTCTTAGGATGCGCAGATAATTTTGATGACCCTTCAGTGTCCCATGGATTATGAATCGGATGCATTCCTAGCTTGTTATCAACAAATTTTTGAGGAACACCATTTACAATAGTCCAAAGTTCCAGATAGCCTATTGGAGTTCTCCAAACTAGGTAACCACTCGCATCAACCGATGGCTTATCGAGCATTATAGCCATACCTCCTTCATTTACACCCTTCCCATCAGCCGTCTTTCCCCATGTTATGGCTACTTCAGTAGGGTTTGTTTGCGCCGTATAAACAGCTAAAAACTCCCATGATTTTACTGTTGAAGTATTAGCTAATTCTCCAGAAATTATTTTATACTCTGGATCAGCTTTCCAATTAGATCCCAATACTACTCTCTCGAAATTATCTACATTTTTTGTTGCGTTATCGATATCTTTTTTTATTGCTGTTTTTTCATCTTTTGAGGTATTGGTAATTGAGAATTCATCCACATTATTGTTAAGTCCACCTTTTAACATGATTCCCGAATAAAGTATCGGAACATTTCCCTGTAATTTATTTGGATCTGTTAGCCTCCCATCATATTGATCATTGATAAAATAATCAAGATGGTGACCCTGAGCATCAGAACTTATCACCACTTTCAGTTCATCGCCCATAACTTTAACTTGTTGAATTTTAACAGATTCCAATGAGGCTTCCACCACGGCTGATAATTCATGATCAACTTCAGCACTGACCGGCACAAACCGCCCAAATACATTGTAGTTTCTAATCGTCCACGGCATCATTGTCAGAACGGCACTAGAAAAGATAAAAGCCAAAATAGTTAATCTTTTTTTAAACGGTTTAATCAAAATCATAAACACCCAGAGAGCTAAAAAGGGATAAAATGAAAAGATTACAGGTCTTGCAAGGGTTGCCAATCCCAAAAATAGGCCTGTTAATATAGAGAGCCAAACGTATTTTTCCTCATCATATACTCTGAAAACATAATATATCGTCATCGAAATAAAAAATGTAAATAAAGCCTCAATATATAACAAGCCACTTGAAAATATCAACAGGGGATAAAATATGGAGATAGAAGCAGCAATTAGCCCCACCTTTTTGTCATTAAATACTTTTTCCCCTATAAAATACATCATCAAACATGTTAGCGCACTGACGATAGATTGAACTATCCTAACTATTAAAAAATGACGACCAAATAAGAAATAAATTGTGGCTAGGAATATGGGATAAATAGGGGGTAAGCTATATACACTTCTAAGTTCAGGATCATTGCTAAAATTGAATCCTCCCCCAAATCCTTTACCAGCCAGAATACTACTTGCTGCTTTATCATAATGTTCTGTATCATAAAAATACCATTTTTCTTCTAAATTAGCTACAAATACTAATCGAATCAACAAAGCGCATAGAAAAATAGCTAAATATAATCTTTTGTTATTTATCAATAGTTTTTCTAAATATTTTTTAATAATAAATTTCATCAACGCTTAATCCTAAGTTTTATTAATGAATTGCAATTCGATGAAGATTTTAATCCGATATAATTGTGTTGGATCTTTAATTATTCACAAATTTAAATTTGAATATGGCCTTTAATATTTTCCAGCCATCAGACCATTTTATCTTTTTCCCTTCTTCAAAATTTCTGGGAGTGTATGTCACTGGAACTTCGCCTATAAGAATCCTTTTTTTTAATAATTTCACAACAATTTCCGTTTCTAGGTCGAAACCCTTACTTTCCAAATTAAGTTCTTTTGCAATATCTATCGTCATCATTTTATAACAAGTTAATACATCTGTTAAACGACTGCCCAAAAGTACATTCACGATAAAAGTAAGTAAGACATTTGCAAATTGTATAGAACGGGTTGAACACTTTTGTTTTTTTAAGAAACGGGAGCCAAAAACCACATTATACTTGCCTTCTACAATTAGTTTAAACATTTGGGGGAGTTCATCGGGACTCAATTCGAGATCCCCATCTTGCATAACCACTACATCACCCTCGACATATTCAAGACCATTAATTACAGCATTTCCTCTTCCTTTTCTTTCCTCCTCGAATACAAGTTTGATGAGGCCATTTTTCTCACATCGTTTAAGTATCTCTGAAGTTCCATCATCTGAATTTCCATCAATAACAATTATCTCCTTTTCCAATGGGACTTGTCTCAATCTAGAGATCACTTCTTCAATGGTATTTACTTCATTATAAACTGGAACTAAGACTGATAACTTCATGAATATCCTTAACATTGGTTTTTTATATAGTTACCATAATCATCAATTTCTTCAATTGAAAACCATCTTCCTTTTATCTCGTATGCTAATACTTTTCTCTTCTTAGCTACAAGACATTGAATGAGATCCGGAATATCATAATAATCATTAACAGGCACAAAGTCTAAGACTTCTGGATTAATGATATATATACCTCCATTTATGTGAAATTCTATCTCAGGTTTTTCTCTGATATTCTTTACATCAATTCCTTTGGTCTCTATTGATCCATAACGCAACTGATAAATATACTTCCTTATACCCAGGGTAAAATCCGCACAATTAGTCTTATGAAAAGTCAGCATTTCAAGAAAGTTTAAGTCGGTCAAGATATCACCATTCATGACTAATAGTGGTTCATTTATGCGACCTTTTAAAAATCCAAGGGAACCTGCTGTACCTAGACGTTTTTCTTCATCAAGATAAGTAATATTTACATTAAATTTCGATCCTCCTTGGAAATAAAGTTTGATTATCTCAGATTTGTATCCTGTAGCAACAAATATGTCCACAATACCTTGTTCTCTCAAGTTTTCAATAATCATTTCCATAATTGGCTTTTCTTTTATTGGGATTAAAGGCTTAGGAATTGCAAATGTTAAGGGTCGCAATCTAGTACCTAAGCCTCCCGCAAGAATGAGCGCCTTCATAAACATACTCCTAAATATAATATTTATTCGGACTTAATTCTTCTAAATTTTGAGATAACCATTCAATCGTTATCCTTAGCCCCTGATCGAGAGAATATCGGGGTTCCCAACCGATTATTTCTTTAGCCTTGGTATTATCAGCCCATAATCTTAAAACTTCACTTGCGTTAGGCCTGAATCTT
>JABAOC010014337.1_pt3 | contig 17151 bp, 16 predicted proteins | sample 7062161 | NCBI WGS metagenome assembly JABAOC01 (sample SAMN14538625, study PRJNA623070) | marine sediment metagenome | biome: marine biome [ENVO:00000428]; feature: marine pelagic biome [ENVO:01000023]; material: deep marine sediment [ENVO:00002113] | place: India: Gulf of Khambhat ... | reverse complement strand
GGCTGGTGGACGAGATCGGCCAGGTCAGCGTCGAGCTGCTCAGGCTGAACCTGCCGCAGTTCGACAGTCAGCTCGAGTGGGAGGGAGGCAACCGATGAGTGACGAAGCCAGAGACCGATCACTCGACCAGGTGGAAGCTCAGGTCAACGAGATCGCAGCGCGTATGCGGTCCGTCAGCGCCTCTATCGGGCGGCAGTGGAAGATCACCGCGTGGGTATTCGGCATCATCTGCGTGGTGGTGGCCGGCTACCTGGGCTGGGTCTTCGCGATGTACCAGCCACTGCTCAGCACTGAGGGCGTGGTGAACGAGGGGACGGCCAGGCTGCTGGACAACCTCCCCCAGGTGACCGACGGGCTCAGCGGCGCCCTGCAGGAGCAGGCACCGGCTGTCGTAGACTTGCTCGACGTGCCCGCCATAAAGGGCCAGATCCCGTCCTATACCGATCAGCTCGCCGACAGGATCAAACAGCAGGTGCCGGCACTGATCGCCGAACAAATGGAGAGGCGGGGCGAGGAGATCAAGGCCCGGCTGCCGGAGCTGCGCGCGCAGATGGCCGAGACACTGCGCGGCAGAATCCCGGACATGATGGATGAGCTGATGCAGTCGGCCGACCAGGTGGCAGCCCGGTTGCCTCAGGCGCGCCAGCGGCTCGCCGCCACCATCAAGGAGGCCATCCCGCAGATGCTGGACGAGGCGCTGCCGGCCGCCGAGCAGTTGAAAGCCCGCCTGCCGGAGCTGCGCCAGCAACTGGCGGACCAGCTCATAGCCTCCATCCCCCAGATGGTGGATCAGTTCATCCCCTCGGCCGAGCAACTGGAGCAACGCCTGCCGGCGCTGCGGCAGCAACTGGCCGGGACCCTCAAGCAAGCTGTGCCCCAGATGGTGGACCAGCTCATGCCGGCCGCCGAACAGGCCAAGGCACAGTTGCCCGAGCTGCGCAGGCAGCTCGAGGCAAGCATCCACGCGGCTATCCCCGGGATGATGGACGAGGTCATGGCAGAGGCCGACCGGATGAAGGAGCGCCTGCCGCAGGTGCGCCGTCAGTTGGCGCAGAGCCTGAAGGAGGCCATGCCCCGGATGATGGACCAACTGGAGCTCCGGATGGACGAGCTGCGCGAGCGGCTGCCCGAAGCAAGGGCGGAGTTCGCCGGGAGGCTCAAAGAGTCCGCGCCGCAGGTCATGGCCGACCTGAAGCCCCGGCTGGCCGAGGCGAGGGACAAGATCCCCGAGATCAAGGAGGAGCTTGCCCGGAACCTGACCGAGCAGGCGCCGGTCATCGCGGACCTGCTCCGCGACCACGTCATCCAGGCCGCCCTGCCGGAGGCCCAGAGGCTGCTCGCCGAGGAAACCATGGCCAGGCTGGACGAGCAGTTGCCTCGCCTCTCACAGGTCGTTGACGATGCCGTCAGGCTCGTGGTCGAGCAGCACCTGGACGACATCAAGATGCTGGAACGGGAGGACCTGTCTCAGAGGCTGCAGGTCGCCTTCGAGGAGGCGGCCGGACCAGTGCTGGACGAGTTCTCCGCCGGCGTCGAACAGGGCATAGAGGACGTGAAGGACCGGCTGAGGGTGCTCATCCAGAAGGCCGAGTCCGGACGCGAACTGACCCGGAAGGAGGAACTGGAGCTGCGCTACATCCAGCTCTGGAAGACCTACTGGAACGTCCGGATGGTTCAGCAAGAGCCGTAGGGCTCGGCGCCGGGCAATAGCCAGCACACGACCCCCGCCTGCTCCGGAGGCGGGGGTTGTCTTTTCTGCCTGATAGCCGGTGTGCTTGAGCGGGCCGTCCGTCGCGCTTAGCATGGCCGTGAAGTACGGACGCGCGGGCGCCGCGATCTGAACGGGCAAACGGGGGCAGGAGACCATGCGCGCAGCCGCTGCTGCTCTGCTGGCAACCTGTGTTCTGCTGCCGGCCGGGTGCGGGACGTTCCGCGAGACGTTCCCGCCCCGCTCGGCCACCGAGCAGTTGCTGCTGTCCTCCGCGATTGACGAGGCCCTCGGCCGCCTGCCGACATATTGGATGCGCGGCGCCACGATCTACCTGGACGACTCCCGGCTGGACGCCTACGACAAACCCTACCTCATGCAGCGCCTGCGTGACACGGTGCTGGCCCACGGCGGCCGCCTGACCGCCGAGCGAGAGAACGCCGACGTCGTCCTGGAGGCGGCCAGCGGGGCCCTGTCCATAGACAAAGGCTCCTGGCTGCTGGGCATTCCGGAGCTGCCGCTGCCCATCCCGTTCGCCGCCGAGACGTTGAAGCTGCCGGAGCTGCGCCTGTTCAAACTGGACTCCTACGCCGGCAAGGCGNNGTCTTTTCCCCCTGGCTGGACTTCTAGGCCGGCAGAGCGAAGCTTCTGCTGACGGCCGTGGACCCGCAGGACGACACGCGCTATGCGGAGCTGCCCCTGCTGGTCGGCCGGGTGCAGCACCGACACTGGTGGTTGCTGCTGGTCGGCCCGTTCACGTGGAGCGACCTGCCGAAGGAGATGCGGTAGCGGCTGCCCGAGAGAACAGGCCCCCGCCCGAACCGGCGCAGGGGCCTGTGTCATCCCGCTGCGAAGGGGCTCAGAGCTCGACGGGTTCGCACAGGTTGCTCCCATCGGCAGCGGCCCGGCCACAGATGTGGCAGATGTACTTCGCCCCTTTGGTCAGATGTGCCACTTCGGCCATTCTCCGCTTGCTGACCAGCTCACACAGGTGTTCCTCGTGGCCCATGTGCTCCTCCGGCAGGTCCCTGGCCTTCATGCCTTCCTGCTCCGCCATAGCATTACCCCCTGAGCAGATGTGAACAGTTAGGGAACTCAACCGGCCTGCCCCCAGACCGGTTCTCCGACAGTCTATGCCGTCTCGGTGCCCCCGTCAAGTGATTGAGGCACCGCCGAACGTTGAACCTCCTGCTCCGGCAGGCTAAGCTCCGTGGGCGGACACCTGCGTCATAGCAGCAGAGAGCAGCCATGTGCGAGTCAGACGCCGTCATCACGAAACGCGAGTTGAACCTGCGCATCTTCAGCGGCCAGCCGGTCCCCCGGGTGTTCTGGCAGCCGCGCATCGAGCCGTGGTACGCCTGGCACCGGGAGGTGGGCAGACTGCCCACGCGTTTTGCCGACATGTCCTTGCTGGAGCTCTACGACGAGCTGGACCTTTCGATGCGCTACGTGCAGTACTACACGGACATGCCCCCTCCGGTCGTGAGCCGACACCTCGAGCCCGTCGAGGTGGAACGCCGGGAGGAAGGCGACAAGGCCGTCATCGTGACGCACACGCCGCACGGCGACCTGACCGAGCGCCAGCACCTGACGGTGGACAGGACGTGGCGCACCGTCGAGTTCCCCGTCAAGGGCACCAGGGACCTGGACTCACTGGGGTGGCTGCTTGAGCGCACGGCGGTCAGCTTCAGACCGGAGAACTTCGCGGAGGGCCGCCGGTTCATCGGCGAACGCGGCGAGCCGCAGTTCTGGGTGCCCAAGAGCCCCTACCAGGCCCTGTGCCAGCAGTGGATGAAGCTGGACGATTTCATCTACGCCCTGGCCGACGCGCCCGAGCGGGTCGAGCGGGTGATGGAGCTGATTGACCGCACCCACGACCCGCTCTACGAGAGCCTGACCGGCGCCGCCGAGGTGAACATCGTGAACTTCGGGGAGAACCTGCACGAGCAGTTGCTCTCCCCCGCCTACCTGGAGCGCTACCTGATCCCCTGGTATGAGAAGCGCTCGGGCCAGCTCCGCGACGCCGGCATCTTCACTCACGTCCACATTGACGGCTACTTCCGCAACCTGCTGCCCTACCTGAAGCGGCTGCCCTTCGACGGCATCGAGGCCCTGACCCCCGAGCCCCAGGGGGACATGACCCTGGAGCAGATCGCAGAGCACATCGGCGACAAGGTGCTGCTGGACGGGATTCCGGCGGTGCTCTTCCTGCCGTCCTACTCGGAGGACAGGTTCCAGCAGTGCGTGGAGCGCGTGGTGGAGATGTTCCACCCCCGGCTGGTGCTGGGCATATCCGACGAGCTGCCCGAGGGGGCCGACGAGCGGAGCATTGCACGGGTGGAGTGGATCAGCGAGTACTGCCGCCGCAGCGGTCAGGACTCCTCCTCCTCGCCCTCCCACCATTCGGGATAGCGGTGGTGAAGCGCGTCACGGGCGGCCTGCTGCTCGGCGGCTTTCTTGGTCGAGCCCCACCCTTCCCCACAACGCTCGCCCGCTACCGAGACCACGGCCTGGAATCGGGGCTTGTGGCGGGGGCCCTCGGCGCTGAGGATATGGTAGGTGGGCACGTCGTGGCCGTCGGCCTGCACCAGTTGCTGGAGCAGGGATTTCCACCCGGCGGCCGCCCGCGCCTGCCGCGCGTCTGCTATCTCGCCGGCCAGCGTCCGGCGCACGAAGCGCCGCGGCACCTCCATGCCGCCGTCCAGCAGCATCGCACCCACCACGGCCTCGTAGGCCCCGGCCACGATGGACGGGGGGTAGCGATGCCCTCGCAGGCCCTCCCCCACCATCAGATGCTCGTCCAGTGTCAGGGCTCGCCCGACCCGCGCCAGCGCCCGCCGCGAGACCACCGCCGATTTGACGACCGTCATCTCCCCCTCGGGCGCGTCCGGGAAGCGGCGGAAGAGCAGCTCCGAGACGATCAGCCCCACCACCGCATCGCCCAGGAACTCGAGCCGCTCGTTGGAGTCCGCACCTTCCGAAGCGCTGGCGTGCAGCAGCGCCCTCTGCAGCAGCGAGGGATCGCCGAAGCGGTATCCGAGCGCTTCCTGAACCTGTTCGAGCGCTTCAGCCATCGGAACCTACATGCTATTTGCCCGGCCGCAGGCTGTCAATCCAACTCCCCCGAGTCGGCGCCACGCAGACCAAGCTTGGAACGCGCCTGCCGGTAGCATTACAATGGCGGCCGGCAAGCCGCGCCCCTTCACTGGTCCCGCGGAGCCGGCCCATGAGGTTCTCCTTCGTCCGCATCCGGACGGTCGTCAGCTACGTGGGTAGCATCCTGCTGATCTTCGGATTCCTGCTGCTGGTCCCCTTCTCGCTGTCGCTGATGTTCGGCGGGGAGCCGGGCCAGGACGTGCGCGTCGGCACGTTCGGCATCCCCATCCTGGTCAGCCTGGTGTTGGGCTCTCTCTGCTGGCGGGAGGTGCGGGGGCCTCGCTCTCGCCGCGGGCTGGGCACGCCGGAAGCCATGCTCATCTGCGTGTTCAGTTGGGTGGCCATCAGCGCAGTGGGCGCCATTCCCTTCAGCTACCACCTGCGGCTGCCCTACGTGGACGCCTACTTCGAGGCGATGAGCGGCTTCACGACGACGGGCATCACCATGCTGACCGGGCTGGACGAGATGCCCCGGTCGCTGCTGCTGTGGCGCTCGATGACCCAGTGGATTGGCGGGCTGGGTATCCTGACCTTCTTCCTGGTGGTCGTTTACCAGGGGGGCCTCTCGCACGCCCTGTTCACGGCGGAGAGCCACAAGATCAGCGGCGAGCGCATCGCGCCCGGCATCTGGAACACGCTGCGCACCCTCTGGCTGATCTACATCTTCTTCACCGGGGTGGTCATCCTGGGGCTCTACCTGTGCGGCACCAGCCTCTACGACGCCATCTCCCACGCGTTCACCTGCCTTTCCACGGGCGGCTACTCGCCCTACGACGCCAGCATCGCCCACTACGAGCAGGCCGGTCTGCGCCATCACGTGGCCATCGAATACGTGGTCATCTTCGGCATGTGGGCCGGCGGCACCAACTTCCTGGTGCACCACCGCCTGCTGACCGGCCGCCTCAGCTCCCTGTGGAAGCACGACGAGATGAAGGGATGGTGGGCCGTGCTGGTGGGGGCGCTGGCGCTGGTGATGGGCTCGCGGCTGCTCTCGGTAGGGAACAGCTCCCTGCACGAGACCTTCCGCCATAGCCTGTTCCAGGTAGTCTCCATCGCCAGCACGACGGGTTTCGCCACGCGCGACATCGCCAGTGACTACTTCACTCCCCTCGCCCGCCAGGTTTTCCTGGTGCTGATGCTGATCGGCGGGTGCGCCGGCTCGACCGGCGGCGGGGTGAAGATCATCCGCGTCGTCATACTGTGGAAGCTGATGAAACACCAGGTGCGCAAGGCCCTCGCGCCGCCCAGCGAGGTGCAGCTTCTGATGGTGGACGGCAACCAGGTGAGCCGCCGGGAGACCTATCGCACCGGCGCGCTGTTCTTCGCCTGGGTCTGCCTGCTGCTGCTGGGCGGGCTGACAACGGCCGCCCTGAGCCGCCACGACGCCATCAGCAGCGCCAGCGGCATGTTCAGCGCCCTGGGCAACATCGGGCCGTGCTACATCTCGGTGCAGGCAATGACCGAGCTGCATCCGGCAGTGAAGCTGACCTACATCTTGGGTATGCTGGCCGGGCGTCTGGAAGTGCTGCCGCTGCTGGTGCTGCTCAACAGGCGTGCCTGGCACTGACGGACACATGCGCGCCGGCACAAGAAAGGGATCGGCAAGATAGGGGCAGAAGATGAGAGTAGTCATAGCAGGCGCCGGCATGGTGGGCCGCGGCCTGGCCCGCCGGCTGGTCGCTGCCAAACACGACGTGGTGGTCATTGACGCCGACCGCGAGGTCTGCGAGCGCGTCTACTCTCAGATAGGCGCAACCACCATCCACGGCTCCGCCACCAACGTCAACACGCTGGAGGAGGCCGAGCTGGACCGCGCCGAGTGCGCCGCCGCCACCATGCGCCGCGACAGCGACAACCTCTGCTTCACCGTCCTGGCCAAGAACATGGACGTGTCCCGGGTCATCGTCCGCATGAGGGACCCGCGCTACGAGGCGCCCTACAAGCTGGCCGGCGCCAGCCGTGTGCTCAACATCGTGGACCTCTACATCAACCAGTTCACCTGGGAGATCGAAGAGCCCGCCATGGAGGAACTGACGGCCTTCGGCGAGGGGGAGGCCAGCATCGTGTTCGTCAAGGTGCCCCAGCGGTCCCGCGCCGCCGGCCGCACCATCGCCGAGATAGCCCGGGACGACGACTTCCCGGACGACTGCGTCATCGCCGGCATCTGGCGGCCGGAGGCATCCCGGTTCATCATCCCCCGCGGGCACGTCTCCATCGAGGGAGGCGATCGGGTCTACCTGGCCGCGAACATCGAGGACATCCGCCGCGCCGCCCGCTACCTGGGCGTGCGCTGAGCGCGGCGCGCGCCAACTCCCCCCGGGAGGCAGGCCATGAGCAGCGACCCACGACCCCGCCACGTCGTCTGGATCACCGCAGACCACATGCGCTACGACTGCGTCGGGGCCAACGGCAACCCGGCGGTCCGCACGCCCTCGCTCGACCGGCTGGCCGCCGGCGGCGTCTCCCTGCATCACTGCTACGCCCAGAACCCGCTCTGCATGCCCAGCCGCGTGAGCTTCATGACCGGGCAGTATCCGTGCCGCACCGGCGTCACCTGTAACGGCCCCTTCCTGCCCCCCGAGCGAGGACCCACCTGCGCCCAGATCTTCGGCGCGGCCGGATACGCCACCGCGCAGGTCGGCAAGCTGCACTTCGAGCCCCACGACGAGATGGACCTCGACCCCGCGCCCCGGCGGCACTACGGATTCGGATACATGGCGCTCAGCGAGGAGCCCGGCTGCTACGAGGATGCCTACATCCGCTGGCTGCGGGCTGTGCATCCGGATTACGTCGAGACCATGCGCGTCCCCCGCCCCCGCGAGCGCATCCGCGGCAGCGGCCCGTTCATGACCTGGACCGTGGACGCGCCGGCCGAGGTCAGCCACGCGGGCTTCGCCGTGGACCAGGCCATCCACGTGCTGCGCCGGGGACGGCCCTGCTTCGTCCACGTCGGCATCTACGCCCCCCACCCGCCGCTGAACCCGCCGCGGGATATCTACGACGCCTACGAGGGCGTCGGACTTCCCCGACCGCACTGGCAGGAGGGTGAAGCCGAGGACAAGCCGGAGCCGCTGCGCCGGATGCTGCGCGCATGGGAGGTCATCAGCCCGGAGCAGTGGCGCGAGCGGCGGCGGTTCTTCTACGCCATGTGCACGCTGCTGGACGGCCAGGTGGGCCGCCTGATCGAGGAGCTGGAGGCGCGCGGCGAACTCGCAAGCACCCTCATCCTGTTCATGTCCGACCACGGCGACATGGACGGCGACCACCGGATGGTCTCCAAGCAGCCGTCCTTCTACCGGGAAGTCATGCGGCTGCCGGTCATCCTGCACTGGCCCGACGGGCTGCCGGCCGGACGGCGTGTCGAGGGCCTGACGGAGGCGGTGGACCTGCTGCCTACGCTGTGCGGGCTGTGCGGAGTCCACCCGCCGGACACCTTCCAGGGCAGGGCCCTGACAGGCGCGCTCCGGGGCGAGGGGCGCGATGCCCTGCGGCGGGACGCCCTGGCGATGCATGCCGCGCCCGGCGCGCCGCTTTGGGCGAACCTGCGGACAGCGGAGCTTAACTACATCCGCTACGGCCCGGGCGCGGAAGTGCTCTACGACCTGGCTTCCGACCCCGGCGAACACGTAAACCGTGCCGGCGACGCGGCTTACGCCGACCGCCTCAGTCGGATGCGCGTGCGCTTGCTGGACAGGATGCTCGAGGCCGCTTCCTCCGGCCTATCCCGCCTCCACCCATTCTGAGCGAAGCATCCACCACAACGACACGACGGTCGCTGCGACCTGACAAGGGTACACAGGATAGGCAAGATACAAGCCCTGATCTGTCCGTTCGTCGTGCTCGTAGTGTCGTCGTGGTTTCCGCAGGCTGTGCCGTCGTCCTCAGCGCAGCAGCGGCAGCGCGAGCGGATACCGGAAGGGCTCCCCGCTGCTGGCCTTCACCGACGCGATGACCACCATCACGACGCCGAAGATATAGATGCCGGCGATGAACAGCCAAAGGAGCACGAAGCCGATGAGGACCAGCATGAGTACGACGCAGATAAGGGTCCCGATGATGCCGTAGATCCAGAGGGATATCTGGAAGTTCAGCGAAGCCTTCCCCTGCTGGTCAACAAACGCCGACTCCTCTCGCTTCAACAGCCAGATCACGAGCGGCCCGATGATGTTGCCGAACGGGACGAGCACGTAGCCGAGCAGCGCCAGCAGGTGGCAGAGCATCCCCCACGTGCGCTCCTCCTGTGTCTCGCCGGTTGCCAGGGCCGGCGGCGGAACCGTCTGCGGCTCTTCGGGCTCCGGCGACTGTTCCCCTTCCATCTGCTCCTGACCCATGCCTGCTTCCTCCCTGCTGAGCCTGGGAAGTGTCCTCACACGCCCCCAGCGATAGTAGCAGTTGCCCGCCCCCCGGTCAACCCTCCGCGCGGCGCCGCTCCGCCGCTGCCGTTGTGCCCCCCGTCGTTCTTGCCCTGCCCATCCTGTGCCTGCGCACCTTGCGGCCCCGCCACGGGCGGGCAGACGNNGGCGCCCATGTGCCACTAAAGCGATATAGGCGGGAAACGGGGCTTGGGACCGGGTTGCTGGTGTATAGATCAGGCATGACAGGCCACAGTATAGCCGTATAGGGTGCTTATGTCAAGTCCACGCACGCCCGCACGGAACTCGGGTTTGACGGCATCGCCCTGCGGGAGCGTCGGGCAGGTTGGCAAGTCAGCGTCGTGCCGTCGTGGTCAGTCCTACCCCTCCGCTTCGCGGGGTTCATCTTCCTGTTCGTCGGCGATGCCGCGGGCCTGGCGGATGCGGTCGAGGCGCTCCTTGAGGCGCTTCTCGTGCCCCTGCTCGGTGGGGCGGTAGTAGATGCGCGTGGTCGGGATGTAGTCCTGGTCCACCCAGTGGCCCTCGAAGGCGTGGGCGTACTTGTAGCCCTCGCCGCGCCCGAGCCGCTCCGCGCCGGGGTAGCTGGCGTCGCGCAGGTGCTCCGGCACCGGCAGCGTGCGGCCCTCGCGCACGTCAGTCTGCGCGGCCTCGATGGCCTCGTAGGAGGCGTTGCTCTTGGGCGCGCAGGCGATGTAGGTCACGGCCTGGGCGAGCGGTATCCGGGCCTCCGGCATGCCGACGAACTCGACCGCCTGCTGGGCGGCGGTGGCGAGCACGAGGGCGTACGGAGCCGCGTTGCCCACGTNNCCACGTCCTCGGCGGCGCAGATGACGATGCGCCGGGCGACGAAGCGCGGGTCCTCCCCGCCCTCCAGCATCTTGGCCATCCAGTAGAGGGCGGCGTCCGGGTCGCTGCCCCTCATGCTCTTGATGAACGCGCTGGCGGTGTCGTAGTGCTCGTCCTCGTCCCGGTCGTAGACGATGGCCTTGCGCTGGATGGAGTCCTCGGCCAGGGCGAGGTCGAAGTGCACGGCGCCGTCGGAGTCCGGCTCGGCGCTCAGGACGCCGACCTCGAGGGCGTTCAGCGCGCGGCGGGCGTCGCCGTCGCAGGTCTCGGCCAGGAACTCGAGGGCCTCATCGTCCGCCCGCACGTCCCTCTCGCCCAGGCCCCTCTCCTCGTCGTCCAGGGCGCGGCGCAGGAGGGTGAGTATCTGCTGCCGGTCGAGAGGTTTGAACTGGAAGATCTGCGAGCGGGACAGGAGCGGCGCGTTGATGGAGTGGAAGGGATTGTGCGTGGTGGCCCCGATCAGGACGATGGTTCCGCGTTCGACGTCGGGCAGCAGCACGTCCTGCTGGGCGCGGTTGAACCGGTGGAGCTCGTCAATGAACACCACGGTGCGTCGGTCGGCGCGGCGCTTCGCGTCCGCGGCGCGCGAGATGACCTCCCGCAGCTCGGCCACGTTGGAGGTGGTGGCGTTCAGCGGGACGAAGCGGGCCCGGGTGCGGCTGGCGATGACGTAGGCCAGGGCCGTCTTCCCCGTGCCGGGCGGGCCGTAGAAGACCAGGGAGGCGAGCCGGTCGGCCCGGATCATGCGCCACAGCAGGCGGCCCTCACCGAGGAAGTGGTCCTGGCCGACGAACTCCTCAAGGGAGCGCGGCCTCATGCGCACTGCCAGCGGGGCATCCTCGGGGATGGCCGGCACCTGCCCGTTCTCGTCTGCGCCGAACAGCGACACGTTGGCCCCTCTAACCCATGTCCAAGCTACAGGTTACAGGGAACCCGGAGCGGCGTCAAACGGTGGAACGGCAGACTTGAGACTCGAGGCAGGACGGCAGCCGGTCCGGCTGGCGCTCGGCCGTGAGCAGCGCCGGCTACTCCTCCGGCGGCGGAGGCTCGACCGTGCGCAGCATCCTCTCCAGCTCGGCGGTCGCCTGGGCCTCCGGCACCAGCTGCTTCATCTGCTCCAGGCGCAGGCGGACCTGTCCGAGGCGGCCACGTCGGAGCATCTGACTTCCCGACTCCAGCAGCCGCTCCGCCAGCGCGTTGCGGGCTTCACTGATGACGAGCTGAAACCTGCGCGCCTGCTCGTAGGGCAGATCATCCTGCGATGAGCCGTCCAGCAGGGCCATCACGTGCCAGTATCGCCCGTCCGCGGCCGCTCGCTCCGCCCGCGCAATACGCCCGGCCAACCCGGCCGGCGGGGCCTCCCCCGGCACCGAGAGGGGAGGCCACAGCAGGTACACCAACGGGCCCCCCAGCAGCACGATGCCGGCAGCCAGCAGGTAGGTCAGCGGGTGGATGCCGGCGGCGGCTTGCTTGCGGCGGGCGGCCTTCGGCGGGGCTCGGTAGAAGAAGGAGGCCGGGTTGGAACGTTCCACCAGAGGTGCCCGGCTTATCAGGTGCTGGTGGACCAGCTCCAGGTCCCGTGCCAGGGTCTCGGAGTCGTAACGGCGCTCCGGCTCCTTGGCCAGCATCCTCTGCACCATGCCGCTCAGGAATGGTGGCACGTGGGGGTTGAACTCGGTCACGGGGCGCTGCTCCTGGCGCAGGTTGGCCCGCAGATAGCCCATGGGTTCCTCGGCCTTGAAGGGCCTGGTCCCGGCCAGCAGCTCGTAGGCCATAACGCCCAGGCTGAAAACGTCCGAGCGGCCGTCCAGCGGTCCCTGCTTAATCTGCTCGGGGGACAGGTACCGAGGGGTGCCGGGGATGGCCCGCTGGGTCTGCTCGCGCACGATGTCCGGCTCGGCCACATTCTTGGCGATGCCCAGGTCGGTCAGCTTCACATGGAGGGCGCCGCCGGGGTCCTCGTCCAGCAGCACGTTGGCCGGCTTGACGTCCCGGTGGACGATGGCCTGATGGTGGATGGCGCCCAGGGCGGCAGCCGTCTGGCGGAGCACGTGGACGACTCTGACGATGGACAGCTCCCTTTCGCTGCGCATCAAGTCGTGCAGACTCCGGCCGACGAACTCCATGGTGTAGAAGTAGTCATCGTCGACCTGGCCGGATTCGAAGAACTTGACGATGTTCGGATGCTGAACGCTGACCAACATGCGCACCTCGCGGTCGCGCAGCTTGCGGCTGACCTCCGGGGGGCGCTCCTCGCCCGACTCGAACACCTTCAGGGCCATGACGCGTCCGCTGTCCGTCTCCAGGGCCCGGTAAACGCTGCCCATGCCCCCCTTGCCCATGTGCTCCAGCAGCGTGTAGGGTCCGAACTGGCGGGGTCTCATCGCCGGTCGCCCTCCCCCCTCATGCGTCCTATGCCCAGCAGACGGGCTATGTTGGCGCTCTCGTCCTGCACCGCGTGGATCCTGCCGGTCCGACTGCTCATCAGGCTGGTCAGGCCCGGGCCGTGACCGGCCTGGGTGCAGCGGCAGTGCACCACCACCCCAACGCTGACCGCCCCGCGGCGGAAGGTGCGACCGTAGGTGTGGTCGGCGTCCTCGACAGCCACCAGGTCGCCCAGGCGCAGCCCGGCCAGGCCGTACTCCCTCACCACGTCGTCATCGAAGAGCTGTATGTCGTAGTCCCCCGTCAGCGTATGGGCGCGGCCCAGGCCGCTGCCCATCAGCGCCGCCGGAATGCGCCGCGTCACCCGCACCCGCAGCAGGTCCCCGTCGCGGCGGGGGCCGAGAGCCTGCAGCAGCCGGGGGTCCATGTTCATCAGGCTGACCTCGGGCACGTCGGGGAGCTTCAGGCCCAGGCCGCGAGCGCGGATCTGCACCTTGTCGCCGACCACCATCTTCTGCAGCGCCTCGTCCGGGAAATCCATCAGCACGTGCTCGACGCCGCCGTGCTTGCCCGTGACCACTCCCTGGGCGCCCTTGGCGTCGCCGCTGACCACGGCGCCCACGTTCCCCACGCAGGCGAGCATGTTGAGGGCGGTGTTCTTATCCTTGTCATCGTTCTTGACGGAGACGCCCGGCTCCAGGTGGTCGCATTCCCAGTCCAGGGCGCTGTCGCCGACCTTGCAGTTGTAGGTGATGCCGCCCGCCCCGGGCAGGATGCTGGCCACGCCGTCGGGGTCCAGCCGCCACCGGGCGCCGCTGACCGGGGCGGCTACCTGGCCCAGGACGGACATCTCGACCAGGCGCTCCTCGTTGGTTCTGAGCGGTTCGGAGGGCTGGTCGGGCATGGTCCGGTGCTCCTCAGGAGGAAGTCCTCAGTTCATCGGCCAGCCGGGCGGCCTGCTCGGCCAGTTCGGGCAGCCCGAGGCGCTGCCGCGCTTCTTCGAGGGTCTCTATGGCCTCCTGGCGACGGCCCTCCTCCAACAGGTAGTCTGCCCGTCGGCGGACGGCTTCCAGCTCTGCCCGGGCGAGGCGGCGCATGTACTGCTCCTGGTGACGCAGCAGGGGCAGTGCCTCCTCCGGCGGCGGGATTCCCCGCAGCCCTTCCAGCAGGGCCACCGCCCGCGTGAAATCGCCGGCGGCCTCGGCCTCTGCCAGCTCGGTCAGCCCCTGCTCCACTGCTTCCCACAGGGCGCTTTCGACCCGCTGGCGGGCCATCCGGGCCGTGCGTGTGTCAGGGTGGTCCCGTTCGAGCCGGCGGAGCTGCTCGAGCCCCTGCTGGAGGTCCCCCGCTTCGATGGCGGCCACGCCGTGCCGGTAGAGGGCCTGCACGTCGGGACCGGCGCCCGCCAGCAGGGAGCGGCGGGGCGCGAGCACGCCGTGCGCGTAGAGAAGAACCCCGCCGCACACGACGCCGACCACCAGCGCAACGGCGACCAGGAACGTCAGGTTCTCCCGCAGGGCGCGCACAGACCGCGGGCCCCCTCCGCCTGCAGTGCGGGTGGCCAGCCGCGTGCGCAGCCGGATGTCGTTCAGGCTGGCCACGGGGTCCTCTTTGACCTCCAGCCGGCTGTCCAGCTCCGCCTCGCGAATGGCCAGCAGCGGACTGGAGCGGCGCGCGTCCTCGTCCAGCAGGTCGAAGCGGAACACCACCGAGGTCAACCGGAGGGTGTCGCCCGGGCTCAGGACGCGCCGGTGGGCGATCTTCTGCCCGTTGACCACCGTCCCCTTCTTGCTGTTCATGTCGCTGACCACCCAGCGGCCGTTGATTAAGGCCAGCTCGCAGTGGAACCGGCTGACCGCCGGATTGGCCAGGCGAACAGTGTTGTGAGAGGAGCGACCAATGGTGGTGACCCGGTTGCGGGACAGCTTCCAGAAGCTGCCCGGCTCCGGGCCCTGGATCATTATGAGCACGGGCTGTCTGGGCGCCATGAGCGCCTCCGGAAGGCTCGCAACATGTTCCGCAGAAGCTCCAGGATAACCGCCCGGTCAGCCGTCGTGCAACGGCGGAGCCGGGGTCCTGTCGTGCTTCCGCAACACGGCCAGCACCCGCTCGATGTCCGCGGGCAAGGGTGCTTCGTGCGCCATCGGCACGCCCGTGGCGGGATGGGCGTAGCTGATGGCGGCGGCGTGCAGAGGGCAGCGGACAAGCAGTGTGCCGCCGCGGGGCAGCCGGACTGCCGAACCGAGCACGCGCTGAAGATCCTCCGCCGTCAGCGCGTCCCGGCGGCCGTAAAGCCGGTCAACGGCCAGCGGATAGCCCACGGCGGCCAGGTGCACCCTGACCTGGTGCTGGCGCCCTGTCACCGGCCGAGCCCTGAGCAGCGTGAAATGCCCGAACCGCTGCACGACCTGCACCTCCGTCACGGCGTGTGCGCCTTTCGTGCGGGCGGCGCGCATCTGGCACACGCTGCCCGGCTCGCGTTCGACGGGTATATCCAGCGTAGCCTGCTCTCGGGGGAACACCCCCTCGGCCAGAGCGAGATACTGCTTGGCGACCTGTCGGTGCTGGAACTGCATGCTCAGGGCACGGGCGGCCTCCACGTTCGTAGCCACCAGCAGCACCCCGCTCGTGTCCGTGTCCAGGCGGTGGACCGCGTGTGGCCGCCGGTAGGGACCGCCCCGGGGGGCGTCGCGGTTCAGGTAGGCCACCAGCGACTCGTAGAACTCCGCGCCCTCCCCGCCCCGCCCGGGCAGCACTGGGTGTCCGGCCGGCTTGTTGATGCACAGATGGCCGGACTCCTCGTGGAGGATGTCCAGCGGGAGGGCCTGCTGCGGGAGCGGGCCGGGCCGCACTTCCTCCGGCAGGGCGACCACGTCCCCCGGGCGGACGGTCTGTCCCGTGGTCCCGACGCTGGCGTTCACCCGCACCCGCCCTTGCCCGACCAGCCGGCGCAGGGACGCCTTCGAGCGGTTGATGAGCCGTGAGCTGAGGAACTCCAGCAGACTCCGGGGTTCAGCCCCCGGGGGCACCTCCAGCAGAGACCCGTCTCGCCGGTCCTCGGGTGAAGAGGCCATTCGCTCAACTGTAGGGAAGGGCCTCGCCGGAGCCCCGGAAGCGGGTGAAGCTCCATCCGCCCCGGCGCTTGACGAAGATGAAGTCCAGACCGAGCATCTCCGGCTCTCCGGCCCGGCCCGAGGCCCAGCTATAGGGCACCTCGTAGTGGATGCTGATCACGCCGGGCGACTTGTAGAGCACCTCCAGCGGCTGGGAAGGATCCGGCCAGGCCAGCACGTCGAGCTGCACGATGATGCGCAAGTCGCTGAATACGGAGACTGTCTCCGGCGCCCCGAACAGGCGCGCGAAGAAGCCCGCCTCCGCCCGCCGGTGGTGAGCGCCCGGTTCGTCGGGCAGAGCGTAGTAGACATCGCCGGCGTGGCCCTCCATCAGGTCCCTCAGGACCGGCAGCACGGCCGCCCGCAGGGAGGCCTGCACCTCGCTCGGGGGGTCAAGGCGGTCGTCCTCCTCCGGCAGTTCCATCGTGAAGTCGTGCAGCCACCACTGCTCGCCCGAGCGCGCCAGCACCACCGTGTCCCGCAGACTCTGGCCCCGGACGTTGCTGCCCGGCAGGCGCAGCTCGATGCGCGCTCCGTTGGCCTGCGACATGTTCCGGGGGCTGAGGGCCGCCTCCATGTTCACCGTGTAGCCGCTGTAGCGCCCCAGCCAGCACGCCTGCTCGAAGCGGAAGACCAGTTCGGCCGAGCGGTTGCCGCTGGTGTTCGGTGGCAGGAGCCGCTGCATGGCTTCTGGGTACTTGGCCCGCACGGCGGCGGCAAACTCGCCGAGCAGTCCGCGAATCTGTTGGGATTCCTGCGCCGTCAGCTCGGGGGGCGACCCCCGCAGCACGGCACATCCACTCGCTACGCACCCAACCGTCAGGACCAGAGCAACCGCATGGCGCGCCTTCACCGGGTGTATCCTCCTTGCAGGTGACACGAGCAAGAGAGCCATGTTAGCCTCGCCCGCCGGCGCCCGCAAGCCGACGGCCCGCCTCGGCCGGGGCGCCGCGCGACGGAATTCTGCGCCCCTCCGGGGTGAACACCAGCCGCACGATGGTGGCCACGCCGCCGAGTATCTCCCGCAGGGACATCTTCGACTTGCCCCCGCGGCGGTCCTGGAATGTGATGGGCACTTCCGCAATGCGCCACCCCCTGCCGGAGCAGTGCCAGAGCATCTCCTCCTGGAAGGAGTAGCCGCGCGAGACGATGTTCTCGGCGGCTATGTTCTCCAGCACGGAGCGGCGGAAGCAGCGGAACGCGCCGGTGCAGTCGGCCGGCTCCAGGCGCAGGCACAGGCGGGCCACCACGTTCGAAGTGGAGCTGAGCAGAATCCGATGGAAAGGCCAGTCCGCGTGCCCTCCCCCCGGGCAGTAGCGAGAGCCGATGACCACGTCGGCCTCGCGGCTGGCCTCCAGCATGGCGGGGATGCGCTCCGGGGGGTGGCTGAAGTCCGCGTCCATGGTGATGACTCGGCTGTAGTGCCGCTGGAGCGCCCAGCGGTAGCCGGCGAGGTGCGCCGTGCCCAGACCGAGCTTGCCTTGCCGGCGCAGCAGGTGGACGCGCGGTTCATCGTCAGCCAGTTGCTCGACCAGTTCCGCGGTGCCGTCCGGGCTGTTGTCGTCCACGA
>JABAOC010000445.1_pt8 | contig 17153 bp, 18 predicted proteins | sample 7062161 | NCBI WGS metagenome assembly JABAOC01 (sample SAMN14538625, study PRJNA623070) | marine sediment metagenome | biome: marine biome [ENVO:00000428]; feature: marine pelagic biome [ENVO:01000023]; material: deep marine sediment [ENVO:00002113] | place: India: Gulf of Khambhat ... | reverse complement strand
GGCCGCTCCTGAGGCTCGAGCCAATTCTTCCGCTTCCTCCTTAGCCTCAGCTTCTTTTTCTAATGCTTCTTCGGTTTCCTCTTCTTTTTTAGTTTCAACTATTCCCGTTGGCTCCACTCTCAATCCCAAACTGTTTAACTCTTTCACCAAAACCTTAAATGATTCTGGCACGGTCGATTCGGGAATGTCCGTCCCTTTAACAATGGCTTCAAAACTCTTTGCTCGACCAACGACATCATCACTTTTAATAGTCAGCATTTCTTGAAGGGTGTTCGCCGCTCGGTGGGCTTCCAGTGCCCAGACTTCCATCTCTCCCAAACGTTGTCCCCCCATCTGAGCTTTACCCCCTAAAGGTTGTTGAGTTACGAGAGAGTAAGGGCCAGTCGAGCGAGCATGACTCTTATCTTCAACCATGTGGACTAGCTTCAAAACATAGCCGATGCCGACGACGCTCTTTTTCTCAAACGGTTCCCCTGTCCGGCCATCGTAAAGAGTCGCTTTGCCGTCAACTGGCAAGCCCGCTTTTTTCAACTCCCCCACTATCTGCTCTTCTCCGATTTTCTCAAAAACCGGGAGTGCCACTTTGTAACCCTGTTTTAGGGCGGCCCAACCAAGATGAGCTTCAAGGAGTTGGCCTAAATTCATCCGGGTTAAAACGGATAAGGGAGAAATAATAATGTCCACTGGGGTGCCGTCCTCTAGGTAAGGCATGTCTCCTTCGGGGATAATTTTAGAGATAACTCCCTTATTGCCATGTCGCCCGGCCACTTTATCACCCACCGTCACCTTTCGCACCTGGGCCACTTTAACAATCACTTTTTTCAATGAGCCTGGCTCTAGCTCATCGCCTTTTGCCCGATCTAATATTTGAACATCAATCACTGTCCCCCTTTCCCCGTGGGGCATGCGCAGAGAAGTATCTCGAACTTCCCTCGCCTTTTCACCAAAAATCGCCCGCAAGAGCCTCTCTTCGGCGGTCAACTCGGTTTCTCCCTTAGGGGCAATCTTCCCCACCAAAATATCATGAGGTCCCACTTCGCTTCCGACGACGACAACCCCATCTTCGGCTAAACTCGCCAGATCGGCCTCACCCACGTTTGGAATGTCTCGAGTCAATTCTTCTGGACCTAGCTTAGTCTCAACCACCGAGGCGTCATATTCTTCGATGGTAATCGAGGTTAAGCCATCACTCCTCACTACCCGGTCAGAGATAACAATGGCGTCTTCGTATCCCAGGCCTTCAAAAGAACAATAGGCAATGACCAAGTTTTTCCCCAAAGCTAACTCGCCCTGATCGCAAGTGGGACCATCGATAATCAAGTCGCCTCTCCTCACCCGATCACCTACCTTTACTAAAGGCCGTTGAGAATAACAAGTGCTGTTAGGACTCGTCCGCTTGAATTTAGTCAAGAAATAGGCTTCTTCACCATTCTTTATCTTGATATGCTCGGTGTCTTCTAAATCGGTTTTTCTCTCTTTTAGCTTAATAACGATTTTGTTGCTGTCGACGTATCTTACCTTGCCTTCGTGACGGGCCCTGACCACCCAGCCCATTTCCTCCGGCACCACCATCTCCATGCCCGTCCCCACAATTGGCGCCTCGGGTTTAACCAAGGGCACTGCTTGGCATTGCATGTTGGTTCCCATCAGGGCTCGGTTAGCCATATCGTGGGAAAGAAAGGGAATCAAGGACGCAGAAGTGCCCACAATTTGCCGGGGAACAACGTCAATATATTCCACCCTCTCCACTGGCGCTTCCAGAAATTCACCTTGATAACGAACTGGCACCCAAACGTCAACGATGTAGCCGTTTTTATCAATCTCAACACCACTGTGAGTAATATAGCGCTCCTGCTCATCGTCAGCCTGTAAATAAACAACCTCATCGCTCACTTTCATCCGGGTTTTACCCCGCAGTTTGCGCTCAACGACCTTACGATAGGGGGTTTCCAAAAAGCCGTATTCGTTTACCCGAGTGTAAAGAGCCATGTAGGTCACCAGGCCGATGTTCGGGCCTTCTGGTGAACGGACGGGACAAATCCGGCCGTATTGAGAGGCATTAATATCACGAATTGAGAAGCTTGCCCTCTCTCGAGTAATCCCCCCCGGACCAGTGACCGACAGGCGCCTTAGATTATCAATTTCAGAAAGAGGATTGATTTGATCAAGAATGGCCGAAAGTTGGCTGGAGCGGAAAAATTCATTAATTAAAGCCATTACTGGTCGAGCGTTGACTAGTTGAACCGGACTGGCTTTCTCTTCGGTAGAAATCAAGCTCATTTTCTCTTTAATTGATCTCTCCAAGCGAAGCAGGCCCACCCGAAAGACGGTATCGGCCACCACTTCTCCCACCCGACGAATTCGCCGGTTAGACAGGTGGTCAATGTCATCCACTCGCCCCGTTCCACTCTGCAGCTTGACGAGATATCTAACCGTCTCAACCACGTCATCTTGACGAAGAATCCAGCCCTTTTTATTATTAGGCGTCTTTAGCCCTAGGCGTTTGTTAATCTTATAGCGACCCACTTTCCCCAGGTTATAGCGGCGGTTGTCAAAAAACATGTTGTCAAACATTTCTCGGGCGTTATCGAGAACCGCTGGTTCCCCCGGACGCATTTTCTGATAAATTTCAATCAGGGCTTCTTCTTTGGTCTTCGTCGGATCTTTGGCGAGGGTGGCAAGAATATAGTCTTTGCCCTCTTTGGCTTCGCTTTTATAAGTTTCTAGAATCTCTTCATCGGTCACTAAACCAAAGGCTCGAAGCAGAGCGGTAATGGGAAATTTTCGTCTTCGGTCAAGGCGGCAGCTAATGACATCGTTCCGGTTGACATTAAATTCCAACCAAGAACCACGCAGGGGACGGACTTCTGCTTGGTAAAGCATTCGTCCGCTCACTCGGTCAATTTCCCCAAAGAAAAACGCGCCCGGGGCGCGAATAATCTGGTTGATTACTCCCCTTTCGATGCCGTTAACGATAAAAGTCGCTCTTTCGGTCATCTGGGGGATATCACCCAAAAAGACTTCTTTGGTCACCTTTCGACCGGTTTTTTTATTTGTCAGAGTAGCCTCTACTCGCAGGGGGGCATCGTAAGTGAGGCCCTTTTTTATTGCTTCTGAGGGGGTGTGGCGAGTTTTGTCAAAAAGATAATCACCAAAAGACAATTGCCAGTTCTTACCGGTGAAATCATCAATCGGAGAAATTTCTTCCAATGCCTCTTTGATCCCCTTTTCAATGAACCACTGGTATGATTCTCGCTGAATTTCCAGGAGATTAAGTTTCGGCAGATTCTTATAGTCTTGACCCCAGTTTAGGCGCTTTGGCTTCGCGGCGGGCATCGGCAATTATTTAATTAGAAAGGGCAGAAATCCAAGTACAGCAAAGAAGCGTACGCTTAGGTACGCCTACCCCTTACTTACTTAACTGATAAAACAGTAACACATTAAGGCAGGCAAGTCAAGAGGGAGTTATGACCATTTTTTAGCGGTCGGCGGTAGTCCTTTTGAATTATCTCAAATACTTCTCAATATTCTCCTCATGCTCTTCCCCGGTTTTGGCGTAGTGCATGTTTCCCTGAGGGTCAGAGAGGTAAAACCAGTAATCTGTCTCTTGGGGATTGATCACGGCTTCAATGGAGGCTAGGCCGGGGTTGCAGATTGGGCCTGGTGGCAGCCTCTTATATTCATAGGTATTATAAGGAGAGTCAATTTGCAAATCTTCCCTGGTTATTTCTTGGGGCCACCAATCGGTCTCTTGCCAGCTGATCATTCNNTCTCGACTGGCCAGGGCATATTGAACGGTGGCGTCAGCTTGAAGAGGCCAGTTCTCTCGCCAGCGCTTAATGAGGATTCCGGCGACAATTGGCCGATCTTTTCCCGCCTTTGCTTCTCTTTCTACAATCGAGGCCAAGGTGATTACTTGGTTTTCGGTGAGACCTTGGGCTCTAGCGGCCAGTTGCAAATCCAAAGAATATTTTCTTTCAAAGTTGTTGGTAAAAATCCTGATGACCGCTGAGGGACTGGCATCTTTGGGAATCAGATAGGTGTCAGGAAAAAGACGGCCTTCAAGATCCTCTGTCTCCTCAACGAATTCTGGATAACTAAAATTATCTAGATTGGCGGTCAATCTTCTCCCAAACTCCTCTCGGCGCCAACCCTCGGGAAAAGTGAGCCAGATGTCAAGACTACCGTGGGTCAAGAGATAGGCTACTTCTTCGGCCGTCCAGGAGGAATCAATGCGAAAGTCACCCGCTTGTATCTGCCCTGACAGGCCCTTGACGAGCACCAAAATCTTGAAAGCGGAGGCGTCTTTAATCAGGCCGGCATCTTTCAATCGCTGGGCAGTGAGGGAGAGGTCTTCTCCTTTATGAATGACAAAGATTTTGCTTTGGCCAGGAGATGGGCTCACTGGGGCGGTTGCCCAGCGCCACCAAAAAAAGCCGCCGATGATGGCGGCGACTAGAAGGAGAACAAAGACGCTAAACTTCTTCAAAAAGCGCCCGGCGATATTTTTTGGTTTTCGGATCATAGATGAAAATCCGCCCACACTTACAGGTGACTTTTTCTGTCCCGTCTTTTCTTTTTACTCGCTTACCCTTTTTAAGGGGCATGCCACAACCAACACACTGACCCCGACTGAGTAACCAGGCTTGAACTGGAGCGATGATATTTTTAAACATCTTTCTTGTCTAAATAGGTTTGTAAGATAATGGCGGCGGCAAAAGCGTCTTCTTTTTTTTGACGATATTTCTTCTTTTTACCCGCCTCTATCATTTTAGCAATCGCCTCCTTCGTGGTCAAGGTTTCGTCCTGAAAAACCACTTCTAGGTCAGTTGCTTCTTTTAGCTTCTTGCCATACTCCTCTGCTTTTTGGCCAATTTTCCCCTGACTGATGCCAACCACAATTTTCTCAATCTGTTCTTGCTTAACTAGCCGAGCAATTTTGTCTATCGTCTGCAATCCATTCTTCATCACTCCCCATGGCTGCGCTAGGCCGTTATCCGCCACGGCCAGGCCAATCTTTGCGATGCCAAAATCGATTCCCAAAGTTCTCATATCGCCACCAACTGTGCTCGGACAATCAGTCTTTTCAAATAGGTCCCAGGAGGGACGCAGGTAATTAAGGAAAGCCACTGGCTGTCATAATTCTGTTCCAAGATGGAAACATCATCGGGCTTAGCTTCGATTATCTTTCTCACTAAATAGCGATAACGAATACCGTCAAAGTCGACAAAAATCTCATCGCCTTTTTCTAAGGTGGGCAGGGTGGAAAAGATTGTCTTATAATCTTCCGGATTAAAAAATTGGGGTAGAACTGAATGGCCAAAGATAACCGAATTGCCATATTGGCCGGGGAGGGCCGTTCCTGGATAATGAATCAGGCTGGTCATTAAATCCTCACCACCGATTTGGACCGTCGCCTCTTCGATTCCTAGTTCAGGAATAGAAAGGTTATAGTGGGTAATCCGACTTGGTTGGGGCGGTAAGACTGGCGCCACCGAAAACCAGCTTTTAGGATTAGAATAGTCGGTTTGGGCCTCTTCCCCCAAAGTCGCCCCTTCCGTGGTTAGAGGGCTGGTAAAACGGTGACTGAATTGGCGATTGGACAATTCATAAAGGAGAATCGGTAAGGCGGCGTTGCCTATGAAAATTAAACCAATGACCACGACAAAAACAGAGATGCCTCGCCAAAAAAGAGCCATCTTTTTCTGTTTTTCTAATCGATGACTAAGAGGGGCCGATTTGAGATAGCGATAAGGAACACTCATTTAATCTCGGTTTTAATCTCAATTCTACTGGCAACGCGGGGAAAGGTTCCCAGACGGCCGGGTAATTGTGGCTTAATTTTCGCTTCAAACCCCGCCGTTCTGGGTAAGTTGCTTAAATAGGTTCTGCCCACGAGAAGATACTTCCCCGCTAGATCCCTCTTTATTTTTTCCAAATCCATCTTGGAAAGCAAGTTTGCTTCAAGGTTGACTTTGACGGTGACGCTGCCATCTTCATTCACTTCTCCCAATTCAAAGGAGAACTTGGTTTCTTCAGGATCATATTCAAAATCCTCAGAAACAGACTCTAAAACACTTTCTTCGGTTAATTCACGCAACTCGTCCTCGTTGTAAACGAGGGCGGTTGCCTTCACTTTCAAAATCAATTCTAAATTATCGACTTCTTCGCCCACTTCATGACTATAATCACTGCTGACCGTTTTACTCGTAATGGATTCCTCAACCAATCTATCTTCTAAAGAAATCTGAGAGACTAATTTATTCTTTGCCTCTTCTTCAAGGCTGGTTTTTAATTCGGATAAAAGAATTTCTTGATCATCTTCGGAAACCGCTTGAACTTGACGGCTGGTGCCGCCACTAAAAGCGGAGTCGTTTTTGGCCACGTAGTCTGATTTGGCATAGTTGGCGACGGTAAATTCCGTGCCAGAAGCGAGGTTGCCTTCGGTGCCAATCTCGACGGCAGTCACGTTTACCTTCGCCTGGCCTGGGGGATCGGCGGCACTGCTCTGAGAGGCAACGGTAACGTCATCATCAAGAGTAAATTCTATTCCTCCCGAGCTCGCAATCGTTGTTCCCGAATCAAATGTTTTCTCACCAGAAGTGCCATTATAAATAGTCACCTCTCCTTTCGCCGGATCACCCACATCGACCGTTCCGGTGGTTCCCCGGCTCTTAGTTCCCTCCATCTCCACCTCTTCCTCCCGTGCCGGCAGGATAAAATTCTCTTTATCAGGGGCGTCAGCATTGGGATCAAGGGTAATGGTGAAGTCTTTAGCTAGAACTTCAGGTTCAAGATAAAGGGTCACCTCTGCCCGGGGTAAAAACCAATAGGCGGCAAAGAGGCCAATGACAAAGACCAAGAAAAAACCAACCACAATCATCAGGATGGGCGAGGAACGAAGGGAAGAGGGAATCAAGCCCTTGAAGAAAGCCAGGTTAAACGCGGGAAGAAGAGAGNNGCATCTCCCTTTCCAGAGCGCCTTTAACAACGGGCTCTTCTTTGGGCATTGGCTCTGGCCTAACCTCTTTTGCTTCTGGAGGCTCGGCCTCCTCCTCTTTCATCTCGGCCACTGGCGGTGCCTTCATCGCCTCTTTTCCCTTGACAAAACCTAAAGCTCCGGCAGAAACAAAGCCTGCTGCCGCTACCTTTTCCTTCACTTTCTCTTCTGCTTTTTCCTCTACTTCTTCAGCCTCTTCTTCAACCAGCTCTGCCTCTTTAGCGGGAGTGGGTTTTTCTTCTAAAACCAGGCCGGCCGCTTTGGCAACTTCTTTACCCCCCGCCAAAGCAATCGCCTCAATATCAAAATTGAGGGGTAAAATCTCCACTTTGGGAAGATGAAGAAACTCAACCGCCTCTTTTTTCTTCTCTAGCCAGGGATAACCGACTAATTGCTGCTTTGCCTCTTCCAGCTTTTCTTCCCCGTTGTAAAGCATTACCCGGGCAGGCAGGGATTCCTTAGTCTCAAGCCTTGACAGGCCCTCAATTAAATCATCGGCAAGGTTGTTACTTTTATCAACCAAGGTGGGGCCCAAAATTTTGCCGATTCTGGCTAGGACGACACTAATTTTCTTATGCCCTAGATGAACCAAAATGGCGGTGGGGGGAACTCCCTCAACCGTCTTGAAGTGATAAACAATGGCCTCGGTGATCACCACAAAACCGGTTGGCTTAAGATCGAGTTTCTCGGAAAGTTTTTTGAGAATCCCCAATTTTTCATCAATAATCTTGTCCCCTTCGACCCAATTAAAGGGCAAGCCAAAGACGACTTTTTCTGGCTCTTTGACTTCACCCTTAATGGGCAGTTTCTCGGCAGCGGAAGATAGGCTAGCATCAACAGCTTCGATTAATTCCTCGTCGCTCTCCCATCTTTCGGCACTTCCAAAAGAAAGAACCTTGACTTGATTATCGATAATGGAAAAAATGGCGCTTTTAACAAACTCTAGGTTAATTTCTAGAGCGAAGAAGTATTCTGAGGGTTGATCTTCTTTTTGGCGAATTTTGCTTAAGATAGTTTTAACTTCCATGGGCAAGCTGAACGTAAACCCGCCGGCGTCCAGCGCCGACTGCTTTTTCTTTTACCATCTTAACACGACCAATCTCCCCTGTCGATTGAACATGAGGACCACCACAAACTTCTCGAGAATAATTCCCAATAAAATAAACTTTTACTTTTTCACCGTACTTCTCTCCAAAGAAAGCTAGGGCACCTTTCTTTTTGGCCTCTGCCAAGGACATGGTTTCTGCTTTCACTGGTAAATCCGCTTTTATTTTCTCGTTAATAATCCCTTCCACTTTCTTCATCTCTTTATCCGTTAGTTTTTTTGAATGAGTGAAATCAAAACGGAGCCTCTCTGGAGTGATATTGCTCCCCACTTGTTGGACCTGGTCACCAAGAACATCACGCAAAGCCTGATGGAGAAGATGGGTGGTGGTGTGGTATTTGGTCACGGCGACAGAATGATCAGCCAGCCCTCCAGCAAATTTTGTTTCCATTCCTGCTCGGGAGATTTCCTGATGTTTTTTGAACTCTCTTTCAAATTCTACTCTATCAAACTTAAAGCCCCTTCCTTCCAACTGGTCTAAAGAAAGACCAAATGTAGAAGCTACTCTAAATGCCTCTTTACCTGAAATTTTTTTACTAGGAACCAATCTTTCAACCTTGGCAACTAGCTGATTATACTTACCTACTTCTTCCAAAAGCACCTTTTCTATTCCTTTATAATTTTTCATTTCCTTATATTCGAAAGAGTAATTGTCACAATAAAACCTTACTGCGCTCTTCCACGCATTAATCTTTTTTTCGTCATCTAAACCTAAAATAGTTAATTGATCATCGGCTCTTCTTATCAATCTTCTCAAAACATACTCTCTGTCCTTATTTCCAGGAACAATCTTTTCTGCCAACAAAAAAACAGATGCTCTGCTGTGATCAAGGAATATTCTTACACGCTCTTCTCTAGCACTAGTCATTTTGCGAGTCAGCTTACTAGTAATCTCTTCTTTCAACCCAACAAATAATTCTGTTTGATAAATGTTGTTTTTTTTCTGAAGCAGTGCCGTTACCCGTTCTACACCCATTCCGGTGTCAACATTCCGCCGCCTCAATCTCTCATATTTACCTTTTTCTGTTTTGTTATACTCCATAAAAACGTTATTCCAAATCTCAATATACCGACCACAGTCACAATTGATATGACATTTTTTTCCAAAGCGGGGGTTGTGCGGTTTTTCTGTATCGTAAAAAATTTCAGAATCCGGGCCGCAAGGACCAATTCTGCCTACCGGCCCCCACCAATTTTTCTCTTTGGGATAAGGCACAATTCTTTCTCCTACTTTAGCCTCTATATTTACTCCTTTAAAAATTTCTTGCCAAATGGCAATTGACTCCTCGTCGCGTGGAGCATCTTGATCGCCTTTAAAAACCGACACATAAAGTTTTTTGGGGCTTATCCCTAGCCATCTCGGCGAAGTCAAAAATTCAAAAGCCCAGTTAAGTTGCTTCTTTTTGAAATAATCTCCAAGCGACCAATTACCTAGCATTTCCATAAAGGTCAAATGGCGATTATTCCCAACTTCGTCAATGTCATCCGTTCGTAAACAGCGCTGATTACTTACCAATCTTTTTCCCAAAGGATGAGGTTCACCAAGAAGATAGGGCACTAAAGGGTGCATCCCTGCAGAGATAAACAAAGCCGTGGGGTCGTTTTCCGGCACTAAAGAAACATTGGATAGCTCTTTGTGTTTTTTTTCAATGAAAAAAGCAATATATTTTTTCTTTAATTCTTTGGCGGTCATCAAGGAAGATTATAACTTAGTCAGGCTAGGAAGTTAAGGGCTTGCCGTTCCTGGTGAAGAACTTTTTGCTGGCGACTCGGCCTCTTTTTCTTAACCTTTCTATGTGGGTTAGTTTCTTTTGGGCTTTTTCTGCTTCTCCTCCGGTGGCTTTTTCGACTTCTGCCTCCAATTTAGCCTGAATAATTTCTTCTGCTTTTGCCCTAAACTCTTCTCCTTTTACTTCAAAATCTTCAACCAATTCTCCTAGATTGTCCAAGGCCTCTTCGCCCTTTTTCTTCAGTTGTCTCTTTATTTTCTCACCTTCTTTTGTTTGAGTGAGCCAATAATAGACGCCCGCGCCCAATAAAGCGCCTATGATCAGTCCTTGAAAAAAACCGCCGCGATCCCGATCACCCATTCTCCCCACCTGCTTCTTTTTTTGATTTCTCTTTCTGCCGTTGAGACAGCCAGCCAAAAAGACCGGCGATACCAGAAGCACCGGTAATCGAATTGGAAAGAGAGGCAATTGGCCTGGCCACTGACTCAGAAATCAATCCCATATCATCAAGCATCTTATTTGTTTTCTGAACCGTCTTTTGGATTTCTCTGAGAATAAAAAAGACCTGAACGCCAATAAGAGCGAGAAGAACCGTTAAAATCGTGACAACGCCAATAAGTAAAAGCTGTGTGTTCTCCATGGGCAGATTTTTCTGGACTATACTATCCTATATTCAAGGCTAAATGTCAATTAGAACTTACTGTATCAATCCTCTTTGTTAAGATAAACCGTTCTCGTTTGTCGGCTCTTTCTCCCCAGACGGTTGGTGGCTTCAATCACAATTTTGTTTTCTCCCGATGTTAATTTCAAACGATAGCTGAATTCTCCCTGATCATTTAGCTGGGTCAGATTGCCGCTAATCGAGACTGAGTTATCGGAATCGGTTTTGCCTTTGATGACTATTTCTTCTTTAGTCACCGTTTGGTTATCTAATGGTGTCGTAATCTCCAGGCTCGGTCTCCCCAATAGACCCTGATATTGGTAACCAAGATAGATTAAAAATCCCAAGACAAACAGGGTGACAATTAAAATCAAAGTTTTTTTCGGGCTCCATTTGAATTGTTTGTTGAGGTCTTTTCTTGAGGGAAAAACCGGTTTTTGCTCTTGGCTCTTTCGATAATCTCTTTTGAAAATTGCCACTAATCTCTCGGGTTTTAAGCCCAGAAACTGAGCGTAGTTGCGGATAAACCCCTTGGTCGTTGTCTCTGAAGTTGAGGTTTGGTAGTCATCTTTTTCTATGGCGACGAGATGGGGCTTTCTTATCTTGGTTTCTCGAGCCACTTCATCAAGCCCAATGGCTTTCTCTTCCCTTGCTTCTTTGAGAATTTGTCCTGCCGTTTTCATTGCTCTGACTGAGAGATAGCCTGGGAGGCTAGGTATTCCTCAGGATTCTTAATGAGAACCTCTCTGGGTTTCGAGCCTTCTGCTGGGCCAACAATGCCCGCTCTTTCCAGTTGATCAATAATTCTTGCCGCCCGAGCATAGCCCACTTTGAGCCGTCGCTGAAGCAGGGAGGCCGAAGCCCGGTCATAGCGACAGACGGTTCGAACTGCATCTTCAAAAAGCTCATCTTTTCCCTCCTCTCCTTCGCCTGGGGCCATCCCCGGCTTGGCCGGCATTCTTGTCACCTCCTCAGTGTACTGAGGCGCCACCCCTGTTTTTTTCAAGAAATTAATCAGTTTTTGAATCTCTGGTTCAGAAACAAGAGTACCTTGAATACGAGTCGGCTTGGCTTGATCTGGAGGAATGTAAAGCATGTCCCCTCGTCCTAAGAGTTTTTCTGCTCCCGGCGTATCAATAATTACCCGCGAATCAACCTGCGAAGAAACATTAAAGGCGATTCGGCAAGGAATATTGGCCTTAATCAGACCAGTGATCACGTCCACCGAGGGTCGCTGAGTAGAAATAATCAGGTGAATTCCCGTAGCTCTTGCCATTTGGGCAATGCGGCAGATGGTATCCTCGACCTCGGCTGGAGCATAAAGAATAATGTCTGCCAATTCATCAACAATAATCATGATGTAGGGCAAGGCGGAAAAACCANNAACCAGATAGTTCATTGTAGCCCTCGATGTTGCGGACCCCAACTTCGGCAAAAAGCTTGTAGCGACGGTCCATCTCAGAGATGGCCCATTTCAAGGCTGAGACCACTTTCTCCGGATCAACGATGACCGGCGTGAGCAAGTGGGGAATGCCATTATATTGGGTTAACTCCACCCGTTTCGGATCAACGAGAATAAATTTCACCTCTGCGGGCGAGGCTCTAAAAAGAATGGCAGCAATAAAAGAATTAATGCAAACTGATTTACCCGAACCAGTGGCTCCAGCGATGAGAACGTGAGGCATCCGGCCAATATCATCAACCACGGGATTACCAGAAACATTAAGTCCCAAGGCTACGGCCAGCCTAGATTTGGCTTTCTCCATCTGGTCAGAATCCAGCATTTTTTTCAGGGGGACAAACTCGGGACTGCGGTTGGGCACCTCAATGCCCACCAAGGAGCGCCCGGGGATAGGTGCCTCAATCCTGATTTGGCCCGTCGGTGCGGCCAGGGCTAAAGCCATATCATTCGCCAAGGTGGTGATTTTAGAAAGTTTTGTCCCTAGAGCAATTTCTAAAGCATACTGAGTCACGGCCGGGCCCAAGTTGACTTCAGCGACTCGGGCAGCAATGCCAAAAGATTCCAGGGTTTTTTCAATCACGTCGGCATTTTTCTTGATATCCCCCCGATCAGCCTTTCCCCCAACGGTATCCGCCAAAAGAGACAAAGGGGGAAATTCCCAAACCCCTTCCTCGGTAGGCAAGTTGCTTACTAAAGAAGGCGACAATTCTCCCGCTTCTTCCTTAGCGGGTTTTCCTGCCTTCTTTTCGGGCTCAGAAACTTTCATTTCTGGCTCAATGGCCAATTTGCGCCGGTGCCCGGAAACTCTCCTCAAAGTTCCTCCTGCCTGGCTTAATCGGGAGAAGACTTTGGCCAAATAAAGAATAATCTCCTCAAGTGAGGTGTTAAAAATGATGACCAGGCCAATAAAAACAAAGCCCAAAAGAACAAAAAAAGCTCCAAAGGAACTAATTAAGGCGGCGAGATTATACCAGATTTGACCGCCAACCATTCCTGATCGTAATAAACTCATGATGGCGATGGCGAGAATGATTGAGCCTACAAAAACGTTCGGTCGGGTAATTTTCCATTGCAAGCGCACCAGCATTAGCCCCGCGACAATGAGGATAAAAGGCAAGAAAAAGGCGCCTAGGCCCAGATACTGAGTCTCAATGGTGAAGAGTTTGCCGAGGAGAGCGCCTTGGCGAGAAAAAGAGAAGATAATAATCACGGCCAAAGAAAAGAGAAAAACACTGGAAATCGTATAAAGGGTGTTTTTTTTCAGTTTTAATTTAAAGGGTGTTTTCCTTCTGCCTCGGGCCATAGCAATCTCAGCGGCGTTGCCGCTTCCTCCTTGATTTAGATTTTACCAAATAAGTCTTACCCCTGAGCTTGGGGCCCAGCTTCACCCGCCCCTCGCCGGTGATTTCAACCGTGTCGTGGCGGTCAGGGAGAACTATCTGCTCCTCGGTATAGCCCATTTTTTCCGCTAAAAGGGCATATTGCTTCATCTGCCGAAAGGCTCCACCAATGGGGAGGACATAATGGGGTCGGGCCAAACCAATCATTAAAGAAAGCTCTCCTTGTGAGGCGTGACCAGAAACATGGAGGTCATCAAGAATATCGGAATAAGCCACGTCCGCTCCCTGGCGTGACAGTTCGTCAATCAATTTATTAATCGCCAATTGGGTTCCGGGAATATAGTCAGGAGAGGAAAAAATGACTTTGTCGTCGGGCTCAATTTCAAGGCCCCTAAATTCACCGGCGGTGATTCTATCCAAGGCAGAACCGGTCTGGGCCTGGCTTCCGGCGACGAGGAGGCTCACTTTGTCTTTGGGGAGGTTTTTTATCCCTTTCAGTGGCACCAGGACTCCCCTGGGCACTTTCAAATAGCCAAGCTGGGAAGCCACTTTAAAAATCTTTTCAATTGACCGGCCCGCTAAGACAACCTTCCGACCATATTTCACCGAGACGTTAACCGCCTGTTGCCAGCGGGAAACATTAGAAGAAATGGTGGTAATAAAAACTCTACCCTGGCAGTGGCGCATTTCCCTCTCTAAAGAATCTTCGACCATTGTTTCAGAAAGAGTAAAGCCAGTCTTTTCGCTTCTTAAACAATCAGAAACTAGGCAAACAACGCCCTGATTGCCAAGAGAGGCAATTTTACCTACGTCTGAAACCGAACCCATTACTGGTGTCCAGTCAAATTTGAAATCGCTTACATGGAGAATTATCCCTATTGGCGTATTAATGGCCACGGCAAAAGTGTCGGGAATGGAGTGGGTCAAGTAAACAAAGTCAAGATTAAAGCTGCCCAAACTCACTTTTTCCCGAGAGTCAATCAGATTAATTTTGGCATTAAGGTTGTATTCATTTAGTTTCTCTTTNNAGTTTCTCTTTAATCAGGGCGGTGGTTAATCGAGAAGCATAAATCGGAATTTTCCGATTGAGCTTAGGCAAAACAAAAGGCAGACCACCATAATGATCTTCGTGGCCATGAGTGATGACAATTGCCTTTATCTTTTCTCTGTTTTTCACCAAATAGTCAACGTCGGCCATGAGCAAATCGCCTTTATTTGTTTCTTCGTCGGGAAAACCAATGCCACAATCAATAACTAAAATTTCATTATTGTATTGGTAAACAAAAAGATTTTGGGTGACCGTTCCCCAGCCACCCAGAGAGATTAATTTCAGGTTTGGTTTTTCTTTTTTCTGTTTTTTAAATAGTTTTATCATAAGACTAATTTCATTTGTTTATCTTCTTCTTTTTTTTCCTCAATTTCAACTTCTGGACTTTCTTCAATAAACATTTTAATCTTCTGAAAGTCCTCTTTTATCTCCTCCATTATTTTACCACTTCTCAAGGCGGCGGCGGGATGGTACATAGGAATAACAACATATTTCTTGCCCAAAAAATTAACATACCTTGCCTTGCCATGAACCTGGGAGATTCTTTCGCCCGGTAAAAATTTATTCAGGGAAAATCTGCCTAGGGTGACGATGACTTTTGGCTCAATTGCTTGGATTTGTTCATCGAGAAAGGGGCGACAGGCTTCGATTTCCTCTGGCAAAGGATCCCGATTTCCTGGGGGTCGGTGTTTGATGACGTTGCCAATGAAAACTTCCTTTCTTTCTAATTTAATTGACTGAAGCAGTTGGTCAAGAAGTTTGCCGGCGGCACCAACAAAGGGCAAGCCCTGCAAGTCTTCGTGATATCCCGGGCCTTCACCGATGAAAATCACTTCTGCTTCAGGACTGCCATCTCCAGGGACGGGCTTGGTCGCCCTTTTATATAATTCACAGCGGGTGCATTTTGCCACCCGCCCTGCAATCTCTTTTAATTTTTCCTCTTTAGTCATCTAAACTACCACGTTGGTAGAAACTCCTTCATATTTGCCATTGTAATTTGAAATGCTTTTCCTTTGCCTTGAACAATCATCTTGGCCACTTTCCGACAGATGCCATTAATTGTCCTCTCCAGGGTTCTGATGCCGGCATCATAGCCCAGGGGCCTGACAATTTTGGGCCAAACGGCGGCATCGATTTTAAAGGCACTTTTGTCGAGACCGGCTTCTTCCATCGTTCTGGGCAAGACGTAGTCTCTGCCAATGATAATTTTCTCTTCATCGGTGTAAGAAGGCATCTGGATTGGTTCCAAACGGTCCATCACCGCCACGGAAATGCTGCTGGTGTTATTGCAGGTGGCAATAAAGAGCACTTCCGAAAGATCAAAGGGATAGTCAAGAAAGTGGTCTCGAAAAGCCATATTTTGTTCAGGGTCAAGGAGCTCTACTAAAACGCCCATGATGCTCGCCCTGCCTTCTTCGGTCACTCGGTCAATTTCATCAAGAAGAACCACCGGGTTCTTTGTTCCCGTTCGGCGCAGGGCTTTGATAATCAACCCAGGTTCGGCATCGGGTCGAATTCGTGACTGGCCCCTTAAATCAAGGGGGTCACCTAGACCTCCAAAGGGCACCCGGGCAAACTGTCTCCCCATGGCCTCGGCAATGGAGTAGGCAATGGTGGTTTTGCCTGTGCCCACTAGGCCCACGAAAAGAAGCATGGGCGCCCTCATAAATTTCATAATCCCTTCTTCCTCTGCTTTCCTTTCCTTCTCTCTTCTCAGTTTTAAAACTGCCAAATATTCTAAAATCCTCTCTTTGGTCTCTCCCAGGCCATAGTGATTTCTGTCCAGGACTTCTTTGGCCGCCTTCAAATCAAGCCTGTCTTCGCTCCTTCTGTCCCAGGGCAGGGCCGTGGTCCAGTCAATGTAGTGGGCCACTCGCTCATACTCGGTTGAATACTCCCCATATTTAACCATTCGGGATAAGCGTTCGATTAGATAGAGACAATTTTCTTTTAATTCGGGGGGAAGACGAGTAGCGTCAACTTTCTTTTCGAGCTCGACAAGCTCTTTAAACAGGGCAGTCTTTTCAGGCATACATTTAGCTTAGCAAATTCGTAATTTCAAAACAAGGAAGCTAACGACGGCGGAACTGGCGGCGTTTAGGAAATTGGTGGCCTGCCCGCCGGCGAGGAGGTCTTTGGGCTGATTTTCTCGGCTCTCGACCCATAATCATTGATAAATTAATCCGTCCTCTGTCATCAATCTCAACCACTTTTACCTGAACCTTGTCACCAACCTTAACAATTTCATTCGGATCGGCAACATATCGAGTGGACATTTTTGAAACATGAACCAGGCCATCTTTTCCGGGCATAATTTCTACAAATGCACCAAAGGGCTGAATTCGCTTTACCTCTCCCTCAAAAACCTCGCCTGCCTCGATCTCCCGAGTCAATCCCTCAATCTTCGCCACTGCTTGATCAACCGAGGTCTTGTCTGGGGCGGAAATGTTAACCGTGCCGTCATCTTCAACATCTATCGCTGCGCCAGTCTCTTGAATCAATCCTTTAATCGTCCTTCCTCCTGGGCCGATGATCTCGCCAATTTTGTCTACCGGAATATGGAGGACTTTAATTTTAGGCGCAAATTTAGATATTTGGGCTCGAGATGCGGGCATGACCGCCATCATCTTTTTGAGAATGAAAAGACGGCCGTCTTTTGCCTGGGTAATGATTTTCTTGAGTAAGGCTAGATCAATCCCCTGATTCTTCACATCCATTTGGACGCCAGTCATACCTTTCTCTGTGCCTGCCATTTTGAAATCCATGTCGCCATTAAAATCTTCTAAACCAAGAATGTCGGTGAGGAT
>JABAOC010000574.1_pt3 | contig 17168 bp, 18 predicted proteins | sample 7062161 | NCBI WGS metagenome assembly JABAOC01 (sample SAMN14538625, study PRJNA623070) | marine sediment metagenome | biome: marine biome [ENVO:00000428]; feature: marine pelagic biome [ENVO:01000023]; material: deep marine sediment [ENVO:00002113] | place: India: Gulf of Khambhat ... | reverse complement strand
CTCCCTTTTTGTCAAAAATTTTTGTATTTGACGGGCTACCTCGCGGATACCGTTTAGGATTTCCACCTTCACCTCCGGCCTATCCGCAATGAACTCCTTGCCCACGGTTTTGTAGGGAACCTTTGTGCTACATACATGAACTAAGATGGCGATGGGCATGTCAGGGGTAACCTTGTATCTCCTCCAGTTCATGGACCTAATAACCCTCACCGAAACGTCGCTGGCTTCATCGTATAGCAGCGGAATCCTGTTAGCAAATCGGTAAATCAGAATGTCATCTTTCTTTGGTATGTTTCCACCATAGGCTATGGCTGTTTCTACAATGAATGGATGTCCAGAGTAAGTGGAGGGTTTACGTTGAGAAACAGCAATGAATTCAGGCTTCAACTCCTTTAGAATCCCAGTCTCTAACAATTCTTCACCCAATGGGGATAAACAACTCGCGTCTGGCGGAAGGAACCCATTGAATCTCTTCATCATCCGTACGAGCCTAACAATTTCATCGGGCCTCAATCTCCGAGGGTCTTTTGTCTTTATAAATCCGGCAGCAAGCAATAGACGGAGGATGATATTCTTGGCTACTTTTGAAAAGTGTGTTTTCATAAAATCCAGCATGTTTCGAGATTTGGTGATCTTTATAAGATGTTCAATTTTTTCGACATTCAAGCCATCAAAAGATTTTTGGTATTTCTTGATTAGTTGCACAAGCCTGATGACATCTTCATGTTTCAGCTTCTTTGGATCCGCTGATTTGATGAATCCCGCGAACTCTAGAAAATTGAGAGAGATGCCTTCACCGACTCTATGGAAGTGCTTTTGCATAAAGTCCAACATATTCCGGTACTCCGTGACGCGTACAAGGCGTTGAATCGTCTCAACATCTACTCCATAGGGGTGGGGTAGCGTCTCTTTTGGTGGAGGAGGCATTTTTTTTGTGGCTCTAGTGAACAAATATAATCGACCTTTTGGGTCGACGAATTTGATGTCTGCATAAGGTGTCACTAACGCAGTCTGCTTCAAATACTCCAAAATCTTAGATACCGCCCGGAAATAGTCTCCTTCCAGAGAAAAATCAACGATTGTTCCACGCCATCGCTCCTTGTTTCTTCGGATTTTACGATCGAGGATAAGTGGGCGATTTCTTTGGATGTCAATCATCAGTTTATACTCGTATGTCTTGGATGTGCCTGTGCTTGATTTAACTTCCACGGGTTTGTGGGTGGTGATCTGCCCATAGAGAATAGCCATTGTTCCTCCAAGTCCGAAGGTTCCTCGGGCTTGTTTAAGTTTATACTTTGAGCCAAACAAAACCTGACCAAATGCTGAGGGTATGTGGCGGGCTGGGATTCCGGATCCGTTGTCTACAATTCTTAACCTGTAAACGCCAGCTTCTAGCTCTCTCTGGGTCTCTTCTGCATCCTCCCGAGATAATCGAATGTAAATTTCTGGAGGAACATTCGATAGATCAGAGGCATCGAGGGCATTTTCTACAAGCTCTCTTATAGATGAGAAAATTGCTCTTGCCGGGTTGGTGAAGCCTGCTATATCTCGATTGCGATAGAAAAAGTCTGCAGGACTTATCTCCTCAAAGGTCACCAAACCCCAATTGCCTCCTTATAACAAATGATATGACGAAACGCTTTCTTTGCTTTTCCGTAGCCTTTGTAGCAATTCCTCATGGAAACTACATAAGAAAGAGATTGCATGATATGTAGCAACATGACAGATCTATTCTTATTTTGGCATGGCAAATATTTCAATGTTGCTTTAAATTTTGAAAAAATTTCATCAAATATAAGAAAAGGCGATGTTCCCGCTTTCAAGTTAGTCTTTAAACGAGGTTTCCCAGAGTTCCATCTTCTTTTTCTTGAGGTCCCTCCGTTTTCTGTGCAGAAATCGATATACCGTGCCGTGTAGGCTTCCCCGAATTAGCATTCGAACCGCTTCTTTTGCAATCTCAACTTGATCTATTTCTCCAATGATGGAAATCGTGTGCCCGTATACACAGATATTAGCTTCAGTTAATTCCTCGATAATTCTCCTAGTTTTTCCCTCTTTTCCTATGACTCTTCCTTTCAACCTCTTCATGTCAGTCTGAGATCGGCCCACAGTTTCCCGAAGGTCTATCACCTCTAACATAGTCTCATCCTCTTTTAGTAGTCGAAACGCATGTTCCGGTGAGAAGCCTCTGCCGATGGCAGTGACTACTTCTTTGGCTCTGAAGAGAACCGTTGGGTCCTGAGCTGTGGGCATGAGAATTATTTGAATACCCCCTGTTTGGCTATCTATCCGAAGTCTAACCGAGAGGTTCTTTTCTATGCCTGCTTTAACCCGGCCATTAGGACCCACGAGGGCGCCGATACGCTCTCGCGGAACTTTGATGAAGGCGCTAGCCCCTTCCACTTGTGACCCTCTTTTGCATTTCCTCTACTGATAACACATTTACATCTAGCTTTTTGAAGTATCGGTACAGGTTTTCTAAATCTCTTTGCAAGAATTGATTAGCCATAGGATGCTTAATAGAGACAGCTTGTGAGACATCGAAAATCACGGGTTTGCCCTTTCGGATCATTATGTTATATTCACTCAAGTCTGCGTGCACTAACCCTCCTTTTCGATAAAGTCTCCTTAAATACGTTAGCAACTGCCTGTAAACTCGTTTAGGGTTTCTGAGAGGAGCTTCCCTCATGAGAGGAGCACTGACACCATTCTTTCCGATAAACTCCATTATCAGCACATTCTTTTCTACGGCAACTGGTTGGGGAACGTTAACTCCCACTTCATATGCGCGTTGCAGGTTTTTGAATTCTTTTTGGGCCCAAGTGTAGACCAAGGATCGGGTGCCTCGATGAACATGGGCGAATCTGGGGTCACCCTCGATGTAGGGGAGCATGCCTTTCTTAAAATCGGCTGAGGTAGTGAGGTAGATTTTGATTGCGAGTTCGTTCTCATCCGGGTCTTTTCCCCAGTAGATTCGCGCTTCCTTTCCAGCTTTTACAACTCCATAAATCGCGTCGATTACTCCTTTATTTAGAAAACCATAGAGGGCCATGAGAGTGGAGCGGTCAAAAACTTCTTCCATCACGGCTCTTTCGGAAGAAAAGTCTTTAATCAACATTTTATCTCTTTTTTCCACTATGCGAAGTCGATGTTCAAGCTTCTTTCGTACTGTTTTGCTTTGCTTGGGCATAGATGAATCCAAACATTATGACGTTTTCCACTCTTTAAAAGATGTGGCTTCTTGAGGGTATAACCTATTTATGTCACCACTCGTGGGGCATAAATGTTTGTTTATTACATTTTAACAATCTGGGCGTGAGGAACACCTGAAATTTTCAAAACCGCCTCGGGATGAACTAGTCCCTTTTCTATAGCTTTTTTTACGACTTTGTGTCCAACCATGTTCACGATTGTGGATTGTTTCATGAGTTCTATAACCTCCTCCAGAGTCATTTTTGGTCCTTCATAGAATTGCTTGTGTATTTCAAAGACAATTTTCCCTTCACTCAATTTTTTCCCCAACAGGTCTACATCGCAGGTTGCGAGGAGTACGCATTGACCCCATTTTCGCATTTTTGCGTAGACTTCCAACGTTGAACACTTTTACACAGGTCTTATGGACGATTTTGCCCCGCATGCTTCACAAACCAAAAATAAGAATCGTCGCTCTTTGATGATTTTTGTATCCGGGCGTTTGCAGATTGGGCATACAACAAACTCCTTGACGTATCTTTCGATCAATCGCTCCAAGGTGCCGTGACTAAACCTTCCTTGGAAGTTTGCTCTAGTTCCCTGGATAGTTGCAGCTGTAGCCATCTCTCCGGAGAGAAACTTTAACACATGGCGTGGCTCTCGATTGAGGGCGTCACAGATTTCTTTGAAGTTTGCTAGGATTGTTCGCATGCCCGTAACGAAACTGCGAGGCCTTGGAATTTCAAATCGCTTATGCTCGAGAATTTCTGGAGGGAGTTGTGATCGAGCACGTTTCAGCAATTCTTTGTAGTCCATCTTTAATCCTCTATTGTACCTGGCTTTTGCACTCAATAAACGAATTTCCTTTTCAGACATCTTTTGCTTGCTTATATATTTTAACTTACGGTTTTTGGAGGGTTATTTTTTATAGAAAAGCGGTTGTCACATTCTTCTGTAGAGTCTGTATTCGAGTGGTGCCAGCTCAAAGTTTTGGCAAAATTTGACGTGTTTTGCGTTTTCTCGAAGTTTGCTGCAAAAAACTTCTTTGGATAAAGAGATGGCGTGTTTACAATTGTCACAATTCTTTGGGGAACATTTAGTTTGTTGGCACGCTGGTGTCATAAAACCACGAGATATCTAATGTATTAATATTTAATAAACATTTCTCGCTAGATATCAAAGGAAAACACTCTATAACATACGGAAGCACACAATAAGCAATATTTGAAGAAGGGAATGTTGTTTGGGTATTCAGAATGAAGGTGAATTTTGGAGTTGGGAGCGATGTAAAACCAAGATTAGAAGTTTGAGAGGGCGACTTGGTTTCAAAGATTCGACAAAGTTGAGGTTTCTAGGATTAAGCCTCTTCCTTGGGGACGGAAGGGTTAGCGATGATCTCAGAAATCGACTCGTTCCAGAGGTGGCACCTAAAATCTTTTGCGTTCTTTATGGATATGTAGAAGCTGAACCAGTTCCAGAATCTTCGAAACTAGTTTCTTTTAGGCAATTGCCTGGAGGCCGCGTATATCACAAAGCTTTTTTCAGTCGTGTGATTTTTCCCATTCAAAGAGTTTTTGGATCAAAGCCTGAAATGCTAATTGAAGCTGGGAAACTTTTGGGTGGTTCTGAAGTCGATTACGGAGAATGTTCAGTTAGATTATACTCCCTTCCATTGGTACCTGTCACGGTAGTCCTGTGGATAGCGAGTTCAGAATTTTCAGGCTCAGCTAACATGCTTTTCGATCCGACGATAAGTCATTACTTATCAACAGAACAGGTTGCTATACTAAGCCAACTGACTTCAAAAAGATTGAGAGATGCATATGAAGTTTTAGATAAAGAACGGTGAGGAAACGTCGTCCGACTAATGGTTTGAACAGAAAATCCTTAAATCATAACTTGAGAATCGAATATATGTAATGGTTTCCGAAGGGGCCCGTAGCTCAGTTTGGTTAGAGCGCCAGGCTCATAACCTGGTGGTCAAGGGTTCAAATCCCTTCGGGCCCACCAAATAGTTTTTTTGTTAGCAAAAGGATTTACATAGACCTTGCTTAATTTATGTGCTAGTTGGTTGTGACTAGTTTGAGAAGAGACCTTGACAACATCCTTGCTGAGAAGGGAGTAGATGCCTTGCTTCTCTACTCAGAAAGTTACAAAAACGCCAACATGTACTACCTCACCAAGTTTCTAGCTCCAGATCCTTTTATCTTCCTCAAGAAAGTTGATGGAGACGCCCTAATCGTGGTCAACCAAATGGAGTATCCTCGAGCGCAAAAGCAGTCAATCGTCAAAGACGTGAGATCCTACTTGGAATACAGATACCTTGAAGTAGTGAAAACTGCGAAAGACCCGAATCTCGGCACCATGAAATTCATCGCAAACGTGATCAGGAGGGAAATTGGTGCAGACATGAAGATTTGTGTACCACATAACTTTCCAGCCATGACGGCTAACGTACTTGAGGAAGAAGGTTTAACAGTAAAGCCGATGTTTGACATCGTTGAGAAATCTCGAGAATCCAAGGATGCCGATGAAATAGACGAAATCCGAGCTGTCCAAGCAGTTGCTGAGGAAGTTACTACTGAAGCTGTAGATTTAATTGCCAACGCCGATGTGGGCACCAACGGAGCACTAACTGTAAAAAAAGAACCTCTAACGGTTGGTAGAGTGAAGTCGTTTTTTGGACACAACTTTTTGGATCGAGAATGCGTGATGGAAGAGGACATTATAGTTGCGTGTGGCCTCAAAGGGGCAGACCCCCACTACTCCGGCGATTCACAAGATAGACTCAAAGCGAACCAACCCATTGTCTTAGACATCTATCCCAGAAGCGTTCAAAAGCGCTACTGGACTGACATGACTCGAACCATCGTTAAGGGAAGAGCATCAGACAAAGTCAAAAAAATGTTTAACACCGTTCTCGAAGCAAAGGATGCCTCCATTGACGCAATAGAATCCGGTGCTCTAGGAAACGACGTTTACGACATATGCTGCGATGTTTTAGAAAAAGCAGGCTACGAAACCACGAGAAGAGGAAAACAGACAACAAGAGGCATGACTCACAGCTTAGGTCATGGAGTAGGTCTAGACTTACACGAAGGTCCCAGCATGAATGAACTATACAAGTTTCCTCTAAAGGAACATAACATCATAACAGTTGAACCCGGTCTCTACGATCCAGACGTGGGCGGACTAAGAATAGAAGACATCGTGGAAGTCACGAAAGCAGGATGTCGCAACCTCACGAAAATGGAGATACAACTAGAAGTCTAAAAGGGTAAAAATATCGAAACTCTGTTAAAAATGAAATCCTTAATGCCCCGGTAGAAAAGTGTAGGAATAAATTTCAGGTTTCGCATTCCGTTCCACCTAAATCTGCGCGCGCATTAAATAGTTGAAATATTTCTAGGCGCAGTTGGTGATTATTGCTCGATAATGAATGTAAAAATTATGTGATTAGCCTCCGCTCATGAGCGACATTAAGATAACGTTATCACCTTCACTCAACTTGGTATCAACGCCATGAAGCTGACCCATTAAGACTCCATTGACGGTAACAGCAAAACCTGTCTTGACATCCTTTAAGCCTGGCTCAAAAACTTCCCTTCTAAAAGCTTCACCGTAAATTCCAGCCAGCCTCTTTAACAACTCGGAAAGAGAGGTGCCTTCAGAAAGCTCGAATTCATCTTCTCTCTTCCTCAACATATTGCCGATGTAACCTAAGTACCGAACCTTGACTTTCAATTGCCCACCCCGAGATGGTTTTTACAGTACCCTTCAGGGTGCATCTTTTTCCTTCACCCTGATTTTAGGGAAAATTAATATTTATCTATTATCATCTCATACTACTCTTTAACCACTAACTTGAATTATTGGAGGAGTAAGATTGAGTTACGCCAAACGAATATTGCATGTAGACCTATCAACTGGAAAAACCGAAATCGAACCCTTGAAAGAAGAGACCGCTAAGAAATACATCGGCGGTATAGGACTTGGAATGCGTCTGTTTCTAGATAACTCTAAGGCTGGTGTTGACCCTTTTAGCCCTGAGAATCCAATAGTCTTTGCCACAGGACCTCTTAGCGGCACCATGGCGCCCTCAGCTGGAAATAGCTACGCAGTAGTTTCTAAATCGCCGCAAACCGAAGGAATATCTGAGTCTAAGGCTCACGGTTTCTTTGGAGCTGAGTTAAAACGTGCCGGCTACGATGCAGTTGTCTTTACGGGTAAATCTGAAAAGCTCGTATACGTGTGGATTGATGACGACTCGGTTCAACTAATGGATGCCCAGCATCTAAAGGGAAAATCACCCCATGAAACAGAGGTTGCCATCAGAGAAGACTTGGGTGATTTCTACATCCGTGTTACGGCGATCGGTGAGGCAGGAGAAAGGCTTGTTCGAATAGGATGCGCCATAAACGACGAATTCAGAGCCATTGGAAGAACCGGCATGGGTGCTGTGATGGGATCCAAGAATCTAAAGGCTGTAGCTGTTCGCGGAACGAACGATGTGAGCGTAGCAAACCCTGAAGAGTTTACGGAATTCATAAGAATGATCCACGAACGCATGAAAGGTCCAGCTACTAGAAAATATAGGACCCTAGGGACACCCGAGAATGTTCTCGTACTCAACGCCCTAGGGGCGCTACCTACACGTAACTTCACTCAAGTCACTTTCGAAGGTGCTGAAAAAGTTAGCGGAGAATACTTGAACGAACGTTACATAAAGAAAATAATTGGATGCGCGACATGTGGCATGCGTTGTGATCATATCGGAGTGGTTCCCGAAGGGCCGTACAAAGGATCAACTACGAGGGTTGAATTCGAATGTTTATGGGCTCTTGGACCAAACTGTGGTGTCGATCGTCTAGACGCTATAATAGAAGCAATAAGGCAATGCAACCATTACGGCATGGACGGCATATCTGCTGGTGGTGTCGTAGGCTTCGCCATGGACTGTTACGAAAACGGAATTCTAACCAAAAAGGACACTGAAGGTTTAGATCTTCGCTTTGGCAATGCAGAAGCCTTGGTGGAGACAATTATAAGAATGGGATCCCGAAAAGGATGGTTAGGAGACGTACTTGCAGAGGGAACCAAGAGGGCTGCGGAAAAAATTGGAAAAGGAGCAGTGAAATACGCAAACCATATTAAAGGAGTGGAGCTACCGGGCTACGCCCTCAGAACATTAAAAACTGCTGCCTTAGGATTTTCTGTTTCTTTCCGTGGAGCTTGCCATCTTCGATCTGGAGCTTACTCACCTGACGTGAAGGGAAAGGTTGACCGCTTCAAAATAGAAAAAGGTCGGGGAAAGATAGTCATGGACGGCGAAGACTTGTACAATGTTGTCGACTCGCTTATTTTATGTAAGTTCTCAAGGGGTGTGTTCTACGAGGGACTAAACGAGATGGCAAAATTCTACACTCTAGCCACAGGCATCGAGATGACCCCTGAGGAGCTTATACAAGCTGGTGAAAGAATAAACAATCTAGCGCGAGTCATCAATATCCGAGAAGGCAAGGGAACAAGAGAATACGATACCTTACCACCGAAGATAATGAGCGTTCCAGTACCCGACGAAGGAGTAGCAAAGGGAGTTTACGTCAATCAAAAAGAGTTTGACATAGGGCTAGATGACTACTATGGGGTACGTGGATGGACAAAGGAAGGTGTTCCCACAATAAAGAAACTCGAAGAACTCGGATTAAACGATGTCGTTCCCATCGTGAAGGAAAAACTCAAGCCACAGACTCTAAAAATGAAAGGAAAAGGAGGAAAATAGCTATGGTTTCAACTCATGAAAAGAAGTTTGTCTCCGGAGATCCCGCTAAATGCGTTGGCTGCTGTATATGTGAATATTCGTGTTCAATGGAGCACGAAAAAACCTATAATCCAACGAAGTCGCGAATACGCCATGTGCGTCTGAATCCTTTTGTGAACCTAGCAGTTGCATGCAGACTTTGTGAAGATGCTCCGTGCGTGGCTGCGTGTCCTCGAGACGCGCTTGAGCAATCTGAAGAAACAGGCGTAATTGAAGTTGATGAAGAGAAGTGCAATGGTTGCGGCTGGTGCATCGAAGCTTGCGATTACGGCGCCATTCAGCTACACCCTGAAACGAGAGTGGTGTTCACTTGTGACCTCTGCGATGGTGAGCCAAAGTGCGTGGAATGGTGTCCAGAAGAGGCTTTGGACTTCACAACTAAAGATATTCTTGCTCAGAAGGCTAGAGTTGCAGTCGTGAAGAAGCTGTTCCAAGAAGCCCTGAAAGCGCCGACTTAATTCGACGCTTCATTCCCTTTCTTTTTTAATTAAAAAAATTTACTTTTCATTGTTAATTCAATTTGTGGATTAGTCTGGTCTTTAATCCATTTTCACTTCAGAACACCTAGAAACTTCAATTCAAATCATTTTACGGAAGGAATCTTGACAAGAGGTTGGTCAAGGTGGTTGTTGTTTCTCTCAGTTTCGAAGTTAATCCTTCTCCAAAACTGGTGTCCTTTGGCTGTATTGCGAGGAGGGCGATCTTGGCTTCGGTTGTTTTTGCAAGGTATTCACAGAATATTCTGAGAGGTAAGATATGAGTTGAAACAGGGGGGTGCATCACCATTTGTTCTGGTTCAATGAGTTTTGAGGAGCCAGCGGTCAGATTTAACATGGCGGCGTCGATTATCAGGATGTGGGTAGGTTTGAATTGGACTATTGGTTCTATATAACTTTCCGGAACGGTTTCGCATTCTATCAAATAGATAGATCTAGAGACGTTGTTGTGTAAATTTCTTACAATTTCGACTCCCACAAAATCGTCTTTTCGAAGCGGATTTCCTATACCTGCAATTACTACTTTCTGAGCGTTTGAAAGCCAGTTCTTCAAATCGACGTCGTTGATTTTCTTGTCTTTGGAATTGACCATGAACCTCAACTTCAATTAGACCTTTCAAATTAGAATTGACACAAATTATGAACTTTAGGTTAGGATTTCTTGCGTTGTTTTCCTTTTTTTCTCGTTAAATACCTATGTATACTGCGGGCAGCTCTTTTTCCAGCTCCCATGGCGCTAATAACTGTAGCCGCGCCGCTGACTACATCTCCCCCCGCGTAGACGCCTTTTTTACTGGATTTTCCAGTATTCTCCTTTACAATTATGGTGCCCCATTTGGTTGTCTTAAGTCCTTGAGTGGTCCGTTGGATAATAGGGTTTGGCGTCTGTCCTATGGCAACAATAACCGTGTCCACCTCCATGACAAACTCTGAGCCTTCGATTGGAATAGGTCTTCTTCTTCCAGACTCATCTGGTTCTCCAAGCTTCATGGCAATGCATTTCATTCCCTTTACCCAGCCACTTCCGTCGCCTAAAAATCTGACTGGTGTGGTGAGAAACTTGAATTTGATGCCTTCTTCTTCTGCATTTTCCACTTCTTCTATCCTAGCTGGCATCTCCGCTCTAGATCTTCGATATACTATCCAGACTTCCTCTGCTCCCAGCCTTAAAGCACATCTCGCAGAATCCATGGCAACGTTGCCCCCACCTGTAACGGCAACTTTTTTACCTACTTTAATCGGGGTGTCGTATTCTGGAAACATGTAGGCTTTCATCAAGTTTACTCGGATTAGGAATTCGTTGGCAGAATATATTCCACCCAAGTTCTCTCCAGGTATCCTCATAAAGCGTGGAAGCCCTGCTCCAGTTCCAATGAAGACAGCATCAAATCCACGCTCGAACAACTCATCTATCGTGTATAACCTTCCAATCATGTGGTCAGTCTTAACATCAACGCCAAGCTTCTTAATGTAGTCAACTTCAGCTTGAACGATCTTTTTAGGTAGCCTAAACTCCGGGATTCCATACATGAGTACGCCTCCGGGAGAATGAAGCGCTTCGAATATAACGACTTCGTGTCCCAGTTTCCTTAAATCAGCTGCTGCGGTAAGCCCGGCTGGTCCAGATCCTATAACTGCCACTTTTCCAGTTACGGATGACTTTTGTCTAGGTGGAACGGTAACTCCTTTCCGAAGTTCGTAATCGGAGACGAACCTCTCCAATCGCCCAATAGCCATCGGATCACCCCTTTTACCCAATACGCAGAACTTTTGGCATTGTGTTTCTTGTGGGCAAACTCGACCGCAAATCGCGGGTAGGCTATTCTTTTCCTTCACTTTTCTAATAGCCGCATCAAAGTCTTTTTCTCTTATTTCTTTAATGAATGCGGGTATGTCTAGTTCCACGGGGCAGCCTTGTATGCATCTAGGCTCAGGACACTGTATGCATCTTTCAGCTTCTGCCACTGCTTGTTCCATAGTGTAACCTAAAGCTACTTCATTGAAATTATGAACGCGGTCTTCTGGTTTCTGTTTCTTTATTGGAATGCTCTGCCATTTCTTTTGTTTCTTTGCTTTAGCCATTTTTGGTTCACCCAGATTTTTCGTGCAGCTTTGCCGCTTGCGTTTCTTCAGGTAGATACACCCTTAGTCTTTTGATAAGTTCATCGAAGTTGACGAGGTGTCCATCAAATTCTGGTCCATCGAGGCAGCCAAACTTGGTTTCTCCGCCTACAGTCACTCTGCAGGCTCCACACATCCCCATTCCATCCACCATTATTGGATTCAAACTCACGATAGTCTTGATGGCGGGAGACCTTGTTACATTCGCGGTTGCCCTCATCATTAAGGGAGGACCTATTGCATACACTATGTCAAAGTGGTATCCTTTTTCAATAAGCATTCTTAATACGTCACTAACGAAACCCTTGTGTCCTTTTGAGCCATCGTCAGTTGAGATAAACAGTTCATCACTGAAGCTTTTCATTTCATCCTCTAGAATAAGTAGTCCCTCGGTTTTGGCTCCAATTATGGAAACCACTTGGTTTCCTGCTTCTTTGAGGGCTTTGGCTATAGGGTAAGCCGCTGCTGTGCCAACTCCTCCGCAGACGACAGCTACTGAACCATAATATTTTATATCGCTTGGATTCCCTAGGGGCCCAACTACATCGAGTATTTCATCTCCAACTTCAAGTGCGCCAAGCTTCCGGGTTGTCACTCCTACCTCTAGAAAGATGAGGGTTATCGTTCCTTTCTTTGGTTCCCATTCTGCTAGTGTTAAAGGAATTCTTTCCCCTTTTTCATCTATCCTAAGAATCACAAACTGACCGGCCTTAGCTTTCACAGCAACTTCTGGCGCGTTAATTTCAACCAGTTTGATATTTGGAGCCAGTTGCAACTTCTTGAGTACTTTATACATAACTGTTACCCATCCATTTTCGGTTAATGAATAATGTAGAAATGGAAATCTTCCCTTTCATGCCAATGTAGAGTAGTTCACTTCTTAACTTAAAACTTAAATCTTTCTCTTTTTTCTCTCCTGAACTTAGGAAATCAGACTTGGTAGTAGTAGGGTCTTTTGATGTAACCGAACGCTTCACTAGCTGCTATTATAGCCTCTCCAACAGCTGTTCCAATCTGTTTCACAAGACCTGTTGTCACGTCGCCGGCTGCGTATACTCCGTCAATGTTGGTTCTTTGACGGCTGTCCACGATAATGTACCCTGTCTTATCTAGTTCTATCCCCCCCTCTTTAGCGATCTGACTGTTCGGTATCTCTCCAATCTGGATGAATACGCCGTCTACGTCGACTTCCATAGCTTCGCCAGTTTTGCTGTTTACTAAACCAACCTTTTTTACTTTGGCGTCTCCTTTAATTTCCTTGAGCTCTGTATTCAAAATGATCTCAACTCCTTGCGTAATCAAGTCCTTAACAAGCATTTCGTCCGCTCTGAGTTGACTTCGCCTGTGAGCCAATGTAACATGGGACGCTATGTTGGCTAGGTATCTAGCAGAAACAACAGCTGAATTTCCACCGCCAATTACAATTACGTTTCTTCCTTTAAAGAAGGCTCCATCACATAAGGTGCAGTAGCTAACACCTCTACCTCTAAACTCTGTTTCACCAAGCACACCTAGAGTCTTATAGTGCCTTCCAGAGGCAATTATTACTGCCGAAGCAGTGTAAAGAGCTCTACTCGTTTTAACAACTTTCTTTTCGCCTTCTGGGGTGAGTTCAACAACCTTTTCTAGTTCACTGATCTCTGCTCCAGCTTTCTTACATTGGACTGTCATTTTGTCCGCTAAGACACGACCGCTGATGCTTTCAAATCCAGGATAATTTTCGACCAAGGGAGTATCCAAGACTGCTCCACCGGTTATTTTCTCCTCTATAACCAAAGTTTTAAGTCCACTACGGGCACCGTAGAGGCCAGCCGTTAAACCCGCCGGACCGGCACCAATTATAACAAGGTCCCAATGGTCCATAATCTTCACCATATGTTAATAGTTCGCTAGCCTATCTTTTAAAACATCAAGATAAAAAGAAACTGTTTCGGTGACAAAAAGTTCAAACTAATTTTTTTGGAACCTTTCCAAGATTTTAGCATGAGTTTCATCGGAAATTAGGGCGAGTTTTAAAAATTCTTGAGAAAATATTTTACATATTCATCCAGAAAGTACCCATTTATTAGTCACACTTGGAAGAATATCTTTTCCGTTATGGAGTTTGACGAGCCCTTGCGTGCAGAAATCAGGATCAGCGGTATTGTTCAGGGCGTGGGCTTTCGCCCCTTTGTTTATCGAATTGCAGTAAAGAATGGACTAGTTGGCTACGTGCGAAACCGTGGAGATGCAATCGTAGAAATATTTGTAGAAGGCAAGAAAACCAATATCAGACAATTTCTTAAAGATTTGAAGGATAAAAAACCGCCCCTCGCTCGAATCTACGACCTGACAACGAAGTATAGTAAAGATGAAGGCAATCTCGAAAAATTTACAATCGTCAAGAGTTCTAAGGAAGTTGAACTCTCCGGTTCCGTCATTCCACCTGATGTTTCGGTTTGCAACGAATGTTTGACGGAACTTCGCGATCCAAAAAACCAACGCGGCGATTATTTTTTCATCACATGCACGAACTGCGGTCCAAGATACACAATAATCAGGAAGCTTCCTTACGATAGGTTAAACACCACAATGCAAGATTTCAAGACATGCGACTTCTGTTCCAGAGAATACAAGGACCCGTCAAATCGCAGGTTTCATTCTCAAACAGTGGCGTGTCCTAAGTGTGGTCCAAAAGCTTATCTCACAACAAATAACGGTGAATCAATTGAATGTGAAGACCCAATAAGAGAAACAGGAAAGCTTTTGGAAGAAGGATACATTGTTGCAATTAAGGGAAATGGAGGTTTTCACGTTTCTACCGCTACCACTAAGTCACAACCTATTAGCAGACTGAGAAAAGCGAAGCATAGGACTCAAAAACCCTTTGCAATAATGGCTTCTAGCTTGGAGACAGTGAAGTCTTTTGCAGAAGTAAGCTCAAATGAGGCTAAACTCCTAACGTCCTTTATCAGGCCAATTATTTTGTTAAAGAAAAGAGCCGACTGTTGCCTTTCAGAACTTGTCTCTCCTGGACTACACAATATTGGCGTTATGCTCCCCTACACTGGCTTGCATGCAATGCTGTTCGACGATGTAAAAGAACCCGCCTTCGTGATGACTAGTGCAAACCCTCCCAATGAACCAATTGTCATGGAAAACAGTGAGGCTATGAAGAAGCTTGGTTCGGTGGTCGACTTCTTCCTTTTCCACAATAGAACCATTGCCCATAGGTGCGACGACTCGGTTGTTCGTTTCCACGGTGAAGATCCAAGTATAATTCGCCGATCAAGGGGATACGCCCCTGAACCTATTCAACTTAAACTTGAGTTTAACCGTTGTGTTTTGGGGGTAGGCGCTGAACTCAACGTAACTTCTTGCTTGCTGTTGGGGAACAAAGCGTTCGTTTCACAGCATATAGGAGATGTCGAGAATTTAGAGACGCTTGTATTCCTGAAAAACTCTATAGCCCATTTAACAGAATTGACTAATAGCAAAGTTGAAGTCTTAGCTTGCGATCTTCATCCAAAATTTATTACAACAAAGCTAGCTCAAGATTTGGGGAACACTCTTGAATGTCAGGTAGTTCCACTTCAGCATCATCATGCTCACATAGCGTCTCTTATGGGTGAATGGAACCTTAACGAAATTGTTGGCATAGCTTGCGACGGCTTCGGCTACGGCTCAGACGGCACTGCGTGGGGCGGAGAGATTCTTTATTGCAATCAAGAAGGTTTCCAGCGTCTAGGACATCTCGAAGAGCACCCTATGGTGGGTGGAGATTTAGCTACGCTGTATCCCCTAAGAATAGTTGCTGGAATACTTCATGGTGAGGTTGATATTGAAGAATGGTTCATATCGAACAGCACTCGTTTTCCCCACGGCGAAAGAGAAGTTGAAGTAATCTTTAAACAGCTGGAAAAGAGCTTGGCGCCCAAGACGACAAGTTGCGGTAGAGTGTTAGACGCTGTTTCAGCCATACTAGGCCTATGTTACGAGCGAACCTATGAGGGTGAGCCAGCGATGAAGTTAGAATCTGTCGCCTTAAAGGGAAAAGATGTGTTAAAGTTGACGCCTCATCTTGAGGGAAATATTATCGACACAACGCTTCTCGTTCGCGAAATCTTTAATCAGAAGGATTATTATTCCGTTGAAGACTTAGCCTGCTCAGCCCAAACCTATCTGGCTAGGAGTTTGGCGCAGCTAGCCGTGGAAGAGGCGGACCGACTTAATGTTGACCATATCGGTTTTTCTGGGGGCGTCGCCTACAACGAGCACATTACAGTAACCATCAAAAGAGTTGTAGAGGGAAAGGGTTTCAAGTTTATTGTTCATAAAAGAGTTCCGCCTGGAGATGGAGGGATTTCCTTTGGTCAAGCTATCGCTGCAGGCTTCCAAAAGCCATAAACCAGAATCAATTTATTTTAGCCATTCAGTTTATAGGTGATATCAAATGTGCCTTGCAATCCCGGCCAAAGTAATGGAAGTTCAAGGAGACGTGGCAAAAGTCGATTTTGGGCAGGGAGTTGCCCGAGACGTAAATGTCATGCTTGTAGAAGCCCACGTAGGAGAATACGTTTTGGTTCACGCCGGATATGCCATTCAAGTTATTGATCAAGAGGCTGCTGAGGAAACCCTCCGATTGTGGGAAGAAATCCTAAAATATAATGAAGGTTGAGAGGCATTCCGTTTTGACGAATTTGAAAGAAGTAGTCAAAGCTGAGGAAGGAGAAATCTACGATATAGAGCTAGAAGCAGATCTTCTGAAAGCAAATGAAGAACTCGCGATGAAGAATAGAGAGCTTCTGAAGAAACATGGCGTAATAGCAATCGATGTTATGGGCGCCATCGGATCTGGAAAAACCACCCTGATTGAAAAACTCGTTCAAGCGTTAAAGAAAAAATACAGAATCGCTGTTTTCAAAGGTGATCTAACCACAGCCATAGACGCGGAGCTCATTGGACGACACGGCGTCGAAGCTGTTCCTATCAATACTGGAAAAGAATGCCACCTAGATGCTAACTTGGTGAAAAAAGCTCTCCAAAAAATCAACTTAGAAGATATCAATCTCTTGTTCATTGAAAACGTTGGAAACCTCATCTGCCCAGCCGATTTCCCTCTAGGCTCCGAGAAGCGCGTCGTGGTTATAAGCGTGACAGAAGGCCCGTACATGGTTGTTAAGCACCCCTTCATTTTCATGGACGCTGACTTAGCGGTCATCAACAAGAAGGATTTGGCCCAAGCTATGGGCGTGGACATTCAGAAATTGAAATCGGATGCTAAAAAGATAAATCCCAACGTAAAGGTTGTAGCAACCAACGGCAGAAGCGGAGAAGGTGTCAAGGAAGTAATCGATGAATTGGAACTTTAGCCAAACCAACTCTATCTTCAGTGGAGCTGGCCGAAAAATGCATGAATTTTCTATGACAACACAAATTGTGGAAAACGTTCTTCGAGAAGCTGAAAAACACAATGCAAAGAAGGTTACAGAAGTCCGTCTGATCATAGGAAATCTGACATTTCTAGGCATCGAACAGGTTCGTTTCTCCTACAAAAT
>JABAOC010003366.1_pt3 | contig 17171 bp, 18 predicted proteins | sample 7062161 | NCBI WGS metagenome assembly JABAOC01 (sample SAMN14538625, study PRJNA623070) | marine sediment metagenome | biome: marine biome [ENVO:00000428]; feature: marine pelagic biome [ENVO:01000023]; material: deep marine sediment [ENVO:00002113] | place: India: Gulf of Khambhat ... | reverse complement strand
TCTTGTTCGTGAACCGATCGAAGTCATTTGAAGATCGAGTCAGTCCAGAAAAGTCTATTCCTCATATGGCTATCCTACCGATGTTACACTGAAGATTTGAGAAGAAAAGTTCTAGAAAACCATGTGTTTGCTTATCTTGCGTGGTGTTCATTAAGTATTAAATAGGGCTATTAGCTTTCTTTTTCAATGAAGAGAGGCTAGCGTCATGTGTGACGAAAAATCTTGTTGTGAACATCCTGAAAAGAAGGTTAAGAATCCTAAGGAATGTTCTCCTGAACAGATCGCAGAATGCCATCCAAAATCTGAAAAGCATCCATGTGCAGAGTAGCTCAGGCAACAGAACTCGGAGAAACTCTACAATCATTCAGCGAGTTCCAAAAGATATTGAATGGCGCTATTCAGACTTGCGCGCGCGGTGTTGGATTATTTCTGGTTGGCGATTGGGCGAAAATACTTTCAGCCATATCACTGGAATGTTGCGGTATTCTGTCATTAATAGTCCAGGAAAGTACGCTCATGAAAACAACCTGCCCATGGTAACTGTGTTCACAGTCATAACGATTCTAACTGTTGTGGCAACGATCGCATTATTTGTCCTAGTCTAGTCCCAAACCCCCACGGGGCATGCACGCGCGGCGCTGTGCGAACTTTCTCATGATTTCAGAACATATAAAGAGAGAATGGAGAAAATCGTGAAGAAGATCCCTGAGGAAACAAACATGGGCATATATCCTAAGGATTGAGCGACAAATCCAGCAAATAACACAGAAGTGAACTCAGCAAATCTCATTGGTACATGGAGCAATCCTATGTCAACGGATATAGCCCGTCTGTTCTTCGTGGCTTTAGCAATGATTGACTCGAAAAAACCTATTCCAAGGCCGTGTGCGAGAGCTAATGCCAGAAAGAGCGCAGGAAAGTACTTCCCTGAGTATACTAGCAGAAACGACGCAAATAAGGCGAGTGAACTCTGAATGGCAACTCGTCTAGTGCCCAATGATATTCTCAGCGTACCAAATGTTATGGCTGAAGCTATGACGTTGTAAAGCATATAGGATATCCCTATTGCGATGTAGTTGTACCCTAATTGTTGTGACATGAAAACCGGTAGAAGCAAAGCTAACAATGGGTATTGCGCGAGACTAAAGAACAGTATAGTCATTGAGACAAGCCAGAATGTTCCATCTCTGCCTCTTGGATCGAGTAATTCCGTGACTCTCTGAATCCTTAGCCGTGAGCTTTGCTTCCGGGTTTGCCAAAGCAGCGTGGCTGGAATCCCGATAATCGCTGAGGCGAATACCAAAATGCTCAGTGCGAATGAGAATCCCATGTAAGCAATTGCCAATCCTGACGCAGCACTACCAAGGGCAGTAGCCAGCCGCAGAACAGCAATATTCCTTGTAGCCTCCCTTTCTCTTTGCCTAGGAGCCAGGGAAAAGATAGCAGTTCGATTCACCGCCCAGTAGGAGGACTCTTTCACCGCTTCGGTGATTTTTCCTAAAAGAAAAAAAGGAGTAGAGCCAGCAATGAGATATATCAAAGTGGAAAAGAGAGCTCCAGGCCAGTTCAGTAGGATATAGAATCGAGCCCACCCCACAAGATCTGCCAGTGCAGCCAAGAACATGCGAACTACAAGAAAGACTAGAGGCAAAACAGATATCACGATGCCGATCTCCGCCAAATCAACGTTTCGCTCAAGCAACAACAACGGGATAATTAATGTAAGTCCTCCCGATACGAAATAATTCAGGAATGTTATTGCCAGTATTCTCTTCATTCGCAGCTCCGCCGAGTATGCTGGGAACACCTACTACTCCAAAACCTTCAGATTAGCCTTATCATAAATTTCTGCGGGCGCACGTGGATCGAAATACTACTCTTACTCATTGTCATATCAATTATCCTAGTCATGTAAACGAAGACTACCCAAAACATCAGCTCACTGAAACAACACCCTTTCCTGCTTCTCGTATCAGTTCTCTTTTGGTCGTCAAGAAAGAAGTCTCTGAATGGATTATCAGCAAACAGAAACATTGAACTTAGAAAAGAGTGAGAGGTCATTGTGGTTACCCTCACTGTGTTCGCTTACTCTTTCATACTTTCGAAGACTATTTTCCAAATGACAAATAATGGCTGTACGATAATTCTCGTTGGATGTTAAATGGTATGTTGCTGTGGTGCCACAGTCACACACATTTAAAAGCACGGGCGCCTAGTTCTTGTGAGGTGGTCGTTTGATTTTCATAACGCTCACGAAATGGAAGCAAGCTCCTCCAAAGGATATCGTTGATAACTTCACCAAAACGCTTGAAGAACTGGAGAAGCAAGGCATCAAGATGCGTGTCTACTGGACTCTGGGACGCTATGACGGAGTCACAGTTACTGAAGCAACAGACGAAAAGGACGTAATGAAAGTACTCCTCCCATTTGCAGGACTCATTGATACAGAAACGATGGTAGCTGTTCCACGGGAAGAAGCCATAAAACTCCTTTGAATCGAACCGAGACAATTCCCCCCCTTTTTTTTGGCGCGCCCATCTTTAGCTCTCATTGCGTTGGCGATTTTGGGAACACTCAATGTTTCGCTTCAAAGAACATCTAGTCTTCCTTAGTGCTCTTCGCAGCTCCGTACCCTGAAAGCTTTCAGGCTCTCTCTTGAGTCAGATATGAAAACACCGCTAACATGATCAGTTGATTCATTCTGAACATACAACTTTTGACTGAGACCCTAAACCTTGTGATACCTATTCGCTCTTCTTTCCGAAGTTGCCAATATCTCTTCCAAGGCCAGTCTTGAATCTAGTTTTGTGTCATGCATCCTAATGCGTACGTAGACTTTTTTAGAAAAGGGGGGGGATGCCTGTCCTGTTCAGTTTGTTTATGGATAAGGCATCATCCAATTCGGCATGAACTCATAGTCTATTCCTGGCGTTACGTGATGGGCTGCTCCAGGCATTGGTCCACCATCAAAGTCGAACGAGCGGATGGCGGTGTGTTTCAGCCACGCGACCAGCTCGGGATGGTGGTTACCGAAAGCATCAACTAGTTCATGGTAGTGAACGTATCCTTTCGCCGCCATCTCTTCAGCGATTTCCCAAGTCCAAGGCGCTATTCTCCCATCAACCTTGAACAGCATTATCCCATAAGGCTCGCCAGTAGCCCACCATGGCATTCCCGGTTCAGCGTTCCACGGTCCAACATTGTAATGCCTTCCCACCACTTTGAAGGGATTCTTTGAAGCCTGATTCCATGTGTGTCCAGGGACGTCAACTACGTTGAAAGGCGGTGGAATACTTCCAGGACCCGCAAAATACCAAGTTTCTCCCTCTAGTTCTACAGTTGCTCCATGTACGAAAGCCTTAGGATTATCGTCCCATGTAGGAGCGGCCAAGGCTGGCGATACAAGCAACAGCGCAAAGACACCAAACAAGCCAAAACTAAGAATCTTTCCCACACTTTTCACCTCCTTGCGATTTTTGCTAGCATAACACCGAAGCTCTAGTGGATACGAACTTTTAAGGGTGTGTGACTGTGGTACAACAGTAACATAATCTTATATACCTCATATTTCTTTAGAGAATTGTTGGTGAGGTGCACGGGAAAACTCCTTTCTCTCTTTCAGCAGACAAGCTGATTTTTGTCTATAGTCGCACGTGCTCCTCACCATCAATATGCAGCTGGAGCTCGCTAAAGAATTTGAGTGATGCGCGCGCATTTGTTTCTGTGATCCCCAGTTCATGCAAGCATGCATAAATTGGACACCTAAAGCCTGTGTGACTGTGGCACAACAGCAACATAATCTTAAATATCAAACACTTCCTAATGCTAGCATTGGTTTGAAAGTTTGAGGAAGGTGAGGTGAACCTATTATGGGATTGAAACTAGTCTGTAAAGATTTGGATCCGAAATCCAATTGCACCTACACAGCCCGCGGCGAAACTATGGCAGAACTCACGGAGGATATTGGAAAACACGCCACAGAAGTCCACGGGTATACGATGGAACAACTACACACTCCAGAAATGATGGAAAAAGTCAAAGCAAAAGCAAAACGAGAGTAAAAGCTCTCTTCAAAATCATGGACTCGACGCGTCAAATGCGCGCGAGTAACTGGCGGGGGGCGGCGGGTGGGAGCAAGGCGAAAGCCAAGGGGTTCATTATAGGATTTCAAGGACTTGTCCACCTTTTTCTTCCTTTATTCTCAAGCTTCAAAGTCAGATTACGAAGAAAGAACAGATTAGCTCTTGACATGCATGGCAATGGCGCGCTTTGATGGCAGATGCTAACATTACGCGCGCGGATTAGTACAGATTATCGTCGTTTGTCATTTTTACACAAATAGGATGATAAGCGTCCAATACGCGTCCAATACGCCTGCAAATTAACCGATTCCTATCAAACTTATGCAAAATATTATAATTAAGATCAAATATACATTGATTGTAGGTGGGAAAAATGGCCGTAATAAGTCGCAGAGAAATTCAATTAATGGGATCGAGGAATGAAGACATCAATAGATTTGTTGACGAGATCAAGACTTTTTTGGAAGAGAAGAAAATTCCCAATGGTTACACGATAAATGTTTACAAAGTGCGCGTCCCATCGGGAGCAGCTGTCGAAATAGAAGGGCCAGAAGACCAGTCCATAGAAGACTTAGACTTGATGATATATTCCAAGATCATAGAGATTTGTGAGAGAAGAAACATTGAATACCATAAATGCGAGCCACTGGAAGTCCTTAAGCTTGGCAGGTGATCAAAGTGATTTTTGTTTATATACTGGGGAAAGTAGAACTCGGGAAGGAACTGGAGGTTCTTAATGTGCTCGGCAACGCAAAGCAAGTGAAGAGGGCAAGCCTCACTTATGGGACCTATGATTTCTGTATCGAAACAAGGTTCCGTACTATGGAAGAACTAGACGACTTTCTGTTCAATGTAGTAAGAAAGACTCTAGGAATAGAAGATACACTCACTCTTGTAACATCCAAGACTGTCTCGAAAGAAGATTAAACCGAGCCCGCATTCGAAAGGTACAACTGAGTATCACAAAACAATGAACACTATCCACGTCAACAGAGCGCGCGCTATGCACAAGGAGAGACTGAGCTTATCTACATTCTGACACTCAGTCCTTGATCGCACGCGCACGCATATATGTTGGGTGCTCAAACTGTCTACGGGAGTTTACAGAAAAATGATTACTGGTTTGAAGATGAGGAATTTCATGAAGGGAGAAGATGAAGAGGCTTGGCTAAAAGTAGGAAACGAAGCTTGGAAGGAATTTGAGGGGTATACATTAGCTACGATGGAAGACATGGAGATGAAGGAAAGAGATCCGAGCTTTGATAGCGTGGGGATGTTTTTTGCGGAACTCGGTGGTAAACCAGTTGGGAGGGTTGATGCTCATGTGGATAAGTATCTAGAAGAAAAGAAAGGGTTCATAGAAAGGCTGAGTGTCATTCCAAGGTTCAGGAGGAGAGGCGTGGGAAGAGCATTAGTGAACAAAGCGATACAAAGCCTAAGAGAAAGAGGGATGGAAACAGCTGAATCATGGGTTAGGGAAGACCAAACAGCTTGCAAACATCTCCTGGAATCCATGGGATTTGGACTACTCAGAATGGCCAGCATAATGAAGAGAGACTTGAGCACCATTCCTTTCAACATCGGTGAGAATAAAAGGGTGAAAATGAGAACAGTGAAGAAGAATACGGAAGACATACAATTGGTCAATTGGATTCACAATGAAGCTTTAGAAGACCTACTTGCCTTGGGATGGAGACCAACTACCGTGAAGGAGGTGGAGCATTGGTTAAGTGATCCAGATCGCGACCAGGGGTGGTTCTTTGCACTTCTAGAAGGCAAAGCAGTCGGATTCGTCGGGACGTCTATAGGGAAAACAGGGAAAGGAGACATAGACACGTTAGGCGTATTACAGCCTTTCAGAAGAAAGGGAATAGGCACAGCCCTGATTCTACGAGGTATGGAGTCTTTGAAGTCTAAAGGAATGACAGAAGTAGAAGTAGAAACTGATGACACAAACCCAACGAGAGCAATAGAGCTCTACAGAAAGGTTGGGTTCAAAGTATTTCGGAAGCTACTGGTATATCTAAGAAGTATCTAAACGTGCGCGCGCATCGAGGTTCACTATGGTGGGCTAGGTTTTTACATTCTTCTGATTTCCATTCTTCCCAGTTCGTTGTCTATTCCTGTGAACAGGGTTGTGCCGTGAGCTCTGGCTAGTTCACCGTATAGGTTTGCTGGGTCTTTGGTTTTGTTTATATCGAAGGCGTTGTAAGCGCAGATGGCGATCATTGGGATGTCTAAAACTGTGTGTAATGCCTTCTCATACTCAAGTAGTTCGCTGACAAGGTTGTGTTTGAAGAAACACGCCGTTTCTCCGGTGACTCTTAATCCCTTAAAGCCGTTTTTCAACGCTTCGCCGTAGAGTTGATTCCATAGATTTAACGTAGTGGACATGTTGAATTTTCCATCTATTATGTAAATGTCTTCGTATCCAAAGATTTGTAGGGCACCTTTTTTCTCATGTTCTTCCGCCGTGATGCCGTACTGTTGCATCTGTTCTCGTATTTGGCTCGGGCTCTCTTCCGTAGTTACATACACTCCAGCTTCACCATTTCTCCATCCAACTTTGAGGTAGTTGAAAAGAACGTTGTGCTTGGCTTCCGGAGAATCGTACACCAATATCAGGTGGTTTGTAGGTCGCAATTGATCCATGAAGCGAATTATCTTGTCAGGAACAGCAGTCGTTTCAATAGATCTCCAGCTGGTGGAACGGTGCCAAAGGTTTTCAAAATCTGCCTGAAAGACTCCCACGAGGCCCTCGCCATTTGTCCATAGACACGGAGGTTCTGCTAAGTTCCCCTCTTTGGTGGTGCCGATCAACGCTTCTTTGAAATCAGTTATCATGTAATGGCTTGAAGGCAAATCTGCATACCTCAGGTCGAGCGAGTTGCCGGGTGATAACCGTTCTTCTATGAGTCTTGGAAGAGAGTCTTCATAATCGGGCAATTCCGATATTACGCGTATCTTTATCCCTTTCCCTATTTTTTTCTCGAATTGTTCAGAGAAAGCATGCAAAAACTGCATGAACTGACCTCTTGAAGAGACCATGTTAATTTCCTTCTCAGCATTCTTCACCATCGTCAGCATTCTAGATACTATATTTCTCCGCTTTGAGAGCAGAGCGAAATGTGCTTTTTCCTCCACTTCTAAATTGGGCGCTCGTGCAAAATCCTTCAAAAACGTTTCTGTTCTAGCTTTCAATTTGGATACTCGCTCGCGGGCTGTATCTTCTTCATGTTTGATCAGAACGGAAAGCGCCTCCTCCACGGGTGTGGCCCTAATCTTGCTGGGCTTCCCCAACAGTTTTTCAACCAATCCCATTCTTTCGAGCTTCGGCATTATTCTATAGACATCTTCTCGGCGCACCTTCGACACTTTTGAGATTCGGCCGACGGTAGCCAGCTTCAATCTGGCTATGGCTAGGTACACCCGTGCTTGATTACCCGTGAGTCCGAAGTCGATTAACATCTTAACATTTTTTTCTAAAGCTGACAAGGCAAACCTTCTCCCAGGGCGAACTGTTACTGTTATATTACAGTAACATATATTTATTACTATACACATCCGTAGAGTTTCTTCAAGATCGTCGACCGAAGCTGCAAGCTGAAAACACGCATAGGCACGTGGACAGCTATGTCTAAAGATATACACGAGCAAAAAGTGAAGAAAGCCGCAGTAGTGGCTCTCATCAGCCTCAAGCGTGAGGCGAAAACAAAAAGCAGTAAGGAGATTGAAACGGAGATTCGCAAGGCGCTTGAAGAAAGCCTCATGAAGATACCGTGGCTGATCTTTGAGAATGTTGTGGTTGTGGAAGAATAAAGATCGGGCCTGAAACGGGTTAACTCCTACTATTGTGCGTACGCATGCTGCGAAATTCCGTTAGTCTTTTCTAATACGTCTCTATTTCTTCCAGGGACTCACTTCCTCCGGTTCATCAACCCTAATCACCTCAGACCTTCTGTGGGCAATAGAGATTTGAAGTCCCTAGCACGCGCTACGCTCGGGCATGCTTCTACTCGTCGTCTGCTTCGGGGAGGACTATGTATGGGCGCATCATTTCGTTGTCCTCGTGGTCAAGGATGTGGCAGTGCCAAACATATCCCGGTCCGTCAGTGGCATCAAATGGGCGTGCGCGATATGTGACTGTGATGCAACAGTAACATCCTGCTTGAGGGTCGTGCGACGCAATGGGGCTACTGACGTGCGCGCGAAAACCTTTGGCGTATGCGCGTGCATGTTCAGAAAATGCTTTGAGCGGAAAGATAAGCGAAAGAAAAACCAAAAGAGGAAAGCTAACAATCGTCAACACATATTCACTGTGGGAGGTAGCAACGGCCGAACCGAAATACTAATCTAGTGACGAGTCATGAAGAGGTATCTTTGAGGAGCTGTTATGAATGAAGAAGGACCTAACGAGGAAACTTCTCTCTGAATTGCTGAAGGATTCTAAAAGAAGTGACAGAGAGCTCGCGAAGATTCTGGGGGTCTCACAGCCAACTGTGACCAGAAGACGAAATAATCTTGTGAAGAAGGGAATGATACGAGAATTTACCATAATACCTGATTTTGTAAAAATGGGATATGAAATCATGGCGATTTCTTGCGTCAAAACAAAGAATCCAGTAACTGCTGAATCAGCTAAGGAAGCTGAAGAATGGATGGTGAAATTTCCCAATATCATATTTGTAGCAGGTGCTGAAGGATTTGGAAAGAATGGGGTAATGATATCTCTACACAGAGATTATACGGAGTATTCCAAATTCGTAAGAGAACAAGTCCAGCATTGGCAGATGAACATACAAGAGTATGATAGCATGCTAATAAGCCTAAAAGGATTTGTCGTCAAGCCCTTATCCCTGAAACACTTGGCAATGGAAAAAACATCATGAGATAGCTCTCATTCTTAACGTCTATCAACCCATATTCACTTTCCCGAATGTGGAAAGGCAATAGCAAGATACGTAAACACTGAACACTCTCTTTCTTTTCAAACAGCATGCAGCCCTACTGGACTCATCAAGTCTCTTAACCACAGACTTTTAAAGAAAGATACTTCAAACTTGATAGGGTTGGAAGGAGATCTATGCAGATAGAGTCGCTCGAAAACGCCCTCTTGTCAACCATAAACCCTCTCCTCAAATCCATCATAGAAAAGTTCGACATAGAATGCCAACAAGATGGAAGCCTCCTCATAAACTCCCTAAAACACTTCCTCGGCCAAGAAATCAGATTCTGCAACAGCTGCAGCCACCTTAACCACATGATAGCCAACCCCTTCTACAAAGTAGGCAGCAGACTCATGCGGGCAGAGAAAGGCTTCATGAAAAACATGTTTCTAGGACAGGAATACAGTGACGCTTGGCTGAAAGGCTTCACCCTCATGATGAGAGGCATCAAAAAATACGGCATAAGAATCCCCTTCACCCCTGCAGGCCCCTTCGAAATCGTCTGGAACCTCACCTATCTGTGCAACCTCAAATGCAAACATTGCTACGAAGACGCAGGAGGCCACAGACCAGAACTGACAACGGAAGAGGCACACGTCGCGATAGATGCGCTATCAAAAATTGCCAACATCGGCCTACCTGCCCTATCCTTTTCAGGAGGAGAGCCCCTCATGAGAAAGGACTTCTACCAAGTTGCCGCGTACGCCAAAAGGCACATACCCTACGTAAGCATCGCTACCAACGGCACCCTCATAACAAAGGACACTGCGAAAATGCTCAAGGAAGTAGGCATAGACTATGTTGAAATAAGCCTCGACGGGGCGACTCAGGAAGTCCACGAAGCCTTCAGAAGGGTCCCAGGTTGCTTCGAAAAGACCATGAGAGGCATACAGAACTGCATCGATGAAGGCCTAGACACCTGCATCGCAGCGACAGCCCACAAGGAAAACCTAACCGAGACACCCAAAATACTGGAACTCGCAGACCAACTCGGCGCCAGATTCATGCACTTCAACTATGTACCAACTGGAAGAGCCAAACAACACACAAGACTTGATCTAGACCCAAAAGAAAGACTCCACCTCCTAGAAACCATGGGAAGAAAACTGGTTAATGTATACTTGAAGGCAAAGGAGGAAGAAGCAACCACCGGGAAAACCAACCTAAGCGTAGACAGAGTCTTCAGTACATGCCCCCAGTTCGCAAGCGTAGTAAAGAGGCTGGCAAGAGAGAAAGGAGAGGATTACACAGTCTCAGCCCACTACGCCGCTAAGAGAGGGGTTGAAGTAGCAGCCAACTTCCTAGGCGGATGTGGAGCAGGACGTCTTTACATCGGACTGGAACCAAATGGAGACATAAAACCCTGCGTCTTCTTCCCAACTAACCAAAACACGATTTTAGGGAACATCTTGGAAGACGACTTCGAACATATTTGGGACAACAACAAACTGCTCTGGGAACTGAGAACAAGAGAGAAACTGGAAACCTACAGAGTGAACGGCCACACAATAGGATGCGGAAACTGCCGAGACAAATACATATGTGGAGGCTGCCGAGCCAGATCCTACAGCTACTTCAATGGAGACTTTCACGGCGCAGACATCGGCTGCGTCGAAAACGCAGAACTCTGGAAGGAGATTACCAGCTAGCGAATCGCCGAAAGCACCTCATCGCACTGAGCGATGACCTTGTTGATTTCTTCATAGGGATAACTCGCATCAATATCAGCAAGTAAACCCTTCTCCCTGAAAAAACCAATCACAGGCTTCGTCTTCTCCCGATAAACCTTCAGCCTATTTCGGACAACCTCAGGCGTCTCATCTGTACGTTGGTATAGCTTCCCACCACACCTGTCGCAGACTCCAGAAACCTTCGGTGGCCGATTCTTCAGATGATATATTGCTCCACACTTTTTACAGGTCCTCCTGCCAGCGAGTCTGGACAAGATCTCTTCGTCTGGAGCAACAAAATTCAGCACACTATCGATCCTCTTGAACTCCTCCATGGCTTTCGCTTGGGCAATGGTCCTTGGGAAACCATCTAGGAGGAAGCCTTCTTCACAATCGTGCCTCTGCAGTCTCTCCTTTATGAGCTCGATCACTATTTCGTCGGGAACCAACTCTCCGTGGGACACGTAATCTTTGATCTGCTTTCCAAGCGGTGTTTGGTCTCTGATGGCCTTGTGGAAGAGGTCTCCACTAGATATCTTTGGAATGCTATACTTCTTTGAAAGGATCTCAGCGTAGGTTCCTTTGCCTACTCCAGGAGGCCCGACCACGACGATATTCATTGCTCACTCTCCTTGTCGTTTTTCAAAAATCTTAGGAACGATCGCTGTTCAAGCTTTCCCTTTCTCTTCTCTTCCATAATATTTTGTCCATTTAACCTTCCGGGAGTCCCGTTTCAACTCTACAGAACTCTTTCTACATTTACTGGAGCAGAACCATAGGATCGTTCCATCATTCTTGATGTACATAATTCCTGTCCCGGGAGGAAATTCGTGTCCACAGAAGGAGCAGGGTCTGGGCCTTGGCACCGGCAAGCCACCGTGTACTATCGTCGGATCTTCTTGGCTTCCCGTTCCGTTTCCCTCAGCATGAGGATGTCATTGGGGCGTATTGGACCTTTCACGTTTCTGCTTATGATGCGTCCTTTGTCCCTTCCTTCGAGTATCCTCACTCTGACTTGGGCGATTTCACCCGTGACTCCTGTGCGAGTGATCACTTGTATGACTTCTGCGGGGGTTAGTTCTTCTTCTGTCTCTTCCTTCTCTTTCTTGCTCATCCACCGATGCCCTTCTTCTTGATTTCCTCGATTCGGCTTGATATTTCTTTAATGAGAGCGGCTGCATCTCCGACTTCGTTTATGCAGGCTGCGGCTGCTGGGACGTCTATTCCAGCTGAGTTTCCGAGTTTTTCTTTACTTGGGACGAAGATATAGGGGATTTTTCTTTCTTCGCACAGTATTGGTAGATGAGCCACGACTTCGGGAGGATCTACGTCTTCTGCGATTACGACCAGTTTTGCTTGGGCACGTTCTATGGCTTTTGTTGTCTCGTTTGTTCCCTTTCTAACTGTACCTGTCTGATTTGCTATTTGCAGGGCTTCATAGGCTGCGTCCACGATTTCCTTTGGGGCTTCAAATTTTACGTAGAATGGTTTTGACATTTGAGCCTTCACCCTTTTGTTAATTTGCTGAGTTTTATCACCAGAAGCGCTTATGAATGTTTCGTATTCTCTCCGTAACGCCTTTTTTGGTGCACTAGCGATGGGCAAAATAGGTGATTATCCTCTTGTTTAGATGATCCACTCGGGCAAAACCGAAACGCTCGAATTGGATGATGCTTTGCGGACGCAGATTTCTGCAAGAGTCCTCAGCTATTCCTTGAGCCACCGAAGCGTCAGGCATTACAACTTCACAAGGCAATCCAGTCCCCGCTGGAATCCAATGAAATAAGGGCGCACCGACTTTCTTCGCATCCTTGTAAGATTCGCTGAGAAAGGTAGCATCAATCAGTTTCTTCTCGGTCTTTTCAACTTGGATGTTGAAGAGTCCCATCAAGCGAATGTTTTTTCCACTTCTCAAAATGTTGGTATCAGCACTCGAAATCAAAAACGATGCGAGGCCTTTCTTTGGTTTTATCTCAAAGCGGCGAAAGCCCCTTTCCGGGTCATCCGGATGTAAACGGAGCTTAGCCTCAAAGGCGTGTGGAATGTTCTTTACTCGTAGCGGGATTGGATTATGGACAAAGAAGTATCTATTAGCAGTCCGATCAATTATCTTTCGGTTATAGGCGTAGAGATTTTCCCAACTCAATACCACATCAACAGGTTTAGGACCGACGGCAATTATCAACCGGCTGATCGCCTCGGATGCTATCCCCCTCCTCCTCAGAGCTGCAAAAGTGGCTAGTCTCGGGTCACTCCAACTCTTAAACAAGCCGCTTCTGAGTCCTTGCAGAATCTTGGACTTGCTTAGATACGCTCCAGTTATTTTTAGCCTACCATAGTGAATGGCCTCTGGATACTGCCACCCAAAGTGGTGATACATATACTCTTGTCGTATCTGGTTGGTCAAATGCTCCTTACCGCGGATTATGTGGGTTATGCCCAACAAGTGGTCGTCGATACCGCAGGCAAAATTGTAGAGTGGCCAAACACGATACTTGCTTCCCACTCTTGGATGGCTATGCTTTTTTGTGTCGATGATTCTTAAGGCTGGCCAGTCTCGAACTGCCGGATTCGGGTGGCCCAAGTCTGTTTTGACTCTCACAACGGCTTCGCCTACGCCACAAGATCCGTCCAACATACTTTTCCAGCGGGCAAGGTTTTCTTTCGACGGTAATTTTCTATCAGGACACGACTGCTTTTTCATTACTTTTTCTCGAAACTCGTCGCGGTTGCACATGCAGACGTAGGCATTACCATCTCGAAGGATGTTTTCTGCGTGTTCATAATATAGCGGAAGCCTATCGCTTTGGATGAATTCGGCGTCCCATTTACATCCAAGCCAGGTTATATCTTCCCTTATGAGGTCGTAGAACTTCAAGGCAGATTTCTTCAGTCTCGGATCTGTATCTTCGAAGCGGAGATAGAATAAGCCGGAATACATTTTTGCGTATTCGTAGCAGAGGATGATGGCTCTAGCCGAACCTAGATGTAAGAGGCAGTCTGGATTTGGCGCGAAACGGGTGATGACCCGTGTGTATTTTTCAATGTTGGGCAAAGGGGGGAGCATCCTCTTCTCTTCAACGCGCGCTTCTTTTGCTAGTGCTTCTGGCCATCTCTTCTCCACAGTCTTCCTTTGCTCGTCGAGTGAGAGTCTGTTAACCTCTTGAACTACTTCGGCAACCATGGAATTCACTTCTGTTAGCATTCCTTTAAGATTGGGACATTCTGCGAGTAGTTTTCCAAGGACAGACTGCACTCTAGCCTTTCCGTCATGAGCGAGGGCGTTTAGAAGCGCGAACTTCTGAATTGTCGTCCTGACTTTTGCGTTTTCATCTGACTTCAAGGCTTGTCACTCGAGTTCAAGAGGGCTACAACATTGCTGACCTATGGCTCACGATTATTATTAGCCTTATTGCTCCTTCCGTACTTCATGGAGGCATTCAATCTTTTCGCAACGACTTTTGTCATGCGCGCGCGCATCGAGTCAAGAAGTTAGAGCGGTGACCAAGAAGGTAAGTCCAAAATAGATTAACACCGCTCCGAATATCGCCATCAAGATTCGGTACCATTTGAATCCTATAACGTTCGTTCCCATCTTCGCAAAATGGGCAATAGACGTAAGCCAGACGTAATCCATCCAAACGTGGCAGACATACATGAAGGTAACTCCAGCTAAGGCGGCAACTCCAGCTAAGGCGGCGAATTCTAAAGCAAGGAGAATCAGTTGCGCGCCAGCGGTGAGCCACCAGACAATGAAGAAAGGATTCAAGCCAGTAAATGTTAATCCTACTAATAGAAGATTTTTGGTTGTCACCTTTTTGGATTTAGTCTCATCGAATGCGGATACTAGGGATTGGCGGATTTGCGCAGCGCCAAAACCAATCAGAACTATCCCTCCTGCGATTCCCACGGTCAACTCAACAATGGGCTCATTGGCAATTGTAAGCAGCCCCAAAGCCAGCAATATGACAATCGTGAACTCAACCAAAGTGTGTGAGATTGAGAATATCAAGCCACCCTTTGCTCCAGAGCGAGTACCGTGAGAGATAGTTGTGAAAAACAGAGGCCCTGGAGCCAAGGCGCCAGAAGCTGTTATGAGAATAACTGTTGCAATGAAGTTGAGGGTGTCCATAACAAGAGAAAACTGGATTACGGATAATTAATCTTCTGCACCGTTCGAAATCAATGCGCGCGCGAATTAATACCCACAGCCTGATGTCTTGTTGAAATGATGTTACTGAATGTCAGTTTCTACTCAAATGTACAGATGAAAAAATCGCTCAAAGCTGCATCTGTGTAGCATTATATTTCTCTTTCAACTAGGTAAACTGCGAAGGCTCTCAGCTTTTCCTTCCCGTCAGAGCGTGGTAGAAGCGGGTCAACTTCTCCCCAACTCTCTTTTACAATGTTTCGTGCGAACTCTTTTGCGTATTCCATTGAGCCGCATCTTTTGATGATGTTTATCGCTTCGTCTCTCAACTTTTGGTCAGTTGTGTGCATATTGATGATTTCGAGGAGGCGTCTTCTATCAGTGGGTTTTGCATTCCTTAGCGCGTGAATAACCATCAGGCTGCGTTTTCCTTCGGATATGTCTTGACCGAGACCGCCTTTCTTTTCGGCGAATCTTTCGCCAACGAGGTCTAAAATGTCGTCTTGTATCTGGAAGGCAATGCTGATGGACTCCGCAAATTTCCCTATCTTTTCAACGAGGTCGTCGTTGGCGCCGGCAAGTACCGCTGCCATCTTCGCGGACATTCGCGCTATGGTTCCAGTTTTGTACGCGCACATCTGGGCATATTGCGTCTCGGTGACTTTGTCTGCGTTTGCATGTCCTCTGTGCCATGCAATGTCCATGGCCTGTCCAAGACCCACGTTGATCATCTCCTGAGCATAAATCTCATAGATTTTGTTTGCGATTTCTGGAGGAAGCTTGTCTCTGTTTTTGATTAGGGTTAGGAGAGGCAGATAGAACATTTCGTTACCAACATTGATGGCGATGTCCAAGCCGAAGAGTCTGTAGGTGCAGGGTTTCCCCCTACGCAGTTCTGAACTATCTTCAATGTCATCAATAAGAAGCAATCCATTGTGAATAACCTCCGGAATGATGGCAAAGTCCAAGAACTCTTCTTGGTTTCTCCCCAGAGCCTCGCAGACTAGGAGAAAGAGGGTTGGTCTCCATCTTTTGCCCCCTCTGTCTAAGAACTCCCAGAGGGGCTCAGCTATGGTTTTGTTGATGGCTTCCAAATTGTAGTCGTATCTTGGCGGATTGAGGGTAAAAACTAGGGAATCTTGGTCATATTTCCTCGGAATGTACTTTTCTATAGCTCTGTCAATGACTGGAATCTTCTCGTTGAGGATTTTTTCAATGTCTTGTTTCGCTGTCTTCATGGTTTTCTCCTCGCGTACGGTTCGGGTTGAAAACCTCGAATTCGTAACCACTCTGCTGTTTTTCCGGTTAGTACCAGTGGAACCCGTTTCAGTTTTTCGACTGATTCTGCTCCGACAAGAAACATGGCGTTTCTCAACTCTTCAATTACGAATTGTAGTATCTTTTTAACTTTGTTTGGGCTCGTTGTGGCCGGGTGTAATATTGGCGAAGCCATGCCTATGGAACTGGCGCCCAAAGCCAAAGCCTTTGCAGCTTCTGTCCCGGAGCGAATTCCACCTGAGGCGACGACGGGGAGATTGACGGATTGAACCACCTCGACTAGGCTTACGGCTGTTGGTATACCCCAGTCCCAGAAGGTTTCACCAAGGTGCTGACGAAACTCGTCTTGAAGCCTCTTCGCTCGATGATACTCCACTGCCGCCCAACTGGTTCCCCCAGCTCCCGCTACATCGATACCTGCAACATTAGCCTTTTGAAGGATTTTCGCCTCTTCTGCGGCTATACCGGCCCCGGTCTCTTTCGCGATGACTGGAACATTAACTGCTTCAACGATTTCGCCTATCTTTTCAACAACTCCCGTGTAGTTTGTTTCACCTTCAGGTTGAACCGCCTCTTGCAGTGGATTCAGGTGGATTGCCAGAGCGTCTGCGTTCATCATCTCAACAGCCTTTTTGGCTTCGTTGACACCGTATCCGCTAACGAGTTGGGGGCCTCCAAGATTGGCTATGAGAAAGGCTGTTGGCGCCCTCTTCCTGGTTATAGAAAAGGTTTCCTCTAGCTTCGGGTTCTCAATGGCAGCCCTTTGACTGCCAACCCCCATTCCGAGGCCTAGTTCCTCAACAGCCTCAGCAATAGCGGCATTTATCTTCATGGCTTTTGCGGCACCTCCAGTCATCGCTCCAACGATTATGGGAGCGAAAAACTTGTGGTTGAAAACGACTGTTGAAACGTCGATGTCATCTCTTTTGATTTCGGGTAGAGCTTTGTGCACGAAAGAAACGTCTTCGAATCCGGTGGTTACTCTTCTCGCTTGAACGTTTTCTTCGAGGCAGATTTGAATGTGATCTGCTTTTCTTCCCTCAAC